>Ga0209633_10000244_pt1 | contig 65826 bp, 62 predicted proteins | sample Cruoilmetagenom1_FD_187290 | JGI IMG/M metagenome (GOLD analysis project Ga0209633, IMG submission 187290) | Oil polluted marine microbial communities from Coal Oil Point, Santa Barbara, California, USA - Sample 1 (SPAdes) (version 2) | ecosystem: Environmental > Aquatic > Marine > Oil seeps ... | reverse complement strand
CACGTTGAAGAAATCAAAGAGAAGATAAAAGAAAATGGAGGGGAGGCCGATTTCTTTAATATCAACGCGGCCGATCCTGAAAAAAGAGCTGAAGTGCTCGGAGAAATGGAACAAATATTAGACGAGCACGGAAACCCCGGGAGTCTAAAAATATTGATCCACTCTCTTGCTTTTGGAACTCTCAAGCCCTATATATCAGATGAAGAAAAATCACGTTTATCAAATAAGAACTTCGACATGACTTTAGACGTAATGGCGCACTGCCTTGTATACTGGACTCAAGAAGTTGTGGCCAGAAAGCTGATGAACGAGGGCGGCAGAATTTTTGCTATGACAAGCGCGGGGGGACATAGAATTTGGCCGACATACGGCGCCGTATCGGCATCAAAGGCAGCGCTAGAATCACATATACGCCAGCTTGCTTATGAGCTTTCACCCAGAAAAATCACTGCAAACGCAATTCAAGCCGGTGTTACACTAACACCTGCGCTTGAAAAAATCCCGGGAAACGAAGAAATAATAAAACATGCAATAGCGGTAAATCCCGCAAATAGGCTCACAACAACAGAAGACGTAGCACAGGCTATAGTTGCTCTTAGTGCTCCCGGCACACATTTTATAACGGGCAATGTTATTAAAGTAGACGGTGGCGAAGATCTAATCTAATTAGGAAATCACATGAGTAAAAAAGTAACTCTTTACAACACCCTAACTCAAAAGAAAGAGGAGTTAGTGCCTTATTCTGAAAACAAAATAAAGATGTATGTCTGCGGCCCTACTGTTTATTCTTCGGCTCATTTAGGACATGCAAGAGCAGCGGTCACTTTTGATGTGATTGAAAGATTCTTAACACACTTAGGTTATGAAGTTACATATGTTAGAAACTTTACTGACATCGATGACAAAATCATAGCTAAATCCAATGAGACCGGTGTCCCGGCTGAAGAAATTTCCGAAAGATATATTCAGGAATACAAAGAAGATATGGCTTCAATTGGAGTAAAAGCTCCTACGATTCAACCAAAAGTTACTGAGCATGTTCCTGAAATCATAGAGATGATTCAGAGAATTATTGATAATGGCCATGCTTACGAGTCAGAGGGCGACGTATTTTTTTCAGTTAAAAAGTTCAAGGGCTATGGGAAACTTTCGAGAAGAGACCCAGATGATATGATGGCAGGGACCAGGATCGATATAAACGAGAAAAAAGAAGACCCGCTAGATTTTGCGCTCTGGAAAGGAGCCAAGCCTGGTGAGCCTTTCTGGGAAAGCCCTTGGGGTAACGGACGTCCGGGATGGCATATTGAGTGTTCTCTAATGAGTACAAAATACTTAGGAGACAGTTTTGACATACACGGGGGCGGGAAGGATTTGATATTCCCTCACCATGAAAATGAGATCGCTCAGTCTGAAGCTGCCACAGGAAAGCCATTTGCCAAGTACTGGATTCACAACGGACTAATCCAGATTAATCGTGAGAAGATGTCCAAATCTATCGGTAATATCTTAAACGTGCGTGAAGCAGTATCGATGTGGAGTAAAGAGGCGATCAGGCTATTTTTTCTATCTCATCAATACCTAAATCCAGCTGATTTCTCTGATACAACTATGAACGAGGCCGAGGCAGCGCTTGAACGACTATATATAACCCTTAAGCGCGCCAATGATATTACAAAAAACGGGGACGATGATGACAAAGAATTAGCAGCTAGCGTGGAAATATTTAAAGAGCGTTGGGTCAAATCAATGTGTGATGACTTTAACACAGCAGAGGCGCTCGGTAGTTTGTTTGAACTAACAAGAGCCATTAACAGATCACTCGACTCAGTAGGTTGGACGCCTTCTTTAGAAATAGCTCTTGATGAAATAAAACATTTTGGAAATACGCTTGGTATTCTTGAATATGAACCTGACGAATACTTGCAAGGTCTTAAGCTTGAGAAAACCTCTTCAGGAATTACAGAAGAAGAAATTGGGAGGCTTATTCAAGAAAGAATATCAGCGCGGAAAGAAAAAAATTGGGATCACGCTGATGAAATTAGGGACGAGCTTGATGAGAAAGGAATTGTGCTTGAAGATAAAGCCGAAGGCACAATCTGGCGCGTTAAATAGTTACCATACTTTAATTTAGGCGGTTTTTTTGTAGTTGTTACTTCCCAAGAAAAGAATTAAACCCAAACACCCATATACTCAAGCGCGCGTTTTATATTAGCCGGAGTTTGAGTCTCACCTCTGCAACTATACCAGCATTCGGTGCATTTGGTCTCAGCATATAGTTTCGGATGATATTCGGAATAATGCGCAGTAACAGGCATTTCTGAGCAGCGTTTCAAATGCCCACTGGGCGTAACCTGTATATGGCTTATCCCGGCCGTGCATCCTGGGATACCACCTGACTCAAAATACCTGGGAATCTCATTCAAGTAATATTCAGTTGAAAGAATTGTCCCCTTCCACTCTCTTCTCAAACGAATAAGCTCATCTACTAGGTTCTGAACTTTTCGTATTTCTTCATGTGGGACAAAGTGCTCTTCATTGTTAGTTTTCATAACACAGTACGAGCTGAAAGAAATACCTACTCCCCATTCATGAGCTTTATGCGCAAGTTCTGGGACCTGTTCTAAATTATCTTCCATGATGATCGTATTCATAGTGATCTTCTGATTAGGGAATCTCTTTCCCAACTCGGGCATTAATTCAGATAACTTGTCCCATAGTCCTGGAACACCTCTGTAAATATCATGCTGCTTGCTTGGAAAATCTAGAGAAACTGCTATTTGATTTATTCCGGCGTCAAAAAGCTCTTGCGCTTTGTCGACAGTCAGCAAATCGCCTTTTGTAACCATGGAAGTGAAAATAAAATAAGAACATTCCTTTATCTGTCTTATAATGTCTGGAAGGTCCTTCCTAAGCATAGGTTCTCCTCCAGTTACAACAACTACTAAAGGGTCAATTTTTTTGATAACCGGGCGGTAATCATAAATACGCTCTTCGTGTCTAGTCTGCCAGTAATCACAAAAATCACATTTGGCATTGCAAAGTTTGGTAATTTCCAAATTTAGGAGCTTTGGGCTGCCAGTGGCTTTAGTTTGGAAGAATTTAATTGCGCCTTTTAAGCTTTCTTGAGGTGAAATCATTAGGGTATTTTATACATTACTGCGAGCACTTTTTCAAGTAACAGATAAAGCTAACAGACAATCTTGAATAAGGATGGGATGGGCAACACCGCTAAATCTTTATAAAACAATTGTTCCTTGATCACTATTTAATTCAAAATTTGTTAGGGAGCAATTACTTTGTCCAACAAAATAGAAAGCATACTATAGTTAACTATAATATCGGTAAAACCTGAATATCAGTGAAACCTGCATGAAATAGTGTAATCAACGAGATTCACCAACTTTCCCTTCGTTAGCTGAAACAGGCACAATGCATATCAATATTCAACATATTTAATTAGATATCTGTTCTTTTAAATTCTAAATTAATATGCCGCTAAATTTTGGTTTCTGGATTAAGAATATTGACTTATGCACATGAATTTAGTTTAATAGAATACAGAAATCAAAGTGTTAAAACCAAAGGTAAAAATTGTCTAAAAGAACTATAAAAATAGAGATGGTTCAGTGTGACTATGTAGACGAAAACGGGGAGCGGTGCGCCAATGACGGGACTAAAGATGTTATTAAAAACTGTCACATTTGTCATATTGATCTCTGCAAATCACATTGCCAAATAACTACTGTAGTATTCCTGCAAGCTGGCGGCGAAAGCAGACGCTTATTCCATGGGCACCGCCTTCGGTTCCTTTATTACTTCTGTAGTGAGCATTCGGATTTATTCAAAGATACTGTCATAGAAAGATACGGAGAGGGTCTAAACTTGCCCAACGTAGGTGACGGCACATATCTTATCTAAATACACGTTAAGCAAACATATCAAATACCCCCCACCTATTAAAGATTGACTTATATCAAAGGATTTAGTTTAATAGAGATACATGTCAAAAAGAGAGATAAAGGTTGAATTATTGCAGTGCGATCATGAAGAGGAAAACGGTGAGCGCTGCACAAGCGAAGGCGACATTCAAGCAATCAAGACCTGTAGTATATGCCACAAAGACCTGTGCATCACACATTACGAATTAACTACTGTAACTATTCAGGGAACAAGGGATCACTTTACCTACTATTTCTGCCCAAACCACAATGACGAATTTCTCGGATTACTTGTGGATAAATTTGGAGACACAAGACCAATACCTGGAAGTGGGTATGGACTAGCTATTAACTGACCCTTTGATTAAAAAACTTGATCTACTAAAACTATATTGACTTATTCCTTCGGATTTAGTTTAATTGATAAGACGGGGCTAAGGTGATTTCGAAATTAATGCATGGATACTAAAATATCGGCTCCCATCGTTTGCAACAACATGCTTATGAACAAGGAGAATATTTATGTCCACTAAAACAATAACAGTAGAAATGTACCAATGCGATTATGTTCATGAAGACGGAACAAGATGCGAAAGCGAAGGTGAACGCCAAGGCATAAAAAAATGCGCATTATGTAGTAAAGACTTATGCAGTAGACACTATGAACAGGTTTCTGTTTCTAGCAGAGGGGGAAGAGAAACTCTTATCTATCATTTCTGTGAAGACCATACTCAGGAATTTATGGATACCCTTATAAACGCATTTGGAGACACACGTCCCGTAGCGTACGCAGGTATGGCGAAGTAACTTCAAAGTATCATTTGGGTATAATTGCGAAGTGCGAAATATCGTCTTAGCATTAGTATTATTATTTACTTCACTATTCATTTCCCTGGAACAGGCTTATTGTGAAAAGACCGCTGAGTTCGCTTTAATAATAACAATAGATGGCCTTAGACCTGACGCTATTTCAAAAGCAAACGCTCCTACTCTTAAAGCTCTTATAAAAGAGGGTTCTTATACACCATCAGCAAAGACTGTCGATCCTCCAAAGACCCTACCCTCCCATGTATCACTTGTAACGGGACTTGTTCCCAAAAAACACGGTACTTTCATAAATGAGTGGATAGATGAATTTGGTCATACAGAATTTGAGACCATATTTATCATCGCCAAAAGAGAAGGTTTTAGCACGGCAATGTTTGTGGGTAAAGATAAGCTCAACTTTATAGCTGTTCCTAAAAGCATCGACAATTTAGAAGTCATTAAATATAGTCCAACGAGCGTTGAGGAAATTTCTAATAGCTTCATCTCTTATATGAAACAGAACATGCCTGGCGTTACGTTGATTCACTTCCCCGAGCCGGACATTCCAGGACATAAGAAAGGCTGGATGTCTCAAGAGTACTTTGAGGCAATCCAAAGAGTCGACAAAGAACTCCGTGAGATAATAGATTCACTTAAACAGTCAGGCATTTATGAAAAGACCTTTATTGTAATTACTGCAGATCACGGAGGTAAAGACGACAATCATAAAGGAAATCACCCCTACGTAACTACTATCCCCTGGCTTGCCGTGGGCAACAAAGTCAAAAAGGATTATGAAATACAAGAACTAGTCTATATTTACGATACCGCTCCAACCGTTCTTCAGGCTCTGGGTATAAAACCAATGAAGGGTATTGATGGTGAAGTTATCGAAGAGATTTTTATTCCCTAAGATTTGATATGAGAATCCATTTTATATCCTAGAAATACAAATCCTCTCTAACGCTTGTAATCAAGACCTATACAATCACATGATAATTTGTTATTTTTTATAGCAAGTTATGAAAATAGCAACCAGAGAAATGGTTAGAGAAATAGACAAGCTCACTACTGGGAAATATGGAATTCCTGGTCTGGTGCTGATGGAAAATGCTGGTCGAGCAACTGCTGACGTGTTATTGGACAACTTTGCTTATGCAATGAAAGTTGCTGTATTCGCTGGGGGAGGCAATAATGGCGGGGACGGGTTTGTAATAGCTAGACATTTAATATCAGAAGGCTTGGATGTTGATACCTATACAGTTTCAGACCCTAAGAAATACCGAGGGGACGCGCTTACAAACTATAAAGCACTTAAGAATATAGGTGGGAATATTATTGAGCTAAATAACAGCCTAAGAAAATATAAACAAGCTGATGTAATAGTAGACGCTTTATTTGGCACAGGTCTAGACCGTGAGGTTACAGGTTTCTATAAAAAACTGATTGAGTTTATTAACTCCCAGGGAGTACCGACAATTGCAGTGGACATACCTTCCGGACTTGACTCCAATAGTGGTCACCCTTTAGGCACAGCGGTGCTTGCGGATATTACTGTTACCTTTGTACTTCCAAAGCTTGGCATTTCAATATATCCCGGTGTCGAGTACGCTGGAGAAATATATGTTGCTGATATTAAAACCCCCAAGTTTTTAGAAGATGAAATCCCATATGAGCTGCTTACAAGTGAATCTGTCGATGGGATATTGGCTCCCAGATACGAGGACACTCACAAAGGCACTTATGGACATCTCTTTATTTTAGCGGGCTCACCAGGCAAATCAGGCGCTGCTGCCCTATCGGCATTGGGGGCTCAGAGGTCAGGAACCGGTCTTGTAACTGTTGGAGTTCCAAAGAGCTTAAATCCTATTATGGAACAAAAAACTACAGAGGCTATGACCGAGCCGCTGCCCGAAACAGATCTTGAGACATTCGGACTAGTTTCAATAGATAGAGCTATAGAAATCTCAAATGAGAAAAAAACAGCTATTGCTATAGGTCCGGGCATTTCGACATCTAATGAAACTCGTGAATTTCTATATGAAATAATTAGAAACTCGGAATTGCCGATGGTAATAGATGCTGACGCTTTGACTCTTATAGGTGATAACCCGGATGTTTTAAATGAGGCTAAAGCTCCTGTCATACTAACTCCGCACCCGGGAGAGATGTCCCGATTAGCGGGCATTTCTACCGAAGAAGTGCAGGCTGACAGAATAGGAGTCACTCTTAATTTTTCATCTAGATACCACGTATATTTAGTATTAAAAGGCGCACGGACTATAATCTCAACCCCTGAAGGCGAATTGTTTATAAATACCACAGGCAACGCCGGTATGGCATCTGGGGGTATGGGGGACGTCCTTACTGGAATTATAGGCGGGTTCTTAGCACAACGTATCGACCCTGCTGATTCATGTAAGCTGGGGGTCTTTGCACACGGTCTTGCTGGAGACCTGGTTGCAGAACAAAGTGGTGAAGCAGGGATGATTGCGAGCGATGTTGCTAATACATTACCCAATGCTATTAGAGAAATCCCCAAAATGGATGATCACGTAATTACCCGAATCCTTTAGTATCAATCAAAACTATAAAAAATAACAATGGCAGATATAGAAACTCTAGAATTACAGCTGAACAATAGTGATGAAACTCTTAAACTTGGTGAGATTATTGGAAAATCTCTAAATCCCGGTAGTATTATTGCCCTTGTAGGCGATCTTGGAGCAGGAAAAACAGTGCTTGTTAAAGGGATAGCAAAGGGACTTGGGGTTGAAGAAGAACCTAATAGTCCCACATTTGTAATAATGAACAGTTATGAGGGTCGAATACCACTTTATCACTTCGATCTTTATAGATTGTCAGATGAAGAGGAATTACTAGGTATAGGATACGACGAATATTTCTTTGGTGATGGTGTTGCTGCTGTTGAGTGGGCAGATAGAGTTCAGGACATATTCCCTGAACATACGATAAAGATAGAGATAAAAATTCCGGAGTCCAAGAGTGAAGACTCCGAGACAATAAGAGATATAAGAATCGAAGGTACAAGTAAATGGGTCTTATTGTTCAAAAATACGGCGGAACAAGCGTTTCCAACCTTGAAAAAATAAGGTGGGTTGCCGAGCACGTCGTAAACACAAAAGAGAAAGGTAACGATGTTCTTGTTGTAGTCTCCGCTATGGCAGGAGAGACTGACAGACTGGTAAAACTGTGCCTTCAAATTATGGATCCTCCTGATGAAAGAGAGCTAGATGTAATCACTTCAAGCGGAGAGCAAGTATCTTCGGGTCTACTATCTATGACAATCAAATCCTTAGGCCATGAAGCTCTTTCATTCCAGGGACATCAGGTACGTATTATTACGGATAACGCTCACTCTAAGGCCAAGATTGTTAGAATAGATGCTCAGAGAATAAAAGATGCGCTTCAAGAGGGTCATATCATCATAGTTGCGGGTTTTCAGGGTGTTGATGATAATGGGAATGTAACAACTCTTGGAAGAGGCGGGTCAGACTTGAGCGCTGTTGCTCTTGCTGCTGCCTTAGACGCAGATTCTTGTGAGCTCTATAAAGACGATGTAGACGGCATATATACAACTGACCCGGGAATGGTCCCTAAAGCTAGAAAACTTGACAGAATCTCTTACGAAGAGATGCTTGAGATGGCGAGTCTTGGCTCAAAAGTGCTACAGGCGAGAGCCGTAGAATTTGCCAAGAAATTTGAGGTGCCGCTACATGTAAGGCCAACTTCTGAGCCAGAGGCTGAAGGAACATGGGTAGTAGAGGAGACTGAAGAAATGTCCAACATGGAAAACATACTTATTTCAGGAATTTCATTTGATAAAAATCAGGCTAAAATCACAATCACTGGAGTTCCAGACAGCCCAGGTGTCGCAGCCAATATATTTACCCCTCTTGCCGACAATGGCATAGTTGTCGACATGATAGTTCAAAATGTAAGTATAGAAGGGCATACTGATATGACTTTCACAGTGCCAAGGACAGACTATAAAAAAGCAATTAGAATTACTAAAGAAATTGCAAAGAAACTAGGTGCTAAGAATATATTATCCGATGATAAGATAACCAAGGTTTCTTTGGTGGGTGTTGGAATGAAAACGCATTCCGGAGTGGCAACAACAATGTTTAAGGCACTTGCAAAAGAAGGAATCAATATTATGATGATTAGTACATCGGAAATTAAGATTTCCTGTGTAATCGAGGAGAAATATACGGAACTTGCTGTGCGCACGCTTCACGATGCATTTGAGTTAGGAGAGGAAAAATGAGCGATAATTCAGTAAAGATATATGATGTAACTCTAAGAGACGGAACTCAGGGAGAGAATATTTCTTTCTCTATCCACGATAAACTCCGCATCGCTCAAAAGCTTGACGAACTCGGTGTCCATTATATTGAAGGTGGTTGGCCGGGTTCAAATGAAAGGGACGAAGGATTTTTCGAAGAAGCCAAGAAACTCAGGTTAAGAAAAGCTAAAATTGCTGCATTTGGAAGCACAAGAAGAGCAAAAGTAACCTGTGAAGAAGACAGTAGCATACAAGCACTACTGCAAGCTGAAACTCCAGCTGTAACGATAGTTGGAAAGAGTTGGGATTTTCATGTAACCGAGGCGCTCAAAATATCGCTTGAGGCCAACCTGGAAATAATATATGACTCCGTCACTTATCTTAAGAAACATGTAGATGAGGTATTTTTTGATGCCGAGCATTTCTTTGACGGTATTAAAAACAACCCGGAATATACAATTAATGCTATTAAAGCTGCTCAGGAGGCTGGAGCAGATGCTTTGGTTCTATGTGACACTAACGGTGGCACAATGCCCTGGGAAATAGAATCAATTGTCAGGGAAGTAAATTTGAAACTGGATAACCCTCACCTGGGCATACACACTCATAATGACGGCGAAGTTGGGGTTGCCAACACATTATTCGCGGTCAGAGAAGGAGTTAGACAGGTGCAGGGGACAATAAACGGTTACGGGGAGAGGTGCGGGAACGCAAACCTTTGCTCAATCATACCTGATCTAAAACTCAAACTAGGGGTTGACTGCTTGGATGATGACGAACTTAAGAAACTTTATGACACCTCACATTTTATTCATGAGCTTACTAACCTTCCGGCAATAAAGCATCGTCCGTTTGTGGGAGAGAGCGCATTTGCCCATAAAGGAGGGCTACACGTAAGCGCTGTGATGAAAAACTCTGAGACTTACGAACATGTAAGCCCCGAGGTTGTAGGAAACCATAGACGTATTCTAATATCCGACCTTTCAGGGCGAAGCAATATTCTCTATAAAGCTAAAGAGCTTGGTGTCGAGCTTGACCCCAAGGACGAACGTGTTATTGCGATATTAAATGAGCTTAAAAAACTCGAGAATGAAGGTTACGAATTCGAGGGAGCAGACGCTTCCTTTGAGCTCCTGGTCAGAAAGGTAATCGGAGAATACAGAAAGCCCTTCTATCTGCAAAGTGCAAAAACTATTACCGAAAAACGATCAGATGACGAAGATCCCACGACAGAGGCAACTATAATAGTCCAGGTTGACGGCGTTACAGAACATATGGCTGCCAGTGGAAACGGTCCCGTTAATGCTATGGATCAGGCTCTAAGAAAAGCGCTTGAGAGGTTCTATCCAAGTCTGAAGGAAGTTAGACTCAAGGACTATCGAGTCAGAGTGCTGTCTACTAAACATGGTACAGATGCTGTTGTAAGGGTGCTTATCGAATCAGGAGACGGCGAGAGCGACTGGAGCACTGTAGGAGTTTCAGAAAATATCGTTGAAGCAAGTTGGAAAGCGCTAATAGACAGCATAGACTACAAAATCCTAAAAGACGAAGCCAAAAAGGCAGCTAAAGCCAGGGGATAAATTTAGCATCGAACATGCATTATCAAGAAAACAGAATATATGGAGTAGAATTACCCCTTAAGACCATATAGGCTTTGGAAGTCCGTAAGCAAAAAGCAGAATTATATATACGAGCAAATAGGCGATTAAACCTATTACGCAAACCCAGATAGCGCTCCAGGTATTTTTAAAATCTAGGGCCTGCCTTACGGCAATAATCATTGCGACAAGTCTCCAAACCCATATAACAACAATAACCACCCAGACAAAATTATTTATAACGGGAAGCAGAGCTACTAAGAGGAAAATTCCAGGCGCGCCCGCAAATCCTAGTACACGCAAAATCTCACCAATGTCCGATTTAGTTTCAGTACCCGGGAAGAGTTTGGTCCCTACAAGATAGATAAGAAAAGACATCACTATCCAACCGGCGAATGCAAGGATTGTCCCTACTATTAAACCTTTTATGCCTCCGAGGTTATAGGTGTATATACCAGCTGCCAGACTGGCAAGAAATACTACTGCCATAGACTGCCAAATAGAGCTCTTATCGTTCTCGACCTCTTCATACAAATTGATATCCAGAAGTAAGGCTCTTATGATGCGGGAAATAAACACTAATGCACGGCTCCTATCTTTTTTAAGTTTGATGCATTTAAGAAAGTATTCAAGATACAATACAAGAAAAATTTATCCCTTTACAACCAAAACTAAACTACGCTAAAAGAGCTAAATAATCAGCAATAGAGGGAAATTAATAATGATCATATCATACTTATATTATAGACACAATTACGGATTTTTATATTCCTTCTTTTCTAGGATTCAGAAGATTATTAAGAATAGAATCATATGATTATGACTCGTCCTTTTCAGAACTTACCTGTTTGATAACTAATTCAAAGTATGGGGGTAATTATTTTACTTTTGTGACGTAAGATAAATCTTAAGGCTAAGGTCTATTAATTCCAAGTTTCTTCATCCTGGACCTGAGAGTACCGGTATTCATACCCAGAAGTGCCGCAGCGCCACGCTTACCACCAATTACCCAGTTTGTCTCTTCGAGAATTCTAATTATATGCGTGCGCTCCACATCTTCCAGCTTCTTAATGCTAGAGAGATTAATATCCATTTCAACCCCCATTTCGGAGCATTCATCAATTTTCAGTTCAGGCCCCTGCGAGAGAATAACGGCACGCTCTATTACATTCTCTAGCTCTCTGACATTGCCGGGCCAGCTATATGACATCAATTCATCTAATGCCTCTTTAGGAATCATCTCGATCTTTTTGCTCAATTTCCTTGAATACTTCTCAGTAAAATATCCTGCTAAAAGCTCGATATCCTGAATCCGTTCCCGAAGTGGAGGAGTGAAAATTGGGAAAACGTTAAGTCGATAGTACAAGTCTTGCCGGAATTCAGCGGCTCTCACCGCTTCCTTAACATCTCTGTTAGCAGCAGCGATAATCCTTACATCCACTTTTAAGGTCTCTGAAGACCCTACACGTTGAAACTCCCCATCCTGCAGTACACGAAGAAGCTTTATTTGAGTGTCTTGTGGTAATTCCACAACTTCATCTAGAAATATGGTCCCACCGTCCGCCAACTCGAATCTACCTACCCTACGATCTATAGCGCCGGTGAATGCGCCTTTTTCATGACCAAATAACTCACTCTCAACAAGTCCGGAAGAGATTGCTCCGCAGTTGACTTTAACTAGCGGCTGCTCTTTTCGGGTGCTCATGGAATGAATCGCATGAGCTATGAGTTCCTTGCCCGTGCCGGACTCGCCCTCTATCAAAACTGTGGCATCGGTGGGAGCCACCTGTTCCGCTTTTCGAAGCACGATATTGAGGGCTTCACTATTACCAATGATCTCCTCAAAATCGTATCCAAATTTTATCTCTTCTTTAAGATAGATATTTTCCTGTTGCAGGCGGTTTTTAAGTTTTTCTACCTCTGATAACGCACTTTCCAAAGCCTCATTCGCCCTTTTGCGCTCCTCCTCAACTCCGATAGCAGTACCGATTATACTCATAAGATCTAGATTTTCGGCTCTTGGTTCAAGATCATTTTGATAAACTACGCAAAGTGAACCAACAGGAATTTTATTCCACTTCACGGCTATACCTAAATAAGTTTTGAGTTTAAATGGTATAACGTTGGGATCGGTTTTAGCATAATGTGATTGTTGCAGTTCACGAACTACCAGAAGTTCATCAGATCCCTGCTTAATTACATCATAGCATATGTGTCCTTTGGGATCATCTAAGGGATCATAATCAGGAGGCGTCCCCCATTGTCCCAGAGAAAAGAGCATATTCCCTTGTAGGCGGTTATATAGGGCGCAATCTGCATTCATCAACTCCCCACATAGCGCCACAAGTCGATTGATGTTTTCATCCGGGTTATGACCAAATTGTAGGAAGCAATCGTTCAGTGTAGCAATTCGATTCTCTATATTCTTAGAAGAAGTTTTTGAGTCTTGTAAGCTTTTATCTTTTTCAGCTTTCATTGGTATTGCCCTTTTAAAAAGAAAGCGCTTTTTTGAATTAATCCAAAATCCTTTCAAAAGAGTTATAGCCAATCTCAAATAGTCTGTCTTACAAATAACGCAACAATATCGATATCAATAAATTACCTAATTTATGCTATAAACATATTTTATACCAATTTTTGGTAATTTTAAAATTTCCCTAGCTGCAACAGATGTGGAAAAGCATTGATATTTCATGGATGCCGAGATATTTCAAGCGAAACTAAGTTGTATAAATAATTCAAATTATAGAATAAACAAGAAGAATATATAATAGTTTAAGATGATTAGACTAGTGATCGACAACTTTTTGTTTTTTGGCACATCATTTGCACTTATGTATAAGCAAATATCTAAATAAGGAGTTGCCTCAAATGAAGAACTTAAATATCTTTGTAGAAAGGATAGGGAAGAGCAAAAATAATTCCACAGAAGTTAATCTCACGATGGTTTGGGAAAGTGGAGCAATGACTAGGAAAGTCAAAATTGATGAGGACTTTTTAACCAAACTCCAGCTTACGAATTCATTTGATACTAGGCAACAAATAATTCGTAAAATGTTTGGTCAGGGAGCCATATAAGTCATGCCTAAAAGAGAGATTGTTACTAACAATTCGACTTCTTCACGATTATTCTCGCGTCACTTTGTATTAGAAATAACAAAGTAAGGAAGCAACAGAGATGAGAAACGTAAACGTCTTAAGAGAAATACCAGGCTCAAGAAAGTGTATTCTCACCATCGGTCTAATTTTAGCTTTAATAGCCTGCTTATTGCCACCATGGGAAATCTACTGGATTGGTTATACAGCTCCTTCTCATTCCGATCCCACAATGTTAGTGCAGCTTGAATATGGATTCCTATTTGCGTGTCCAAAGGAACATGAAATTTTAAAGTGCTTTATCGATTGGGGCAGACTGAGTACAGAGCTACTTGTCATAGGCTTTCTTGCCGGGATTGGAATAGTTCTAATAAAAGGAGGGTACTATGTTAGAAATTAATGATATCGAACACAACCTATTAAAAAAAATACTTGAAAAAGCTACAAAAGCTAAGCCCGCCCCGACTCTGGGTGATATGGACATCACTCAAGAACTTATAAAAGAAGTATATGATTGGGCAAATGTGATGGCGACTTACGGTGAACTTGCATCATACATTCCGGAGTTAAACAGGGTGGACTCCAGTAAGAGTGCGATTACAATAGGAGATCTCCATGGTAACATTATCTCTTTCGGCAAAGGACTAGATGCCATCCCAAGTATTCAATCCGTGATTAAGCCATTCCTTTATATTTATGCATTAGAGTCTGGGATTGCTTCCGAAAATATTGCGGGTATTGAGGCAACGGCGTCCTCATTCAACACCGACCGTATTTTAAGCCCTGAACTAAAGGAAAACAGAGCTGGGCACCCCTTTAATAACGCGGGGGCTATATCATCAGCCGGAGCGATTGAGGACTTTGAAGATTTCTTAAATTTTATGAGAATCCTAACAGGAAATACCAAACTTACGGTATTAGAAGATATCTTTGAGTCAGAAATGGAAACAAATAATAATAATCGAGCTATAGCATTTCGACTGGTGGCAGCCGGTCGTTTCACAAAACAAGAAGAAGGAATGAAAGCCTTAGAAAACTATACTAGAGCCTGTGCAATAGGTGTTCGTACAGAAGATGCAGTACGAGCTTGTCTCGCCCTTGCTGACAGAGGTAGAAAAGAAGGTAAGAGAATAATAGAAGAAGACAATGCTGTTCGTGCAATCAATGCAATGAATTCATACGGATTATATGAGCACACGGGCGAAATATCATTGCTCGCTGCAGGTACAAGAGCATTATCCTGCAAAAGTGGTGTAGGCGGAATAATAATTAATATTGATCCGGGACGCGGTGCATTTTGTACATATGGTCCACTGTTAGATGACGCTGGCAATAGCGTCTTCGGCAAGTATGCATTGGTACCCTTGAATAATATTCTAGCTGCTCCTGACGCTATGAGGTTAAGTTCATCAGAAATAATAAGGTCTATCAATTAATAAAGAAATGACAAAATATCAAATCTGACCTGACTCCCTAATATTAGGTTACATTAAGTCACATGAGATAAATATTTAGTAATTGCTACAAGTTAATAATTCCAAATTACAAGATATTTGATGCGTGAATAAATTACAAGCGCTAAAAACTATAGGGCTATATCCTTGTACCAAAGACAAAAAAGTATTCTTAAACTAATAAATAGCGGACCTAAAATGGAGGTGAAAGTCCCAGTGCCCCGAATATGAGTCCATATACTACTATCAATACGATAACGTAACCTATCACACAAACTCCTATCGCTCTCCATGTACTCTTATAATCAAGAGCCTGCCTTACAGCAATTACCATAGCCACCAGCATCCAGACATCGGCTATTATTGATACTATCCCGCTTAAAAACGTAATGAGTCCTAAAACCCGAATCACTCCAGGAGAACTTGAGAATCCTATAGTACGTAATAACTCCCCTATATCGGACTTAGTTTGAGGCTCAGGCAGGAGTTTTGTTCCTATAAGATAAACCAGAAATGCCCATATAAACCAACCTACAAGTGCAAATATAGTGCCGAAAAGCAATCCTGTTATTCCCAATAACTTTATACTGCCAATTCCACCCGCTACACTTGAAATCACGACAACAGTTATGGCCTGCCCCATTGAGCCTTTATCAGCTTCTACCTCTTCATACAAATTCGCATCGAGCTTCGCTGCTCTAAGCATACGATCAACTAAACTAGCCATCATTTATCCTCCTGAAGATATTTCTGATTAAAAACATAATAAAACTTTAAGACTGCTTCGTCAAAGAACAAAATTATAGTCGGTTAAAGCGCTTTACTGAGCGGGTTATCGGTACCCGACAACAAATCAAATAGTTGTTTTATCTGATCTTTGGAATATTTCCCCATTAGAGCAATTTGTATCCAATTCCTCTCAAGCAGATAACGGCTTCTCCAGTGCAGGAGGTACCCTTCATTTTGTAATCTTTGTCCAAGCTCTCTTGAATTGAGCCACGCAGGAAGTGAAACTGTAAAAAGCGCGGGAGTTGCATTATCGTCACTAGCAATAATCTCAAACCCAATATCCTGAATTTGTAACCTTACCCAAGCTGATATCTCTTCTAACTCACGGAATCTCTTTTCACTGTCAAACCTATTTATAGCGGCTCCAAGAGCGTATATAAGATTTGATGATACTGTAAATGGGATTCCCTTTGATTCCGAATAAAATCCGATGTCCAGATATCTGGGAATTCTGTCTGTATTAGGCAATATTTCATGGTTATAGAAAACAAATGAAAGCCCTGGATATGAAGCAAGACCCTTCCCGCTTACACCTGAGGCAAGATAAATATTGCTGAGATCAATGGGCACCATCCCAATCGAACTCACACAATCAAGACACAAACGTGTCTCTCTATTAAAACAAATTTTCTTTAGAATTTTCAGATCATTTAAGACACCGGTTGAAGTCTCTGAATGAACTGCCCATACCCATTTTATATCTGGATTTTTAAACAGTACATTTTCTATAAGCTCATGGTCAAAGACTTCACCCCAGGGAAGCTTGATCAAATCAAATTCCAGACGGAACCTGTTAGCATGATCGATAAGCCTTTCTCCGAATTCACCGTTCGAGAGAATTAGTCCCTTCCCTTTTTCAAGCGATAATTGAGCCGCAACCGTATCATTTGCAAGTGAACCGGAACCCATGAGTATCTCTACCTGCTTTGAGCCTGTTAATTCGCAAAGCTGCTTTTTTACAAATTGAAAATCTCTTATAAAGTCCTCTGAGCGGTGAGAAACAGGTGGCTCACTCATTGCCTTTTTGACTTCAGCACTTACATTCACAGGACCCGGAATGAGGTTTACAGCTTGCTCTTTCCTAAAAGAAAAATTAGCCGGTAAACGAGACAGCAATTTTGATTTCTGTCTAAACCCTCTTGAGGATTCCAAGGTTAAATACATAGGCTGGTACCTAGCCTGCTGAGTACCAACTTCAGGACCAAACGGTTTGAACCCAAACTGTTTATAAAACCTGAGTCTTTTTACATTTGCTGATATAAGCGCCATATCATAGCCCTTTTCATCCGCGAAATTGGCTAAGACCACCAACAATCCTTGAATAATCCTTAGATTACGAACTTCCTGCTCAATAGATAGTAGACGGAATTCGCAAGCAAAACTGTGCTCAGGCAGATAGGAGTTTAGATCGCTCAGTTTTTGATCTAAAGAAAATGGCCTCTTATCTCTTACAGCCATCATACCTAGTAGTTTCATATCCTTTATACAAATAATGTAGGTATTTTCTTTATGGAACTTATCTAGAAGCAATCTATCCCTATTTTCTTCATGCTGAGGTATTTCCTCTACAAATGTCCTATAGTTGAGCTCACTTATTTGCTCAAACTCCCACTCTTCGCTTGCGATTTTAAATTCCAGTTTTGTTTTCATATATGCTTCTAGATTAATCTAAAAATCTACTCTCAATATCAATATTAGGAACCATACATCTTTCTCTTTTTCCAAACCACCCATATCTATTTTTAGCTACTATATCATAAAAGTAGTCTCTAATAGGTCTGGGAACTAAGATAAAAATATAAAGCAGTGGCCAAAGCGCTCCCAATTCCCTACAAATCCTGAGCGCAGCAGTTGATTTGATATAAAACTTACTATTCTCTACCAGAATAATTGAGTCTAACTTAACACCAGATAATTCAAGTCTTGCTATAAGATTATTTGCCGCGGCTGATTGTATGGGAGCGAATCTAAATCTAGCTGATCGATCTCTATTTATAATAAAAGCAACAGCTCCATTGCATAGGTTGCATACTCCATCAAAGATTATCACGGGATTATGAACTTCAGGGAGATTCATATAATGTCCTAGAGATTACAAAATATTGGAAGAATTTTCTACAATAAACTTGTTTATCTATTTCTTACCTACGGCGATCACAATATACCAGTTACCTTGATACTGGCCTATAGGTAGAGGTGTTGGCGTTAGAGGAACTTTTACTATCCTATTTTCTTTCTTTCCGTCAACTTCGACTGTTTTTTGTTTCTCAACAACAAGAGCCATTAAGTGGCTTGGTGGAATCTTATAGTAAGCAGGTGAACCCATCAGTGTAAGCGTCTGTGTTGCTTTATTATATTTAGCCATCCCACTGCCGCTCTTCTCTATATCATCAAGACTAATCACACCCATTTTATAATCCGCGGGGATTTTCAGCTGCATCAGGGAGGCTGTAATATTATCTAACATAGCAGGATCAGTCACTCTCAAATAGGAAACTACTTGAGGGTGTATGAGTGCCTGTACGCCGTTCTTATTTTTTGCGTTGATACTGCTTACCATTGTCTTTGCCAAAGCATCAGGGGTTACTTGCCCAACTTGAGCAGAAGCAATTCCTATAGAAATAAACATAACCATGATCAACACACTCAAACCTAAGAAAATTCTTCTCGCACTTCTGTACATTTCCCTCTCCTTTAAGAATTCTCAGATAGTATCAACAATTTTATACCGCATTCCAAACAAACTTTACTGCCTTAGTTTTGAAAGAAGTCTTAAGAACTCAATATATAACCAAACAAGAGTTACGATAAGGCCAAACGCCCCATACCATTCCATGTATTTAGGTGCCCCATGTTCAGCGCCCTTCTCTATAAAATCAAAATCCAGAACTAGATTCAGCGCTGCAATAACTATAACAAATAGACTGAAAAGAATGCCGATTGTACCGCCTGAATGGACAAAAGGAACATTTACACTGAAGAGGCTTAGGACAAATGACAGCAAATAAACAACGAAAATAGCTCCTGTTGCAGCAACAACGCCCATCTTAAACTTTTCCGTAACTTTGATAAGGCCCAATCTATATGCAACAAGCATTGCGAATAAGGTGCCAAATGTAAGAGTTACAGCTTGAAAAACGATACCAGAGTACTGTACTTCAAAGATTGCAGAAATTCCGCCTATAAACAAACCTTCTAGAACAGCATATATAGGAGCTGTAAAAGGCGCCCAGGTTTTCTTAAATATCGTAATGAAAGCAACTATTAAACCTCCGAAAAGCCCTCCGTATAACCAATACATCAGACTAGTATTTTGCATCCCGCCTTCACTATCAATACCGCTCCCGTAGAACATATTCCATACCCAAACAGCAGGAATCACTACAAGCGCTAGCATTATTAAAGTTTTATTAATCGTGCCATTAATAGTCATAGACCCAACAGTTTGTATGCTAGGCTGGTACTGCTCAAAAGTTTTTCCACCAAGAGCAGGATTGGAGCTTTTCATTATTACTACCTCCGGTCTAACCCGTAATCATCATTTAATTTCATATTTATACAGAAATATTATAGCATCCGATTATGATATTTTCACAAAAAAGCATTAAGCACTTTTTTGATAAAGCCTTCCCTGATAAGTACCTCTTTTTTCAAGCTCCGCTTCTATTGCTTGTAAAATCTGAAGATGTGACTTGCCCCAATCAGGAGCTATAAGAAGTTGATGAGGCGTATCCGTAAAAAGTCTTTCAATTATTATCTCTGGGGAAATTCTTTCAAGGAAATCAACTATAAAGTTGACATATTCTTCAAACGTAAAAAGTTTAAATGGTTCCTCTTTGTACATTCTGGCAAGCGGAGTATTTCTAACAATATGGAGATTGTGAACCTTAAAAACATCTATTCCAAGAGACGAAACCTCATCGGCCATGGCAAGCATTTCTTCCTTAGTTTCAGTCGGCATACCAACTATAATATGGGCGCCTATCTCAAAGCCTCTACCCTTTGACATTTCGATCGCATCCAAAACCGACTGATAGTCATGCCCCCTGTTCATATAATCAAGGGTTTTGTCGTAGATTGATTCTATGCCGTATTCAAGACATACATAGTAGTCCTTTGCAAGCTCCTCAAACATAGAAAGTTTTTCTTCATCTATACAGTCAGATCTGGTGCCCACGGCTATGCCAATTACATCATCGTAAGAAAGAGCCTTTCTGTACATATCTTCTAGCTTTTCAACGGATTCATAAGTGTTTGTATAGGATTGGAAATAGATAATGAATTTCTCAGCTTTAAATCTCTTTCTGAGATAGTCCATGCCGTTTGTTATCTGCTCGTCCATGGAAAAGCGGGCTCTCGCATATGGCGGAACGAAGCTGTCGTTGTTACAGTAAACGCATCCCCCTATGGCTAAATTACCGTCACGGTTAGGACAGGTGAATCCCATATCAACTGAGAGTTTGTTTACCCTATAGCCAAGTTTTTCTTTTATATAAGGTCTGTAAGTATTATAGCGCATCACTAAAACAACCCCGCTGAGGGGCAGAGATGACTAATCATACAATCTTTGCACATAGGTTTTCTCGCATAGCACACAGTGCGCCCATGATCACCTAGAGAATTTGAAAAAATGGTCCATTTCTCCTGAGGAATTATCTCGTTCAAATCATACTCGATTTTAGTCGGGTCTGAATTAGTGGTTAGGTTAAGCCGAGTTGAGAGTCGTTTTATATGAGTGTCTACAATTATTCCTGGTATTCCAAAATAATTACCCAACACCACATTTGCAGTTTTTCTCCCCACGCCTGCAAGCTTTGTTAGCTCATCCATAGTCCTAGGAACTTCTCCCCCGTGTTCTTCAACAAGAGCTTTTGAGCAGTTTAATATTGACTTTGACTTGGCTCTAAAAAAACCGCATGAACGTATTTCCTGCTCTAACTCTGTCTGGTCTGCTTTTGAGAATTCATATGGTGTGGGATATTTATTAAAAAGTCCGGGAGTGACTTCATTCACTCTCTTATCAGTACACTGTGCCGAAAGAATGCATCCAATTAGAAGTTCAAAAGGCCCGTCAAAATCTAAATGACACTTCGCGTTTGGATATTCGTCTTGAAGAATAGACAGAATTTTGCCTGCTCTCTTTTTTTTCTCTGCTACAGTTTCTTTGTTTTTAATTGATCCTTTCTTTTTCAATTGATTTCAACCTTTCCAAAATAATCAGAAATAAAAAAGGGGATATGCCTCGGACATATCCCCTTATGGTTTTTTATTAATTTGTCTATCTATAAAAATGTTAGTCCTTACGAGCCGGTTCAAGTCCCTCTTTTCCTTCAAAAAAATCGGCATTAATGGCAGTATATTCGCTCCATTTCTCAGGAAGTTCGTCTTCATGAAAAATCGCATCAACAGGACAAGGATCAACACACGCGCCACAATCAATACACTCTTCAGGATGAATAACAAGCATATTGTCGGCCTCGTAAATGCAGTCTACAGGGCACGCTTCAACACAGGCTTTATCTTTTACATCAATGCACGGCTCTGCAATTATATATGCCATTCTGTAATACCTCCGAATCATTATAATAAAATAATATACTTAATGGGTTTTATGCGCGCAATAAATTGTCTGATTGAATCAAGTTTTTCTATTGAGTCCCCTCAGTATTATCTGGGGGTGATTCATTGCTTCCTGAAGCCTCTGGTTCTGAAGATATTTGCCCCTCACCTTGTGTAGGCGCTGATTCTCCCTCGTCCTGGCTTATCTCAGCTGGTGCACTCTGTTCCTCAGATGTTTCAGGTGTTATTGAAACATCTGCTGGTGGAACAATATCAGTAGTTTGCTGAGAGACCGGTATATCAGTTACGGCTGAAGAACTTACATTCTTGGCAGCAAAATACCCAAGCGTAAGAGAACTCAGCAAAAACAATACGGCTAACACTCTCGTTACCTTTGAAAGAAAAGGCACAGCTCCACTTGCTCCAAAGACTGATTCGCTTGATCCTCCTCCGCCAAAGACCGAACCTAGGTCTCCGCTTTTGCCGGGTTGAAGAAGTACAACCAGAATAAGAAGTATACTTACTAATACATGTATAATTTGTACAGAATAAATTATTAGTTCCACTTTTCTCTACTCTCCTGCTATTTTTGCTATTTTCACAAATGAATCCGCATTGAGACCAGCGCCTCCAATAAGCGCACCGTCAATATTCTTCATCGCTAATAGTTCTTTAATGTTATCTACTTTAACGCTTCCCCCATAAATAATTCTTATAAGTTCAGAATCTTGACCGAATATACTACCTGTTATTTCACGAATTGCGGCATGTACGTATTCAGCTTCTTCTGGGGTCGCATTTTTCCCCGTCCCAATTGCCCAAATTGGCTCATATGCAATGACAAATTTACTATAGTCGTCAAGCTCTAAATCCATCAGCGCGCTTTCTACCTGAGACTGAACAATCTTTATAGTTTTTCCTTCTTCTCTCTCTTGAAGCGTCTCACCAACACAAACTATTACATTTAGCCCATCATTGAGTGAAGCTTTTATCTTCTTTCGTACAATTGAATCAGTCTCTCCAAGAATCCCTCTTCTCTCTGAGTGACCTATAATCGTCCAATCACAACCGGCATCAATTAACATAGCAGGTGATATCTCGCCCGTATAAGCTCCTCGGTCTTCCCAAAAAACATTCTGGGCAGATAGCTTAATTTTCGTACCCTCTATTAATCTGCCAACAATATCTAGTGAGGTAAATGGTGGGGCAAGTAAAATATCCACATCATACTTCATATTTGCTACGCCAGAAACAATATTCTGAGTAAGCTCCTTTGCTTCATGGCGGAGCATATTCATTTTCCAATTTCCGGCTATCATATTTTTCTTCATTTAATTCGATGTTCCATAGCTTCTAGAACTCTTAGATTATTGCCCATAATGTATTCCAATGCGGTTTGCCCACCCTGAGATACAAAAGTTCGCCCCTCTTTTTTAATTGACTCAAGAGCCATCTCTGCAGTATCTTGCCCAACAATTACATTGAAAGTTTCTAATTCAGCTAATGATTTTGCCAAAAACTCTGTGCCTTTTTTAAACTCAGGTTTTTCACAAATTCCCATGGGTCCTGTCCAAAGAATCGTTTTAGATTTAGCCAACCTCTTAGCAAAATCAACCTGAGCAGCGGGCCCTATATCAACTACCCTCATGTTCTCTGGAATACGACCGCCAGAAATTATAAAGGAACTGGAGTAATTGTTCAACTCACCATCAATTGCAACAATGTCTTCAGGAAGAATAACTCTAATGTTTCTAATTTCTGCAGAAGACATAAATCTCTTCACACTATATATTGCGGTCTTATCTATTTTAGATTTACCAGTCTCCCCCCCAAGCACATTGAGAAATGTATTTGCTAAAACCCCGCCAACCAAAACTGTGTCGACGTATTCTAGCATGCTTTCCATAATATCGATTTTCTCTAATACATTACTGCCACCGAATACTGCCGTAAAAGGCCTTTCCGGATTTCTTATACGGTCTAAGTTTTCCATTTCCTTCTTAAACTGAAGTCCCACGCAAAATTTCTCAAAATATTCAAAGATACTACTCAGTGAAGCTCTAACTTGATTTGATAGAGCAAAAGCCTCATTGACATATATATCGGCGCAGTCTGCAAGTATCTTTGCAAATTCCGGTCTATTATCTAACTCTGCTTTATGAAATTCCAGGTTCTCAAGAAGCATAACCTGGCCGGGTTGCATATCAGATCCAATTTTTTTAACTGCTTCACCTATAGAATTATCAGGGAAAAATATTTCAGCATCTAACATTTCTGAAAGGGCTCTGCCTACAGATTCAAGGCTATATTTTTTGTTATGCCTCCCCCTAGGGCTACCCAAACCGGAGGCAATTATCACCTTGGCTTTCTGGCCCAAAGCATATTTTATAGTGGGAATGGCGCTTAGAATCTTGACTTCATTCAAGACCTCTCCTTCTTTACTCAGCGGCACATCAAAATCAACCCTTATTAAGACTCTTTTGTCTGCTATATCTAGTTCTGCTATGGACGGTACTTTCATAAAGTAATGCCTTTGTTATTTATATACTCACCTAGTCGTCCAATCCCTTCTTTGATATTAGAAGTAGAAGTTGTATAAGAGAACCTTAAATACCCCTCTCCTCCGACACCAAAATCAATTCCTGGCGTAACAGCGACATGGGCTTTTTCTAAAATGTCAAAAGCAAGCTCATAGGAATTAGGATTAATTTTGCTAGCGTCAACAAATACGTAGAATGCGCCCTTGGGCTCACTCTCAATATTAAAACCAAGCTCTTTTATTCCTTCAATCATTGTCTTTCTTCTCTCATCAAAAAGTTGGACCATTCTCAATGCATCATTTTTTGCTTTTTTCAATGCTTGAACTCCTGCCCTTTGAACAAAAGGGTTTGGTGAAATAAATAGATTCTGCTGAAGTTTTTGTATAGGTCTAATAAATGCCTCAGGAGCTATAAGATACCCTAGTCTCCAGCCAGTCATAGAGTAGAATTTTGAAAATCCATTTACTGCAAAAGCAATGTCCGTAACCTCAAAAATTGTTCTGGCTTCTCCCTCATAAACTAGTCCGTGATATATTTCATCTGAAATCACCGTCACTCCCAGCTCCGCAATTTCTTTCATCACTTCAGGCTTTAAAACAACTCCTGTAGGGTTTGCTGGGGAATTAATTAATACAGCTCTTGTCTTTGGTGTAATAACTTTTTTTAATCTATCAATATCAATCTGAAATTCTTCTTCCTCAAAGATCCTAAATGTTTTAGGAACTCCTCCTGCAATCTTTATTATCTGTGGATAGCAAGCGTAATGAGGATCTGTAATTACAACTTCTTCTCCCGGTTCAATTAATGAAATAATTGACAAGTATAGAGCAGGTGAGCTGCCCATAGTAATAACTATTGATCCAGGATTAATATTTACACCATAGTTGCTTTTGTAGTGCGCAGAAATTTCTTCTCTAAGTTCAGGTATACCCAAGCTATGTGTGTATTTAGTATCCCCTTCTTTAATGGACTTAATAGCTTCGTTTGATATTACATCAGGTGTAGGGAAATCAGGCTCCCCAACTTCAAAATGTATAACACTTTCACCTAAGGATTCTATTTCCTTTGCTCTTTCTAATACATCCATGACATAGAATGGAGAAATTCCCTCTGACAGCTTTGATGGCATGGGGCTTAATAATAAGGAATAAGGCAGATGTTGTCTAGGCAAAGCATTAGAGTATTAAGGATTGTCAAACTTTGATCAATATGATTGGAGCTTGAATAGAAGAATAAGGATTTATAAAACTACGGACCTTTCTTCTTTACCTAGCGCTTTCTCAATCTTCTTTTTTAAAAGCTCGCGTTTTAACCTTTCGAGTCTGTCTATGAAAAGAATTCCGTCCAAGTGATCTATTTCGTGCTGAAACACGCGGGCGAGGAGATCCTCACATTGAATCTCTACAAGCTCCCCTTCACGGTTATAGCCTTCCACAACAACTTCATACTTTCTTTTAACATCACTCACAAACCCAGGGATACTGAGACACCCCTCTTCACCTACTATCTCGCCTTCTGAAAAGACTATTTCAGGGTTAATGAGTTCAATAAGCTCTGACCTATCCGGGGGCAATAGGATCTCTTCTTCCTCTGTAGATTCCTGAGCGCGCTCTCTGGGCTTAGTATCAGCTACTATAACCCTCTTTGTAATTCCAACCTGGGGCGCAGCAAGCCCGATACCTGGTGCCTGATACATAGTATCAGCCAGGTCATCCAGGAGCTGAATCAAATCGTCGTCTATCTCTTCAACGAGGTCACATTTTCTCCTGAGCATAGGATCGGGAAAAATAAGAATTTTAAGTTCCGGCATAGAAAATTAATGCTATCAAAAAGGTTGGAATTGTCAATTTAGCGTTTGGTCACAAAGCTAAACAGAATTTCTGATTTAAGGTTTAAATATATTTGTCCACAAAGAACAAACTACATGACTACTCTTCATCGTTGAGCTTGCCTATCAATTCCCGGCTTGGTCTAAAATGAGGTAGCTTTTTTGAAGAAACCGTAACTTTATCCCCGGTTCTGGGATTGCGGCCTTCATAAGATCCGTAGCTCTTAGTAAAAAAACTTCCGAATCCTCTGATTTCAATCCTTCCATCGTTTTCAAGCACATCAGTCATATGCTCAATTATAGTATCGAGTATTTGTTCTGATTGTGAATGCTGCAAATTAAATTTATCGGCTAACTCTTTTTCAATATCTGATCGTTTCATACTATGACCCCCCATCCAAATTAAGTGAGTCTAAAAAATACCCATCCCAAATCCACTTTAGATAATTTTTAAATGTTTGTCAAGTGTTACATGATAGTTACAACTATTTTAGAAATACTTTTCCTCTAATATGTCATCAACTAACTTAGCGCTTGCGTAGAATAAATTAAGCTTTTTCTGCTTTTTTTCCATTAGTCTTTTTAGTTTTTTTCTTAGACCACTTTTTCCTAGCTTTGCCTTTAGCATCGGAAGTGTTACGTAAAAACGATTTCAAATGAACATCTGAGTAAGACCCTTTAGGATAATGCTCATCGTAGAACTCAACATCGATATTCATGGCCTGAAATACCAGGCGCATATACATTGGATCAACAAATGCAGGGAACCTGCCGTATGTGTCATAAATATAATTGGCTACATCTTTTACAATCTGCTTGGTGGTTTCTGTCGGCTGAGGCGCCCTCATTAGATGCTTGTCAGCTTCCGTGTAAGGGAAAGGCTTTGTTGATTCCCAAGCAGCGTCTTTATGCTCGTGAAAAGCATCAATAGCCTCATCCATATTTTTGTAATAAGGCGGGCAGTATCCTTCAAAAACTCCGTCTCTTCCAACTGGAACGGTAGCAGGAGGATTAATGACCCCTTTTTTTGGCTGTATAAAATTAAACCCTAGCCCCTTAAAGAGATCAGGGGCAGCACCCAAAGCGAATCTTGGGATAAACCCACTAAATGTCCATCCTGCAAGCCCTAACGCCTGTAGTCCAAGACTCATATTCTGACAAATAAATGCCTGCTCAACATTAAGACCAGTCAGTACCCTAGACTCAAGATCAAATAAAGAAAGCTTAACGCTATCTTTTAATCTGCCCTTTTTGATCCACTTGCTTATTCCGGCTGGCTTTCCAGTGAGGTCATCTATAATTGTAAAGCCATATGTATTACTGCAGTAAAGATGAAGTAAGTTTAAATACTCTTCGGTGATGTCGGTAACAGGAATAAAAACGGATGATCCAGGCTTATTGGTATTCCATTGGTTAAAATTAAAAAGCCCCGGCATACGGTCAGGGAGATCAGCTCTTCCGTCTTCAAGCTTAACAAGGCTTTCTCTATAGAGTTCCAAGACCCTTTCCATCCTCTCATTGCGGTTCATTTTAAAGAACATATCGAGTTCATGATTTTTTGGAAGCATGTGCTTTACATCTACGTGATATAGGCCATCATCATTCGTAAAAAAGAGTTCAGTGCCGTGGTTATTACAAGCCGATGGCCAGGTACGCCCTGTCCACTGGCAAAGAAGGTCAATACCGGTTTCAGGAGGAAGATCGGCTAAGCAAAGTCCGGTTAGTCCAGTTCCTGACCAAACCAAAAGAGCTTCTTCCATTTCCTCAAGAGGTTTAGGATCATATTTAGATTTAAAACCAAGCGTTTGATCGGGTAGCTCCATACCCAATCCAAAGCGCCTAGAGCGACGGTTAAAGATGGAATCAAATAAAGGATATTTTAAGGCTTCTTCATATCTTTTAGGTAATTTAAATTTCCCATTGCCTTTTCCATTTTTGCTTTTGCCGTTACCCTTCTTAGCCATGCTATTGCCTCCAAGTTGTTTATAAATAATTTTTAGTATTTAAAAGCACATAGAGAATTTTAAGTAAGTTAGCAAAAATTGCAAGATACAAAGACTAGAAATTTGGAGAGAATAAATTAGCAGATTAAATTTTCCTTATATCATTCTTGGCGCTCGTTAGGATTTCCAGTATGGGCTTTATACAGTATTTCTATGACTGTCATATATGCAGTCATTATTGCGATACTCCTTGGCCGGTACTGGGACTTTGCTGCAGGTAAAGATGAAAATGAGGAGGACACGTGAATGAATTCCAGTCCTCTCTTAAGCCAGGCGGTATTATTTTTATGGCAATTTACCTGAGCTCGCTAATTCTGATAGGACTCTTTGGAAGGCTAAAAAGAAAAGAGGATTCCCTTTCTGATTTTTATTTAGCTGGACGAGGGATGGGCTTTTTTGTTTTATTCCTAACTCTATACGCAACCCAGTACAGCGGAAATACAATAGTAGGATATACAGGGAGAGCAGGACTTTGGTGGGGTTATTAGCTAACTTGATCACAATCTGGATGGTTTCTTTATTTATCAATTCTACTGAAGCTGCGCTAAGTTATGAAGAGAAGTAAGTTTATTTTAAAGTGAGGAGCCTCTATGATCACCTGCAAAATACATCATTCCAGTAGGCTTGTCGACACCGCCAGCTGTCTCAAGCGTTACTAAATATTGCTCTATGCTTCCTAGACTAGTGATATCTTTAAGCTTAACTATGCTGCTACCTTGTCCGTCGACTTTAAATATGGCAATACTCTTATGAACACCATCAGCCTTAACCCACCATTGGTATGTTTTCCCCTCAGGAGCGTCCACAAGATCGAGACAATAAAATAAGGCTTCATTATCATCTTTATCTATAAGCACACCGCTTCCCGCATCCAGGTCAGAGCGCAGGTTGGTGAGCTGCACAACAACTACATCAGGGTCTTCCAGAAATTCGGTTAACTCATCAAGATTCGCAAATGATTCTTTTAATGTTCCCATCTCCGATTCTTTTTCTGCAATGACAGTCTTTAATGAGTTTATGATCTTTTCCTGATCTGTAATTTGTTCTTCAAGCTCGCTAATCCTAGTGTTCCCAACTCCAAGCTTTTGGTTAAGGGAGTGGTTGGTGACGAAAAGGAGTAATATCAGTCCAACAGCTACTGCCGCTCCAAGAGATAACCCAAGATTCCAGAACCTTGACCAAAATGCAGGGGGCGCTTCTTCAACTGGTACTTCTCTGACCCCTAGTATTTCACTAAGAACTTTCTTTTTAAGTTCGGGCTCCGGCATCAAGCCTTTAGAAGCGTAAGAGAGATGGGAAGTTACTTCTTGATATTGCTTAAGCAATACCTCCGCATCATATGAACCTGAAGCCAGCAACTCCTCTACTTCTTTAAGTTCATCTCCCTCCAAAGCGCCCAAAGCATATGCAGAAATAAGTTCTTCTAATTCTTGTCTATCTTTCATCCATCTCCAATGATACTTTTAGCAACTTTTGCTCCCTATAGTAATCTAATTAATAATATATACAAAATGATTCTCTATTTAAATATACCTACGATGTTAGCAGGTAGTTTGGATATTGTTACGTTACAAATGATGATATTGGATTATTATTAATGTTTCAATAAGTCTAATAATTATTAAAATTTTGGACTTTTGACTGAAAAGTTTGATATATTTAATAAACTTGACTTAAATATTAAGCTAGAACTTAACTTTGTCAGAGATGGAAATGGGTGAAAGAGAAGAAAAGTTACAGGAGTTATCAGATGCTGAACGAGATTTGGCTGTCCTTATTTCAAAAATAGCTAAAGGTTGCGAATCTGCGCTTAAGAAATTGTATGACAATACAATATCTCAAGTTTATGGCCTGGCATACAAAATTTTGAGCAATAGACCTGACGCTGATGAAGTAGCTCTTGATGTATTTAAGCAAATTTGGAAAAAGGCCCCTGATTATGAACCAAACCGCGGCAGTCCCTCAGCTTGGTTGATCACGGTTACTCGAAGCCGGGCTATAGACAAAATACGTTCTGATACTAAGCGAAGAACTACAAACGAACCTCTTTTAACCGATTCTATAGATAACAACCCACTCCCTGATGAAACTACGTCTGTAAGAGAAAAAAGGGAGCTTATAAACAATGCGCTTTCTGGACTCAGCCCTCAGCAAAGAGAGTCTATTGAGCTTGCATATTTTAAGGGGCTTAGCCAAAGTGAGATTTCTAGACAAATGAATGAACCACTGGGCACAGTAAAAAGCTGGATGAGGACCGGCATGATGCGACTAAGAGAAATATTAATTTCTTAAATACAACTTAGACCTAAAGTGGGAGTCCGAGTTTCTTCCCTATCGTGGCATACCCCAGATAGAAAACTATCATCATAACACTGGATATCCCCAATGACAGCCAGAAATTATATTGCTGCCGCAAAAGCCATGGGAGTATTAAGAAGAAAAGTAATGTTGGCAAAACCAGCCAAAAAATAGCAATCGACAAATCTGCAATACGTCCCGCATCCTTTGTATCAGCATATAACCAGATCATAGCCAGGAGCGAGGTTAAAGGAAGCGCAGCAAGTAACGCCGCAAAAGTAGTGTAACGTTTTCCTATCTCTGAAATCCCTACAATGATAACTGCAGTTAATAATGTTTTTATTAGAATATAAGCCATGTCTCTCTCCCATTGTTATTTTTTATCAATTTAACCTCTCCCTTTTATAGTATAAATTTGTATAATAATTTAAAAGTGATACAAAATGCAAAAAAACAAGCTCAGAAAATTTATTTTATTATCAGTCGCCTTTCACATATTACTGATATCTACCATAGTGATCTATTTTTTCAAATACCCTCTGACAGGTGGAAAGTCAGGGACTGTAATGGTTGGTGTGATCAGCAGTAAAGAGATAGCGCAAGGCAAAGTATCAATATCATCGGAACTTACCAAGAGTCAATCAAGAGTTGACGAAATAAGTAGACCTAAAGTAACTTTAGAAAAAGAACCTATTAAGCAAACTATCCAAAATCAAAAAAACACTAATAAGAAAAAGCAAACATCCACTGTAAAAACTTCGAAGACTGAATCAAAATCAAATAGCAAACCAAAACAAGCTTTCAGCTCAAAGATTAAATCGGATAGCAATCCAAACAAAGAAATTACATCAGCATCACTAGGCAACTCAGGGAAACCGGATACTGGTCAACACCAAGCGACCGGAGTAGCAGGATATAATACTGAACTGGCTTATCCTGAATACCGTCTAAACCCTAAACCCAGATACCCTAGAACAGCCCGAAAGAGAGGTTACGAGGGGGAGGTAAAATTAAAAGTATTTGTACTTCCAAACGGTAGGGTTGGAAAAATAGAAGTAATAAGTCCTTCGGGACATGAAATTCTAGATGAATCTGCGCTTGAGGCAGTAAAGAACTGGGTATTTGTTCCGGGTAAAGAAAACGGGAAAGAAATCTCAAGCTGGGTCACCGTTCCAATCACTTTCCAACTTAAGAACGGATAAAACAAAGACTATGTCTCCAGATTACATGATGTAAACTACTTTCTATCCCTATAAAGAGCAATATATTTTTTGTATAGAACATAGGACTTCCTATGACGTTTGAAAGAATGTTATTTTCACGTGCCGTACTAATTTCGTTTGCGATTATATTTATCGCATCTATAGTCCTGACTTTTTTTCCTTTAATCGGAACATTGGGCTTTGAATTTTCGGCATTATCAGCTGCGCTTTTGTCATTTCTAACCGTTATTATTTCCGCTTCGCTTATTAGCTCTGAACCATCTAGAAGAAGCTCAAAAAAAGGGCTTTTGGACCTTGTGGGTTCGATCTTCTTTATAAATCTTCTATTACTTCTTACAGCATTTATAGTAGGGCTTTTAAGCTCCCTTATTAAAGATGACTGTTATATAAAAGAAGGATCCTTATTCTTCCTTCTAATCCCAACTATAAGTGTTTTCTTCTCAACATCTGTAGGACTTCTTTCAGGTTACTTTTTTGGAAGAAAGGGAATATTCATCGGGCTTATAACGATCTTACTCATAGCTTTATATGCAATCTGGAAACTTTATTACGGAGTTTCGATCTTCGTCTACAATCCAATTTTTGGCTTCTTTCCAGGGCCTCTTTATGATGAAGAGATTCCTATATCCCCTACACTAATCATCTCTCGTATTACAGTATTGTTCTGGGGAATTTCATTACTGCTAGCCCTTAGAATTGCAAATGGATTCAGAAACAATTTGATTCGAATCTGGAATGCTGTTTTATTTATAATTCTGATGATTGCTATAATTGCAATTCATCTAAATGAATCTGAGTTCGGTATCAGTTATACACGAGATTACATAACCCAAAACATTCTTTCGGGTTCCGTAGAAACAGAAAATTTCATTATTTATTATCCCCCTGGCACACCTCAGGCTAAGGATATAAAACTTATAGCAATGGATCATGAGTGGAGATACAAACAATTAAAGGAGGCCTTAGATTTAGATTCCAATCAAAAAATAAGATCATATATATATCCTGATATAAAGACCAGAAAGAAACTCTCGGGTGCTGGGGAAACGACAATAGCTAATCCGCTACATAACGAAATCCACCTCATATACGACTCATTTCCACACCCTGTGCTTAAACACGAACTAGTGCACGTTATGGCAGGAGCTTTTGGGAACGATGTTCTTAAATTAAGCCCTAAAATCGGCTTGCTTGAAGGAATAGCAGTTGCTGTTGACTGGAGGGGGCAAAGATTTACACCCCATCAATGGGCAAATGCTATGCTCGAGATGGGAATTGCTCCTCGAATTAAGGATATAGTCGGGTTTGGATTTTGGTACGCTCCAGCTCAAATCAGTTATACCCTTATGGGTTCTTTTTCACGTTATTTGATAGATAGTTATGGTATTGAGAAATTTAAATCCGCTTATAAAACCGGAAACTTTTCAATATATGGCAAAAATCTCGCCGAACTTTCACTGGAATGGCGAGAATTCCTCAAAACAATTGAAACCCCGCCTCAAGCTAAAGCTATAGCCGAAGCAAGATTTAGCGGGCCTAGCATCTTTCAGGCTACGTGCCCAAGAAAGATAGCTGAATTAAAAAATCAAGGTTATGAAAATTTTGAAAAGGACAATTATTATGAAGCAAGAAATAATTTCTCAGATGCTTTAAAATATAACAATTCGGATCCTAATTTGATAAACTGGCTTATCTATTCCCATTACTACGAGGGAAATTTTGACCGGGCTTTAGAAATAGTTAACAACTCAGACCCCAACTCAAAAATAGAAAAGGACTTATTAAAAAATCTCAGGGGAAACTCTATCTGGCAGATTGGAAATTCAGAAGAAGCTCTACAAATATTTGAGAATCTACTGAACCAAGAACTACCGGACGCTATAAAAAGAGAGCTCGAAATCAAGATTTTGAGCATATCTCAAAATTCCCGAGTCGAAGAACATATAAGACAATTTTTCGGAACCAGAGATGAAGTTTTACAGCTCGCGTATCTGCAGAATGCCATAATTGCAGACCCGCTTTACGGACCCGCATACTACCTTAGGGGACGACTATTCTTCAATAGGGGTGAATACGAAGAAGCCGTTCCCGACCTTATTCATGCTTACTTGTTAGAGCTGCCCTCAGATAAATTAACAAATGAGAACTTGCGAATTCTAGGTATCTCTTTATTTGCCAAAGGTAATTACGATCAATCAATTGCAATCTTTGATCAACTTCTTCTAAACGAAAAGGATGAAGCCTCAAGACAATACGCAACTGATTTTATAGAAAGAGCTAGCTGGATGAAAGTGAGGGAAGAATCCAATAGAAATCAGTTGAAGTAATCATTCAATCCTATATACTCTCTCCTTCATAAAATGAATAAATTAAGAACGCCTATCATCGTCGCAGCAACTATTGTCATACTAGACCAGCTATCAAAGTGGTTGGTAGTAAAATTCATGCCACTCTATGATAAAGTGCCCTTTTTACCATTCCTAGATATTACACATATAAGAAATCCAGGAGCTGCATTTGGGATCTTCAGCGATTTACCTGAACAAGCAAGGCTCATACTCTTTGCAGTAGTCCTTATAACCGCTGTTGTAGTTATATTCTATTTCCTAAAAAAAACTGGCCCTCACGACAGCTTGCTCAGATTCTCTCTAGGACTAATACTGGGCGGTGCTATAGGGAACTCTATTGACCGGTTCAAGCTAAGATATGTAACTGATTTCATCGATTTCCATTGGTTTGGAGACCCTGCCCTTCATTGGCCCCCTTTTAATATTGCTGATTCTGCAATAACAATTGGTGTTATACTGATAATATTCGACACTTTCATTACAAAAAGAGGCAATTAGTATGTTCACCGGAATTGTAGAGGACCTGGGAGAAGTAAAAGGTCTTAAGCGAAAGTCAAAAGATGTAGTATTCACATTTAAAGTAGGAAATATAAATCTAAATGAAGTTGTACTTGGAGACAGTATCTCAGTAAATGGAACATGTCTCACTGTAACATCGCTAGGAAAAAAAACTTTCACAGTTGACGCTTCTCATGAAACACTTGCAAAGACTAATCTAGGAAATCTAAAAGTTGGCAAGAAAGTAAATCTGGAGCGGGCGCTTAAAGCTGGAGATAAATTGGGTGGACATATTGTAAACGGTCATGTGGACGGTGTTGGAAAGGTTAAATCAAAAACTAAAAAAGGAGAATCCTTTGAATTTAGATTCTCCGCGCCCAAGGATCTTTCCAAATATATTGTTGAAAAAGGCTCTGTTGCTATAGATGGTGTAAGCCTTACTGTTAATGCAGTTGAAGGAACTGAATTCGTAGTTAATATAATTCCATACACACAGGAGGCCACCACATTTAGTGATCTTAGAAAAGGCAGCGCTGTAAATATAGAGTGTGACATTATAGGGAAATACGTAGAAAAGTTTGTCACAGGAACTAAAGATAAAAACTCAATCTATCAATTCAACAAATGACTCAAAATTATCTAGAACACAAAAACATATTCCTAGTTGGATTTATGGGAGCCGGAAAATCAACGGTAGGAAAAATATTGGCAGATAAAATCGGTTATGGATATTGCGATGCCGATAAATTCATAGAAGAACAAGCCGGAACCACCATTACTCAAATATTCGCTGATCATGGAGAACAATACTTCAGGGATCTCGAATCCGAATCTATTGAAGTATTGGCTTCAAATGATAAACAAGTAGTAGCCACAGGCGGAGGGGTAGTTCAAAGAGACAGAAATTGGAATGCAATGAAAAAAAATGGCTTAACTATCTATCTAAAAGCATCTGTAGAAACTATATGGGAGCGTATTAAAGACGATAACTCACGTCCCCTACTTCAAGTAGAAAACCCGGTCAATGCTGCAAGAGAACTTCTAAAGAAGAGAACGCCAATGTATGAAAAAGCGGACATAATTATAAGCACAGACAACCTTTCACTTAAGCAGGTAGCAGATGAAATACTTACTTTGCTTAATAAACAAAATTAACAATCAAGACCGATATGGCACAGAATAAAGACAAACCTTATAAATCATTAGAAGATGGCTGGATAGACATATCTGTTTCACTCACTGACGGCATGATTCACTGGCCCGATGACCCTCCTACTGAAATAAAACGAGGACTGGATATCAGTAATGGGGATGATTATAGTCTGACTCATATTTCAATGGCAGTCCATGCAGGAACTCATATGGACGCCCCATGTCATTTTAGGAAATCGGGAACTAGCATAGATAAAATGCCATTATCAGCTGCCATAGGAAAAGCAAGGGTTATTGAAATAGAAGACGGTGAACTTATAACCGTCGAAGAGATTCGTCCACACAGAATCCGTAAGGATGAGAAAATACTATTTAAGACTAAGAACTCAAAAAGCAGATGGGACAATAAACCTTTCAACAAAAAATTTGTTCATCTATCAACTGAAGCAGCTCAGTTTCTAGCAGAACGAAAAGTACAAACTATAGGTATCGATTATTTATCCATTGGGGGATATGACGGAAATGTTATTGAGGTTCACAATATAATATTAAAAGCCGGAATATGGGTTATTGAGGGGCTTAATCTCACCAAAATTCTTCCTGGCAATTATGAGCTTAACTGTTTACCGATGAAGATTGCAGGGTCAGACGGCGCTCCAAGCAGAGCTTTAATCCGTCCTATCTAAGTATAAATTAATACTACTCAACCAATTCAACAGCCTCGTCCATTAACGCTTCAGGAAACCGGGCCACCCTTCCGTCCTGAAACTGAACTCTGCATGAATTACCATGTTCCAATTCAAAGGTTTCAACGATAATTCCTCTTAACCCTTCATTAAAACTTTCCTTTTTACCTTCGATAGTTTGTATTAGTCGGACACTCAATCCTTTTTTCCACATACTTCACCTCATATTTCTAAAAATTATCAGTTATGAAATATATCAAATTTCAAGACTTTTTTCCAAATATTATTTTCAATCTAGAACCAAATCCGATAATGTTTTACAAGTTAGAGGAATATTATCTGGGATTTAACATATTGGGATTCGAGACTTAATACCAAATATTGTTTAATGATAACCTCTTACATGATGATGAATTTGAGTATATTATGTAATTAGGGGTATAGAAAAATGGCAGACTTTCTAGGCAAAATAAAAGGCAAAATAGATAAAGGAATTTCAACAGTCAATGTTAAGTCAAAACAACTTATAGAGAAGCAAAAAATTAAGCTGCAGATTTCCGAGCTTCAAGCTGAAAAAAAAATTGTATTACTTGATCTTGGTAAATTGGCTCATTTAATAATTGAATCCTCAAATGGAGAGGAAGGATTAATCTCTGGAAATATCACAGAACCTAAGAAATCTAAGGAGATTAAGCCTGATAAGTGGGAGCAAGCAGTACTCAGTATACTGAACTCTATATGCGAAGGTAATCTAGACAGTACTTTATTTGAAAATACAAATAAAGAATTCAAGATTACTGCAAAAGCTCTTTCTGCTGAAGTACAGAAAACCATACCCAAATCTGAACAAAAGGGGCAGAATTTACAGTGGCTTGGACGGGTACTTGGAAAATTTGGCATTACATCAAGAAAATATTCTAAGAGAATAAATGGCGAGCGTGAAACAGTCTACGAATTTGATAAGCAAAAAACTCTTACTGCTCTAAATAAGGTCTATAGTAGTAAATCTATACCTGTCAAAGAGGGGAAAAGTATAAATTATAGGAAACTTATAATTTCGAAGAGCAATGAAATCAATGCACTAGATAACAAAATTAGACAATTGGAAGAAACATTATCAAAAGTAGGAACCTAGTTATAAAAGAGGTAGGTCAAGCTTAAGCTAGAGACTTTTCAACTACTTTTTCTATTTCGCCTTTAGGTACAGCGCCAATAATTTGATCTATAGCCTCTCCGCCTTTAAACATAATAAGTGTGGGAATACTTCTTATGCCAAATTTCATAGTCGTAGCCTGATTTTCATCCACATTCATTTTGCCTACCTTGATTTTACCTTCATAAGATGAAGAAATTTCTTCTACCATTGGAGCAATTGCTCTACAAGGACCGCACCATGGCGCCCAAAAATCAACCAATACGGGCACATCACTTTTTACCACTTCTGATTCAAAATTAGAATCGCTTACTTCAATTATTGCTTCACTCGCCATTAAATTCTCCTTAAATAAAATTTGAATAATATTATAGCTGAAATGAGCTATATGTCACATGGATTAACTGATTCTTAAAGTTTCCAAGCATATAGGAGTGACAAAAGCTTATTCTTCAATAATAACCCCATCTTTTTCAAGCAATGTTCCCTTTGCACGCTCAAGTTCTGCAAGTGCGATGTTGTAGTTCGCAATGGCTGTAATCTCTCTCACACCAGCGTCAATCAAGTCCCTCTGTGCCTCTAGCACTTCACGCGTGGTCCCAATTCCAACGTTTAGGCGCTCTTGTTCATTAATTACTACTTCTTTTGCAAGCTCCACGGATACTCTCGCCGCATCTATAGCTCTAAGGCTATTTTCAATCTCTCTGATTGCGCTCTTCACGTCAAGAGCTACATCGTCTTCTGTTTTCCTAAGAGCTATTTCACTTCTATCAAGCTCAGCTGTGGCTTTAACATATTCACCTCGGGCTGTTCTATTAAATATCGGAAAGCTAAAAACGCCGAGTATTTGCCAAGTCGTAAAATCGGCGCCAAAAATCTGGCTAAAAGCTTCGCCGGAACCAAGGAATCTTGAAGGTATAGGTTCGGGCTCTCCTCCAAAACTCAGCCTGTCCGGGTTTTCATCTCCGCCTAGTCCCTGCAACTGTACATTCCCTTCGATGGCTAACCTAGGAAGCCTCTGATTCGAGTAGTAATGCTTAAATGTTTTTCTGTTTTCGATATCGAGTTTAGCTTGTTCAATTTCCGGCCTTTCTCTATAAGCTTCATCAAGAGACTCTTCTTCGCTGAATTGAAACACCTCGGTAGTTGGTTCATCAACAGCATTTATATTCTGAGACAAATCCATTGCCAATACATTTTTGAGGCCATCTTCGGAAGCCTGAAGGGTATTCTCGGCCCTGATAACATCTAACTCTCTAGCCGCGACTTCAGATTTCGCCTGTGTAACTGCAACTGGTGGCAACACTCCGACTTCTACCTGGATTTCATTTCTTTTTTGAAGGTCTTGCGCTAATTCAAGCGCATTTCTTTCAAGCTCAAGATTTTGTCTGGCCGCAACAAGAAGCCAATATCTTCTTTCTACTTCTAGAAGAACATTTGTTACTACATTCTCAAATTCTTTCATCGAGATTTGATTTGATCTTCTAGCGGTTATAACAAAAGTGTTATTAACGCTAACACCAAAATTTCTAAGTAACTCCTGACCAATAGAGAAGTCAAGATTATTGAACCAGTTTGGGCTTAAGTCATCAAGGGGAGAATCAGTCTCTGTTCTGGTCGAAGAGAAGTTGAGCACATCATAAAATGTTCCTGTAGAAAACTGGCCTTCTATATTTCCAGTAAGGTTAAATTCCTGTTGATTAATTGTCCCGCTTGGTATAAAGGTGTTCACACTTGGGGTCTCTCCATCATTATAAAAAGAACCTATATTTAAAATAGGATCAAAGGCGCCCTTTTGAGTTGTAATCTCTCCCTCAGAGACTACTACGTTTTCCTTTTCAATCTGTATATCCCGGTTATTTTCGAGAGCAATCGTGACAGCATCTTTAACGGATAAGTCCATGGCTCCGGCATTTGCTGTCATCGCGATGAATAACAACAGCAGTGTCTTAATCATTTTGACCTCCTGGTATTTTCAACACCTAGTATATTTAGCACTATTAGTAAATTCTGTATTCATGTTCGTTATATATATAGATGATTTGTTCGGGCATTTCAAAAAGTTTTTCTATTGATTATGAATTCTAGAATTACAATATATTCACTGAATTCTTATTTCGTTTTCCTGATATATATGATTTATCTTGACACTAAGCGCCTTAACTGGTAGCTTGTAAGTAATTACTTACTTACAGCGTACAGGGATATAACAGAATGTCAACAGAAAAAGCTGCAGAAAAAGCGAATTCAGCCCAGCCAGAAAAAATAAACACTCGAGAAAAGATACTTGAGACGGCAATAGAGCTATTTGCGGATAAGGGTTTCAATGGAACAACTACAAAAGAAATTGCAGAAGCTGCAGAGGTAAACGAATCTTTAATATTCAGACATTTTTCAACCAAGAGAGAACTTTACGGCGCAATTATTGGAAAAAAGATTGACGAAGAGCCAGGAATAGAGCTTCCACTTCAAATTTACAAAGATACCAAAGACGATCATCTAATCTTTAAATCTATTGCGGAAAGAATGCTTGATAAATGCGGGAATGATTCCAGCTTTATAAGACTACTTCATTTCAGCGCGCTGGAAGGTCATGAGCTATCCGATATGTTTTTCAGCACCTACGTTGAGTATGTAGACATGCTGCTTTGTGATTATATAGAAGGCCGAATTACTGAAGGAGCTTTTAAAAAGGTGCATCCTCTTAGCGCTTCTCAGGCATTTATCGGAATGGTTGTAAATCACATAATTGTACAAGAGCTGTTCGGAGGAAAAAAGAGAAATAAAATTAACAACGAAGAACTTATAGAAACTTTTGTGACAGTCTTTCTAAACGGAATAAAAACCAAATAGGGTATTGATAAAATCAGGGACCAGCCAAATAAACAATCTACAAATCAAGTCTACGATAATTAAAATTTTTCAAGAGGAACTTAAATGAAACCTTACAGGATGAGTTTTTTAAGTATTACCACAATAGCGATTTTTCTATTGATTCAATCATCTCAGTCACTCGCTCAAGCGCCGCCTCCGGCACCCGTAGTTGTGGATAAGGTACAAGAAGAAACTCTTCAAAAACCTGTAACGCTTGTGGGGGCCGTTGAACCTGACAAGAGGAGCATTATAGCAAGTGAAATTGAGGGTCTGGTCGAGAGCCTCCCTGGAACAGAAGGCAAATTTGTAAACAAGGGGGATATAATTGCTAAATTCAATACCCGAACTATCGAGATTGACTTAAAAGAAGCCAAAGCTAATAAAAGAGAAGCGCAGGCTCGATATCAGCTTGCTAGAAAAAACTTAGACCGTTTTCAAGAACTAGAACAAAAGGGTGTAGCATCAACTCAGCAGCTTCAGGACGCCGAATCTGAGAAATCTGCGCTGAACGCCAGAACTTCACAATTTCAAGCTCAGGTTGAGGGTTTAGAATATGATATAGAAAAATCAAACATAATCGCCCCATTCAGCGGGTTCGTTACCGAAGAATATACGGAAGTCGGACAGTGGGTTCAAAAAGGCGGGCCGGTAGTTGAGCTTATAGATATAGACGTAGCAGAAATTAGTATTGATATGCCTGAGCGTTATATAAGCAAAGTAAACGAGGGTTTAAAAGTGAATGTTAACTTCGATGCGCTTCCCGATCTAAGCGTAGAAGGAGAAATAACATCTTTAGTACCTCAAGCCGACAGAGAATCTAGGACCTTCCCTGTAAAAATAAAATTGGACAATAAAGAGGGGATTATTAAAAGCGGCATGGTAGCGCGCGTCTTTTTTCCTATAGGCGACCCGGCTACAGTAAAACTTGTCCCTAAAGACGCAATTGTCTCGCAAAATAATGCCAACTTCATATACATAGTAAACGAAGGCGCTGTACAACCTATGCCCGTCAGCACAGGCATGGCATATGAGGATAAAATTCAGGTTATAGGTCCCGTTCAAACCGGACAGCTAGTTGTAGTTAAAGGCAACGAAAGACTGATGCCCAATCAACCGGTAAAAATCCTTAATGACAACAGTCAAGAAACTAAAAAAGTAAATTAGCCAAGAGAAAGCAAGAGGATTTAAATGAAATTAGTTGATATATCCATCAAAAAACCTGTTAGTGTAGCGGTTGGAGTAATTTTTGTAATACTCTTTGGATTTATAGCTCTTTTTAACATTCCGGTCCAGCTCACACCTGATGTAGACAAACCCACCATCTCTGTAAGCACATTCTGGCAGGGTGCAAGCCCTCAGGAAGTAGAAACAGAGATCATCCGTGAACAGGAAGACGAGCTCAAAACCCTCGACAATCTTGTCGAGATGACGAGCGAAAGTCAGGACTCAAATGGAAGTATTGTCCTTGAATTTGATATTGGAACTGATATTGACGCCGCAGTCGTAGATGTATCCAATAAATTAAATCAGGTAGAGGAATATCCTGATGACGTAGATCAGCCTGTAATCAGCACCACCGATGTAGGCGCAAGCGCTATGGCCTGGTTTATACTGAAACCCAAAGAAGGAAATGATGTCGATATTTACCAGTATCACGACTTTGCTGAAGACTTCATAAAACCGAGATTTGAAAGAGTATCAGGCGTTGGATCCTCTAACGTTTTCGGAGGATACGAGCGTGAAATGCAGGTCATTGTTGACCCTAACGCACTGGCAGTCCGAGGCATCACTCTCTCAGAAATGGCGGATTCTCTTAGTAGCGAAAATGACAACTACAGCGCCGGGGATTTTGACGAAGGAAAAAGAAGATATATCGTCAGAACCGTCGGAGAATATCAATCACCTGAAGATATAGAAAATGTAATTATAACAAGAAAAAATGGAGCGCCGGTTTATGTAAGAGATGTTGCCAGGGTTCAACTTGGTTATAAAGACGCTGAGTACGCAGTACGCCAAAACGGTGAGCCTGCTATAGCGGTTAATGCAGTTAAAGAAAGTGGAGCCAACACAATTGAAGTCATGGCAGGGCTTATGCAGGCAATGGAAGAGCTTAACGCCGGAGAGCTTCAAAAACTGGATCTCCAATTTTTTAATGTATATGAAGAAACAAGCTACATCATAAGCGCAATCGACCTTGTTCAACAAAATTTAATCATCGGCGGTCTTCTAGCGATATTAGTTCTGCTCTTCTTTTTAAGAAGCGCTAGCAGCACACTCATCGTCGCTACAGCGATTCCAATTAGTATAGTAGGCACATTTGTTGTAATGTCAGCGCTAGGTAGAACAATTAATGTTATCAGCCTTGCTGGAATGGCCTTCGCCGTAGGCATGGTAATAGACAACTCAATTGTTGTACTTGAAAATATTTACAGGCATATGCAGATGGGCAAGTCACGTATTCAGGCTTCTTATGACGGTACAGTTGAGGTCTGGGGAGCGGTGCTTGCAAGCACGCTTACAACAGCAGCAGTATTTATTCCAGTAATTTTCGTTCAGGATCAGGCTGGCCAGCTTTTCCGAGATATCGCAATTGCGATTAGTGTTTCTGTAATATTAAGTCTTATAGTATCTATCACTGTTATTCCAACTGTCTCGGCAAAAATCCTGAACGTAGTTAAACCTAAACCCGGGAAAAATTTCACCAACCTCTGGGGATTCACAGAAAAAGCAGATGCTATTTCTATGGGGATTTCGGCTCTGGTTGGACGAATACTGTCCAGCACAAGCACCAGATTAATCGTTGTATGCAGTTTTACTATTGGAGCAATAGTTCTTAGCTGGCTTATGGTTCCAAAAACAGAGTACCTGCCCGAGGGAAACAGGAACTTATTATTCGGAATTTTAATTCCCCCACCCGGATATAACATTGGGGAATTTACTGATATCGGAATGCAGATTGAAAACGACCTCCGACCCTATTGGGAAGCTGAGATCGGGTCTCCTGAAGCTAAAGAGCTTGATGGACCAACGATGCAGAATTTCTTTTATGTTGCCACGGGTCGTCAAGCATTTATGGGATCTCGAGCTAGAGAAGCCGACAAAGTTAAAGGGTTGATGGCTCCTATGCAAAATTCTTTAAGAAAAATCCCCGGCATGATCTCCATAGTTAGCCAATCAAGCATTTTTCAAAGAGGTATTGGTGAAGGACGATCTATAAACATTCAAATTACTGGGCCAGAATTAGAAAAATTAGTAGGCATAGCCCAAAATGTATTTTTTACAGCTATGCAAAAAATTCCTGGAGCCCAGGTACGCCCTATTCCGAGTCTTGATCTTGGTAATCCGGAAGTACAGCTAATATTAAACAGAGAGCGCGCATCTGATGTTGGTATTTCAAATCAAGAACTTGGGTTTATGTTAAACGCTCTTGTGGATGGAGCTAGGGTCAGCGAATTTCAAATCAATGGAGATGAGATTGACCTAACTCTTAGGGGCGAAGATCAATACGCCAGCCGTACCCACGAAATAGAAGATCTCATGATAAATACAGAAAACGGCAAAATGCTCACTGTTGGATCAATTGCTGATGTGAATGTAACAACTGGACCAGAGCAAATAAACCATTATGAGCGCCAAAGAACTATTGCAATATCGGTGATACCTCCAGAGGAAATGCCTCTTGAATCGGCAATAGAACTAATAAATGGAGAGATCTTATCTCCTTTAAAAGCAAGCGGCCAAATTTCAGGCTCCTATGATGCGATCCTTACTGGTTCGGCTGATGATCTAAGTAAAACAAGAGAAGCTCTACAGTGGAATTTCATACTAGCCGCTGTGATCGCTTTTCTTCTTATGGCATCGTTATTTGAGAGTTTTCTCTATCCGCTGGTTATCATGTTTAGTGTTCCCCTAGCATCCTTTGGAGGATTTTTGGGACTATTTATTCTAAACTTTTTCATATACATGCCGCTTAATGTACTTACAATGCTAGGGTTTGTAATCCTGATAGGTATAGTGGTTAACAATGCAATTCTAATTGTTCACCAAGCCCTAAATAATATGAAGAATCAGGGGATGGAGCATAATGAAGCCATAGTTGAGTCCGTAAGGTCAAGAATAAGACCAATCTTCATGAGCACAACTACAAGTGTATGTGGAATGCTTCCACTGATTTTACTTCCGGGTTCCGGATCAGAATTTTACCGCGGCCTGGGAAGTGTTGTGGTTGGAGGTCTACTAGTATCCACACTCTTTACTCTTATCTTGGTACCTTCGGTCTTCAGTCTTGTACTTGAGGCAAAGACTAGTTTTTCAGAATGGTTTTCCAAAATAAGGGGAAAAAGAACGGATTTAGCAACCTCAAAATAACATCTGCAATTCTCGATTCTACCTCTATTTCTGTAACCAGGAAGCTATATAATTCAATATACTTTAAAGTCTTTTTAGATTGGGGTTTAGAGATTCCTCATTAATGGTAGAATGTATCGGCAAGATGATAACCTGGAGAAATTTATGAAATATAATGACGAGCTTAATATAGCAATAGAGGCTGTCAAAAAAGCCTGCAGTCTCTGTACAACCGTTCAATCTTCCCTAGTATCAAAAGAGACCATGACGAAGAAAGATAAATCCCCAGTAACAGTAGCTGATTTTGGGGTACAGGCAGTTATCTGTCACGAACTAAAAAAAGCATTTCCAAATGACCCTATAGTAGCAGAAGAAGATTCCGCTGACTTACAATCTGAAGAAGGTAATGCTCTTACTAAAAAAGTTTATGAATACGCCTCTGCTGTCTTGCCTGAACTAAAAGAAGATGATATCCATTCTACAATCGATAGCGGAGATTACGACGGAGGACCTGAAGGCAGATTCTGGACCCTCGATCCAATAGACGGCACAAAGGGTTTTTTGCGAGGCCAGCAATACGCTATAGCTTTGGCGCTAATCGAAAATGGCCAAGTCGTTCTAGGAGTACTTGGTTGTCCCAATCTTAATCTGGATTTAGAAGATTCCGAAAGCAGCCAAGGGTGTATATTCAGCGCAATTAAAGGAGAGGGGTCGTCGGTTCAATTCTTAAGTGGAGAGGGGGAGACTAAGATTGAAGTTTCTGATATAGACCATCCATCAATCGCTCCTTTCTGCGAATCAGTAGAGTCGACTCATTCTTCACATTCAGACTCCGAGCAGATTGCGCAAATCTTGGGAGTTACAGCTGAACCAATTAGAATTGACAGCCAATGCAAGTATGCAGTGCTTGCTAGGGGGGACGCCTCCATATATCTAAGGCTCCCAACTCGAAAAGACTATACAGAAAAGATTTGGGATCATGCTGCGGGATATATAATTGTAAAAGAAGCAGGCGGCCAAGTATCAGACGTATCTGGCAATGATTTAGATTTCTCTCAAGGAAGAACCTTATCAAACAACAAAGGTGTCGTAGGAACTAATGGAGAACTACACGACTTAGTTATATCTGCCGTGGTTGAAGTTCTTAATTCAAAATGAAGAAGACACTTCATTCAGATAACAAATATCATCCTCTGATAGCTCAAATTTCATTGCTTCAGCATTATCTCGAGCCTGCCCTACTTTGGTGGCGCCAGGAATAGTTACAATTGTATCGCCATTACTATTAATAACCCAGTTGAGAGCAATCTGAGATGGTGTTACCTGATACTTCTTAGCAATACTCTTAAGCGCCTTGACAACTTGTGAACTCTTCTTAAGTTTCCCTTTATTAAGAGAGGCGTAATATCTCCTGAATATGTGTCTCTTGTTTATTAAATCAGGGTTATCATGAAACTTCCCGGTTAATAGCCCCCTTCCCAAAGGAGAATAGGCTATGAGAGAAATATCGAGTTCTTTTGCAGTATCTAGTATCCCGTTTCTCTCAATCTGCCTTTTCAGCAGACTATAATTAACTTGGTTTGAGACTAGTGTGAGCCCATTTTTTGAAAGCTCCATATGAGCTTTCCTCATAGAGTTTGCAGAAAAATTACTGACCCCAACATATCTAATCTTTCCTTGATCAACTAACTTTGTCATCTCTTTCATCTCAGATCTTATGGAAGAAAACGAAAATGCATTATGAATCTGGTAGAGATCTATCTTTTCTGTCTTTAATGCTGAAAGCCTTTTCTCTATAGATGCTGTTATTGATCCGGCTGTCCTTAAAAATGGCCACCACTTTGTGGAAATGACAATTTCACCCCTTGGTGTATTGAGATCTTCTATTGATTGGGAAAGAGCCCTCTCCGACTCACCCCATCCGTATAGTTCCGCAGTATCAAACCAGTTTATCCCCCCTTTGATTGATATCTCTACAATAGCATTTATTTCCTTCCTACTGAGTGAAGGCCACATAGCGCCGGATATGCCTTTGCCTCGGCTGAATTGAAGACAGCCCAACCCAACTGGAGATACTTGCAAATCAGAATTGCCCAGTCTTCTTAAGTGATTGATGGCAATAATGGAATCCTCACTTTTATATTAACTCTATTTAACATATAATAGCCTTATGCCCACTGAAATACGCATTATAGACCTTAGCATAATTATTGAGCCTACGCCCGGACCCGAACATCAAAAACTGGAAATAAAATATGAGAAGCACGAGGACACTGCAGAGTATATGATGATGCGGTTTGAGTGCGACAAGGAAGATTTACCAAAAGGTCTGGGGTGGGCAAATGAATATGTCACACTTGGCACTCATGTGGGAACACACATGGACGCGCCCTGGCACTATCACCCCGAATCTGAGGGAGAAAAAGCGAAAACAATAGATGAGCTTCCGGTTGAGTGGTTTTACAGCGACGGGGTAGTAATAGATATGCGGCACAAAAGACCTGGAGAGCTTATAACCAGCTGGGATTTAAAAAAGGCGCTTCATGAGATTAAATATGAGATTAATCCCTTCGACATAGTCCTTGTTATGACCGGAGCTGATGAACTTTGGGGTACGAAAGATTACTGGTCTCAGTTCCCAGGACTATCTAAAGAATCGACCCTCTGGCTTTGTGATCAAGGGGTAAAAGTAATGGGTACAGATTCAGCAGGTTGGGACAGGCCTTTCTGGGCAATGGTTGAGGAATTTAAAGAAACAGGGGACTCAAGCATTATATGGGGAGCTCATTTCGCCGGGATAGAAAAGGAATACTGTCAAATCGAAAAGCTGACCAACCTAGACGAGCTACCTCCACACGGATTTAAAGTAGTTTGCCCGCCTATTAAGGTAATTAATGCAAGCGCAGGGTGGGTTAGACCAATTGCTATAGTTGAAGAATAGTTATTTTTTATCTTGCGGTGATCCAAAAACAACTGTCCAGAAAGTTTTATACTTTGTGTCTTTATTATGAAAACAAGCAGCTCCAATCTCAGTGAAACTTTGCCTCATAATATTTTCGCAGTGATGAGGACTAAGCAGCCAGGCAGCGACAACCTCTTCAGAATCCTCACGACCGGCTGATATATTCTCCCCTACTGTAATCCAGTTATAGTCAACTTCTTCAACTCTAAAAGAGACCTCTTTACCATCTGAGTCTTTGTGACTGACATAGTCTTTAATAGCCATATCGACAGAATGACTTAATGCTGCTCTTGCTAAGGTAGGGTTCCACGTTACTTGACCGGCTGGTGTGAGAATCTTATAACCACAGTTTCTGCTGGACTTGCGAGCGCGGTTGATGAGTCTTAGCATTTTCTCTTTTGTGACATCAAATTCCTCACACCGGTAAGAATCATTCGCAAGGACATACTGAATTTCATTTGATGTTCCGCAGCTACATAGAATACAAATAGGTAATAGTAATAGCAGTATCTTCTTCACTGACTACAGTATACGCCCCAGAGTTCATCTATAGCAAATGAATTTTCTTATAAGAAAATGTGGCGTTTAAAAATTGTTGGAGTGTTAGTTCTTAGCCTGCTTGCGCCAATGTTTATCAATAAACCTATCCCTGCCAGAGCCGATACGATAGGATTTATAGTGCGTAGGTTTTTTAAGATAATACTTCTGATGATATTCTTCAGCATCCCAAAATTCATTAGCCTTTGTTATCTTAACCACAATTGGCTCATCAAATCTTCCTGAATCCTGCAATTCTTTCTTAGATTGCTCTGCAATCTTTTTTTGATCATTGTTTAAATAAAAGATGCCCGGTCTGTACTGTTGTCCTCGATCATAAAATTGTCCTTCTGCGTCAGTAGGATCAAAAGTCATCCAAAAAACAGAAACCAATTTTTCATAACTAATTTTATCCGGATCATAAATAACTTCTATAGCTTCTGTGTGCCCGGTTTTCCCATAAGAGACTTCTTTATAAGTAGGTTTTTTCTCCGGACCGCCAATATATCCAACCGTTGTCGTAACAACTCCGTCTAGATGATCAAAAGGAGGCTGCTCACACCAAAAACATCCTCCAGCGAAAACAGCTCTTTCATAATTTTCATTTTGTCGCGCTTCATTTCTTTTTTTTATATCAGCTTCTTCGTTATATGAATTAGCAAATAGATGATAACCCTGTGCTAGAACTAGAATTCCTAAAACTATTAACAATTTCCGTTTCATATTGTTCTCCTGACTACTCTATAATATGCAAGATAATATTTTACTCACTTGTTTGATATATACGCTATGTATATACAAAAGGTTTCATTACTTTATAAAAAACATTCTGTCATCACTCATTGAGTTTAGAAACACTAGCTTTGTTAGCCTTTTGACCATTGTATACAAAGTAAGATTCAAGCAATAACCAAACAGAAAGCGCAAGAATTATTGCCGATAGAATTAAAAGAAGAGGGTTATTAGCAAAGACCTTAAAGTTCCATATCATAGCCGCAATAGTCATAGCTACAAGAAACGCCATTGGTATGAGAGTATATATGACCGGGCGCCCAGTCTTCCAGAGATAGATTGTTGCAATAAGTAGAGTTAGACCTCCAACAAGCTGATTGGTTGCTCCAAATAAAGGCCAGAGCAAAAATCCTCCGGAGCCAAGTCCCTTAGTAGGCGCCTCCGCTAAGAGGGCTAGTAATAAAGCTGGAATCACTGCTAAGAAAGCTCCTATATATCTATTTTTTAACGGCTTTATTTCATATGCTGTGCCCAGTTCACCTAGAATAAGTCTCTGAACCCGAGTAGCAGTATCAAGAGATGTTGCAGCGAAACTAATAACTATTACGCTTATTAAAGTGTCCCCGAAGACAGTAGGGATATGGAGCACATCCAAAAATGTAGAAGCCCCGTGAACGAAATTTATGATCCCGCTTTTCGCAGCTAGGTCCCATGTTTCATAATGAACAAGCCAATCCCCTTTACTAATTCCTGCTGCAACAGCTAGAGTAGCAATCATTGCCAAAATCCCCTCACCTAACATTCCCCCATAACCAATCATCCTTGAGTCCTTCATTCTATTTAACTGTTTAGAGGTTGTTCCGCTTGATACGAGACCATGAAAACCACTTATGGCGCCGCATGCAACAGTCACGAATATAAATGGGAATAGTGGCACTCCTCCCTTGGCATTATGATTAATTGCCGGCGCTTGCATCTCGGGATGAGCAACCAAAATGCCTATAAAAAGAAGCGCTAAGCCCAAAATAAGCTGATGCCCATTAATATAGTCCCGTGGTTGAAGTAAGGTCCAAACCGGAAGGACTGATGCAATAAATGAATATGCAAGAAGCAGCAAAATCCAGGTCACTATCTGGCTACCCATTATTGCAGGTATCTCCATAGGCACAAATGTCCCTACCCAAATCATTACATATAGAGTTATCAGTGCGAAAATCGAGGGCCATAAAATTGGTACACCCTTTTTATGAAACAAGAATCCTATTATGACAGCAACGATAATTTGGAAGTTGACAGGCAAAACGCTCTCAGGAAATGCGACAAATAGAGATGCTATAGCATAAGCAAAAACAGCAATAACAAAGAAGATTAGAAAATAGACAATGAGCAAAAAAAGTGTTCTTGCCCTGTGATTGACCAAAGTACCAGCCAAATCTCCAACTGATCGTCCTTTTTCTCTTACTGAAATTACTAATGCGCTAAAATCATGCACAGCCCCCATAAATATTGTGCCTAAAACCACCCATAATATCGCCGGTACCCATCCCCAGAAAATTGCTATCGCAGGTCCGATAATTGGAGCAGCCCCAGCGATTGAGGCAAAGTGATGGCCAAAAAGTACATGCTTGTTAGACGGCACGTAGTCCACACCGTCATTTTGTTCATGCGCAGGCGTTACCTCATCATCAGAAATTCGAAATATCTTATCGGCCAGAAATTTGGAATAAAAACGGTAAGCCAGGAAATAGAGAATTAAGACGATTATCGCCAAAAGCGCAGCATTCAATTGTGACCTCCTATTAGCTCAGGAGACCCCATTTCTTCATACGATAGCGAAGCACTTCGCGCGTAATCCCAAGCATTTCAGCAGTCCTTGTTTGGTTCCAGTTATGCAAGTCCAGTGCTTTAGTTATAACTTTTCTTTCAATTTTGTAAAGCGAAGCGTCGTCAAGGGGAACGTCTATAACCATCTTATCATCCCCGTCCTGAACCTTCAGATTATCACCTTCTTCAAGCTTTACGTATTTGGGGTTTAATAAACCATCCTCACTAAGCAGCACTGCCCTTTCAATAGTACTTCTAAGCTCCCTAACATTACCAGGCCAGTCATAATGCAGGAAAGTCTTTCTCACTTCTGAGGGAATAATATTGATATTCTTATTGAGATCTACATTAAAATAGGAAATGAAATAATCCGTAATGAGCGGAATATCCTCTTTCCTTTCTCTTAAAGACGGCATTTCAAAATTTATTACATTTAAGCGGTGATACAGATCTTCTCTAAAACCTCCGTTTTTAACGAGCGATTTGAGATCATGGTTAGTAGCTGCCATCACACATATATCCACTGTTATATCCCTGGTGCCCCCTACTCTTCTAAAGCTCCTTTCTTCAACAGCCTTAACAAGCTTGGCCTGGAGAGAAAGACTCATATCACCAATCTCGTCTAGAAACACTGTACCCCCGTCTGCCTGCTCTAATATTCCTTTCTTTAGTTTTTTTGCGTCGGTAAAGGCACCAGCTTCATGACCAAAAAGCTCGCTCTCTAATAGCGTCTCAGGTATAGCGGCACAGTTTAATTCTATAAATGGGCCCTGTTTCCTTAAACCGTTAAAATGGAGCACCTTAGCAGCAAGCCCTTTACCAGTGCCGCTTTCGCCGCGAATAAGTATAGTTTTAGGATCTGTTTCAGTTAGTTTCGTAAATAGATCAATTATTTCCTTTACGGATTGACTTTCACCTATTAGTGAATCAAACCCGTATTTTTCCTGCGCCCTCTTTGCAACTGCGCTCAAACTGTTATCTAGCTCTCTAATTCTAAGCGCGTTTCTGACCATTACTTTTAATTTGTCCAATGGAAATGGTTTCTCGATAAAATCATATGCGCCGTCTCTTATGGCGGACACAGCCACCTCGACACTACCATGCGCTGTCATCATAATGGTGGGCGGCATTTGGTCAAACCCCGACAAATCCTTAAGCACTTGAAGACCATCACGATCTGGAAGCTTAAGATCTAAAATAACAAGATCAGGATTCTCCCGTTTGGCTATTTGCAATCCTTCAGCTCCTTCATAAGAGGTGATAACAAAATATCCTTCCTGTGATAACGCTTTTTGTAGTTGTTTCGATAGTAGCCTTTCATCTTCTATAATCAATATTACTGAACTCATTTACCCCTTCCTTAGAATTAGATTATCCTCATCCTTCCTCAATATTTATATACTCTTTTCGATCAATTAATTTCGCTATTTACTACGCAATTGAATCATCATTCAAATTATTTGGTATTTCTACTATAAATAGCGAGCCTGAGCCTTTTTTACTCGAAATATGCATCTTCCCTCTGTGGGCTTCAACTATTCTATTGGATATAGCAAGCCCAAGTCCAGTCCCCTTTTCCTTAGTCGAATAAAATGGCTGCAAGATTTTATCTACATCGTTTTCAGAAAATCCGCACCCGGTATCAGAAACGGCAATTTCAACTGTTCCATTGCAATTCTTAGTCTCTACTCTAACCTTACCAAAACTCCCTGTTGCATCTATACCATTAATTAATAGATTTAAAACAACCTGTTCAATCTGTTCATGATCTACATAGAACTGATTTCCGCATCCTAATTGTTTTTCGATCATAACACCTTTGGATTTAGCTCTCATATTAACCAGACTAAGGGCTCTTTCTACTATGTCATTCGGCTCACACTCAATTAGCTGAAGACTCTTAGGATGGCCTAACTGGAAGAGTCCTTTTACTATTCTCTCCAACCTAACAATTTCATTTAGTATTTCTGATATTGTCTGCTCATGCTCCTCATTTTCGGTTTCTGCTTGCATGAGCTCAAGCGCAATGGCTATTCCCGAAAGCGGGTTTCTCACCTCGTGAGCAACACCAGTAGCGAGTTCTCCAATTGTTGCGAGCTTTTCAGTTTTGATGAGCGCTTTATGCTTTTCTTTAATTTCCCGTGTAGCATCTTCAATCTCAGTTTCCAGCACTTCATTAAATCTCTTTGTAGTTTCTAGAAGTTTTAAGATTTCATCATTCTTTTTCTGAAGCTCCTCACTATTAATCTCAATGTTATCTATCATATGGTTAAAAGCCTGAACCAAAGTATTTATCTCGCCACTGGATTTAACTCCATCAACTCTATAAGAGTAATCACCTTCAGCGACCGATTCTGCAGCTTTAAATAAATTGAAGATAGGTTTAGTTATCACTCTCGGGATAAAAAAGGTAAGAATAATCCCAAATACGAGTATTACTCCTATTACTGTAAACACTGTGATATAAGAATACTTGATCTGCTCATCTGAGATTTTTACTGCTTCAAGTAGCATCTCATTGGCAAAGAATCCGTCATTTGCTTCTTCTTTATCGGATATCAGTTTCGACAAAGTCGTATATCGGCCTTTGATATTCTCTGCTGCTTTATCTAGATTGTATATGCTGTATACGGAAAATCCGCTAATGAGAAGCATAAGAAGAAACATCAAAGCATATCCAAGCGTTATCTGTTTACTTAGATTCAATTACTCTACACCTAACCGAGTTATATACACAGTGAAAATTTTACCTGCTAATATTCCCAACTCATATCAATATTTTAGTTTCCCAATAGATAAATCAAACGCATTGAGGTAAATTTACTTTAGACTTTATCTGCGATAGATTGATCAATAAGCTTAAAATAAGGGGTATAACCAAAATAAACTATATAGATTCTATGAGATCATATTGCTTAGCGTTAGCATTATCAACTGTATTCCTTTTCGGATGTTTTGTCGCCCCCGAATCAATCAGAGAATTAAATCAGCGACAGGATAGCCTAGAGGCTAAGATGGACGAATTATTGGAAGAGCTAAGTGCTTCTAATTCTAACATTAACCGCAATATGGAAAGAATTGAGAACAATCAAATGCTTCTTGCTGAAGAAATTGAAAGCATGCAGAAAAAGAATATTAAACTTGGCAAGAAAATAGAAGATGCAACCAATAAGAATGGGGGTGAGGGAAAAGGAAACCAAAAAGCCCCTTCCGCAAATGAAACATATTCCAAAGCCGACATTAGCTATAAGAACCGCAAGTATGAAGACGCTATATTAGAATTTCAACAGCTAATAGATACTTATCCTCAAGACTGGAGGGTTCCTAACGCTTATCTAAAACAGGGGAATGCTCTTATTAGCCTGGGCAGGAAAAAAGAGGCAGGATTCTTCTTTAAAACCTTAATCGATAAATACCCAAATTCTGCAGAAGCAAATATAGCCAGACAAAAGTTAAAAGCTATTTGACAATTCCCGTTTATTCACTCGTATCCAATAATATTCATTCCGCCAGTATATATTTTTAAAGACTTACTTCATTCAACAACTTCGTTCTATTTCACAACACTATAAAATTATCTCAAGCACCTTTCATCAATATCAAACCACATTTTATCTTATAGTTACAGTAAGTTATAGCAGCTGCAGCAAAATCCTCCGGTTTGGCACGCCCATTGCACTATATGAACGTAAACCAATTTTAAGGAGGTATTAAAATGAGTGAGACATTAAAAATGAGTAGCGACTTTAAGCAGGATCCAATTTTAGTAATGCCCGGAGGCGGGGATGAATTACTTATGGGAGGAAGCCAGTTTCTTCACAAGGTAAAAAGTGGAGATACAAACGGTGTGTTCTCCGTAATTGAGATCATAAGCCCACCGGGGAAAGGAGTCTCTCTTCATGTCCACGAAGATGAGGACGAGCTTGTTTATCTTCTGGAAGGTGAGATCGAAGTCACCCTGGGAGATCAAACCATGACTGCAGTCCCTGGAGTAATGGCTCTTCTGCCAAGAGGTATCCCTCATGGATTTGTAAACAAAGGTGATAAACCAAGCAGGCTCTTGGATACTATTCTGCCAGGTCCGTTTGACAATTATTTTGTGGAACTTGCAGGGCTATATTCAGGGGGCGAGCCTTCGGACGAAGAAGTAGATGCATTATCAAAAAAATATTCAATCCAATATCTATAAATGGGGGGAATTAAAATGAAACAATTAAAACTTACAACACTGACATTAATATTAGGAATCAGCTTTTCAATATTTTTAAGTACTTTGAGTTACGCTGATAAAGACACAACAACCATACAAGGTAATGTTATATGCTTAATACCGAATTATGCTGACGGTACGGTTAAGCCCGTTATAGCAACGCATCCTTGTGATCGGGAGCCGACTCATCAACATCTTCTAGTAACAGATAACACTGTTTACTCTCTTCAAGGACTCCAAGATGGTCTAAAGAAGATAGAGAAAAACCCCAATAGGACCAATGTAAAGATAGCCGGCAATGTCCAGGGAAGTGAACAAACCGGTTGGGTTCTTTTTGTAAATTAACATAAGAAGATGCCTGTCTCTCGTTCCATCAGTTAATGACCGAAAGCAGGTTTATGACAAGAGTATAAGAACAAGGACTCAATACTTCTCAAAGTGTTGGGTCCTTTCTTGTTTATCCTCAACATAATAACAATCTTACTTATATCATTGAGACTCAAGAGTTTTGACAGCTTTTATGTAACTCTGACATCATATACTCAGACAACATATTATCTTTGTCTGCATATCGAGTAGGCAGTTTCTCTCCCTTTCTTTATATATATGATAAATCATATTTTAGTTGCGCTCGCAACAAAAATATGATTATATAAGAACAACAGGCGAGCTTATGGAGATCAAGAGATGTAATGAAGAACAATATGTCTAAAGATAATACATCCTCACAGTTAATAACAACTGATGGAAAATTCTCTGATGAATCCGTTAAGATTCTGATTGAAAAGACCACTTCTGTTACAGGCAAAGAATTTTTTAAAATACTTGTAAAAAACCTCTCAGAAGTATTAGAAGTTAACTACGTTTTTGTATCAAAATGTCTAAATATAGAAAGAACAAAAGTAAGGTCCTTAGCTTTTTGGGAAAAAAACAAATTTGGTGATGATTTGGAATATGACCTTGATGGTACCCCATGTCAGAATGTCATATCTGGCAAATTTTGCTGTTATGAAGATAATGTTATCAGTTTATATCCTAATGATGAAGAGTTAAAAAATTACAATGCAGAAGGTTATTTAGGTATTCCTGTTTATAACTCAAAAAATTTAGTCGTAGGGCACTTGGCTATTTTTCACAATGAATCATTTAAAGATATTTCTAGATATTATTCAATCTTACAAATTTTTGCTCTGAGGGCTGGAGCTGAAATGGAAAGAATTGAAATAGAAGATTCATTAAGACAGAGTCATTCTAAGTTGGAAACAGCCTTTGAAGAAATTAAGAAACTAAAAGACCAGCTTGAGATGGAAAATCAGTCTCTTCAAGAAGAGATAAAAACCCAGCATAACTTCGAAGAAATAATAGGCGCAGCTAAATCTCTTAAAGATGTCCTAGGTAATGTTCAAATTGTAGCCAAGACAGATGCAACAGTACTCATAAGAGGGGAAACCGGAACAGGAAAGGAATTAATTGCCCGCTCTATTCATAACCTTAGCAATACAAGAGGCCGACCTCTTGTAAAAGTTAACTGCCCCGCTATTCCGGCAGGATTGATTGAGAGTGAACTCTTCGGTCATGAAAAAGGGGCTTTCACTGGCGCGCTTACAAAAAAGATAGGGAAGTTTGAGCTTGCTGACGGCGGGACGATTATGCTGGATGAACTCGGAGACTTGCCACTAGAATCTCAGGCCAAGCTTCTCAGAGTACTGCAAGAAAAAGAGTTTGAAAGAGTCGGAGGCACTAAAACCATAACCGTAAACGTGAGAGTAATTGCAGCTACAAATAGGGATTTGGAACAAGCGGTTAGTGAGGGGAAATTCCGGGCGGATCTATTTTATAGGATGAATGTGTTTCCCATGAATGTACCACCACTTAGGGACCGTAAAGAGGACATAGAGTTAATTGCTCATCATTTTATGAATAAATTTTCAAATAAACTCGGCAAAAATCTTAATAAAATCGGTCCTGAGACCCTTAAGAAACTGAGAAATTATTCCTGGCCCGGTAATATAAGGGAGCTTGAAAATATTATTGAAAGGGCATCCATCTTATCAACCGGGAATGTTCTTCACATTAGCGAAGACCTATATGATTCCTCAAATAAAGTAGATGCGCCTAATAAGACATCCCCAAAATTAGAGGACATAGAGCGGGATCATATTATTAATATTTTAAACAGCACATCGTGGCAAATTCATGGCGAAAGAGGTGCAGCAAAAGTATTAGGCATGAACCCAAGCACCCTTAGAACCCGTATGGCCAAATTGGGTATAAAGAAAAGAACTGTACCTTTTTCATCTTAAAATCGAATAGATCGATACAGGATTCTAAGTTTAATAAAAAACCAGATCAGCTCAAACTAAGTTATAGTTTCTCTTTTGGAGCAAAAAGGAAGAGAGGTGAATTAACAAACTGGATGGCGGTATCCACCTCTCTTTAAGGATGATTAGGCTATCTTAGAGCACAGAATCCAAAACTTGTAGTTGATCCCGTTTGAACTATATTGTTCCATGAAACGCCTTCTGCTGTAACAGAGTTACCAGTTTGTTCATAAGTAGCACTCCACATATTTCTTACATTTCCCTCTATTGAAAATGACACTACCCAATCTTCAGCAGCTGAAGAGTTATTAACAACAGTTACTACGGCACAATATCCCGTTCCCCAGTCGTCATTAATAAATACATCTGCCTCTACATCTTCTCCGGTAGTTTCGTTAAACTCATCATTATCACTTTCATTATCGCATCCTGGATCGTTAGGAAAATCAGTTAACCCGTCATTGTCATTATCCATACCGTCTGAGCATTCCAATGAAGGTGGAAGAGTCGGTGTTGGTGTTGGCGATGGAGGAGTCGGAATCCCTCCCCTCTCAGCGCAGAATCCGAATCCCACAGACTGCCCTGGATTTACAACATTATTCCAGGATACGCCCTCAGCTGTAACTTCATCTCCATTTTGCGTATATGTAGCGCTCCACAATTCCCTTACAGTTCCGTCAATTGAGAAAGCCACAGTCCAGTCTGATGCGCTCTGTCCGTTATTTGCTACTGTAACTTCCGCGCAATAACCGGTGCCCCAATCGTCATTGATATTCACATCGGTCGTAAGGCCTTCTCCCGGTGGAGTGGTAGATTTCTCTACATCAATCTGAAAAGAAAATTCCTCCTCTGATGATATATATACATTATTGTTTTGAGAGCTCTGAACGGGGTTAATATTACCATTTGCATCGAGCACACCAATTTTAACAAGTGACGAATTTATATTTACATGTTCGGCTAAGTAAAACGGCCACTGATGTGCTCCTGTCTGACCATCTTCAAGTTCTAAAGTTATGGTTTCCGCATCACTCCCGGAAGCATCGAACAATCTGAATGTAACAGTATCACCCACAGTAAGATCTTCCTGAGCACGGACTTGACCAAGCGATCTCCAAACAACAGGAGCGCCCCCCATAAACTCAACATCCGTACAGGTGTAGAATGCCTCTTGGCTATCGTCACGTTGCCAAATAGTATAGATCACATGCTTTCCCGATTTCCCTTGTGGAAATGGACAATTCATCCTGTACCTGCCGTTCTCAAGCACTACATCATTGATAGTGCAAAAAGGGATGTCTTCCAGATCAGACCACTTGAGAGGATCAAGCGGGTTATACCCATCCTCGGTAACATAAAACCTGAAATAATCTGTACTATGAGGAGCGGTCGCGATAAATACAAACTCGAAATTTCCGGTACTATCTGGAGCAATCATAGTTGTATGCCAATCGTTCCGTGCAAGATCTATTCCTTTAAACAGCTCCTTTCCCGCGCTGCAGAGTTTGCCGTCAGGAATTATATCCCTGTGCATGTCGTTAGCTTCTCCCTGATTCACCCCGTTCCAGTCATATAGAGCCTGCGTTCCACCTTCCTGGACTGCCGCCTTACAAGCATCTGACTTAGGGTTTTCAGGATTTTCTAAGAAACAGTTATAAATTCTGCTAATGGGAGTCTCCATTGAGCCATGGCTGAATGCTTGTTCCACAATAGGACTCACTGAGAATATATATAGTAATACAGATGAAAATATGAATAATCTCATGTTCTATCTCCTTCGATTTTTACGAGATTAACTCATATATTTTCAGAACAAAGAACTATTTCGTTATTTGAGAAAAATTGTGTAACAGTGCGCAACTATTGTGTAATTGTGCACAAAAAAACATATGTTCGTTTGCATATTTTGGGTATTACAAGAAAAAAATTACAAGTTTGAACTCACACTCTTAAGCGCTTCATAGGTTTGTAAAACTAAGGATTTAACTAGTTCTTGCGCTGAGCTTTTTCGTGACAAAGCAGACCCTTGTCCAGCCCATAGAGACATAAAATCCGAGTCTCCTCTTTCTTTTGCAGCGTTTCTAAGAGGTCTTGTTAAGCTGTTTTGTACCGGATAGCTGGGAATTTCATTCTCTAGAGAAATCATTTCATCAATAAAGCGGTTTTTTATGCCCCGTGCATATTTTCCTGAAAATGATTTGGTCAATACCGTGCTAACATCCTTTGACATTAAGAGAGAGTCAAGCCATGGCTCCGGCACAGCCGCCTCTATACAGGAAAGAAATGCGGTCCCAATCTGTACCGCAGACGCACCAAGCGCAAGAGATGCGGCAATACCGCGCCCATCCATTATGCCTCCCGAGGCGATCACGGGAATTTGCCTCTCATCTACGATCTGTGGCACTAAAGCTAATCCTCCTATCATTGGTGTCCCATCTGTTGATCCGAAGGTTCCTCTGTGGCCCCCCGCCTCACTCCCTTGAGCAACTACCGCGTTACACCCGATTTCCGCAAGAGCCCGAGCCTCACCAACACAAGTAGCGGTCCCGATGACGGTTATGTTTTTCTCACGTACCCGATCTATGATATTTTTTGCTGGCACTCCGAACGTGAAGCTGAAAACCTGCACATTATTATCAAACAAAACACTGAGCTGTTCTTCAAAAGTAAATCCGGCTTCGAGAGTCAATTCAGGAAGTTCAACGCCAAGTTCTCTTGAGAATTTCTCAAGCAGCTTTAAAACCTTTTCCGAGATAACGAAAGAGTTTATTTCCTCAGGCACGAAGAGGTTGACCGAAAAAGGCTTGTCGGTAAGCTCCTTCACTTTACGAATTTCTGCATCAATCTGTAGAGGTGTAAGATAGCCCACCCCGAGAGACCCTAGCGCCCCGGCATTTGATACTGCAGCCACCAGCTCGGGAGTGCTCGGCCCCCCAGCCATAGGGGCCTGAATTATAGGGTGCGATATTCCAAGCGGCTCAATTAACCTTCTTATCTGATCCGGCCAAAATTCACTTTGCACAGTCACTCCTTATCTATTAAATAATCATAATAAACTTTTCTAACCTTACAAGATAAAAACGCACTTTCCTTTTTACACAGAATCCTAGAATATGAATATATAGAACTAATTCCCATCTTTGCAAGATTCGGATAGACAGACTTTTCTCAGATGATAAGCTAAAAATCGATTTAATAAAATTTTATAGTACTAATTTTTAGTCTACTTGGTCTAAAACATTAAAACCTGTTATAATCTTTAACCTTCGGGGATGGGGGTTCTTGGATTAACAATTATTATAGAAAAGATTCTACATACAGAGAGAAGAGACTATGACTAATAAAGTACTAAGCGTAATATTCATTCTCACCGTTTTTATTTTTTCCTGCGGAGATGACCAATTACAGCTCCCAACTCCGACTGTTCAGGTTTATGTAACCACTGCGACAGATGTCCCGATATTTAGAGAATTTGTTGGAGAAACCCTAGGAGAGACAAGCGTTGATATTGCAGCACGAGTACAGGGATTTCTTGAGACCAGAGAATTCGAAGAGGGTTCCTTCGTGAAAAAGGGGCAACTTTTATATACGATAGAGAGTCAGCCATTTGAAGAGAAAGTCGCAGAGGCAAGTAGCCAAGTTGCTGCTTCACAAGTAAATTTAACAAATGCACAGAATGATCTCAGCAGGATAAAACCCCTTGCTGCAGAAAATGCAATAAGCCAAATTGACCTCGATGCGGCCCAAGCACGCTATGAAGCATCAATAGAATCAGTCAAAGCTTCTGAAGCAAGTCTTAGAGCAGCCGAATTACAGTTAAGCTACACAAAAGTATATTCACCCATTAATGGTGTTATAGGCAAAACACAAGCTAACGAAGGTGATTACGTCGGAGCGAGCGCTAACACAGTTGTCCTAACTACAGTTTCATACATAGATACTATGGCTGTACAGTTTTATTTAACCCAAGCCGAATATCTTGAAGCTGCCCGGAGACTCGTAGCTGAAACTGAGCAAGCTGAGGAGGAAAAAGCTAAAGATGAAGACGATGACCTGGTACTAATACTCTCGGATAACTCTGTATATGAATACGAAGGGAAGTTCGATTTCATAGATAGAAATTTTGATACTGAGACAGGATCAATACTCGTTCAGACTTTATTCCCTAACCCCAATCAACTACTCCGACCCGGTCTATTCGCTAGAGTTCGTGCGGAAGTAGCTGTTGTAAAAAACGGGATCCTTGTTCCCCAGAGGTGCGTTATGGAGCTGCAGGGGAAATTCAGCGTCCTTGTCGTAGGGGAAGGTAACAAAGTGGAAAACAGGCAAGTACAAATGGGGCCTACCGTTAAAGAATTCTGGCTTATTAAAGAAGGGCTTAAACCAGGCGAGAAGGTCATATACGAAGGCCTTCAAATGGTTAAAGAGGGACAGACTGTAAACCCTCAAATCGTAGATATTAAAATTCCTGATTTAGAGAGCATATAAAACATAATGGGTAATTTTTTCGTTAACAGACCAATTGTAGCAATGGTGATCGCTATAGTTATGGTGATCGTGGGCTTAGTATTCATGGGTGGTCTGCCCGTTGAACAGTATCCTGATATAACTCCCCCTATTGTTCAAGTTAGAGCTAGCTATACCGGAGCCAACGCTATAAGCGTTGAGGAATCTGTAGCAACCCCGCTAGAGCAGGAGATTAATGGTGTAGATAATATGATCTACATGAAATCGACCAACTCTAACGACGGGACAATGACCATAGATGTCTCCTTTGAAGTAGGCACTGACCCGGATATGAATACGGTCTTTACTCAAAACAAGGTCTCAGCGGCCACCGCAAAACTTCCTGAAGAGGTTACGAGACTCGGGGTAACAACTGAAAAATCGCTCCCTAATATACTTATGCTGATCACACTTACTTCTGAAGACGGAAGATATGATCAAGAATTTCTAGGAAACTACGCGATTATTAATCTTCAAGATACTCTAGCCCGAATCAAAGGAATCGGACGTGTACTGGTCTTGGGCGCAAGCGATTATTCTATGAGAATATGGATCAAGCCCGACCGTATAGCGCAGCTTGGTATTACAGTTCCTGAAATAGTTGATGCAATAAGGCAACAGAGCGTTCTTGTCCCCGGAGGGAAATTCGGCGCCGAACCGGCACCTCCCGGAACTGATTTTACATACACAGTAAGGCTTCCGGATCGCCTTAATTCACCTGAAGAATTTGGTGAGGTTGTTGTTAGAACCGGCGAAGGTGGCTCTCAAGTCAAAATTAAAGACATTGCCCGTGTAGAGCTAGGAGTTGAAACTTACAACTCATTTACGAGGCTGGACGGAAAAGTTGCTTCTGTAATTGCTCTCTACCAGGCACCGGGATCAAACGCAACTGAGCTTGCTAATATAGCAAAGCAGACAATGGTGGACTTATCCAAGTCTTTCCCCGAAAGCATGCGTTACACCATTTCAATGGACACCACACTTGCTATCACCGCCGGCATTAATGAAATTATAGTCACTCTATTTGTAGCATTAGCCCTCGTAATATTAGTTGTTTTTATATTTATACAGGACTGGAGAGCAGCCCTAATTCCGACCATTGCGATTCCGGTCTCTCTTATAGCGGCATTTATGATTTTCCCGGTCATTGGATTTACAATTAACGTTCTATCGCTCTTGGGTTTAGTGCTCGCAATTGGAATTGTGGTTGACGACGCAATTGTGGTCGTTGAAGCCGTACAGGTAAAAATCGAAGACGGCATGACTCCTAAAGAAGCTACAACTAAAGCCATGAGCGAGGTTACAGCTCCTGTTATCGCAACGACCCTCGTACTCGTTGCAGTATTTATTCCGGTTGCTGCTATGGGTGGTATTACAGGAAGCCTCTATCAGCAGTTCGCTATTACAGTTGCTGTTTCTGTTGTTTTTTCTTCAATCAATGCTCTTACTCTTAGTCCTGCATTATGTTCAATGCTCCTTAGAAAAAGAGAGCCCTCCAAAGGCATACTCGGACGTTTCTTTGATAAATTCAATAACGGTTTTGAGAAACTAACCGACAAGTACATGAATTTGACTAGGACGGTGACATCTAATATTAGAAGAGGTGTCATTTTTCTTTTGATAGTAGTGGTAGGATTAGTCGGCCTCGGTAAACTAGTCCCGGGCGGATTTATGCCCGAAGAAGATATGGGATATCTATTTGTCAATATACAACTTCCGGATGCTGCTTCACTACAAAGGTCTGACGTGGTAACTAAGAAAGTAGAGGCCATAGTCGGTCAATTTGATCAAGTCGAGTATGTTACATCCGCAGCAGGATTCAGTCTTCTATCAGGGAGTTTTACATCAAACGCTTCCTTTCTTTTCGTTTCACTTAAGAACTGGGACGAACGGGATGAGACAGCAAGTGAAATAGTTGATCTATTAAATATAGCCTTTCGGACTCAAGTTAATGAAGCTCAAGTTTTTGCGTTCGGCCCTCCTGCCATTCCGGGACTTGGCAGTGGTTCCGGTTTTACAATGATGCTTCAGGATAGGAGCGGAAACGCTCCTGAATATCTTGCTCAGGAATCCGCCAAATTTATGCAAGCTGCTATGCAGAGACCTGAGATTGGCACTATTTTCACTACCTTCCGCGCAAATGTTCCCCAGCGATTTATGGACATTAACACGGACCAGGTTTTAAAGGCGGGTATACCGCTGAACAATATCTATAGTACAGTGGGAGCATTCCTTGGCGGCACATATGTAAACGATTTCACAAGATTCGGCAGGCTATATAAGGCATATATTCAGGCGGAGCCCGAATACAGACAGAATGAGAATCAAATCAACTTTTATTACATAAAAAATTCAAACGGCGACAGTGTACCGCTTGCCGGATTCGTTGACATTAGAGATATAACAGGTCCTGATTACACAAATCGCTTCAATCTATATAGATCAGTAGAATTAACAGGAGGCCCTGCCACAGGATATACTTCGGCTGAAGCTTTAAGCGCTCTTGAGGAAGTTGCAGCAGAGGTCCTGCCCGCAAACATGGGCTATGCATGGAGCAATATGACCTATCAGGAAAAAGCTGCTTCAGGGTCAGCCGGAGTAGTATTTTTATTCGCACTTGTATTTGTATTTCTCATATTAGCAGCTCAGTATGAGAGCTGGACACTGCCTTGGAGTATTTTGCTAGGCACTCCGTTTGCAATCTTCGGTGCGCTCTTTGCACTTTTTGTTGCAAGACTTTTTAGCGATAGTTATGAGCTTAATATTTTTGCCCAGATTGCACTTGTAATGCTGATAGCAATGGCTGCTAAGAATGCAATTCTTATTGTAGAATTCGCCAAGCTGGAATTTGATAAAGGACTTTCTCTATACGACGCTGCAATAAAAGCTGCACACCTCAGGTTCAGACCGATACTTATGACGGCGTTCTCGTTTATCCTAGGTGTACTCCCGCTAGTTGTGGCATCGGGTGCTGGAGCCGAGGCAAGAATTGTTATGGGCATGGCACTGGTGGGAGGTATGTCTTTGGCAACCGTACTAGGGGTATTCTTTTATCCAATGTTCTTTATATTGATAGGAAAGCTTGGTAAATACGAAGAAAAACGCGATATGCAGAAAAGTTGAGATTTTTGAACATGATCAGAATAAATCAATTTAAATTTATAACCGTATTTCTTATGATCGGAATCTTACTTACGGGGTGCCTTGTAGGCCCGGACTTTGAGCAGCCGGCATTTGATGATTTGCCTGATGAGTTCAGATTTTCTAATGAATATGACCAGCAAGAGGTGAACCTTGAGTGGTGGGAACTGTTTAACGACCCTGTTTTAGTTTCCTTAGTTAACACAGCACTACAAGAGAACAAAGATCTACTCATCGCAATAAGCCGAATTGAGGAAGCTCGTTCATTTTTAGTTTTTACTGAAGCCGATCTCTATCCCAGGTTTGATTTACAGGGTGGAGCAAACAGAGGCAACTTCAATGGTGGAATAATATCTAGTGATCCTGATGAGCCAATTAATACTGCGTTTATTTCACCCGTAGTAAATTGGGAAATAGATTTTTGGGGCAAATTCCGTCGTGCTAACGAGTCTGCTAGAGCGCAGCTTTTAGCCACTAAGTACGCAAAGACAACAGTTCAAATAAGTTTAATATCTGAAGTCGTAGGTGCCTATTTTATGCTCCTGGACTTCAAAGAAAGGCTTAGGGTATCTGAACAAACCCTTGAATCTCGAGACGAAAGCCTAGTAATAATACAAAAACGTTTTGATCGAGGAGTAATCCCGGAAATTGACCTCAACCAGGCTCAGGTGCAAAGAGAGATAGCTGCAGCGTCAGTACCTGTAAACAAGCGCTTGATCGCAAATACTGAAAATGCAATTAGTATCTTACTGGGTACATTCCCTCAGGAAATAAAGACAGACCTGGATCTCTATGCACAAACTATCCCGCCAAATGTACCTGCAGGACTTCCTTCATCATTACTTGAAAGAAGGCCGGACATTTTGGAAGCTCTAAATTTAATCCAGGCTCAAAATGCACTAATTGGTGTAGCTGTAGCGGAAAGATTTCCCTCTATCAGCATTTCAGGTGCAGTTGGAGCTGCTTCAAACGACGCAGCACAGATGACTATTGACGGTTTTGCATGGAATATAGCTGCCGGGCTGGCAGGTCCTATTTTCAACTTCGGGCAGGATAAAGCGAGAGTTGAAATTGAAGAAACCAGAACCGAACA
>Ga0209633_10000243_pt1 | contig 65926 bp, 57 predicted proteins | sample Cruoilmetagenom1_FD_187290 | JGI IMG/M metagenome (GOLD analysis project Ga0209633, IMG submission 187290) | Oil polluted marine microbial communities from Coal Oil Point, Santa Barbara, California, USA - Sample 1 (SPAdes) (version 2) | ecosystem: Environmental > Aquatic > Marine > Oil seeps ... | reverse complement strand
TAAGAGGTTGGTTTTTTGAACAAACAGCAGCTATTAATCCAGATGCACAAAGTCCACAGTTTAAAGATGAAGTCATGGGTCGTTTAATTCGTTTTGTATCTGCTCATGAAGTTGGACACACTTTAGGTTTACCTCACAATATGGGATCTAGTGTTGCATATCCTGTTGAAAAATTACGTGATGCAGAATTTACTAAAAAACACGGAACTGCACCTTCCATTATGGATTATGCACGTTTTAATTATGTGGCTCAACCAGAAGATGAAGGTGTGGCTTTAATGCCAGATATCGGATCTTATGATAAATATGCTATTGCTTGGGGTTACAGACCAATATTAGATAAAACAGCCGAAGAAGAAAAACCTGTACTTAACCAATGGATTACAAAACATGCTGGAGACCCAATGTATCGTTTTGGACACCAACAAGCAGGTGATGTTGTAGACCCAAGTTCTCAAACTGAAGATTTAGGTGATGATGCTATGTTAGCAAGTGATTATGGTATTAAAAACTTAAAGCGTATTGTGCCTAACTTAATTGAGTGGACTACAGAAGCTGGCGAAGATTATGATGATTTACAAGAAATGTATGGTCATGTATTATCTCAATTTAACCGTTATATGGGACACGTTGCTAATAATATTGGTGGCGTTTACGAACATTATAAAGCAGCTGATCAAGAAGGAGCCGTTTATACTACTGTACCAAAGGATCATCAAAAGAAAGCGATGAAATGGATTCAAGAGAATTTATTTACAACACCAGAATGGTTAATTAATAAAGATATTTTTGATCGTATTGAATTTACGGGTTCTGTTGAACGTGTTAGAGCCTTACAAGCCAGAACAATCGACAATATCCTAAGCTTAGGAAAAATGCAACGTTTAACAGAAGCACATACATATGATAGTAACGCTTATTCGTTAACTGAAATGACTAGAGATTTACGTCGAGGTGTTTGGAGTGAGCTACGTACTGGTAAAAAAATTGATACTTACAGACGTAACTTACAACGTGCACATATTGATAGATTAGCATATTTAATGACCGCTAAAAACCAAAGTGGAAAGTCTAGAAGTCCTTACGTTAAAATGACTGCAGTAAATACAAGTCAATCTGATATTAGAGCTGTTGTAAGAGCTGAGTTAAAAACGTTACGTAGTCAATTGCGTTCGGCTCGTGGTGGAGATGCTATGAGTCGTATTCATATAGCAGATGCTATTGAGCGTATTAAGCTTATTTTGGATCCTAAATGATTGAATTACAATACAATTTAATAAAGGCTTCAAAATAATTTTTGAAGCCTTTTATATTTATAAAAATATCTAGATTAATCCTCACCAGTCTGTTTCAAATTATCAATATCATTCTCAATAGACAAAATCAGCAAACTCGTAGCTGTACAAAAAACAGGGCTTGTAATACAGTGATGCCCATTCCAACTTCCATCTTCATTCTGAATTTTCATTAAGCGACCTGAAACATTATCGTACCACTTTTTCCAGTCATTATCATCATTTACAACCATAGATTCTCCTGTTTGTAAGAAGCTTAAGAATTCTTCTCCTCCATTGTTTCCAAATCCGCTCATTACATCATTTTGTTGCGCTTGTACTTTAGATGCGTTATAAACATTATAAGATGATGTGTAACCAATCGCTTCGCTTTCTGAAACGCCAATGCTTTGCAAATTCTCAACCGTTACTTTATCATCTGCTTTTAGTTTACCTTCTTTCTTTGCTTTAGCAATTAATTCTTTTGCTTTTCTGGCATCTTTAGCAGATCCTCTTGCCGAATTACTTACAGAATACAAAACAATACCAGCTCCATCTGTCGTTTTCACCGATTTAGACTCTTCATCATAATTATTTTTAAGATAATTTTTCTGACTTGTTACCACCACTTCATCTAAAGTTGCTCCAACAGAACCTGCAGATTCTAAAGCACTCGTTGCTAAGCCAGATTGTAAAACTCCAGCCCAACCTGCGCCTTTCATTTTTCCGTCTTTATCTGTTGCTTTTTGAATTTTATCAACACAAATATCTAAGCACTTCTCTACACGCTTTTTTGTTTTTTTATCTAATTTCTCTTTTAATAAATTCGAAAAAAATTGAGCCGTTAAAACAGCATCGATGTTATCACCTAATTTAGATTGTATTTGTGTGCCTCTTTCTTTAGTAATAAACACATCATCTTTAGAAAGACTTTCTACTTGGTTTAATAAAAACTCCAAGGATTTTTTAAGTTGCGCTTTATATTCTCCTTTTTTTAAGGTAGAACCACTTCTTAATATTGCCATTACCACCATTGCTGTTGTTGCAGGATCTGCGTTAACAGCATGCGGATTCATTTCTCCTTGTCTACTATGACTGCCAGCTCCATAACCTCCATTCTCTAATTGTGCCTTTGCTAACCAAGACAAACCATCATTGACAACGGGTTGAATTTCTTCTTTGATTTTAAATTGTGAGTACCCTTCTGAAGGCTGCTCTCCAAAGGTGGTCATAAACACACAACCTTTTTCGTTGGTTGCTGTTAACGGTTCTTTTTCTAAACTTTTGTTGACATAAAGTGCTGAGACAAATACCAATGCTATGGCTACTGTGGAAATTAAAATTTTTGTTTTAGTTTTCATACTTTTTCGTTTTTGATTCAACTAAAAGTAATTTGAAAACTTAGGTTATAGAACTTAGAATGAGTGTTTGCTACGTTTCAGTGAGTGTAAACCTATTTTAAGGAAGTATCGTTTTTATAGTTTTATGATACGCTTCAAACTCAATCAAATTATTATGATCTCCACCTTCAACAGTAATAAATTTTAAGGTTTCAATATTTAATTCTAAGAGTTTCTTTCCTGAAGAATAAGGTACAACACTATCATCATTACCATGGATAATTGTAATAGGACATTTTGCTTTTGGTAAAAATTGATGTGTAGGAAAATGATATTTCAACAATTGCTTTAAAGGAAACATAGGAAAACGATGTTCTGCAACATCTAAAATACTATAATAAGGTGTTTCTAGAATGAGTTGCTTGGGCTTATTTTTTGATGCTACGAAAGAAGCTATTCCAGTTCCTAAAGATCTTCCGTATAAAGTGATTTCGTTTTCAGAATAGTGCTTTAATAAATAATCGTAGCAATACTGCGCATCATTATAAATAGCTTGTTCACTTAGTTTACCTGAACTTTTACCGTAAGTTCTGTAATCCATAATAAGAACATTATACTGTAAATCAACAAAATATTCTGCAATAATTCCCCAACGACTTAAATCGCCAGCATTACCGTGAAAGTACAGTAGGACTCCTTTCGGATTTTCAACCTTAAAGTGAAGTGCGTTTATAGTTGTGTTTTCATCTGTTTTGAGAAATAACTCTTCAAATTTATGATTAAACTGATATGGATAATCTTGTCCTAAAGTTGTTGGGAAAAATAGCAATTTTTCTTGAAAAAAATATAGTGCAGATCCTATCATAACATATAAACCAAAAAGAACAATAATGAACTTTTTAAGCCTTCTTTTTAGTTTTTTTTGAGCTGTGATTAACATTTATACTTGTGGTTTCTAAATCAATAGTTTTGGGTAGACGACTTAAGATATCATCTAACATTTTGTGATAGGATTCAAAGTTATTTAAATTCTTGTGTCCTCCACCTATAACCGTATGCAACTTTGTGAGTTTTGGTTTAATCTGAGATAATTTCACACTAGATTTATAAGGAATTAACTTATCGTGCGTGCCATGAATAATATGAATTGGACATTGCACATATTTTAACCATTTATAAGTGGGCAATGGATATTTGATTAATAAAGACAATGGCATAAAAGGTGCATAACGTGCTGTAACTTTTGTTAAACTATAATAAGGTGCATCTAATATTAACATCTTTGGGTTATTCATTGACGCTAGTTTTGTTGCAAAACCAGAACCTAATGAACGACCATAGAGAATAATGCGGTCTTCGGTTGTTAATTTCTTAATTTCATTATACACTAATTGCAAGTCGCGTTTTATGGCTTTCTGCGAACGCTTGCCTGTACTTTTACCAAAGCCACGATAATCTACCATTAACACGTTATAACCATGTCTTGTAAAATCTACCGCAAACTTTCCCCAACCTTTTATACTTTTAGAATTCCCTTTAAGATATAATACTACACCTTTACTTTCTCCTTTAGGAAAAAAACGCAAACCATTAATTGTGGCTCCATCTCTAGTTTTTAAATTATACTCTTGAGTTTCTTGATTTTCATAATCGAACTGAAAATCTTCAGGTAACTTTTCTGGCTTAAATAGCATATAATCTTGCAAATAATATAGTGCTATACTTATAGCCAAATAAATAGCTAAGATTAAAAGTATTGTTGAAAGCCAGTATGTCATATAAGTTGAGATAACGGTTCGTATAAAATTAGTTGCGTGTTTTAAACACCAAATTTAGCAAATACAAACCGAATAGAAAATCCGCGAGGATTTTTGTAAGCTGCTGGAACCAAGCAATTAATTTTATATGTTATTGTGTGCTGTCTTTTTTATTTTTGTTAATATGTGTGATAGTATTAAAAATAAGAACGCTATTCCAAATCCTAAAACACCAATATTAATTCCTAATATAGTCTTTTCACTTCCATCTAAATATTTCATAGAACCATCATATCCATCTTTTAAGAAGAATGCTAATAAAAAACCGCCCATAACTATAATGCTTAATAAAAAGCTTAATTGTACTTCTTTTTTATACCAAACTAACCACAAGCATAATACTCCAATACTTGAGTTGGTTAATAATTGCCAGACTTCATGTATTCGAGCATGAGGAGTCCAATCTGGATTCCAAACATGTGTTTCATTGATATCCAAAAAAGGGACGATAATTGCATATAGAATTACACTAAATGTTATTGCTGTTTTTTTCATCATGACTATTGATTTTTAGATTACATACAACCATATGTTGCATTAAGTAATGCCACAAAGTTACTTATTAGGTATGATAGAAATTTGTAAAAATCGGTCGTTTTCGTTATTGGATAAATTTTTTGGAGAGTGGTTGGTATATTTTTTTATTTCTTTATTAAAATGAGATCTGTCGTAATAATTTGATAATAAATCTCCTTTTTTGATGTCTTTGAATGATGCTGAACACCGTAATATATTACAATAGTTTTTTAGTGAAAGTCCAAACATTTTATTAAAATATCTGTTGATTTGTCTACTGGACCAGAATACGTTATCAGCAAAATATCTTACGCTTTCATTACCTTTAGTTTGACTCAATAATCTGAACAGATGAAGTTTTCGATTGTCTATATTATTATTTTTATTGATTTCTTGACTTATTATTGAACTTAACTTATCAATCGTATTCAAGTTTTTCGAAAAGTCAAGTGACTTTAGATTCCAAAAAGCATCGGGCAACTTTTTTTCAGAGTTTAATAAGGTAGCAATACTTTCGTAGAATATATATTCCACAGCTGGTAATTTAAATTGTATTCCGAAAAGCTGATGATTTGGAGGAATTACCACTTCAACCTCTTTTGTATATAGTCCTGTTAGCACGGTACTTTGGTATTTGTAATTATCAAAGCAAACAATAATATCAAAAAAACCGTCAGGTAAAATGGTGTAATTAAGATTTTTTGATGAATTGTTGTCTAACCACCAAAAACATCTGATGTACTGTTTCAAAACCTCATTAGCTGCTTGTTGGTAGTAGGTCATGTTCTATACTTCAAGTTTGTATCAAGATTACACACAACTTTTAAATATATGAAAAATAAATTCAATTAATTTAAAACCTGGCAGTCTCAAAATTACATACCCAAGTTTTAGTTAGGATTTCACCAATAATGTTAAATTTTTTGTTAAAAACACTTACCTCATTAAACGTTTTAAACCTTTCAATGTCTAAACTAGCATAACATACAAATTGAAAATGAAACGAGCATGCAAATGCATTATTACTCAACAGAATGATTAATAGCGAACGGCATGTGACAATTAATTAACAGTAAAAATAAACACATGAAAAGATTAGTAATTATTGCTTTAACACTTGTAACATTAAACGGTTTTGCACAACAAAAAGGAAAGAAAAAAATAGGCGGAGAAAACAGGTCTGAGTTAAAAAAAGAAATGACTCCAAATGACATTGCAGATTTAAAATCTAAAAAATTGACATTAAAGTTAGACCTAACAGATGCACAGCAAAAAGAAGTTCGCCTCCTGATTTTTGAACAAGCCAAAACTAGAGATGTCTTAAGAAAAGAACATCAAGCTAAAATTGGCGACAAGAAAGAAAAACCATCTAAGGACGAATTTGTAAAAAAACAAAATCAAAAATTAGACCAGCAAATAGAAATGAAGCGCGAAATGAAAGCTATTTTAAATGCCGAACAATACGCTAAGTTTGAAAAAATGAAACCTAGAAAACGCAATAAAAGAGGAAAGCGCAACAAAAAAGAGTAGTTAATCTTACATTATTACAATAAAAAGTATCGTATAGTCGATACTTTTTTATTTTATTGAATAAAATTATTACTTTAGTATCCAATTTAATTAAATAATCCAAAATGAAAAAGGTAATTACACTTTGCTTGTTCGCTTTTATAATGATTCTTGGTACTGAATCAGTTATGGCACAATCAACACCAAACAAAATAGAAATAAACGCTGAAGCTTCTAGTAAAACTGAAGCTTTAAGAAAACATGTAAAGTTCACTAATGATCAACGCGATCAAATGTATTTAGCTTTGCGAGAATACGGACAAGGAAAAGCTGGTATTACAAACGGTATTTCATACCAAGAAGCTATTACAAAAATAGAAAAACGACTAGATGATAAAGTCAAAACAATATTATCAGAAGAACAATATGCAAGCTATATAGTTTTTAAAGAAGAAAACTAAATAAAAAAAAGCCTCGAAAATCGCGAGGCTTTTTTTATTACAATATTTTTGCTACCCGTTCTACAGCGGCAATTGTCTCGTTCAAATCTTGATACGTTAAAGCATCAGTTATAAACCAAGTCTCAAAAGCACTTGGAGCAATATATATTCCTTCATTTAACATACCATGAAAGAATTTTTTAAAGGTCTCATTGTTTCCTTTGGCAGCGGAATCAAAATCTAAAACAGCTGCTTCATCAAAATGAACTGAAATCATAGAACCTATTCTATTAATTGTATGTGCTACATTATTTTTATTTAACGCATCTGCAATTCCATGATGAAGATATTTTGTTTTCTCCTCTAGCCTATTCATTAAACCTTTATCTGCATCAATAGCTTTAAGCATTGCTAATCCTGCAGCCATTGCTAATGGATTTCCGCTTAACGTTCCTGCTTGGTATACTGGACCTATTGGAGCTAAATAATTCATAATTTCATTTCTTGCTGCAAAGGCACCAACTGGCAATCCGCCACCAACAACTTTACCAAAACAAACAATATCTGCGTTTACTCCTTTAAGCTCTTGCACTCCGCCTTTAGCTAATCTAAAACCTGTCATTACCTCATCAAAAATTAATAAGATATTATTGGCATCACAAATAGTTCTTAAGCTTTCCAGAAAACCATTAACTGGAGGAATACAACCCATATTACCCGCAACAGGCTCAATAATAATTGCTGCTATTGCATCTTTATTAGCTTCAACGAGTTCTTTAACGTTATCAATATCATTATATCTTGCAAGCAACGTGTCTTTTGCAGTTCCCTCAGTTACTCCTGGACTGTTTGGTGTTCCAAAAGTTATGGCACCACTACCAGCAGCGATTAAAAACGAATCGCTATGACCATGATAACAGCCTGCAAATTTTATAATTTTATCCTTTTTTGCAAATCCTCTTGCCAATCTAATAGCGCTCATACAAGCCTCAGTGCCAGAATTCACAAAACGAATCTTATCAATATTTGGCACCATAGAAACTGCCAATTCTGCAATTTCAGTTTCTATAGCTGTAGGCATTCCAAAAGAAGTACCTTGTTTTGTTTTTTCAATAACAGCATCCACAACTGGCGGAAAAGCATGACCAAGCAACATTGGTCCCCAAGAATTAATATAATCTATAAAACGATTTCCGTCTTCATCATAAACATAAGCTCCTTTTGCAGATTTAGCAAAAACAGGAGTGCCGCCAACAGCACTAAAAGCTCTAACTGGCGAATTTACTCCGCCAGGAATTACTGCTTGCGCTTCTTTAAATAATGCGCTACTTCTTTGATATAACATATATTAATTCGGAATAATAAGTTGCTGACCTATAGTTAAGTCATTTGAGTTTAAATTATTACTAGCTTTTATAGCTTCAACAGTTGTTTTATATAATCTTGAAAGGGAATATAAAGTATCTCCTTGAGCGACGATATGTTTTTTTGAACTCACTTTTTTTCTTCCTTCAATTATGGTTGTTGACTTTCTTGCTTTTTTCGTTATTGAAGGTGTTACTGATCCAAGAACTTCATCATCATATTTATAAAGTTGATAACGCTCAATTAAACTAATTAATTTTTGCGGATATTTTCTATCTGTTGCATAACCAGCAGCTCTCAACCCTTTTGCCCAACCTTTATAGTTATCTGGTTTTAAATTGAATAAACTAGCGTAACGCCTTCTTCCTGTTAAAAATTCGGAATGATCCTCATAAGACATTTCTACTTTTCTGTATTTCCTAAAACATTCTTGCGAACGATCATCATCGTGGTAAATTTTTGCCCCTTTCCAACCATGACATTTTATCCCAAAGTGATTGTTTGCCTTAACTGCTAAACGTCCTTTACCTGAACCAGATTCTAAAATTCCTTGAGCCAATGTAATACTTGCAGGCACTTTATGAATTCGCATGTTCTCTTTGGCAATCTCAGCATAAAGGTCAATATAAATCTCTACAGCGTTACGTGAACCTTTATTTTTTACTATAGTTTTCTTAGTCTCTTCTATTGACTCATCTTCCTTGTTATCTTTAACAATAACTGTTTTCTTTGTATTATCTCTCTTCTTCTTGGTTACAATCCCCTTTTTTGGACCACAACTCATAGCAGACAACACAATTAATACGAATATATATCTAAACTTCATTTCTTATATATCAATTAAAGGCAGTTTTTTACGTTTCAACTTATTATTAACACCTGTTATACCTTGTAAACCACCTGTATGAATCACTAGTACTTTTGAGTCTTTTGGAAAAAATCCTTTTTCAATTAGATCAAATATTCCAAACATCATTTTACCCGTATAAATAGGATCTAAAGGAATATTATAATCTTTTTTAAACTTATTAATAAACGAAATCAATTCTGTCTTTATTTTACCATAACCACCAAAATGATAATCTGTTATTAATTTCCAATTTTCTTGTTTTGCAAATTTACGAATATCTTGTTGTAAAAAATCACCTTTTAAAGCAGGAAAACCCAATATTTTTTGATGTGTTTTTGAAGCATTAATTAAACCCGAAATTGTACCACCTGTACCTACTGCACAACAGATATAATCAAAATTAAAATCATCTGCTTGTAAAATTTCCGAACAACCTTTAACAGCTAAGTCATTTGTGCCTCCCTCTGGTAGTATATAAAAATCACCAAAATCACTTTTTAAACCTTCTATAAAGTCACTATTAGTTTTATTCCTATAAGCTTCTCTTGAAACAAACTCAAGATACATACCACAAGTTTTAGCAAATTGTAAGGTTGGGTTTAAATCTGGTTTTATACCTAGTTCCTCACCTCTTATTACACCAATGGTCTTAAATCCATACTCCATTCCTGCATAAGCAACTGCAGCTATATGGTTAGAAAACGCACCACCAAAAGTTAGTATAGACGATGCATTAATTCTTCTAACCTCCTCTATATTATACTTTAACTTGCGAAATTTATTCCCAGAAATAAAGGGATGAATTAAATCCTCTCTCTTAATAGTAATAGACGAATTTTCAAGCAATATGCTTTGGGTAAGACTATCGTGATTATACAAATCTTTTTTTTTCAAAAATAGTCAACTCATTTTAATTACCCTATTACTTACATTGTAAGAAAATACATTAATCAAGTAGATAAACGGTGTTTTTAATCGTTTTATCGATAAAAAATTATTTTTTTTGCTTTTTTTTTACTACACTTGACCAATTATTTAAACCAATTAGTCCAAATTAACCCAAAGATTAAGCTAATTATTAATGTCTGTGAACGATATTTTTAATTTAAAAACCCTACTTACTATGAAGAATACTTTATATTCTCCGTTATGCCAACGCTTTAAGGATTTCTTAGATATTAATAAGAGTATTTTCGCTTTTTTACTATTTTCTAGCCTTCTATTAACAGGCAATTTAGCACATGCTCAACTACCTCTATTTGATAATTTTGAATCTGGATGGGGAAATTGGAATGACGGAGGTAATGATTGTAACAGACCTAATACTACTATCCTTAATGGAAACCGTGTTGCAAGATTAAGAGATAATACTGCGGGTTCCGATATGTTTACTGATGCAATTAATTTAACCTCATATTCATCTGTAACTATTGATTTTATATATAGAACACAAGGATTAAATAATTCTAATCATGACTTTCAAGTTCAATATAATGATGGTTCTGGCTATGTAAACATAAGTGATTTAGATTTTACAGTAGATTTCGCATCTAATAATACAACATATAGTGAATCGGTTACCATAACATCTGTATCACATAATTTTGTCTCTAACGCAAGTTTTAGGATTGTAAGTGACTTTGCTAATGATAATGACATTGTTTATATTGATGATATAAATATATCAGGAGTATCACCACCTTGCGCAGAACCAACCAATCAACCTACTAGTCTAACATTTGATAACGTATTACATACGTCTATAGATATTAGTTTTACGTCAGCGACAAGTTCACCAGATGGATACTTAGTTCTTTACAATACCACAGGAACCACTCCTACTGTTTCAGACGGAACAACATATACCATCGGTTCAACTTTCTCTGGAAATACTGTTTTAAGCAATAATGGTGATACATCTTTTTCTTTGACTGGATTAGCTAGTAATACTACATATTATTTTTACATATTTTCTTCGAATTCATCTTGCACAGGCGGACCAGATTATTTAAATACTTCGCCTTTAATTGGTAATGAGACAACAGAATTATATTGTATTCCTTTTGGATCAAATACATCTTCTTATATCAATGATTTTTCTACAACTGATGCTGTTAACAACATATCTAACACTGGTACAGGGTTTTCAACCGATGGATATGGTGATTTTACATCTAACTTTGCAAGTCAACCAGCAGGTTCAGATATAGGTTTTTCGGCAAACTTCTCTGGTGGTACTTTTGGCCTTGGTATTTGGGTCGATTATAATAATGACGGTGATTTTACGGACTCAGGAGAAGAAGCTTATATTAGTGGTTTTTATGGAGATCCTATTAGTGATACATTTACAATTCCGGCAGCTACACCAACAGGTAGTTACCGAATGAGGATTTTAGCAGACTATTGGGATTCTACACCAGAACCTTGTGTTCTTTCTTTCGACAGAGGTGAAGCTGAGGATTACACTTTAACAGTTCTTGCGACTCCTCCTTGTTCTGAACCTGCTAATCAGCCTACAAGCTTAACATCTAGTAACGTATTTGATACCTCTATGGATTTTAGTTTTGCTGCAGCAACGAGTTCACCAGATAATTACTTAGTTCTCTATAATACAACAGGTATCACTCCTACTATTGTAGATGGAACAACTTACACTCTCGGTTCAATTTTTTCTGGTAACACGGTTTTAAATAACAATAGCGACACCTCGTTTTCTTTGACAGGTTTATCTGCCAACACAACATACTATATTTATGTTTTCTCTTTCAATTCAGCCTGTATAGGTGGTCCAGATTATTTAAACACTTCACCTTTAAATGGAAATGAAACAACACAATTATACTGTATACCAACTAGTACTAACTCATCTAGATATATTGATGATTTTTCTACAACTGGTGGCGTAACAAACATTACAAACAATAGTACAGGTTATTCTTCCTCTGGCTATGGCAATTTCACAAATTTATCTGCAAGTTATTATCCGGGTAGTGTATTAGATTTTAACGCTAATTTCAATGGAAATCATGGCTTTGCTATTTGGGTAGATTTTAATGATGATGGAGACTTTTTTGATACTGGAGAAGATGTTTACAATAGTAATGGTAGCGTATCTGACCCAACAATCGATAGCTTTACTATTCCTGCTGCAGCACCAATAGGAGATCATCGTATGAGAATATTAGCCGATCGCAATAGTTCTTCACCTAATTCACCATGTGCATTTGCGGGTAATACTGGAGAGGCTGAAGATTATACTTTAACGATTATTGCTCCTCCACCATGTCTTCAACCTACTAATCAACCGACCAATCTTATATTTAGCAATGTAGATAATAGCTCTCTCGAAGGAAATTTCACAGCTGCTACAAGCTCACCTGATAGTTATTTAGTTATTTACAGTACCAGTAGTACACCACCTACTATTAACGACACAACAACCTATACTATAGGCTCAAGTTTTTCTGGTTATACTGTTGCAGATAACGATAGCGATACTACATTTACACTAACAGGATTAACCAGTCTCACTACATATTATTTTTATATTTATTCGTATAATGAAGCCTGTGTTGGTGGACCAGATTACTTAATTACAAGTCCTTTAACTGGTGATGAAACTACAGAATTTTATTGTATACCAAGTAGTACAAACAGTTCAAGATATATTAATGATTTTTCTACAACCGGAGGAATCAACAACATTTCTAATTTAAGCTCAGGGTTTTCAACAGATGGCTATGGTAATTTTACATCTGACTTCGCAACCCAAACCGCGGGCTTAAGTTTAGATTTTACAGCAGACTTTAATGGTGGTACTTTTGGCTTTGGTATATGGGTAGATTATAATAATGATGGTGATTTTACGGATTCAGGTGAAGAAGCCTATATTAGTGGTTTTTATGATGATCCTCTTAATGCAACATTTACAATACCATATGCAACTGCTTCTGGTAGCTACAGAATGAGAATTGTAGCGGACTGGATAGACTCAACTCCAGGACCTTGCAGTATTGGTGGTTCTGGTGGTGAAGCTGAAGATTATACATTAACAGTAGTAGCAGCATGTACTCCATCTACCGCTCTAGGAACATCTGATTTAGGATGTCCTTTTATTGAGCTTGGAGGTGTAGGACTAGGGAGTACCGCACCACCAGCAGCTCAATGCTCTTTTAGTGAAACTACAATAGAAGCTACATATTTAGAATTAGGAGATACATCTAGTTATTCTGTAGAATCTGTTCCATACAGCCCACCATATCAATTTAGTTGTTTAGCTAATCCTGTAAGTGTAAACTTAGATGATGTTTGGTCAGATGAAATTAGTTTACCTTTTAATTTTTGTTTTTATGATAATACTTACGATTCAATAGTTATTAGCTCAAATGGTGTGATATCTTTTGATCCCAGTTTAGCTACTGGACCAGCAGGATGGAGAACAACTCGAGATATTCCTAATGCAGTTAACGCATCTAATGGAGGTGGAACTGGTTACTATTTTGGGCCATCAATTTATGGTGTTCATCATGATGTAGACCCAAGTGTTGGTGGACAAATTGGATACCAACTCATTACATTAGATTCAGGTTGTCAAGCATTAGTAGCTGCATGGTCTGATGTACCTATGTTTTATGATAATTCTATATTATACTCTGGTATGATTGTGTTTTATGAAAACACAAATATTATAGAGGTGTATGTTAAAGAAAAAAATATTGATGGTACAGGTTCTGGCACTTTTGGCAGTGCCCCATGGAATGAAGGTAATGCAAGTATTGGACTACAAGGAGATAGCACAACAGGAACTGTAGCACCAGGAAGAAATACCTTAGACACTAACTGGACTGTTACTGAAGAGGCTTGGAGATTTGTACCTAATGGAGCATCTATTACAGATTTAAAGTGGTACGAAAATTCTATTTCTGCCGCTAATGAAATTATAGACCCTAATGATGATAACCAAATTGAAGTAACGCCTTCTAATACTACGACTTATTTTGCAGAAATTACCTATACATTATGTGATGGTTCGACTATCGTTGAAACAAATGACACAACCGTTACTATTGAAGGTCGAAAAACATGGAATGGCTCTAACAGTACAGACTGGAATGACTCAGATAATTGGACACCAACTGGAGTGCCAGTATCTACTGATTGTATTACAATACCAATTACTTCAAATGACCCTATAATGTCTGTAGCGACTAATGGTGTTGGTTACAATTTAGAAATTGAAGATGGAGCACTATTAACACAACAATCTAACGCTACGCTTACAATTGAAGATGCTATTACTATTGAACCAAACGGAGACCTAGAAGTTAGAGATAGTGCAAGTATTATACAAATCACTGATGTTACTACAAATAAAAATGCTGGATCTGCTAAAGTACAACGTAAAGTAGATGGAATTAACAATTATGATTATGTATATTGGTCTTCTCCTGTAAATGTCTTTGATGTGCAAGACATATCACCTGGAACATCAAACTCTGGCATATACAATTGGGTACCTACGATTGCTAATGGTACTGCTGGCCAACATGGAACTTGGATAAATACTACAGAAAACATGGAACTTGGCAAAGGCTACATAGTACGAGGTCTAATAGGTAATTCAATCACTAATACGGCTGAATTTAATGGTACCTTAAATAATGGAAAAATCTCTTACCCTATTTCTAGAGGTACTTATTCTGGTACTGACTATGTAGGCATAGGAAATACCGCAACCGCTGAAGATGATAACTGGAACTTGTTAGGAAATCCTTATCCATCTGCAATAGCTTTAAAAGATTTTGTTCTTGCAAATCCTGCAATTGACGGCACTTTATATTTCTGGCAACACCTAACACCAGCAACTAGTGGAAACGACAATCCATTCTATGAAGGGTACGTCTATAACTACTCATCTAATGACTACTTAGCTGCCAACAGCTTAGGCTCTTCCCCTCCAGGATTTAATGGGTTTATTGCTTCGGGTCAAGGGTTCTTTGCTTTAATGCTTGATTCAGCACCTGTGTCTACTACAGTTTCGTATGATAATACAATGAGAGGTGTTTATGTTAATAACGGTTTTTACAGAAGTACATCCAATACGATAGACGAAAAACATCGTATATGGATAGATCTCGTTAATGAAGACAATGTGGCTTTATCAACTTTAATAGGTTTTGCAAACGGAGCTACCAACGGTATTGATCGTCTCTATGATGGATTTTTAAATAGTCAATCAGAAGATCAATTCTACTCTATTGTTTCAGAACAAAAGCTTACAATACAAGGAAAAGCCTTACCTTTTGAAAATTCAGAAACTGTTCCATTAGGATATAAAGCTTCTAGTTTAGGGAGCTACACCGTATCTATAAACCAATTAGATGGTTTGTTCAGTAATTTGGATCAAGGCATATACATAGAAGATACTGCACTCAATATCATTCATGATTTAAGAGCTAATCCTTATGTTTTTACAACGGACTCTGGTACGTTTGATGATCGATTTATTCTTAGATTTAATAACCAAATTCTAAGTATTAAAGATCAAGATATACTTTCTGATTTAAATATTAGAGCCATTGACAAAACCATAGAGGCAATGTCAAAAATAAGTACTATTAAAACATTTGAATTATTTGATATTACAGGTCGTGCTATTCACAAAAATCTAAATGTTGAAAATGTAAACTATAGTTACAACACCAATAATCTAAGTAACGGAACCTATATTGTTACAGTCTCCCTTGCCAATGGCACTAAAGTGTCTAAAAAACTGATGATTTAATTAAATAATTACATAAAAAAGAATCGCAAAGATCTTGACTGTTAAAAGTCAAGATCTTTGGTGTTTTTATAAGTTTTGAACACAGTTTAAATGGTATAAAATCTACTTTCAAAAATAGGTTTTAACCTACAAATCAGTCAGTAAACGATAATCCTTTTCTATTCAAAACAAACCAGTACCATCAACTTGCTTATCAAATTAACAACTTAGCATTTCAAAAAATGTGCTTTTACCTAATCTTTTGGGATTTTATCGGTAAAAATATAATCCTAGCTACAAAAGCCTTATTTTAGGTCGTTAACAGTTATGTTAATAACAATATATCATAACTAACATACTGAGACTAAAATAACTATATTTTTGAATCCCTATTAAAAAATAGAATATATGCTTAAAAAAATACTCTTTGCTTTTGTATTTACATTTTCTTTTGCAATAAGCGCCCAAACCGAACTTATTGTTCCGGCAGGAGATGGTGGTTTCGAAAACGGAGCTTCATTAGGAGCTAATGGCTGGACGTATAATTTCCCTCTTTCTGGCCCTCCATTTGACTTTTGGAATCAATGGGCTGTAGGTACTGGCGCTACTACAGGATTTTCTGGCTCAAATTGTGCTTATGTTTCTAACTCCTCTACTGCTGCAACCCCAACGCACACTTATATTAATCAAAATATTCGCTCTCGGTTTTTCCGGGACATTACATTTCCTGCTATAGGAAATACCATAACTTTAAGTTTTGACTGGATTTGTGCTGGTGAAGCTAATATTGATGAAATGACAGTTTGGTTAGTTCCTACAAGCTATAATCCAGCATTTAATTTACCAGCAACTACAACTACAGGAGTTGCACCAACAGGTAGGATAGAACTTGGTAGCAATTTTCATAGCCAAGGCACATGGACTAGCGCAACAATAACTGTTCCTCCCGCTTATGCTGGCACAACTTCGCGTTTGTTATTTGAATGGTCAAGTAATGGTTCTGGTACAATTGGTACTCCACCAGCTGCAGTTGACAACATTAGCCTTATATCAGAGAATATACCAGTCTATTGCACACCAACCACCACTCCTCCAGGCACTTTACTTGACTGGATTGAAGATTTTTCTACTAATGTTGGTGGAGGCTCAGATATCTCTAATTTAAATACAGGTTATACTACCAATGGTTACCAAGATTATAGTGCTACACATTCTGTAGAACAATTAGCTGGTGGTTTAATTAATTTTGAAGCTGTTTGGGGACATACTAGCACACCCTTTAACTTGGGATTTAACATATGGGTAGATTGGAATGGTGATGGAGATTTTACAGATACTGGCGAAAAAGTATATGCATCAGGAGGTACAGTAGCAACTGGTGTTGACGCTGATTTTACAATCCCACTAGCCACTATAGCAGGAGATTATAGAATGAGGATAAGAGCACAATTTGCAAATGGAGATCCAAGTTCTTGTGGTGATATAACTTATGGTGAAGCAGAAGATTACACCCTTACCGTTCTTGATGTTAATTGTACAGACGACCCTTCTAACATAATAGTTTCTGCCATTGGGTTTACAGATGCAATTATTAGTTGGACAGCTGCTACACCAGCACCAGGAATAGGTTATGAATATTTTGTTGTAACCAACACTAATGTACCTATCTATAATCAAATACCAACTGGCACTACTAATAGTGTTACTACAACTGCAAATCTAACTGGTCTTATAGACGGCACCACATACTATGTTTGGGTAAGATCTGTTTGTGATGGAAGTTTTGGAGGTACAGGTAATTGGTTTGGTCCAGAACCATTTACGACACAAGTGAGCCCTCCAACAACCACAGGTGTTACAATTTGCCCTGGAGATCCTTCAGAAGACTTATCAGCGGTTTCTTCAGATTGTGCTGCTTCAACTAATTTAGGTACACAGTTAAGTGGAGCACTAGATGGTGTTTCTGGGCCAGTTGCATTTCAACCTAATCTTCCGATTGGTGGAGGCGGTTCTTCAACGGTTTGTGCATTTAAGACTAATACTGCCAATTACGATACCATTGATTTTACTGTAGACGCTACGGGCTCTTATACATTTACTATGGAAGTGGCTACACCAGACTTCGATGCTATGGCGTATATTTTTATTAATGACGGTAATTTTACACCTGGCTCATGTGCTACCGGTACTTGGGTAGTAGGCGATGATGATTCTGGACCTGGTCTATATCCTGCGATTACAGTTACGCTAACGGCTGGAGTTAACTATACACTAGTCACTACAAAATGGAGTGGTATATTAGCTGACACAACACATACAGGGCCTTATACATGGAATTTTTCTGGTCCAGGATCATTACTAGGTCCGCCTTCAGGTTCTATGGATTGGTACACTACTGCATCTGGTGGTTCTTCCATCTTCTCAGGCATATATTTTGACCCAGTAGTTGATGGCACAATCCCATTAGGAAATACAAATACTACAGGTATATACACCTATTGGGCGGCATGTGCGTCAAGCCCAACAGTAAGAACACAAGCCGATTTTGTTATTGGTAAAGTTTGGGACGGCACATTAGGTAATACAGATTGGGCAACTGCAACTAATTGGTCTCCTAACGGGATACCTGACTCGACTGATTGCGTTGTGATTCCGAACACAGGATTCGACCCAGTAATTGATGGGTCAACGGATGGCTTAGGGTATAGACTTATTATAGAAAGTGGAGCTACGTTAACACAAAATGCCAACTCTAGCCTAACTATTACAGATGCTATTACAGTTAATGCTGGCGGAACTTATAATATGCTGGATGACTCAAGTTTAATTCAAGAGAATAGTGTTGCTAATACCGTTAATGGTACTTTTACTATGGAAAGAACAACATCGCCTATAATAGAGAATGATTATGTGTATTGGTCGTCTCCTGTGGCACCTTTTAATATACAAGATGTTTCACCTGGAACACCTAATGGTTTTAAATATGAATGGTTACCAACTGTAGGGTCTCGTTTACCAGGACCAGGACCTGCTTTTGTTCCAAACGATTATGGAGATTGGCAAGCCACAGATACTGGAGTAATGTCACCAGGTAAAGGTTATGCAATTAAAGCACCATCAGGACATCTGGCATCAACACCATTAACAACACTATTTTCTGGTACTCCAAATAACGGTTCTATTTCTCAAACTATTGAAAAAGGCACCTATACTGGTGCAGACTACACCTATATACCCAATGGAGCTGCAAGTCTTACGGTAACAAGTGATGATGATAATTGGAATTTTATAGGAAACCCATATCCATCAGCATTGCACTTAGAAGATTTTTTATACCATGGAGCTCACAGTGACCATATTGATGGCACAGCCTACCTATGGACTCATAATACAGATATTGGTACTAACGGACAATCTTTTTACGAAGAATTTACCTATAGCTATAGTGGTGTAGATTATTTAATGGTGAATGCTACAGGTAATTCCGTACCAGACCCTTACAAAGGTTTTGTGGCTGCTGGTCAAGGCTTTTTTGTACGAATGACTGATTTCTCTGCAAATGTTACTCAAAATGTGTATTTTGAAAATTATATGCGAAGAGCCGAATACAGAAACGATCAATTTTTTAGAAGTGCAGATTCATCAGCTGAAGAAAACACTGAGAGCACTGAGAATAAGCATAGAATTTGGTTAGACTTTATTGATTCTTCTGGTAATACTAACACTACATTAATTGGTTATGTTAATGAAGCAACTAATGAAAAAGACAGAATTTTTGATGGCAAAAAGACTAAAGGCGCTGGACTAAACCTTTATTCTATGATAAATGATGATGCCTATATTATTCAAGGAAGACAATTACCATTTGTAGATAGTGATACAGTACCGCTTGGTCTTAATATTACTGAAGCAGGTATACAAACCATCGCCATCAACACATTAGAAGGCTTGTTTCATGATACGGAGCAGAATATTTATATTGAAGATTTTGTTACAGGTATCACGCACAACTTAAATAATGCGCCTTATACTTTTACAAGTGAAATAGGTATAATAAACGATAGATTTGTTTTAAGATACACACCAAATAGTAGCTTAGGTATAGAAGATTTTAATACCTTAAGTGGTATAAAAGTGTTTGAAGAAAATGATGACTTAGTTGTTAAATCTGAATATGAAACTATACAATCTATTGAAGTTTACGACATATTAGGAAGAAACCTTTTTACAGATACTTCTATTAACCAAACTCGTTTTACAGTTAGTGCTATCAGTCCTAACAATGCCACATTATTCTTAAAAATAAAACTAGTTGATGGGCAACTAAAAATAGCGAAAATTATTTTCTAATAAAATTTACCACACTATATAAAGGCCTTGATTTTAAATAGTCAAGGTCTTTTTCGTTTTTATAAGCTTCACGTTCAAAAGAAATATTTCTATAGGCTAAATGCCATTTTTTATACTGAATTAATCGTATTAAAAATTCAAACATATATATGATATAGAATGGAAGAATTAGCAATTCTATTTGTTGCCTTAAATGAATTTTTTCATGATTTACAAGTACGGTATTTTCTTTTAAAGATTTAGTCTTTAAAAACATAAACGGGAAAATGGTAATTCCCTTATAACCTTTTGGCACTATATATTTAGAAATTAAGATCACAAATTATTCATTTCAAAAATCAAACCAAATTACATTATCTTTGTTATACCAAATGAATTTTAAAATTATTGAAGATAAATTTGGAGTATATTTTTCTTTAGATAAAACAGAAATCGAAGATTCATGAACTCATAAATATAAAATATTAAGAGTTGTGAACTAAAATATAAGCATAGCATTATCCCGATAGCTATCGGGAAAGGTTCAATTTTATATTGAAATATAAAGGAAATAGAACTGCGAAGCACATCATGAACACCTATTTAAGTAATAGAAAAGATGGGAGTAAACAAATTTGTCCATCATTTTGAAGTTTATTTAGTATCAACTATGAAGAAATACGTCCCAATTGAAGACGGAGACTACTACCTCACACCAGAAGGTTACCGTTGTTTTACGGAACAATACCATTTAAAACGTGGTTATTGTTGTGAGAGCGGTTGCAGACACTGTCCATATGGATTTAATTCTTCAACGCAATTCAAGACTGCTAAAAATACTATAAAAAAAAAAGTAATGCACGCAACGAAATTATCATTCAAAGATCAAATATTAGAAGGTATTCCAAATATTTTACCAGAGCCAAAATCTTACGATACAACAATAAACCATGCACCAAAACGTAAAGCTATTTTATCTGCGGAAGAAGAAAAACTAGCCCTTAAAAATGCCCTACGTTATTTTAACAAAAAAGATCACAAAACTTTACTATTCGAGTTTAAAAACGAGCTAAAAACTTATGGACGTATTTATATGTATCGGTTGAGACCAGATTATAGAATGTATGCGAGACCAATTTCAGAATATCCTACAAAGTCCACACAGGCAGCAGCTATTATGCTAATGATTCAGAATAATTTAGATTATGCAGTTGCGCAACACCCACATGAATTAGTAACCTATGGAGGTAATGGAGCTGTGTTTTCTAACTGGGCACAATACAGATTAACCATGAAATATTTGGCAGAAATGAATGACGAACAAACCTTAGTGATGTACTCTGGTCATCCTATGGGTTTATTTCCTTCGCACAAAGAAGCACCAAGAGTTGTGGTAACTAATGGTATGATGATTCCTAATTATTCTCAACCAGATGATTGGGAAAAATTCAACGCCTTAGGAGTTACGCAATATGGACAAATGACAGCTGGAAGCTATATGTATATTGGCCCTCAAGGGATAGTGCATGGCACTACAATTACAGTTTTAAATGGTTTTAGAAAAATTAAAAAAGAACCAAAAGGAAATCTATTTGTTACTTCTGGATTAGGAGGTATGTCTGGAGCACAACCCAAAGCGGGTAACATTGCTGGTTGTATTACAGTTTGTGCAGAAGTAAATCCGAAAATCACTCAAGTAAGACTAGATCAAGGTTGGATAGACGAAAAAATTACAGATTTAGACCAACTCGTTACTCGTGTAAAAAAAGCTAAGGCTGAAAAAGAAACCATATCACTAGCCTATTTAGGAAACATCGTAAATGTATGGGAAAAATTTGACGAAGCCAATATTCATATTGACTTAGGAAGCGATCAAACTTCACTTCATAATCCTTGGGCAGGAGGTTATTATCCAGTTGATATTTCTTTTGAAGATGCTAATTATATGATGGCTAATAAGCCTAAACTGTTTAAAGAAAAAGTTCAAGAAACCTTACGTCGTCATACAAATGCAATAAACAAACACACGGCAAAAGGCACTTATTTCTTTGATTATGGAAATGCATTTCTATTAGAAGCTTCTCGTGCTGGTGCAGATATTATGGCTGATAATGGTATCGATTTTAAATACCCAAGTTACGTACAAGATATTATGGGACCTATGTGTTTTGATTATGGCTTTGGTCCTTTTAGATGGGTTTGCGCTTCTGGTAAAGCTGAAGATTTAGCAAAAACAGATAAAATTGCTTGCCAAGTTCTTGAAGAGATTAAGAAAAATTCCCCAAAAGAAATTCAGCAACAAATGGCAGATAATATCCAATGGATAAAGGGAGCTCAAGAGAACAAACTCGTTGTAGGTTCCCAAGCCAGAATCTTATATGCAGATGCAGAAGGACGAATGAAAATTGCGGAAGCTTTTAACCAAGCAATTGCTGATGGAGAAATAGAAACTATTATTTTAGGAAGAGACCATCATGATGTTTCTGGTACAGATTCCCCATATAGAGAAACCAGTAATATCTATGATGGTTCTCGCTTTACAGCAGATATGGCAATCCATAATGTTATTGGTGATAGCTTTAGAGGCGCAACTTGGGTAAGTATTCATAATGGTGGAGGTGTTGGTTGGGGCGAAGTAATTAATGGTGGTTTTGGTATGGTTCTTGATGGTAGTAAAGAAGCATCAAAACGACTAAAACAAATGTTATTTTGGGATGTTAACAACGGGATTTCAAGACGAAGTTGGGCTAGAAATGAAGGTGCTGTTTTTGCTATAAAACGTGCTATGGAAACTGAACCAAATCTAAAAGTAACCTTACCAAATTTCGTTGATGATAATTTATTAGAATAGTTATAATTAAAAAAAAAGCGATATGAAACATTTAAAGAAACTACTAAAATTACTACCAGTATTCCTACTACTTGTAATACTGTCTTCTTGTAGCTCTGTGAGAGTTGCTGCAGATTATGATAGAGAAGCAAATTTTGAAAACTACAAAACCTTCGCGTTTTTCAAACCTGGTATTGACAAGGCAGAAATCAATGATATTGACAAACGAAGAATCCTAAGAGCAATTGAAGCAGAATTAATGGCTAAAGGCTACACCAAATCTAAAAACCCAGATATGCTAGTAAGTATATTTACCAAATCTAACCAACGTGTTGATGTTTACAACAATGCTTGGGGCAATGGTGCTTGGGGCTGGGGAGGCTATGGTGGTTGGGGCTGGCGATCTGGCTGGAACGGAAACCAAGTTTCTACAACTACAGAAGGTATGCTCTTTATTGATTTAATAGATACCAACAAAAAGGAATTAATCTGGCAAGGCTCTGGTACAGGAAATCTTAATGCTAATAATGCTGAAAAGAAAGAAGCTCGTATTAAAGAATTTGTATCACAAATGTTGGTGCAGTTTCCACCAGAAAAAAAATAAAAACCACACAACTATATGATGAAGAGCATTGATAAACACAATGCTCTTTTTTTTGTTTAACACATTTTGCTTTATTTTAAGTTAAATTCAAAAAGTCTATCTTTGCCGCCTTTCAATTTCAAGAACTATGATACTAGGTCAAAAAACCAGAAAAAACTTTACACAAAACCCAAAAAACGATATTCTATCAGGTTTAACCGTAGCATTAGCATTAGTGCCAGAAGCCGTCGCTTTTGCATTTGTTGCTGGTATAGATCCATTAGTTGGACTTTACGGAGCTTTTATGATGGGTATTGTAACCGCACTTTTTGGTGGACGACCAGGTATGATATCTGGTGCTACTGGAGCCATGGCTGTGGTTATGGTTCACCTAATTCAAAAAGGAAATGAGGTTGGTCTAACTTTAGATAATCCAACAGATAATTTAGGTTTACAATGGCTGTTTATCACGCTTCTTTTTGTTGGTGGTATTCAAATATTAGCTGGTGTCTTTAAATTGGGGAAATTTGTTCGATTAATACCTCATCCTGTAATGATGGGATTTGTTAACGGATTAGCAATTGTAATTTTTCTTTCTCAACTAAGTTTGTTTCCAAATGCTGTGCCTAAAGATATTTCATTTTTAGATAATACTTCAGAATGGTTTTCGGCATTATTTACTAATGCAACGTTCTGGAAGATGATGGGCTTTATTGGTTTAACTATGGGAATTATGTATGGTTTACCTAAGTTAACCAAGAAGATTCCTGCCGCTTTAGTAGCCATCATTGTTGTTGCTGGTATTACTATTTTTGGAGGTATTGAAGTCAGTACTGTTGGCTCATTTATAGCAGAAGGTGGAGGAAAAGGATTAGAAGGAGGTTTACCAACGTTTCAAGATCAAATTTTTGGATTCTTTAGCACTTTAAATGGTCATTGGGACTTAATCCTATCAACCGCATTCATATTAGCGGCTGTTGGTTTAATTGAATCATTAATGACATTAAACCTCATTGATGAAATGACAGAAACAAGAGGAAGCGGAAATAGAGAATGTATCGCTCAAGGTGGAGCTAATATGCTTAATGGACTCTTTGGAGGCATGGGAGGTTGTGCCATGATTGGACAGTCTATAATCAATGTAGATTCTGGAGGAAGAGGACGTTTGTCTGGAGCTGTAGCTGCTATTGCACTACTTTGTTTTGTATTATTTGGCGCACCTTTAATTGAACAAATACCAATTGCGGCATTAGTTGGCGTAATGTTTATGGTTGTAATAGGAACATTTGCTTGGAGTAGTTTTAGAGTCCTTAGAAAAATCCCTTTGTCGGATGCTATCGTTTTAATTGCGGTTTCGGCAATTACGGTTTGGAAAGATTTAGCGGTAGCTGTTGTTGCAGGTGTTATTATTTCTGCATTAGTATTTGCATGGAAAAATGCCACAATGATTAGAGCCCGAAAACGTATTCAGCCAGATGGCACAAAAACTTATGAAATTTGGGGACCTTTATTTTTTGGCTCCATTCAAAATTTCAATTCAAAATTTGATGCAAAAAATGATCCTGATAATGTTGAAATAGACTTTGTAGAATCTCGTGTGAGTGATCATTCTGCATTAGAAGCTATTTTTAACTTGGTTAATAAATATGAAACCGAAGGAAAATCTATAAAACTAAAACATCTTAGCGAAGACTGTAAACTACTGCTTCGTAAAGCAAGTCCTAAATTTGAAGAAGTTATTATTGAAGACATTGATGATCCTCGTTATCATTTAGCGGCTGATCCAGAAAAATTTACTAAACCATTATCTGAGTATAATGTTTAATCATCTTACTCAAACTAAATTAAAGACTAAGGCTTAGACAGTTAACTTAATCCAATAAATTTTAAAATAAGCGCTTTAAAATAATTGATATTCAACTATTTAGATTACCTTTGCGACTTAATTTAATATATTTTAATATGAGTACTGGTACAGTAAAATTTTTTAATGACTCTAAAGGTTTTGGATTCATAACAGAAGAAGGAAACAACAAAGAACATTTTGTACACATTTCTGGTTTAGTCGATGAGATTAGAGAAGGAGATAATGTAGAATTCGATTTAGCCGAAGGCAAAAAAGGATTAAATGCAGTAAATGTAAAAGTTATATAAGTATATATCTTACAATCTTTTTAAAAATAGAGCCTGTCTTTTAGATAGGCTTTTTTATGCTCAATTTTCAAAAAGACCGATTTTTTTAAGTTGAAAACTATAATCTAAAATCAATTCAATATTTTTTTTATGAAGCGTTAAACGAAGTTCGTTGTTTTATCTTAAATTTACCCTGAATTCTCGCGAAAGCAGGAATCTCAATATAACTCTCATTCAAAATATTAATAAGATTCCTGTTTTCGCAGGAAATGTATGATCTCACAAAATTCCATAGCACAAGTATTTGAAACCGCTCGAGTAGAAGAGGTGATTGGCGATTTTGTTCAACTCAAAAAATCAGGAAGTAATTTTAAAGGCTTAAGTCCTTTTAGCGAAGAGCGCTCACCAAGTTTTATGGTCTCTCCAGTAAAACAAATCTGGAAAGATTTCTCTAGTGGTAAAGGAGGAAATGCGGTGACCTTTTTAATGGAACACGAGCATTTTACCTATCCTGAAGCTATAAAATATCTTGCAAAAAAATACAATATTGAGATTGAAGAAACCGAACGCACAGACGAAGAAAAAGCGCAAGCAGACACCAGAGAGAGTTTGTATTTAGTAAGCGAATATGCTAATACCTATTTTCAGAAAGTTTTACATAATACCAACCAAGGTAAAGCGATTGGTTTAAGCTATTTTAAAGAACGTGGTTTTACTGAAGACACCATTAAAAAGTTTCAACTAGGTTACTCGTTAGACGAATGGCAAGCCTTTACAGATGATGCTTTAGGTAAAGGATATAATATCAATTTTCTTGAACAAACAGGTTTAACGATTGTTAAAGGAGAAAAACGTTTCGATAGATTTAAAGGTAGAGTCATGTTTCCTATTCATAGTATGAGTGGGCGAATTTTGGGTTTTGGTGGTCGTATTTTAATTACAGATAAAAAAGCAGCCAAATATTTAAACTCTCCTGAAAGCGAAATTTATCATAAAAGTAAAGTTTTGTATGGTTTGTATCATGCCAAACAAAGCATTGCCAAAGAAGATAATTGCTATTTGGTAGAAGGCTATACAGATGTGATTCAGTTTCATCAAACAGGAATTACAAATGTGGTCTCTTCTTCTGGTACAGCTTTGTCTTCAGATCAAGTTCGTTTAATAAATAGACTTACAAATAATATTACTGTGCTTTTTGATGGTGATGCAGCTGGTATTAGAGCTTCTATTCGTGGAATCGATTTAATTTTGGAACAAGGAGTAAACGTAAAGGTCTGTACGTTTCCTGATGGTGAAGATCCTGATAGTTTTTCAAAATCAAATACCTTAGAAGAACTTACCGAATATCTTAATGATAATGCTAAGGATTTTATTCAGTTTAAAGCCTCTTTATTAGTTAAAGAAGCAAATAATGATCCTATAAAAAAAGCGGAAACTATTCGTGAAATAGTAAATAGTATTGCTAAAATTCCAGATCAAATAAAGCGTGAAATCTATATTCAAGAGTGTGCTCGTATTATGGATATTAGTGAAAATGTACTGTTTAGCACATTAGCACAAATCAGTAAAAAAGATGCTCAAGATGCTGGTAAAAAGTTTAAGCAAGATCAAAAAGCATTTGAGGTTGTAAGAAACGAATCTCAACCCAAGCTAAAAGTTGATATTCAATTTGAATTAGAACGGAAAATAATAGAAATCTTGATGCTCTATGGAGATAGAACAGAGCAATTTGAAGATTTAATATTAAAAGAAGATGAAACATCTGGAGATTTAATATTAGAACCAACAAAACACGAAACACGCGTATTTGAAAAAGTGTATTTAGATCTTCAAGAAGATGAAATGCAGTTTTCTAATCCACAATTTAAAGCCCTCTACTACTCTATTATTGATAAGCTGAATCAAGATGAAAACTTTTCGACTAAAAATTTCATAAATCAACTCGATCAAGATTCTGCAAGTACTGTTACTACTATTTTAATGGAAGATGAACGCTATAACCTTCATGATTGGGAGCGGAATCAAATTAATCCAAAAGAAAAGAAAGATTCGGTTTCACAACTGGTAAGTCAAACAATTTTGAGTTTACGATGCCACCTTATTGACCAAAAAGTGGCGGAATATAAAAATGAAACCTTAAACGAAAATGCAGACACACGTTCTATAATAGAAGATGTAAAAGACTATGTTGGTCTTAAAATGTTATTATCTCGTAAATTGGGTAAAGTTGTTGGCTAATAATAGGGCATTATGCTAAGTTATGATGCTTGGCTTGGTGAATTAAATCTACAATATTCGTAACATTAAGCTTCTTAAACAATCTAGCTTTGTAAGTACTAACAGTTTTTTCGTTAATGTCTAACTCTAATGCAATTTCTTTGTTTTTACGACCTATGGAAAGTAATTTTAAAACTTCAACTTCTCTTGTTGATAATTTTTTAAACATTCGGCTTCTGCTTTTTCGTGTATCTTCATAACGAAAGTGCTTGTCCATTTTTTCGCTAAGCGATGTTTCTCCTGTACTAATTTTACGAACCGCAGCTTCTATCGCTTCAACACTAGCTGTTTTGTTTAAGTAACCTGATGCTCCTGCTTTTATTGTGCTAATCGCATAAATCTCTTCTGGTTGATGACTAAACATTAAAACGTTTACTGACTTATTTTCTTTTTTAATAGCTCTAAGTGCTGTGATACCATTGAGTTCTGGTAAATCAACTTCGGATATAATAACGTCAACCTTGTGTCGTCTTACAAACTCAAATATCTCAATTCCACTACCTATACTACCTATGACTTTAAAATCTGGTTTAGTGTTTAAAAATAATTCTAATCCAGTTCTAACGATAGGGTGGCTGTCAACAATCAAAATATTTATCATGACAATTGTATTTTGGTTTTTTGGTTAGGGTTATTTATGTAATATACTAAAAAGCATGGTCAAATGCAATGTGGAGATTTGTTAAACAAAAATAATCAAAAATTAAATAAATTTGCTATTTTACCTGCTAAAATGCAATGATTATTTTAAATTGTTAGGAATTTCGCAAATTGGTATTGCAATCATCTTATGTTTGTTTGACGTATTGTATCTGCTAAAAATTTGAAAAACTTCTCTTTTTCTACCTTCAAAATCAGTTAAAGTCTTACCTTCTTCTTTCATTTGCATTGCCCATTCCAATTCTGGATAAGAAGCTCCAATTTGATCTTCGTCACTACGAGCATCTCCAAATAAACCATCACTAGGAGCCGCTTTCATAATAGATTCTGGCACGTTTAGATAGTTTCCTATAGCATAAACTTCGGATTTCAATAAATCTGCAATTGGACTTAGGTCTACACCTCCATCTCCATACTTAGTATAAAAACCTACACCAAAATCTTCAACTTTATTTCCTGTACCAGCAACTAAAAGTCCTAAAAGTCCTGCATGGTAATATAAGGTTGTCATACGCAAACGCGCTCTTGTATTGGCTAATGCCATATCTACGGTAGTTTGTTTTCCTTCTAAACTTACTTCGGTTTTAAATTCTTCAAAAACAGGAGTTAAATCTACTACGGTATCTTTCACATTAGGAAAATGTTTTTTTAATTGTGCAATATGCTCTTGTGCTCTTGTGACATGACTTGCGGCTTGATGTATTGGCATTTCTATACATAAAAGTTCTAAACCTGTTTTTGCACAAAGTGTTGACGTTACGGCAGAATCTATTCCACCAGAAATACCAATAACAAAACCATTAACTCCTGCTTTTGTGGCATAGTCTTTTAACCAATCTACAATATGATCTACAACTTTTTCCGTTTGCATAATTTTTAAATTTTTAGACAAAGAAGTGTACCTTTGCACAACAAAAATAATGCAATCGTGTTAGGATTAAAAATGTTTTACCAAATGCAGATCAAATTTTACATTATATTAATAGTTGGATTAATGCTTCTGTCTTGTAATGAAGAGTCTAAGGTTGAAAAAGAAATTGCTAATATTGAAGTGGGTTTTACCGTAGAACGTTTTGATACCGCATTTTTTAACGCAAAACCCAAAGATTTACCAAAATTAAAAACTGCTTATCCTTTTTTCTTTTCTAAACATGTGCCAGATTCTATAGTGATTCATAAAATGAATGATACTTTGCAACATGAATTGCTAGCAGAGGTACAACAGAAATTTCCAGACTTTAATTCTTCAACAAAAGAACTAAAAGGCTTGTTTCAACATTTAAAATATTATGATAAAACGTTTAAATCACCTAGAGTAATTACCTTAACCAATGATGTTGCCTACAGAGACAAAACCATAGTTAATGATTCTTTAGTACTGATTGCTTTAGATAATTATTTGGGTAAAGATCATGAGTTTTATCAAAATATATCAATGTATATCGCAGCAAATATGCAGAAGAATCAAATTGTTGCTGATGTAGCAAATGGTTATGCGAAAAAATATATATTTCAGACTAATAGAAAAACATTGTTAGATGAAATGATTTACTTTGGGAAGTTACTCTACTTTAAAGATGTTATGATTCCGTTTAAAACAGATGCTGAAAAAATAGGTTATACGGCAGCTCAAATAAAATGGGCCGAAGCTAATGAAAGTCAGATTTGGAGTTATTTTGTTGAAAAAGAACTCTTATATAATACAGATCCTAAATTACCTAATCGCTTTATTGCAGACGCACCTTTTTCTAAGTTTTACTTGGAATTAGATAACCAATCTCCGGGACGTTTAGGTCAGTATTTAGGTTGGCAAATTGTAAAAGCTTATGCCGAAACTACTGGTGAAGATATTATGAAAATTATGCAAACCGAACCGCAAGTTATATTTAATAAAGCAAAATTTAAACCGAAAAAGTAATGTCTAAAGTTATAAAATCTAAAATAGTACTAAACGTTGAGCTTGACGAAAACCGAGTGCCAGAAAAACTAAATTGGTCTGCGCAGGATGGTGGTGTAAATAACGAGGAAGCTAAAGCTATAATGTTATCTGTTTGGGATAGTAATGCTCAAGAAACTTTAAAGATAGATTTGTGGACTAAAGATATGCCAGTAGATGAGATGAAACTCTTCTTTCATCAAACCTTAGTAACTATGAGTGATAGTTTTTTAAGAGCAACTCAAGACGAAAAAATGACAGCTACCATGAAAGATTTTTGTGATTATTTCGCTGAGAAATTAGAACTTAAAAAGTAAGCAAATTACAGATTATCTGGTTCGTTTACTTTTTTAAAGTAAGGTTCTATATTAAAACTTTCTGAAACAGTATTCATATAGTCTTCTTTATTTTTTCTTTTGTGAATTATAAATTCAGAAGAATCATAAATGGTCCAGGCTATAAGTTCATTTAAGCGACCTGTTTTTGTTTTCATGTCAATCTCTATCTTTCTAATCATACGATTAACTTCATCTTGGTTTGCAATTTTTTGAATCTTTTCAGTACTAGTTCCTTTATTAATTTTGTAAACTATCCAATATCTGGAAATTACTTTCTTAGTTCTAACTCTTTTAATTTCTGGTTTTGGCTTACCTTTTTTAACTTCTCTGCGAATAGGTTTGGCTTTTTTACCTGCTACTGCCAAGTTAGTTTTTTTGGTATTTTTCTCTTTTCCAACAGACTCCTCCGGTTTAGATTTAGAAACTACTTTTTGAGTTGCTAACTTTTTTTCAAAGAGATCTGTATTATCGGTAATCATTGAAATTGAATCTGGCACATTAATAGATTCGTTTCTTAATAAGGTCATAACTATAAGTTTATCACTTAGTAAAACTTCAACAATGTATTTACCTACTGGGACATCTGCAATAGGAATTACTCCTTCAATACCTCTAACCTTTATAATACGTTCAAAATCCTTATTAAAGATTACGACTTCAAAAATGGTGCGCTCACATTTAAAAATAAGGCTATCTCCAGATTTATTAAGATTGTGTTTAAGTTCTTTGGCTCTAGGGTTTATGTTTTGAAATAATGTAGATTTTTGACTAAAAACTATAGAAGTTGTCAGTACAAACACAAATGTGTATATTAATCTCATAATAAGTAGGTTTTTGTTTTGGGAAACAATTTTAACACTAAAAAATGCTTGCGAACAATTCAATGCTAAGCGTAAAGTTACGAGTTTTGCTTTCTGATATTCAACACATTAGGCAAGTTGCCGTATTTTTTGTTAATGTGCATTGAGCTTCGATATAGCACTAAAAACACGGATAAAGTGGATGAGTATATTTACCACGTTTGTGTTTTTTATATTGTTATTTTTGGGTAAAATAAAACTATATACAAGAGGTTGAACTATAATAAAACGTGTAGTAAAAAAATCCAATAATTGGTGTGTAGATAAGCGTTGGATTTGAGACTTAAAGATATGCCGATTGATGAAATAAATCTCTTCATTCATCAAACCTAATAACTATGATTAATAGTTTTTTAAAACTATTCAAGAAGATAGACTAACAATAACCTTAAAAGATTTCTTGTTATATCTTCTTAAGATGTTAGAACTTAAAGAGTAAGTAAATTAAAGGTTATTGGCTTCGTTTACTTTTTTAAAGTAAGGTTCCATCTTAAAACTTTCAGAAGGAACCTGCGTAAAGTTAGTTTTATTTAATTTTTTATGCTTCACAAACATTGGTGGATCAATAACTGTCCAAACTATAAGCTCATTTAATCGACCTGCTCTTGTTTTCATGTCAATTTTAATTTTCTTAATCATTCGGTCAACCGTTTCTTGATCGCCTAGTTTCTGTATTTTTTGAGAACTTTGACCAATGTTAATTTTATATTCTACCCAATAGGTACTAACAATTCTATTTGCTCTTGCAGCATCAACCTCTCTTGTTGTTCTTTTAGGTGTTTTTTTAGTAATCTTTGTTTTAGTATTAAATAAAGATAAACTACTCTTTTTAGCTGTCTTCTTCTTTACTACAACTTTTTTTGCCGGTTTAATAGCTTTAGGCTTAGGTAGTCCTTTTTTACCAGCCACTGCCAATGCGGTCTTTTTAATATTGTTTTCATTACCAAACGATTCTTCTTTTGGTAAAGTCAACGTTTTAATTTCTACTGCCACTTTGGGCTCTGCTTCTATTTTAGGTTCTTCTATAGATTTTTCAACACTAACAATAACTTCTTTTTGAGTTGCTATTTTTTTACCAAAAAGATCTGAACTATCTGCAATTAAAGGTGCTACTTCGAGTGTATCGAATGGTTCGTTTCTTAATAATGTAATAACTATTAGTTTGTCACTAAGTAAAGCTTCAATAATATATCTTCCAACAGGAATGTCTGCAATAGGGATTACTGCATCAGTATCTCTAACTTTTATAACACGTTCAAAGTCGTCGTTAAAGATTACAACTTCATAAACTGTACGTTCACATTTAAAAACAAGGCTATCTCCAGTGTCATTAAGCTTATGCTTAAGTTCTTTGGCTCTAACATTTACGTTCTGATATAATGTAGATTTTTGACCAAAAACTAAAGAGGTCAAGAGCACAAACACAAGTGTGTAAAGTAGTTTCATATTAAGTAGGTTTTTGTCTTGGGAAACAAGTTTTTTTCACGTGGAAAAGACAAATATGTACAATTCCTTGTTAAAAACAAAGATATTCACTTTATTTTATGGTGCTTTAAAATGCAGATATTCTACCATTATTTGTGGTTAATGTGCACTAAGCTTCGCTATAACGCTGAAAACACAGGATAAAGAGATGCGCGTTTTTTGTCAAAATTTCGATTTTCGTATTATTATTTTGTATGAAAAGTATTACTAAAAATATCGTTTTGTCTAAAAAAAAGGTATTTACAACTGGTGTTTCTGGCTTCTAAAATATTAAAATCAAGATTTTAGAATTAGTAAAATTAAAGCAAACCAGACATAAAAATCGCACTATAGGTTTTGAACAGTGTTTTCTGTTATGTAGTAAGGCGTTGTATTAAATAAATCTGAATTTAATGAATAGAAAAAATCAGGATTCAGCAACTGATGTTCCATAAATTTTGATGTATTGTAAACTTCCCAAACCGTTAACTCGTTTAGTTTCCCAGAAACACTATTCAGCTCTTGCTTATGCTTTAAAATCATTCTATCTGTAGAAGTCTTATTAACTAACTTCATGGTTTTGCTAGAGCCACTTTCATTATTAACCTTAGTTAGAACCCAAAAAAAGTTTTGCTTTTTGCTAGTATATCTTTTTGCTTTTACTCCTGTTAAGATAAATTCTATACTTTTATTTGGTGACTTACTTATAATGTTTAGACTTTCGTCTAACATCATGCCTCTTCCTTCTGCTATGTCATTATTTTTCAGTGCAAGGGAAGAATTGTTAATTTGATTGGAATGGTTACGCTTCATTAGACCAAAAATTATAATTTTATCAACTAATTTAGTTTCAACAACAAATTTACCTTCAGAAATATCCTCCAAAGAAATTTGTATTTTAAAATCCTCAACTACAACTATTTTTTCGTAGTCTTCATTAAAAATTTCAACTTTAAGAATTTTAGTGTCACATCCTAATAGTAAGCTGTCTTTTGTAGAATTTAAATTGTGTGTTAGCTCCTTAGCTTTTGGATTGGTGTTTTTTTGTAATGTGAAGTTCTGACCATAACTAATTACGGTTATAAGTAGGAAGAGTAGTGTGCTTATGTTTTTAATCATAATAGTCACTTTTTAAATTTGAGGGTTGTTCAAACATTTAGTTTTATACCTAAATACTTGCTTGCTTAAGACTAAGTTATAAACATAGAACGGAGTTTTATAATATCTAAGATGTTTTGCGCCTTTTCATGGTTGACGTACTGTCAACTACGATGTAAAGCAAAAAAACAAGTTTTAATTAGACTAACATTAATGGTGTTTAGTTAGTATTTTTATTAAATTAGCCTATGCGAAAAATACTATTTGGAGTTATAATTACTTTAGTTGTCTTATTCACTTTTAAATATTGTGGAGATAAAAAAGAAGACAAAATTATATTGAAAGAAAACACTGCTTTAATTCAAGAACAGATTAAAAACGTTGGTAAATTAGTAGTTACCGAAGGTCATTTTTCTGAGGTTTTTAGCTACAAAAATTCTAAAGCTATTTTTGGCGATTTTGTTTCGGCTGATAAAAAAGCACTTGTCGTTGTTAATGCAGATGTAACTGTTGCCTACGATTTAAGTAAAATTGAATACAAAATTGACGAGGCAACAAAAACACTTCAAATAATAAGTATTCCAAAGGAAGAAATAAAAATAAGCCCAGATTTTGAATATTACGATGTGCAAGCCGATTTCTTAAATCAGTTTGAAGCTAAAGATTACAATAACATAAAGGACACAGTAAAAAAATCGCTAATAAAAAAGATCGAAGCTTCAGACTTAAAATCTAATGCACAAAATAGATTGGTTAGTGAGTTGTCTAAATTCTTTATGCTAACCAAATCTTTAGGTTGGACGTTGCAATACAATAAAAATCCTGTAGAAGATTTGAATCATCTTAATAATTTGGAAGCGATTTTAGATTAGTATTTACCCTAATTTTCGCTGTAAACCACTAATTCCACCACCATTAATAGCGTCAACACCTTTAGATTTCAAAAAACTTGCTGCTTTACTAGAACGCATACCACTTGCACAATGTGCAATAACAGGTTTGTTTAGTTTTTTAATCTCATTAAATCTGTTATTCAATTCTGGTAACGGAATATGAATAGCAGAAGCAATATGACCACCTTGATATTCACTCAGATTTCTAACATCTAATATAACTGCATCTTTCGCAATATAGTCTGCAACATTATTTTTCGATTTCCCAAATAAGGCATTTAATAATCCCATAGTATTTATTTTTTGTCAAAATTCCGAAAACTACTCAAAACATTACGTAACCAAAGTTACATTAGCCAAAATTAACACAAAATTCAGTAACTTCTTTTTTGTTTAAATTTACAAAATAACAATAATAGCAACAATAAGCCGCAACAGTTTCCTTTCCTTTGGAAAGGATTAAGGATAGGGAAATGAAACCAGAAACAAGACAACAAGAAATCATAAGAGTAGCAGCCAAGCTATTTAAAGAAAAAGGTTATAGTGCTGTAACTATGCGAGATTTAGCAAAAGTAATGGGAATTAAAGCAGCAAGTCTTTATAACCATATAAAGTCAAAGCAGGATATTCTCAATGCGATTATAATTTCTTTGGCGGAAGAGTTTACAGACGGAATGAAACTAATAAACGATTCAGATGATTTATGTATCAATAAACTAAAACAAATCATAGAATTACACGTTAAAATTTCTAGCCAAAACAGCTACGGAATGGCATCTTTAAATAACGACTGGATGCATCTAGAAGCACAATTAGACTATTACAAAAAATTACGTAGCGATTACGAAAATGATTTTAAAACTATTCTTATTGAAGGCATAAAATCTAATGAAATCCTAGATGCAAAACCAGAGGTAATGCTATTTTCTATATTAACCACCTTACGTTCGCTTTATTTGTGGATACCGAAAAAAGAAGACATAAACCTTAATGAACTTACACTTAACCTCAGTAATATTCTTATAAATGGCGTAGTAAAATAGTTTACAAATAATTTATTAACTTTGTCAAGTAAGCTAACAAGCGTTAGTCTGTAGAATATCCTGCGAGGTTTTAAAAACTTTTAGGTATAAAAAGAAAAAATTTGAAATTGAATTTCAAATCGAAATGTGTTTAGCTTTTAGATTCAATTTCATATTAACAAGACACCTGTTTTTACAGGCATAAGATGGCAGAATTTCACAAACTAAAAATTGCAGATATATATAAGGATACAGAAGACACTTCGGTAGTTACTTTTAATGTACCTATTAAATTACAAGAAGAATTCAAATTTAGACAAGGACAACACCTTACACTAAAAGCAGATATAGATGACGAAGATATCCGTCGTTCATATTCGTTATGTTCAAGTCCATCAGATAATAAATGGCAAGTTGCTGTAAAATTAATTCCAGGAGGAAAGTTTTCTACTTATATAAATGAAAGTTTAAAAGCAGGAGATGAAATAGAAGTTATGGTACCAAGCGGAACATTTGGTGTTCCTGTAAAGCCAGAAGATTCAAAAAACTATTTATTCTTTGCGGCAGGAAGTGGTATTACACCAGTACTTTCAATGGTTAAAGCCCATTTAGAACAAGAACAGAATGCGACTTGTAAACTGTTTTATGTAAATAAGACTGCAAAATCTATTATCTTTAAAGAAGAACTTGAACAGCTTAGAAATAAATACTTTGGGAGACTAGAAATTTATTATTTCTTAACCAAAGAACGTCGCGATATTGAATTGTTTAATGGACGTTTTGATGATGAGAAAATGAAAGTTTTAACAAAGACTTTTATCGATATTCCAGATACAAATGAAGTCTTTCTATGTGGTCCAGAAAAAATGGTCAATTATGTAAGCGACTATTTAATAAAAGCAGGATTACCAAAAGAACTTGTGCATTTTGAGCTCTTTGTAACCGGACTTTCAGAAGAAGATATCAAACGAGCGGAACGATTAGCAAAGCAAAATGTAGAAGGCATAGAAGTTACAATTGTAGATGGCGGAAAAGAGTTCGCTTTTACAATGACCAAAGAATACGATAATATTCTCGACGCAGCATTAGGCGCAGGCGCAGATTTACCATTCGCTTGTAAAGGAGGTGTTTGTAGTACCTGTAAATGTAGAGTTGTTGAAGGTTCTGTAGAAATGAAAATTAATTACGCCTTAGATGAAAAAGAAGTATCACAAAATTTGGTATTGAGTTGTCAATCAGTGCCAACCTCAGATAAAGTAGTTGTTGATTTCGATGTTTAATAAGCCAGCCTTTAAGGTTTTTAAAATCTGACAGGTTTCATAATAGAAGAACTATGAGTGAAGAACAAATAAAAAATTTAGAAGCACAATTTGAAGCACGAATTGCTCGTGACGAAAAAATTGAGCCTAAAGATTGGATGCCAGAAAAGTACCGTAAAACGCATATTAGACAAATGTCTCAGCATGCGCATTCCGAAATTGTTGGTATGTTACCAGAAGGAAATTGGATTTCAAGAGCTCCTTCATTAAGACGAAAAGTAGCTTTATTGGCAAAAGTACAAGACGAAGCTGGTCACGGATTGTATTTATATTCAGCAACGGAAACATTAGGTATATCTCGTGAAGAAATGTATGAGCAATTGCATACTGGTAAGGCCAAATATTCTAGTATCTTCAATTATCCGACGATAACTTGGGCAGATATGGGAGCAATTGGTTGGTTGGTAGATGGTGCGGCTATTATTAATCAAGTACCGCTTTGCAATACATCTTACGGACCATATGCAAGAGCAATGATTCGTGTTTGTAAAGAGGAAAGCTTTCACCAACGTCAAGGTTATGAAATCATGATAAAATTGGCTAATGGAACTCCTGAACAAAAGGATTTAGCACAAGATGCATTAAATAGATGGTGGTGGCCAAGTTTAATGATGTTAGGTCCAACAGATGCAGAATCCATTCACACAGAACAATCTATGAAATGGAAATTGAAACGTAAATCTAATGACGACCTACGACAGCAGTTTATTGATCAAACGGTTCCACAGGCAGAACTCATCGGCTTAACAATTCCAGATCCAGATTTAAAATGGAACGAAGAACGTGGTAGCTACGATTTTGGAGAAATCGATTGGGATGAGTTTTGGCAAGTTGTTAAAGGTCATGGACCATGTAATAAAGAAAGAATGAAAGCTCGAGTTGATGCATGGGAAGAAGGAGAATGGGTGCGTGATGCTGCCATGGCATATGCCTCTAAGAAGGAACAACGAAAACAAAAAGAAGCAGGATAAAAAAGAATTTGAAGCTGAATTCGAAGTTGAATTTGAAAATGAAAAAGAAGCTAAATTGAAAGACAAGAAATTTGACTTAACTGAAAGACTAGAAGATTTTGCAGCAGAAATTATTCAACTATACGATAAAAACCCCTTGTCTTATGCTGGCGATTATTTAGCTAAACAATTAATAAGGTCATCTTGCTCTTCAGCTTTAAATTACGGTGAGGTTTTGGGTGCAGGAACAGATAAAGATAAAATTAATAAACTAAGAATTTGCTTGAAAGAATTAAGAGAATCGTTAAGAAACTTAAATATTCAAACTAAAGCAAAATAATTTTCGGATGAAAAGTTAAAAGGTTTGAAAGACGAAAATGACCAATTAATTAGAATTATAGTAACAAGAATTAAAAATATTAATTAAACTTTTTTTGAATTCAGATTCCATTTTAGTTTCGAGTTCAAATTCAGGTTCAAATTCAATTTCACATGAAAAAAAACTGGCCACTTTGGGAAATCTTCGTAAGAAGTAAAAACGGATTAGAGCACAGACATTGTGGTAGTCTACATGCTGCAGATTCTGATATGGCTTTAGAAAATGCTCGCGATGTTTACACAAGACGAAACGAAGGTGTAAGTATTTGGGTTGTAGAATCGAAGCATATTACAGCTTCAAACCCTGAAAATAATGGTGAAATGTTTGAGCCTGCTCAAGATAAAGTATATCGCCATCCAACATTTTACGATTTACCAGACGAAGTAAAACATATGTAACAAATTCCTTTGAAAAAAGGAATCTCATTAATTGAATCTAAATGTCATTCAGAGCAAAGCGAAGAATCTCATTATTTAAAGATTAAAAATGAAAAACGAAAACTTATATAACTATATTCTTGGTATCGCAGACAACAGTCTAATTCTTGGCCAACGCATGGGTGAACTCTGTGGTCATGGACCAAGTTTAGAAACAGATATTGCTTGTACTAATATTTCATTAGATTTATTCGGACAAGTACGTAGCTATTTTCAATATGCTGCAAAAATTGCAGGAGATGAAAGAACCGAAGATGATATAGCAATGCTTCGAAAAGAGCGCGACTATAATAATGTATTATTGGTAGAACAGCCTAATATAAATTTTGCGTACTCAATTGGTCGTCAGTTTTTATTTGATGTTTATCATTTAGCGTTTTTGGCCGAATTACAAAAGAGTTCAGATTTTACGCTTTCAGCTATTGCTAATAAATGTATCAAAGAAGTGAGTTATCACGAACGGTTTTCATCTGATTGGGTGAAGCGTTTAGGTGATGGTACATCAGAAAGCAAAGAAAAAATGCAAGAAGCTATCAATGGTTTATGGACTTATACTGATGAATTATTTCATCAAACAGAAGCCGATAAAGCTATGGTTGCCGAAAATATAGGTGTGGATGTCACCAAATTAAAAGATGATTATTACAAACGTGTTAATGACCTATTAGAAGAGGCAACACTCGAAATTCCGGAATCTAAATGGTTTCAAAAAGGAGGTAAAGAAGGAATTCATACAGAACATTTAGGATACTTATTAAGTGATTTGCAATACATGCAACGCACGTATCCGAACATGGAATGGTAAAAAATTCCTTTGGAAAAAGGAATCTCGTGAATTAAAATGTAATGTCTCCTCGAGCACAGTCGAGAGGTTTCAAAAATATGACAACAACAGAACAAATAATAGATAAAGTCTTAATTCCAATCTTGGAAAAAGTTTCTGACCCAGAAATTCCAGTCTTGTCTATTATGGATATGGGAGTTGTCCGTTCTGCTGTGATTATTAATGATATTGTCAAAGTTAAAATCACTCCAACCTATAGTGGTTGTCCAGCCATGGATGTGATTGGAGATGATATTAAGAAAGCACTAAAAGATGCAGGTTACGAATCTAAAATTGATTTAATCCTACATCCTGCTTGGACAACCGATTGGATTACACCAAGAGGTCGAAAAGCATTAGAAGATTACGGAATAGCAGCACCATTAGATGCTCAAGCCGATAAAGAGGTGTTGTTAAATGGAAAACGAATTGTTAAGTGCACCAATTGTGGCTCACAAAATACACGATTAGTAAGTCAGTTTGGTTCTACAGCATGTAAAGCACAATTTCAGTGTGATGATTGCCAAGAACCATTTGATTATTTTAAATGTCTCAAATAGACGACAAAAACATAGGTATGAGTAATAATTCAATTCTATTAAAAATTGAAAATAAAGTAGCGCACATAACGCTAAATAGACCAGAAGTGTTTAATAGTTTCAATCGTGGAATGGCTTTAAGTCTTCAAAGCATTTTAGATGATTGCGAAGCAAATCCTGAAGTAAGAGCAATTGTTCTTACCGGAAATGGAAAAGCATTTTGTGCTGGTCAAGATTTAAAAGAAGTCACAGATCCAGAATTAAATCCAGGATTCAAAAAAATACTAGAAGAACACTACAATCCTATCATTACAAGATTGCGTTCTATTAAGAAGCCAATCATTGGAGCTGTAAATGGAGTTGCGGCAGGTGCAGGTGCTAATATTGCGTTAGCTTGTGATATTGTTGTCGCACATGAAAAGGTTAGCTTTATACAAGCGTTTAGTTTAATAGGTTTAGTGCCAGATAGTGCAGGTACATTCTTTTTACCACGACTAATTGGTTTTCAAAAAGCACAAGCTCTGGCAATGTTGGGTGATAAAATTTCAGCTGAAGAGGCAGAAAAAATGGGAATGATATACAAGTCTGTACAATTAGATGACTTTGAAGAAACGATTTCTAAATTAGCAGTTAAACTTGCCAACATGCCTACCAAAGCTTTAGGTCTCATCAAGGAATTATTTAATAAATCAATGACTAATACGTTAGAGGATCAATTGGCTTTAGAATCTAAATTACAAATTGAAGCAGCGAGTAGTAATGATTATGCAGAAGGTGTTGCGGCATTTATAGAAAAGCGTAAACCAAATTTTAAAGGGAATTAAAAATTTTCATAGGAGTATTGTCCCCTTGAGGGGACTTTAGGGGTGTAAAAATATTAAGTGAAAAACAAAATAATACCATACAATCCAAAATTAAAGGAATATGCTAAACAGCTAAGAAAAAACAGCACGCTTGCTGAAGTTTTACTAAGGAAGAATATCAAAAACAAAGCATTAGGTGTTCAATTTCACAGACAAGTACCAATGCTAGACTACATAGTAGATTTTTACTGTCACGAAATTCAGCTCGCAATTGAGATTGATGGGAATTCTCACGATTATAGATATTTTGAAGATTTAAATAGACAGAATAAATTAGAAGAACAAGGTGTTCAATTTATTAGATTTTCTGATTCGGATATTAAAAATAATATGTTTAGTGTTTCATTATCATTTGAAGAAAAAGTGAAATTATTAAAAACACCCCTAAAGTACCCTCAAGGGGACAATCCGCACGATTTAAAACAAATACTCATACAAACGCACGATAGAATAAAACCATTTATTCACAAGACGCCAGTATTAAGTTCTAGCTTAATTAATGAAATGGTTGGTGCTGATATTGTGTTTAAATGTGAGAACTTCCAAAAAATGGGAGCTTTTAAAATGCGTGGAGCAGCCAATGCAATTCTATCGCTTTCTGAAGAGGAGAGACAACGTGGAGTCGTAACACATTCTTCAGGAAATTTTGCACAAGCCGTATCATTAGCAGCTCAAAAATTAGAGGTTAAGGCGTATATCGTAATGCCAGAAAATGCGCCTCAAGTCAAAAAAGATGGTGTAAAAACCTATGCAGGTGAAATTATAGAATGCGAATCAACACCACAAGCTAGAGAAGCGACAGCCAATAAAATAAAGGAAGAAAAGGGAGCATCCTTTTTGCATCCATCAAACCAAGATGAAGTCATTTATGGCAATAGCACAGCAGCTATGGAATTGCTAGAGGAATATCCAGAATTAGACGTAATTTTAACTCCAGTTGGAGGAGGTGGGCTGATTGCAGGTACGGCTTTAGCAGCGCATCATTTTTCAGAAAAGTGTAAAGTGATTGGTGGTGAGCCTATGGAAGCAGATGATGCTTATCGTTCTTTAATTTCGGGTAGAATAGAAACAAATGATACTTTTCATACGGTTGCAGACGGATTAAGAACGCATTTAGGTGATCGTAATTTTCCAATTATTCAAAAGCATGTCGAAAAAATCATTCGTGTTGAAGAAGATGAAATCGTAAATGCGATGCAATTGATTTGGGAGCGAATGAAGATTATTATAGAGCCTTCATGTGCAGTTCCATTTGCAGCGGTCTTAAAAAATAAAAAAGAATTTAAAAATAAAAATGTCGGAATCATTTTATCTGGCGGTAATGTAGATGTGAGAAACCTTCCTTTTTAAAGGTTTGTCATCCTGAACTCGTTTCAGGATCTCATCATAATTATAAAAATATGAACGTAGGAGTTATTGGAGGCGGAACAATGGGAAGTGGTATAGCACAAGTTGCTGCTACTGCTGGTTGTAAAGTTAAATTATATGATACTAACCAAGCGGCTTTAGATAAAGCCAAAGCTGCATTAGAAAAAATATTGGCTCGTCTTATCGTAAAAGGTCGAATTGATGCTGAAGAAAGTGATAGAATTCAAGCTAATATTAGTTACGTTGGGAATCTTAAAGATTTGTCTGATTCTAATTTGACGATTGAAGCTATTATTGAAAATCTTGACATTAAAAAGAAAGTCTTTTCAGAACTTGAAAGTTATGTTGCTGACGATTGTATCATAGCATCAAATACATCAAGCTTATCAATAGCATCAATTGCTGCATCATTGCAAAAGCCAGAACGTTGTGTTGGTATTCATTTTTTCAATCCAGCGCCTTTAATGAAGTTGGTAGAAGTGATTCCTGCTATTCAAACCTCTGATGCAGTACTGCAACAATCAGTGCAGATTATTTCAGACTGGAAAAAAGTAGTTGCAGTTGCTAAGGATACACCAGGCTTTATTGTGAATAGAGTAGCAAGACCATTCTATGGTGAAGCCTTAAGAATCTATGAGGAAGGTGTAGCGGATTTTGCAACTATAGATTGGAGTTTAAAAACCATTGGTGGTTTTAGAATGGGACCATTTGAGTTAATGGATTTTATTGGTAATGATGTAAATTACACAGTAACAGAATCTGTGTTTACGGCGTTCTATTTCGATCCAAGATATAAGCCTGCATTTACGCAAAAACGTTTTGCAGAAGCAGGTTATTTAGGTCGAAAATCAGGTAAAGGCTATTATGATTATGATGAGAATGGAAAGATAGTACCGCGTCATTCCAAAATGGTTTCAGAAACTCAAAAGACTAAGATTGGGGAACAAATTTTTAACCGTGTGTTGGTGATGTTAATTAACGAAGCGGCTGATGCTTTATTTTTAAATGTTTCCACAGCTGAAGATATTGATAATGCGATGACCAAAGGTGTTAATTATCCAAAAGGATTATTGGCTTGGGCAGATGAAAAAGGAATAGATTGGTGTGTGTCGCAGCTAGACGGTTTGTATGATGAATATCATGAAGATAGATACCGTTGTAGTCCATTATTACGTAAAATGAATAAAGAAAATAACACGTTTTTTTAATATAACGTCAGTTCGAGTAAAATTGCTTTTTTGCAATTTTGTATCGAGAACAAGTGAGACTTCTCGATACAATTTTTTGCAAAAATTACTCGAAGTGACGAAAGAGTAAATATGAAAGGAGAACAAATTCCATACAAAATGCTTTCTCAAGATGCTTTTAGCCAATGGTTAGGTATTGAGATTTTAGAATGTGAAATAGGGCGTTGTAAATTAGGTATGACGATTAGAAAGGATATGCTTAATAGTATGAACAAAGCGCATGGTGGAGTTAGTTATTCATTAGCAGATACAGCATTCGGATTTGCAGCAAACACACATGGTAAATATGCAGTTTCTATTGAAACCAGCATTAATCATATTGAAGCCTTAGATGAAGGTGATTATTTGGTAGCAGAATCAGTAATAGAAAAAGTAAATAACAAACTAGGTTTTAATATTATTGAAGTAAAACGTGGTGAAGAATTAGTGGCACTTTTTAAAGGTGTGGTCTATAGAACTCAAAAAGATTGGGAAGAATGAAAATAAAATACATGATTTATTTATTAGTTTTAAATTTCACTTCGACCAGTTGTGCCCAAGAATCACAAATTATAACTTTTGATGTTAATGAAATTTCTTATAAAACATCATTAAGTGAGGCTACTAATGTTAAAGATGGAGAAATTGATTTTTCTGTTAAGAGAATAAATGAAAGTGCTAAATCTCGTTATCAATTTATGAGTAAGACTTTAGATTTTTTGGATGATTATTCTAAAAAGTATATTGATGATTTAGATACATATTTAATACTAGGATCAAAAACATTTGGAAATGATAAAACACATATATATCATTTTTTTAAAGAAGGTAATAGTAATCAAGGTATTTCAATATTGGTTTCATGTCCTTATGATTTAGATGAGAAATATAATGAAGAAATTTTTAGAGTAGTAAAATCTGCTCATTTTTAATATGAAAGAAGCATATATAATAGATGGTGTTCGTACACCAATTGGAAATTACAAAGGCACATTATCAGCTGTTCGTACTGACGATTTAGGAGCTTTGGTAATTGCTGAAGTTGTAAAACGAAATCCAAACATTCCCAAGGAAGCCTATGACGATGTCATTATGGGTTGTGCAAACCAAGCTGGAGAGGATAATCGTAATGTCGCACGAATGTCATCATTATTAGCAGGTTTGCCATTTACAGTACCAGGAGAAACAGTTAACAGATTATGTAGCTCTGGTTTGTCTGCAATTATTCATGCAAATCGTGCTATAAAAGCAGGTGATGGAGATATGTTTATTTCAGGAGGTGTTGAAAATATGACGCGTGGACCATACGTCATAGGTAAACCTTCGAGCGCATTTGGTAATGATGCTAAAATGTATGACTCTAGTTTTGGTTGGCGCTTTATCAATCCTAAAATGGAAAAACTTTATGGTACTGATGCTATGGGTAATACTGCTGAAAATCTTGTTGAGAAATATAATATTTCAAGAGAAGATCAAGATAAGTTTGCTTATTGGAGTCAAATGAAAGCGACTAAAGCGCAAGAAAGTGGTCGACTAGCAAAAGAAATTGTAATTGTTGAAATTCCACAACGAAAGAAAGATCCAATAAGATTTTCAAAAGACGAGTTTGTAAAACCAACTACGTCTTTAGAGGTATTAGGAAAATTAAGAGCAGCCTTTAAAAAAGAAGGTGGAAGCGTAACAGCAGGAAACTCGTCAGGATTAAACGATGGTGCAGCTGCAACAATTATAGCATCTGAGGATGCAGTAAAAAAATACAATCTAATACCATTAGCAAGAATTGTAAGTTCTGCTGTGGTTGGTGTTGAGCCAAGAATTATGGGTATTGGTCCTGTACAAGCATCAAATAAAGCATTAGAAAAAGCTGGATTAACGATGGACGATATGGACATTATTGAATTAAATGAAGCATTTGCCGCTCAAGCATTAGCTTGCACAAGAGAATGGGGATTAGCTGATGATGACTCAAGATTAAATCCAAATGGAGGTTCAATTGCCATTGGTCATCCATTAGGAGTTACAGGAGCTAGAATAGCCTATTCGGCAGCTTTAGAGTTACAGGAGCAAAATAAAAAGTATGCATTAATTACGATGTGCATTGGTGTCGGTCAAGGTTATGCGTGCGTAATAGAAAATGTCAATGCATAGAAAAAACTCGACACGGTGTATTGTCCCCTTGAGGGGACTTTAGGGGTGTTAAAAAAAGAAAATAGATTCCCGATTTCTCGGGAACGATAAATAAATTTATCGATGAAAAAAATACAACACTACGTCCAAGGACAATGGACCACAGGAAAAGAGGAAGGAACACCAATTCTAGACGCAGTAACTGGCGAAGCATTCACGAGTGTTGCTATAGAAGGTCTAAATATTCCTGAAATTCTTAACTACGGAAGAACTACAGGAGGTGAAAAACTTCGTAAAATGACTTTTCAAGAACGTGGAAACATGCTTAAAAGTTTAGCATTATATCTTACGAAAAGAAAGAATGCCTTTTACGATTTAAGTTATAGAACTGGAGCAACTAAAGTAGATAGTTGGATAGATATTGAAGGAGGATTCGGAAATTTGTTCGCTAATGCTTCATTAAGAAAACTGTTTCCTAACCAACCGTATCATGTAGAAGGAGATGCTATCGATTTATCACGTGGTGGACGCTTTATGGCGCATCATATTATGGTGCCTAAAAAAGGAGTTGCAGTTCATATCAATGCCTTTAATTTTCCAGTTTGGGGAATGTTAGAAAAATGTGCAGTGAATTGGATGGCTGGAGTACCAGCTGTAGTTTTACCTGCGCCTTCGTCATCTTATTTAGCAGAAGCAGTTGCAAAAGAAATTATCGCTTCGGGTATTTTACCAGAAGGTGCGCTTCAAATCATAAATGGAACTGTAAAAACGATTCTCGATACAGTAGAATCTCAAGATGTAATCACCTTTACAGGTTCTGCACGAGTAGGAAGATTACTTAAAGCACATCCAAGATTAATTCAAGAATCTGTACCATTTACGATGGAAGCCGATTCATTAAATGCATCTATTTTAGGAGAAGATGCAGTACCAGGAACACCAGAATTCGATTTATTTATTAAAGAAGTTCGTAAAGAAATGACTGTTAAAGCTGGACAAAAATGTACAGCGATAAGACGAATTATTGTTCCAGAAAAGTTAGTTGAAGACGTTCAAATTTCTCTAGGAAAAGCATTAGATAAAGTGACTATTGGTGATCCGAGACTCAAAGAAGTTAGAATGGGATCGCTTGTAAGTAATCAACAAGTGCAAGCCGTAAGAGATTCAGTAAATGATTTAGCAAAAGAAGCGCAAATTGTTTATGGTGATTTAGATAAAATTGAAACGATTGGAGCAGATTCTAAAAAAGGTGCATTTATAAGCCCTATACTTTTAAGAGCAGATCATCCATTCCAAAACACGGTGATTCATGAGCGTGAAGCATTTGGTCCAGTAAGTACCATTATGCCGTATAAAAACTTAGATGAAGCTATTACTTTGGCTCAAATGGGTAAAGGTTCGTTAGTGTCTTCTATCGCTACCAATGACGATAAAATTGCGAAAGACTATGTAGTAAATGCAGCAAGTCATCACGGAAGAATTATGGTGATCAATCGTTATATGGCTAAAGAAAGTACTGGTCATGGTTCACCATTACCATATCTAGTTCATGGAGGTCCAGGACGTGCTGGTGGTGGAGAAGAAATGGGTGGCATACGAGGCATTAAGCATTATTTGCAACGTACAGCCATTCAAGGTTCGCCAACAACCATTACTGAAATTACTGGTATTTACCAGCAAAACGCAAAATATACGGAAGCAGAACAGCATCCATTTAAATACCATTGGGAAGACATTCAACCAGGAATGTCAATGAAAACTCATAAACGTACATTCACGGATACAGATATTATCAATTTTGCAAATGTAACTTGGGATCATTTTTATGCACATACGGATATTACATCTTTAGATGGAAGTATTTTCGAAAAACGAACTGCTCATGGTTATTTCATTATTTCCGCTGCAGCAGGATTATTTGTGTACCCAAACAAAGGACCAGTTTCTGCTAATTACGGATTAGAAGAATGTCGTTTTTTAAGACCATTATACCATAACGATACGATTTATGTACGTTTAACATGTAAACAGAAAATAGATCGCGATGTAGCTAGTGCAGAACATCCAAGCGGAATTGTAAAATGGTTTGCTGAAATTTTTGATGCAGATGATGAATTGGTAGCATTAGCGACCGTTCTTACAATGGTTCAAAAGAAGCAAAAAACATTTGTGGAGATGACAACTGAAAAAATTGATGAATGTTTAAGTCAACTTTCAGAAGACACAAAACCACAATGGGGAATCATGACACCGCAACACATGATTGAGCATTTAGAGTATACCTATAAAATTGCATCAGGTGAAATTCAAGATTTTGAAGTTTCAACACCAGAAAAGATTCTTGAAAAGGTACATAATAGTTTATGGAATTATAATAAATTTCCGAAGAATTCAGATTTCCCATTGCTTAAAAAAGACACTTTGGATGAATTGAAATATTCGGATTTAGAAACAGCAATTGAAAAGTTTAAAGCTCAACGAGAAAAGTATTTGGAGTATTTTAAAGAGCATCCAGAAGCTAAATTAAAAAACCTTGTTTTTGGTGAGTTGAATAGATATGAATCATATTTGTTAGAGAGAAAACACCTTAACCATCATTTTGAACAATTTGGATTAATATAAACGAGATTTCAGACCTGTCAGGTTTTGAAAACCTGACAGGTCTTAGCCGTAAAATAAAAGTAAGTTAAATACCTAACCTGCGAAGTTTTCAAAACCTTGTAGGTTTCAAAAAGATAAAATAATATGAGTGATCCTTATGTTAAATTAGAAATAGAAAACGAAGTAGGCTACATAGAATTCTTCCATCCTGCTCACAATTCGTTACCAGGAGATATCTTAGCTAAATTAGCTAGCACAATTACTGAAGCCGGAAAAAATGAAGACATTAAAGTCATTGTTCTAAAAAGTGGCGGAGACAGAACATTTTGTGCTGGAGCAAGCTTTAAAGAACTCATTAATATCAATGACGCAGCAACAGGAAAAGTATTCTTTTCAGGCTTTGCAAATGTGATTAATGCGATGCGTAAATGTCCAAAGTTCATCATAGGTCGTATCCAAGGAAAGACCGTTGGAGGAGGAGTTGGATTAGCAGCTTCAACGGACTATTGTATGGGAACGAAGTTTGCAGCAATTAAGTTGAGTGAGCTTAATATTGGTATTGGGCCATTTGTAGTTGGACCAGCCATTGAACGTAAAATAGGATTAAGCGCAATGTCACAAATCGCAATTGATGCCAATTCATTCTATCCAGCGGAATGGGCAAAACAAAAAGGCTTATTCGCACAAGTATATGAAAGTACAGAAGAGTTAGATGAAGCCGTAAAAACTACATCAGAGCATTTATGCACTTACAACACTGAGGCGATGCTAGAAATGAAAAAAGTATTCTGGAAAGGAACTGGCGATTGGGATGAATTATTAGCTGAACGTGCTCAAATTAGTGGACGATTAGTTTTGTCTGACTTTACAAAAGAAAAATTAAAAGAGTTTAAATAGATAAATTGCTGCGAAGGCAGGAATCTCTTAATTAAAAGAAATGAAACATTGGTATGTCTATATAATGGCAAACAAGTCAAATGGAGTAATTTATATTGGCGTAACAAATCATATTGAAGAGAGAGTTAGAGAGCATAAAAATAAGGTTTATCCAAAATCCTTCACAGCAAGATATAATTGTGGAAATCTGGTTTATTTTGAAGAGCTTGAAAATGGAGAAAAAGCATCAATTAGAGAAAAGCAATTTAAAAAATGGAAGAGAGAATGGAAAATAAATCTAATTGAAGAAATGAACCCGAGTTGGTCTGATTTAAGTGCCAATTGGAATTTAGATAATAGAGAGTTTAGAACTAATAAATAATGAGATTCCTGCCTTCGCAGGAATAGGAATATGATATATAAATTCAAAGGATACACACCAGTAGTACACGAAAGTAGCTTTGTGCACCCATTAGCAGCAGTAACAGGTAATGTTATTATTGGTAAAAACTGTTATATTGGTCCTGGAGCTGCAATCCGTGGTGATTGGGGACAAATCATATTAGAAGATGGAGTCAACGTGCAAGAAAACTGCACAGTACATATGTTTCCTGGAAAATCTATCACGCTTAAAGAAAGTGCACATGTAGGACATGGAGCCATTATACATGGTGCTAATTTGGGAAGAAATTGTCTTATTGGTATGAATTCAGTTATCATGGACGATGCTGAAATAGGTGACGAATGCATCATTGGAGCCATGTCATTTGTCAAAGCTGAAACTAAAATTCCATATAGAAGTTTAGTCGTCGGAAATCCAGCAAAAGTAATTAGAGGAGTTACAGATGAAATGATTTCATGGAAAACAAAAGGGACTCAATTATACCAACAATTACCAAAAGATTGTCATGAATCTTTAAAGGAAGTTGAACCGCTTAGAGAAGTGCCAGAAAACATGAAAATGCAAGATGATGTTTATAAAACATTAAGAGAAACATTTAAAAAGTAAGAGAACGTCACTTCGAGTGATTCCGATTTTTTTTTCGGAATTGTATCGAGAAGCGAATAAGGAATGTGATTATTTAATCATTATATTATCCCACTCAAATCAATCTCATTAGTCTCTTTACCTGTAGAAAGCGTAATTAAACTTTGCACATTTCCTAGATATGGAAGAAGTGTCAATTTTGATATGATAAAGGTCTCGTAAGCTTCAATATCTTTTACAACGAGTTTTAATAAATAATCATAATTTCCGCTTACGCGATGACATTCTACAACTTCTGGAAAATTATTTATTTCTTTTACAAATTTCTCTAGAAAACTTCGCGTATGACCTTGAATCGTAATACCAATAAAAACTTTAAGCTTTAATCCTATTTTCTTATTATCTAAAACAGCGACATATTTTTTTATAAAGCCTTCTTTTTCAAGCTTTTTAATACGCTCAAAAATAGGCGAAGTCGTCATTCCTAATTCTTTTGCTATACTTTTTGTTGTTCTGTTGCTGTTTTTTTGAAGTATAGCAAGTATTTGTGTGTCAATCTTGTCTAGCGAATGTCCCATGAGAAAATAAAATGTTATTATAGAGCAAATGTAAGACTAAAAAGAAAAATAAACTTTAAAAATAAAATATTTAAGAATTAAATTCTTTTTATGGTGAATTTATAAGATTTTAATAGTTGAAAAATTAAATAAAAATTATCTTTATTTCTTGTACAAAAGCCTAATTTATCTTAATGAGTTATGAATTTAAAATGCCTAAACTAGGCGAAAGTATTACTGAAGCTGCCATTATAACCTGGTTTAAAAATGTTGGTGATATAATTGAAGAAGACGAAATGCTGTTGGAAGTAGCTACAGATAAAGTTGATTCTGAAGTCCCATCAAATGTTTCAGGTATAATTGAAGAAATCAGATATGAGGCAAACGAAATCATTAAAATAGGTGAAACTATAGCTATAATTAGAATTGATGGAAGCGTTTCAACACCAAAGAAGGAAACGGAAAATAAAGATAGTTCACCTAAAGAAACAAAGGCAAGCAAACAGAAGGTTGTAAAGAGATCTGCACCACTTCAAAGTTCAACTACTTCAACTTCGTTTTCAGTATCAAATACAAACACATTCTTTTCTCCCTTAATTGTTGAAATAGCTAAAACACATCATATCAGTTTTGAGGAGTTGGCTAGAATTCCAGCAACAGGAAATGAAGGTAGGTTAAGAAAGAGTGATGTATTTCAATATATAGAAGAAGGGCGACCTTTTCAATTTGCACAGCCTGTACAACAAGATCCAACGGCCTATCGTATTCCGCAATTAACATTCGATAAGGGTAAAGGAAAAATTGTAGAAATGGATAGAATGCGCAAAATGATTGCGGATCATATGGTGTATTCTAAGCATACATCTCCTCACGTTACTGCTTATGTTGAAGCGGATTTAACCAATATGGTAAATTGGCGCAATGCAAATAAAATACCTTTTCAAGAAAAATATGGAGAACGACTCACATTTACACCATTATTTGTTGAAGCAGTTGCAAAGGCAGTAAAGGATTTTCCAAATATTAATGCATCTGTAGATGGTAATAATATCATTGTAAAAGAAGATATAAATATTGGTATGGCTACTGCTTTACCAAGTGGTAACTTAATAGTTCCTGTGGTGAAAAACGCAGACACTAAAGATTTAAAGCAACTAGCTGAGAATGTTAATGAACTTGCTAATAAAGCAAGAGAAAATAAACTAGTTGGTGATGATATTAAAGGAAGCACATTCACGATTTCTAACGTAGGAACCTTTGGAAGCGTTATGGGAACACCAATTATTAATCAACCAGAGGTTGCAATCCTTGCTTTGGGAATCATTAAAAAAAGACCAGAAGTTATTGAAACTGAAAATGGTGATGAAATTGCCATTAGAAGTATCATGTATTTGTCCTTGTCTTTCGACCACAGAGTAGTTGATGGGTTTCTTGGTGGAAGTTTTGTCCGTCGTGTTGCAGATTATTTTGAACAGTTTGATGTGAATCGCAAAATTTAAAACGAAATTTAGTCAACCTGCGAGGTTTTAAAAACCTTGAAGGTTTCATTATAAAATAGATTCCTGCTTTCGCAGGAATGAAAATATTAAAAACTATGTCATATAACATTTCAATAACCAAAACAGAAAAATCAAGAGTTCATGCTTTAGACTTCAAAAATATTCCATTAGGAACCACTTTTACAGATCACATGTTTATTTGCGATTATGAAAATGGTGATTGGACTAACGCTAGAATAGTTCCAATGGGATTAATTCCAACGCATCCTGCTGCCATGGCATTACATTATGGACAAGCCATTTTTGAAGGTATGAAAGCTTATAAAGACACTGAAGGTGCACCAATGCTATTTAGACCAGAGCAGAATGCTAAGCGTTTAAATAAAAGTGCAGATCGTATGGGAATGCCAAACGTGCCGGAAGATTTATTTGTAGATGGGCTTAAAGAATTAGTTAATTTAGAACACAATTGGATTCCACCTAAAGACGGAAGTGCTTTGTACCTAAGACCATTTATGTATGCAGACGAACCATTTATTGGTATGCGCGCTGCAACGCATTATAAGTTTATTATTATGGCATCACCAGCTGGCCCCTTTTTTAGTAAACGTATTAAACTTTGGGCAGAGAAACAATATATAAGAGCAGCACAAGGAGGAACAGGAGAAGCCAAAGCAGCAGGGAATTACGCAGCTGCCATTCGCCCAACAGAATTGGCAAAAGCTAAAGGTTATGATCAAGTATTGTGGTTAGATGCAGCAGAACACAAGTACATTCAAGAAGTAGGTACTATGAATATCTTCTTTAAAATAAATGGGGAATTTATTACACCAGAATTAGATGGATCTGTTCTTCATGGAATTACACGAGCTAGTGTTATAGAAATGCTTATTGCGATGAATTACAAGGTGACCGAGCGTAAAATCACAATTAACGAAATTAAGTTAGCTTCAGAAAATAGGACATTAGAGGAAGCATTTGGTACAGGTACTGCAGTTGGTATTGCTTACATTCAAGAAATAGGATTAGAAGGCGAAACGATTCATGTGTCTGATGAAAGTCCTGTTGGATTAGAAGTTAATGACACATTAAATGCTATTAAAACTGGTCAACTCGAAGATAGATTTGGATGGATGACTAAAGTCCAAAAAGAATTAGTATAGTGTATTTTGGGCGTTACTTTTTTGTTCACCTACAAGGTTTTTAAAATCTTGTAGGTGAACAAAAAAGTCGGGCTTTCAGCAGTCGCTTTTTTTTGAGAAAAACAAAAAAGAGCTTCAACAATGCCTCAATCCCTAACGCAAAAAGACCTCACAGGTTTTAAAAACCTGTGAGGCCTGAAAATTATAATTAAAAGACACCTGCTTTCGTGGGTATAGATACTGAAACAAGTTCAGCATAAAATGAAAAAAGAAATACTAGAAAAGGGATTTTCAAAACTCTGCACAGCAAAAGCTATGACAGAATTATACGAAGCTAATTTTAAACAAGTTTCAAAATATGTGCATGCAACATCTCGTGGACACGAAGCGATTCAGATTGCATTAGGACTTCAATTGTTACCGCAAGATTATGCATTTCCTTATTATAGAGATGATGCCATGTTGTTATCATTTGGTTTAGAGCCTTATGATTTAATGCTCCAATTATTAGCAAAAAAAGAAGACCCTTTTTCTGCAGGAAGAACTTATTATTCACATCCAAGTCTTAAGGATGACGATAAGCCAAAAATTCCTCATCAATCATCTGCAACAGGTATGCAGGCTATTCCTGCAACAGGTGTTGCAATGGGCTTTAATTACCGCGAAAGTGGTAATCTCTTTGCAGAAAAGAACGAAACCAAGGAGAAATCACAAAAAAACGCAGAAAATTTTGGAAGCAATTATGATGCTTCTGTTCATTCAGAAGATTCCCGCCTTCGCGGGAATGCACCAATTGTAGTATGCTCACTTGGCGACGCTTCAGTTACCGAAGGTGAAATAGCAGAAGCCTTTCAAATGGCAGCTTTAAAGCAGATGCCAATTTTATATTTGGTACAAGATAATGGCTGGGATATTTCTGCAAATGCAGCAGAAACAAGAGCGCAAAATGCATTTGAATATGCGCAAGGTTTCCATGGTTTAGAAGCCATTTCTATTGATGGAGCAAACTTTACAGAAAGCTATGAAGCTTTAGAAAAAGTAATTGATACGATACGAAAAGAACGTCGACCATTTTTGGTTCATGCAAAAGTACCATTATTAAACCATCATACATCTGGAGTACGAATGGAATGGTATCGTGATGATTTGGAAGAAGCTAAATCTCGTGATCCTTATCCAGTAATAAAACAACAATTATTAGATGCAGGTTTTTCTAAAAAAGAAAGTTTAGAAATAGAAAGTTCAGCAAAAGCAAAAGTAGAATCAGACTTTCAAAAAGCATTAAAAGCAGAAGATCCAAAACCTTCAGACTTATTTACAAACGATTTTGTACCTACACCAATAACCGAAGAAAAAGGAACAAGAGCACCAGAAGGTGCTGAAAAAGTAGTGATGGTAGATTGTGCTTTATTCGCAGTCGAAGAACTAATGAAAAAACACAAAGAATGTCTGCTTTATGGTCAAGATGTTGGCGGACGACTTGGTGGTGTGTTTAGAGAAGCCGCAACATTAGCACAAAAATTTGGTGATGATCGCGTATTTAATACACCAATACAAGAAGCGTTTATTGTTGGTTCTACAGTTGGAATGAGTGCTGTAGGGTTAAAACCAATTGTTGAGGTTCAGTTTGCTGATTACATTTGGCCAGGCCTCAATCAATTGTTTACTGAAGTAAGTCGTAGTTGTTACTTATCTAATGGAAAATGGCCAGTGAGTATGATTCTTAGGGTTCCAATAGGCGCTTATGGTAGTGGTGGACCTTATCATTCGTCTTCTGTTGAAAGTGTTATTACTAATATTCGAGGCATTAAAATCGCTTATCCAAGTAATGGAGCCGATTTAAAAGGTTTAATGAAAGCGGCTTATGACGATCCTAATCCTGTGGTGATTTTAGAACATAAAGGTTTGTATTGGTCTAAAGTGCCTGGCACAAAAGGTGCAACATCCATAGAGCCAAGTGAAGATTACGTATTGCCGTTTGGTAAAGCTTGGGTATTACAAGAAATCTGGAAACAAGAAAACTTAGAGACCTTGACGATTGTTACATACGGAATGGGAGTACATTGGGCAATGAATGCTTCTGAAGAATTAGGTATGCGCGACCAAATTGAAATCATTGATTTAAGAACGTTGTATCCTTTAGACGAAGACACTATTATGAAGTCCGTTAAGAAAACTGGGAAGTGCTTGGTTGTAACTGAAGAACCATCGAATAATAGTTTTGCTAGAGCTTTGGCTGGAAAGATTCAAGAAGAATGCTTTAAGTTTTTGGATGCACCAGTAATGACCATTGGAAGTGAGAATATGCCAGCCATACCTTTAAATTCTACTTTAGAGCAAACTATGATTCCTTCCACTGAAAAAGTGAAGACTAAAATAGAAAGCTTGCTTAATTACTAGCTTTTTGTATCTTACATTTTCTAAAATGATTTTATGTACATATAAAGGATATTTTCTGTTACATGAAGCACCACAGGCAAAAAAATAAACAATAATTTAGTATAAGAGATGAGAGATAAAATCATCGAAAAATCAACAGAAATGTTCCTTATACAGGGTTCAAAGGGATTGACAATGGATATTATTGCGTATGAAATGGGTATTTCTAAAAAAACCATATATAAATATTTCAATACCAAAAGAGAACTAGTAAAGGCTGGTTCAGAATATTTATTTCATAAAATTACAAACGGTATTCATAAAATTATGGAATTGAATGAAAACCCTATTAAGGAAATGTTTCTTATTAAAGATTTTGTTTTTAAAGTTTTAAAAAGTGAAAACACTTCACCATACTTTCAGTTTCAAAAATATTTCCCAAAAATACACCAGTCTTTGATAACTCGCCAGTTTGATGAAATGAATAAGTGTATTACTAAAAATCTAAAAAAAGGAATGGAACAAGGATTATATAGAAATGACATTAACATTAAACTTATAAGTCGTTTCTTTTATATTGGTATAAATAACATTAAAGATTTAACAATATTTAATCCAAAACATTTTAGTACTGTCGAGATTAAAGAAACTTATTTAAACTTCTATTTAAGAGCCATTTGTACCCCAAAAGGATTAGACTATTTTAATAATCATAAGAATTTGAACTATTGATATAGTATTGAAAAAACAAAAGACGGAAAATTTCAATTAGAAATAAGCGAAACTTTTTCTGTATCGACTTAAAAAAAGGTTTCGCCCTGAAATAAGTTGACCAAAAGAATAAAAATGTAACCAATTTACTTTGTGTATCGTCCAATACTTAAAATACATGATGAAAATATTTTATAACATATTTACTTTGGTTCTTTTTTTTGCTATTTCAGGATGCTCTAAAGACGATAACGAGCCTAGTAATATTGACCAACAAGCAGAAGGTCTAATAGGCATTGCACTACAATTACACCAAAATTCTCCTCAAGGACTAAATGGCTTACTTGAATCTATTGATGAAGTTTCTGCCATAGGTGTTAACCTCTTTGGAATGTCTCCAGAGTGGCAAGAATTAGAAACTACTCCTAACACGTTCAATTTTCAAGATTTTCTTATTAACCCACTAACTCTTACTGATCCTAACGAAACAAAATTTAGAAGTTATATTTTAGTTTTAAAAATGCTTGATAGTAATCGAAAAACCGTTCCTTCAGATTTATCAGAAAATTCATTTGATGATCCTTTGCTAATCAATCGTTTTAAAAATTTAATAGATAATATGTCGTCATTATCAGAAATTAACAGAGTTTCACATATTCTAATCGGGAACGAAGTTGATGGTTATTTAACAACAAACTCAACAGAACTTAATGCTTTTTCCGTTTTTTATGAGCAAACTGTTAATCATATTCATACAAAAATACCTTCTGTAAAAGTAGGAACAATTATTACTTACAATTCTGTTGTTGAAAATCCAATAATTTTTGAAACCCTAAATCCTTTTAGCGATTTTATTTGTTACACCTATTATCCAACAGATACAACAAACCCAAATTGGCAAATGCGTTCGCCAAATGAAGTTCATTCAGATCTCTCATTTATGGCTGAAAAAGCAGATAATAAACCATTTGCTTTTACCGAAATTGGTTATCCATCATCAATTGAGAATAATTCGTCCGAATTACTGCAAGCTCAATTTGTAGAAAATATGTTTGAAAAACTTAAACCATATAAAAATTCTAAAAAATTAGAATTTATTTTTTATCACGGAATGTATGATTATCCACCAGATTTTTGTGTCGAATATGCACAATCACAAGGAATTGATGCTACATATCTCTGCGGTTTTATGAATTCTCTTGGATTAAAAAGTTATGAAACAGGACAATCAAAACAATCTTGGACTGCTTTTGCAAACAAATTAAGTGATTGGTAAAATCGCTATATTAGAAAAAAACTCATATATAAACACGAAATAAATGATTCAAAAAAATATAGAATTTCTAAAAGAAGCAATTGAAGAAAAGATACCAATTCATAAATTTTTAGGACTACAATTATTGGTTCTCGAAAAAGGATTTGTAAAGGTGAGTGTTCCTTTTAGAGATGAAGTTGTTGGAGATATTAGAAGAAACAGATGGCACGGAGGAATTATTGCCACAATAATGGATTCGGTAGGTGGAATAGCAGGAGGTACTCATTTTACATCTTTTGAAGATAAATTAGCAACAATTGATTTAAGAATAGATTATCTAAAAGGAGCAGAAGCATTACCAATAATTGTAGAAGGAAAAATCGTTAGATTAGGCAATCGAATACTTGTAACGAAAATGAAAGCCTTCCAAAACGATGAATTAATAGCAGAAGGAAAAGGTGTCTATAATTTTATACGAATCGATAATTCTGTTAAATAGCGAAATGGAAAATCAAAGACAATTGTTGTAATTCACTAGAAAAATTTAAAAATTCGGATCGTGCTCAACAAAAATGGTAAAGTCTAAAATTGAAAGCATGCTTAATTATTAGTCTTTTGTATCTTACCATGATATAATATTTTTTTTCATGTACACCAGACGGATATTTCCAGTTAAAGTTGTTCTAAAATGGACACGACGACACATTTTTTTGTTTTTTATTATATCAACAATTCCTGTATTTTTATTTGATGTTGCAGGTTTAAAATGGTTGCATGTGCCTTGGTTACCATTAGGTGTTTTGGGTACTGCAGTAGCTTTTTTAGTGAGTTTTAAAAACAATGCATCTTATGATAGGTTATGGGAAGCGCGTAAAATTTGGGGCGGCATTGTAAATACATCTCGTTCTTGGACTATTATGGTCAAGGATTTTATTGATAATACACATACTAAAGAGAATGTCACAGATGAAAATCTACAATCAATAAAACGAGAATTAGTACATAGACACGTGGCTTGGTTAACCGCATTGCGATATCAAATGCGTGCTGATAAACCATGGGAAATGCATTTAAAAGACACGAAATCTAATGCAGAATTTAGAGAAGCCTATTACTTAGTTTGTGAAGATGAAACGCCAATTAAAGACGCTATTAAACCTTATTTGTCTGAAAAGGAGTATAATGAAGTCTTTGCAAAAGGAAATAAGGCATCGCAAATTCTTGGCGTGCAATCTAGACGTTTAAAAGAACTTATGGATGAAGGATTGATTGAAGATTTTAGACATATGGAAATGACTAATGTCTTAGTAGAATTTTACACGTTGCAAGGCAAATCTGAACGTATTAAAAATTTTCCATATCCAAGACAGTATGCGACTTTAAATTATCTTTTTGTGTGGAGTTTTATATTATTGTTGCCTTATGGTGTTATGGAAGGTTTTGAAGTTATTGGAGATCGTGTTTTAGGTGATCTTGTTTTACATGAAGTGCAAACAACCTTAATGCATCGCATTCAAGAATTTATTGCACAACACTTTGTTTGGTTTTCAATTCCATTTAGCACATTATTAGCTTGGGTATTTCATACTATGGAAAAAATTGGAGAAAATACTGAGAACCCATTTGAAGGTGGACCAAACGATGTGCCAATTACAGATTTAAGCAGAGGAATTGAAATTGATATTAGACAGCTTATTGATGACACTGATATTCCTGACCCTTACGAATGGAAGAATGATATTGTAATGTAGTTCTGGTGTCTAAAAAAGCCTTAATCCAAAAACAGATTATGGCTTTTTACACTCAAATAATGATTGGTTTAGTCCATATCAAATCTTAATCCAACTGATATATTATTTTGATCTACCACTTGATTTTTAAACAAAGGATTAAGATCATATTTCACATATAAAGCCACATCACCTAAGGCAACATAACCACTTAATCCGTAAACAAATTCGCTAACCTCAAATTGATTGCGTTGTTTATCCTTTTCACGATCTCCGTCTTCCTTATATTTTATTTTTTGCATGTTTCCTATATTTAAACCTGCATATCCACCTAAACCTATTTTTAATTTCTTAACTGTTGAATATCTAAAATAATCTTTATTTTCAATTTTTTTAGAAGGTCCAAATTCTAAATGTATGGGAACAACCAAGTTTGTGGTTCTAAATTTTACTTTATCTGTATCTAATGGATATTCTTGAAGTGAAATATCTCCATCTGTATTAACTAAGTAATTATTGTCTTTAATCTTTAATTTATTCCATTGCATGGAGAAACCGTATTTTAATCTCCAAAAATTAGTGTTTTCAAAGATTCTTGTTTTCCACGCATAACCCAATTCAATAAATCCAGAGCCGCCCAATTTATATGGAGAATCTTCTAAATCTTGTCCATCTATTAATGTATTATTCAACCCAAAGGCAAATACGATATCTTCTGTTGTTCTTCTATCATATTTTCGCGGCTTATCATCCGCATTATCTCCAATAAAAATAAAGCTTTCACTTGTGCTCTCATCACCACCAATTCTAAAAATCAATCGATTTCCTTCATCATCTCTTTTATATTGGTATGCTTCATAGCCATTTCGCTTTAATAGCGCTATTTTTCGGTCAATTATTTCACGACGATTTTCTATGTTAAGTGCTGCTGTTTTTGCCGCTTCTTTTTTAAGATTTTCTGCTTCTGCTGCCGTAATTTCTTTAAGATCTAATCGTTTATTAATTTTGGAAATCTTTGATTTTAAAATGGACTTTTCTTGCTTTTCAATTTTAGTTCTATCCTCCTCTAGGTTACTAATTTTGTCATTCATTTTAGCAACTCTAATTGAATCTAATTCTTTGTTCTGCCCTTGTACTGTAGCAAATGATAAGGTTAATATCAAGTACACTACTAATCTGGTAATTGTATTCATAACTGTTCGTTTTTTTAATGCTGTTCCGATAGCTATCGGAATTAGTTCAGCATCTTTTGATTATTGATGATTTATTTAGTTTAATTGTATTCTTAGGTTCTTTTTATAAAATCCCTTTTTTACTCATGTTTTTTTATTTTATTTGATTGAATTCGTGAATCTTCGATTTCAAAAGGAATTTAGTTATTGCGATTAACAACTGCTGTTTTTACAGTTTTATAACTTTCTTTTAAGGCTTCAAACACCTTACCTCTATAGGATTGTCCCATTTCATCTTCCACACTTTGCAATAACATATTTGCATCAACTGTTTTAGTGGATTCCAAGTTTAATTTCTCTTTAAAAAGTTCTTTGCTTGCTAATTTTAAAAGTGAATCTATTTCTCTATCACTTATACCAGATCGCTCATTTTTTAATTCTTGCATTGCAACATCCAAAGCTTCTTTTATTAAAGCATCATCAATTACATCAGGTAGGTTTTTAATTTCTTTATCAAGCTTTTGTAATTTTTCATTTTCTTTTAAATCTTTTAGTTCTGCTAGTTTTATTGGCTTATCAGATTTGTTTACATGAACTTTTTTATCTTTTATAATTTGCGGTTCATTTCTAATAGGAAAGTCTTCTTCTTTATTTTCTCGGTTCTCCTCTACTCTATCTTCATGGATAACTAAATCTATAGATTTTTTATCGTCTATTTTTTGATTTTTATTATTTAACTGTTCCTCCAAATCTTTTTCTTTAACTATCTGAGGCATTACACTTTCTGATTCGTCTGCGTTAAAAAACTGAACCGAAACAGCAATCATAATAAGTAAACCTGCTGCAATACTCAACCACCAAAACATTGAGTTTTTAGATTGTTTTTCATCGGTTTCTAAACGTTTATTTAATTTAGACCAACTTTGTGATGATGGCGACAATGTGCGCTTTTCAAGCTTGTCCTTTATATTTTCTTCAAATTTAATTGGTGCCATAACTACTGTTATTTAATTCTTTAATTTTCTTCTGAAGCATTCGCCGTGCTTTAAATAATTGTGATTTTGATGTGCCTTCAGAAATGCTTAATAGTTCGGCTATTTCCTGATGTTTATAACCTTCTATTGCGTACATTACAAATACCATTTGGTAACCTTCTGGCAAACTATCTATGAGTTGTTGTATTTCTGCAACTTCAATGTTTGTTTTAATATTATTGGAATAATCATGCTCTAAAAAGTCGTCTTCAACAGCAAATTCAATCCTCTTTTTTTGTCTTAAATAAGAAATGGCTTCTCTAACCATAATCCGTCTTATCCAACCTTCAAAACTACCTTCATTTTTAAATGTTTTCAGATATTTAAATACTTTGAAAAAACCATTCAACATCACTTCTTCTGCCTGATGTACGTCCTTAATATAGTACCTGCAAACGCTCAACATTTTAGGCGCATACAACTCATACAATATGTGTTGTGCTTGACGATTTTGTTTCGCAGCGCGCTGTATGAGTTTTGTTTCGTCCCGATAGTTATCGGGATTATGAAGTTGAATAACTTTCATTGTCTAGTTTAAGTTCTGATAGCCTTCAGAAGCCTTTCTATTTATAAAGACGCAATTATTTATCCAAGGGTTGCTTGGCAAGTGAGAATTAATTAAATAATTTCGTAACGGACTGAATTACAGTTATTTATTTATTTTTTTCTATCAATAACATAATCTACCATAAGCTTTAGAGATGCTCTGTATGGTGATTCTGGGAAGTTTGCTAATATGGTTAAGGCTTCTTCTTGAAACGCTTTCATTTTAGAAACAGCATAATCCAAGCCTCCATTAGTTTTCACAAATGTGATAACTTCTTTAACTCGGTTTTTATCTTTATTGTAATTTTTAACCGAATTGATAAGCCAAGATTTTTCTTTTTTGGTGCAGTTATTTAAGACATATATTAAAGGTAAGGTCATTTTTTGTTCCTTAATATCAATACCTGTTGGTTTACCAATTGCTTCTTGTCCATAATCGAACAAATCATCTTTAATCTGAAAAGCCATACCAATCAATTCGCCAAATTTTCGCATGGTTTCTACTTCTGGTGAATTTGGTTTTACAGAAGCTGCACCAAGACTGCAACAAGCAGCAATTAATGTCGCTGTTTTTTGTCTGATAATTTCGTAATAAATGTCTTCTGTAATATCTAATTGTCTTGCTTTTTCGATTTGAAGTAATTCTCCTTCACTCATTTCTCTAACTGCAACTGAAATAATTTTAAGCAAGTCAAAATCATTATTATCTATTGAAAGTAAGAGTCCTTTAGATAATAAAAAGTCACCAATGAGAACAGCAATTTTATTCTTCCAAAGGGCATTAATTGAGAAGAACCCTCGTCTTCGGTTACTATCGTCCACTACGTCATCATGAACCAGAGTTGCCGTATGAATTAACTCTATAACAGAAGCACCTCTATAAGTACGTTCACTTACTTCTCCATTATTCATCATCTTAGCCACCAAAAACACAAACATTGGCCGCATTTGTTTGCCTTTTCGGTTGACGATATAATGAGTAATACGGTTAAGCAGCGCGACCTTACTAGCCATAGAGAGTTGAAATTTTTGTTCAAAGAGTTCCATCTCATAGGCAATAGGTTGTTTTATTTGTTCGGTGATTTTCATTTTTGATTTTTAACGTTGTGAAATTACAAATTCTATGAGCTATTTATCCTTAAAAGTAGGAATTATAGCATTTTAACATTTTCTACTCAAAAATATTTGTAACTTTAGCCAATTAATCTAAAAAAACTAAAAACATGAAAAAAATTACTTTATTGTTAGCCCTTTGCTTAAGTTTTGCTAGTTACGCACAATATTTAACAGAAGGATTTGAAGGAGGAGCGACAATCCCAGCAGGATGGACTCTTACGCAAACTAACGCAAATGAAACTTGGACAATTATCACAACCACAGGAAATACAGGTGCAAATTCGGCCGGAGTTGTTTATGATGATACTTTAGGGGCACAAGATGAAACATTAACTTCTCCAGTTATTGATTTAAGTACTGCCACCAACCCACAAGTTACATTTTTTGTAAACATGAGTTATTTTTGGTCAATTGACCCAAATAATAATTACGATGCAATTGTTAGTGTTTTTGATGGCACAACTACTACTCAAATATGGGAAGAAGCGGATTTAGGAGTTTTTACCAGTTTTACATGGATTGAAGTTACACTAGATCTTACTGCTTATGCAGGTAATAGTAATGTACAACTGTTGTTTAATTATACTGGTACAGATGGCGCTTCTCTTAATATTGATGATATTTTAGTTGAAGAACCAACTCCATGTACAGCAACAGCTGCTCCAGATGCTGTAACAACTCCTACTCCAGCAGATGCTGCAACTGGTGTTGTTTTAATGGGTGCTGGCAGTGATGGTGTTGAATTTTCTTGGGTAGAAGCTACTACAGGAGAATTAGCAGATACTTATACAATAAGTATTGGTCAAAATTTAGGTGCAGACGATATTGGAACTTTAGAAGATGTAACTAGTGGTGGTCTTATTACTTTTGGGGCAACTCCTGGCACTACTTATTTTTGGAAAATTGAGGCTGTCAACTGTTTTGGCTCTACGTCAAGTCCTGTATGGAGTTTTACTACTGAAGCTTGTACAGACCCTCTTCCAGATGCCGTAACAACTCCTACTCCTGCAGATGGAGCTACAGATGTTGTTTTACAAGGTGCTGGTCTTCCATTTTCTTGGGTAGAAGCTACCACAGGAAGTGCAGCGGATAGTTTTACTATAAGTATTGGTTTAACTGCAACTGGAGATGATATTGGATCTTTAGCAGATGTTACTAGTGGTGGTGTAATTACTTTTGGTGCAACTTACGGCACAACTTATTATTGGAAAATTGACGCTGTAAACTGTGCTGGTTCTACGTCAAGTGCTATATGGAGTTTTACTACTATAACTTGTACTGAAACTGCAGCACCTACAGTAGCTGCAACTGCACCTACACCTGCTGATGCTGCAACAGCCGTGGCTGCAACTGCACCAGATGGAGGTGTGACGTTTAGTTGGACTGATTCTGGGACTGCTGGTGAGACCTATAATTTGAATATTGGTGTTGCTAACCCACCGACTCAAACGCTTACTGGCATTGAAAGTGGTGACGAAATTACTGGGTTCGCTGTAAGTACAACATATTTCTGGAGTATAGATGTTGTTAATTGTTTTGGAACATTAGCTGCAACAGAGGTTTGGAGCTTCACAACAGATGCAACATTAGGTATTGAAGACAATAATATACTAGAAACATTTAGTGTATATCCTAACCCTACTTCTGGTGTTTTAAACATTCAATCATCTCAGGATGTTGATAACGTTACAGTATTTAATTTATTAGGTCAAAACGTAGCAAGTTTTGCTAAAAATGAAATTGTTAATTCATCTATTAACTTATCTGAATTATCAAAAGGACTTTATTTAGTTAAGATTACTTCTGGAGATAAAACTCAAACATTAAGAGTTACGAAGCAATAAATCTTCTCTCATATAATAATGAAGAGGTCGTCTAAAAAGTAATTTTTAGGCGATTTTCTTTTTGGTTAAATTTAGTATGTTAAAATAATTCTCAATATTTAGGGTAAAAGACCTAGAAAAGAAAAAGGGAAGTTAACTTATATAGCTA
>Ga0209633_10000242_pt1 | contig 65927 bp, 69 predicted proteins | sample Cruoilmetagenom1_FD_187290 | JGI IMG/M metagenome (GOLD analysis project Ga0209633, IMG submission 187290) | Oil polluted marine microbial communities from Coal Oil Point, Santa Barbara, California, USA - Sample 1 (SPAdes) (version 2) | ecosystem: Environmental > Aquatic > Marine > Oil seeps ... | reverse complement strand
GGTGCGGGTGTTGGAGCAGGTGTTGGTGCAGGAGTAGGAGCGGGTGTTGGTGTTGGACTTGGAGTGTTCTCAATATCCATACCGTTTAATTTATAACTGGTTGGTCTATCACTCGAACTACCGTTTACAACAAAGCCAAAAGTAACACTTGAATTCGGTCCAATATCACTGCTCCAGCTAGGGTGCCGGACTGTATAGTGTTTTCCACTGGACGTCATTTCGCCGTTCCAAAGAGAAGTTATGTTTTGATCATAATCGAATTCTAATGTCCAATTGTTAATACTCTGGTTACTGAGGTTAGTAATTGTTATCTCACCGGTAAAGCCTGTCCCCCAATCACTTGTCACAAGAAAGTCGACTTTTGCAGAAACAGCTCCATACGAATTATTTGGGGAGTATAGATTGATTGCTAAGCTGCTGATGAGAATTAAGAAGGTCAGTGATAATATTTTTGATGGATTTTTATACAGTTTTATGATTTCTAATAAATTGGACATGGAAAATTGTAGCTCCTTTAATAAAATTTGGTAATTAGGTCAAAATAGAACTAACCAGGGGGCATTATACACTCCCTGTAGTCTGCAAATTCAAAATCTTGTTTCTGGGCATCGCCTGCCATTTCATCGACTGGCTTTAATATTAATTTGCAATTTCTGTACCAAGAGGCTGTTAATATAAATTGTGTAATGATTTCAACCAGTTATAAATCTTAAAGGTTCAATTTGCACACAAAACTTCTCCAATTGTGCCAAATTCCACAAACAACAAGTGTTATGTAAAACAATTTATGTGAATAACACTCAGGATTCCTTTGTCCAGCTGCTCTATGTTAATTTAGATATGGGATGAAGCATGATAGGCTTGCTAGCGCAAAATTTAGCTTATTAGAATGACCTACATATCTGAGGTTTAAAGCACCAAAGAGATCTAACCTCATCCAGCCAGGCTGATAAGTCTCTTTGTTGAGTTGCAGGTTGTTTCTATTGCACCGGGTCGGGCATGTCCCTCTTCTTCACAATCTGTCGATCTCATCGATATAGCGCTGTTTTTCGATATCGCCAAGAAATGAGGCGGTAAAGCTGTTTTTGGCTGCCTGCGCAAGCTGTTCGCGGGTAAGCTCCAGGGCTTGTTGAAGGTCTATGTAATTCTCTTCGATGTAGCCGCCGAAATAAGCCGGATCATCGGAATTGATCGTGACGCAAAGACCGCGCTCGAGGAGATATTTGAAATTATGGTCGCGCATTTTATCGAAAATACGTAGCTTGATATTTGATAGCGGGCAGATGGTGAGCGGTATCTGGGTGTCAATCAGACGCCGCATTAATGTCTCGTCCTGCTGACATTTAACACCGTGATCGATACGCACCACTTTGAGTATGTCGAGCGCCTCCCGGATATACCCGGGGGGACCTTCTTCCCCTGCGTGGGCGACACATAGAAAACCTTCCGTGCGCGCAAGATCAAAAACTTCTCTGAACTTGCCCGGCGGATTGCCAATCTCGGAAGAATCGAGACCCACGGCGATGATACAGTCTTTATAGGGTAGGGCTTGACGGAGTGTCTCCATTGCCGACTTAGCGCTTAAATCACGTAAAAAACAGAGGATAAGCTTGGAGCTGATGCCTGGCTCCCGCTTTCCGTCCTGCAGAGCGCCTGTGATGCCGTCGAGCATGGTCTCAAAAGCGACGCCGTGTGCGGTATGGGTTTGGGGATCGAAAAAGATTTCTGCATGACGTACATTCTGCGAAGCGACTCTCTTTAAATAAGCCAGTGTCAGATCATAAAAATCCTGTTCGTGAAGGAGCACCCTCGCACATTGATAATAGGTATTCAGAAAATCCTGCAAGCTGCTGAAATTATAGGTCTTGCGTGCGGCTTCGATAGATGCGTAGGGAAGTTTCACCGAGTTTCGCTCTGCAAGTACAAAGAGCAGCTCCGGCTCAAGCGTGCCTTCTATGTGCAGGTGGAGCTCAGCTTTCGGCAGATTGTGGATAAAAGTTTTTAGATCGTCCTTCATTATACTTTCCCTTTGCCTTTGTATGTTCTAAGTATATCTGTAATTCTAAGTATTAGATTCAAACAATGAAGCAATGACTCAGATCACTGTCCCTGTCTTAAGTTCATCAATAATACAAAAGTGTCTACCTTATACTGATTAATATGAGATGAATACTATGAGTATACTGCTCCCCATTGAGAACCTTGTAGGATTAAGCTAGTAAATTATCCTGACAAGGTATTTAGGAGTGGGAGCTATGAAACGAAGGAGATGGGATTCTAAAACCAACCTTTTTAAACAATCAACGAATTGAATACTCCATCGTGACTACGGCTTTAACACTCTTCTCAATTGTAGTGGTATCATAGGTTCCGTAATCGGAGACCTGTGTTGAGTACACCGGGGTTATCTGAAAAACACCCTGACTCGCGTATTTCAAAGATCCCACTTTGCTGCCACTATTTTCTGCGAGCTGTTTAGCTCTCATACCGGCATTTTTTGTTGCCTCACCTAGAAGTTCAATTTTCATATTATCAAGCTTCGTATAAAAGTATTGAGGAGAAAAAGAATCAAATTCTATACCTTCCTTAATGAGAACAGTAACTTCATTGGCAATCTCGGCAATTTGCTCTATATTCGGGGACGTGATGCTTACTGTTTGAACTAAGTTATATCCTTCTACTATATTTGTTGTCATGCCTCGTTCAGTTCTCTTATACTGAATTGTTGTTATAACAGAAGGTATAGAGACATCCTCTTTGCGAATTCCTTTCTGCTGGAGATATGCGAGCACTTTTTCAAGATCCGCTTGCAGGTTATCGTATGCCGTGACAAGCTCAGGAGACCGAGTGGTTATCTGTCCGCTCCATACCGCAATATCTGAGGTGATGGCGCGCTCAGCAAATCCTTTGACCTGAATCCTCTGGTTTTGGAACTTTACGCGCTCAACGGTTTTTGAGATAACAAGGGTTGCTATGATAATTCCTGTCGAAAGCAACGCTCCTAAAAGAAAAAGCCCAAGCCAAGGATGATTTTTATTATTACTCATTCTGTACACACTTCCATTGTATTAAAATATAGTGTGTCAAAAGTATATATAGATCTTCATTAAGAAGCTAGTAGAATTAAGCTTGTAAAAACTAGGCGTGCTCCCACACTACTTCTAAAAATCTCCCAAGTTGAATTGAGGCTCCGGGCTCTCACCATACCTCAGAAGTAATTTAGAAATAGTTAGCTAGCGGGCGCTGCCCGGATTCCAGCTTAAATCGAGTCAATTTTCTTACACCTTCCATTAAAAGCTGATTATTATTTATGCATTGACACTTGCGACCCTATATGCTATTATTGCTTACAGAGTTTGCAGTAGTTCTGGTCCACCGTAAGATTACTATCTGAAAGCGAGTTCGAACCACTAGCACAACCCAATATATATAAGGAGGTAATCTAACATGGCAGAACGTGAAATTGGCACTGTAAAGTGGTTCAATTCTACCAAAGGCTTTGGTTTCATAGAGCGTGAAGATGAAAAAGATGTATTTGTTCACTACAGTGAAATAGACGATACGGGCTATCGTTCCCTAGAAGAGGGACAGCGCGTAGAGTTCACCGTTGTTGACGGCCAAAAAGGCCCTCAAGCTCAAAAAGTTGTTTTAGCTTAATGTAGATAACAACTAGTGCGCTGTAGCAATACAGCGCACTTCCCTTTTTTTATCCTATCCTGTTTTTGTATCCAACCCAAAACTTTCTAAGTAATTCAAAGAATCAAGTTTAAGTCTTATTTTCATAATTTTAATCTTAAAATATAGAAGTTCTTTGTGCAGGTATTCGGGAGCATTGCATATAGACCCGGTATTTCCTAATTGCAATTAACTTGAAACAACAGCTTCCCTATTGTACTTATTGATTGGAATGATATAATGTTGTCCAAATTCACAGTACTGTTTGTTGGTTCAGTTTCAGTTTTCTCTGACAATGGTAACAGTACTAATACTGACGTAGAAGAGGACAATATATACATCCGGCTCATTTCCCTAGACGCAATTTATCATACTTAAGATAGTTAAAGGAATATTCCCGACCCTAATCAAATTACGCGATTTCAAAATATATATATGCAAATCCGTAATAATTTAGGCTTTTGAAGAAAACCCTCCAAGGTTTCGGGCTCAGGGCTGTATAATCTGAGGGAAAAATCATGTCAAATACAACTGCCGCTACGGCCACAGGTTCTATTGCAGAACCAAAATCAAATGTAAAAATACGTTTTGCTCCAAATAGCGAGTTTGAAAGAGAGCTCAACAAGAGGGTAAACGCTCACTTTGAGAACACATCCAACACAAAGAGGGACTGTCTTAATATGTACATAAAGTCCTTTCTTTCTATATCCTGGGTTATTGTTTCCTACTGTCTTTTAGTTTTTGCGGGTCTTCCTGTTTGGGGAATTCTTTTGGCTTCGGTATCACTCAGTTTAGCTCTTAACGCGCAGGCGTTTAATGTGATGCACGATGCTATTCACGGTGCGTATTCAAAACATAAGATTGTTAATAAACTTATGGGTCACTGGCTTGATCTGATCGGTGGAAGCTCATATCAATGGCACAGTAAACATAATTACTATCATCATTCCTATCCCAATATAAAAGGGCATGACAGTGACATCGATGTTGGCGTATTCGCGCGGTTTACTCCGCATCAGAAAAAATATTTTTTCCATCGATACCAGCATATTTATATTTGGTTCCTCTACGGATTCCTTGCTATTAAATGGCACTTGATAGATGATTTTGAGAATTACTTCACCGGAAAGCTAAACGGTCACAATATAGAGCGCCCCAAAGGAATGGACGCCGCTATATTCTTTGGAGGGAAGATATTCTTTTTCCTCGTAGCGTTTGTGGTTCCGGCATTATATTATCCTATTCCCTACGTGATTGGATTTTATGTCTTAATAGCGATGATGCAGGGTGTGATAATGTCTATCGTGTTCCAGCTCGCGCACTGTGTTGAGGAAGCCGAATTTCCGATGCAGGACAAAGAAGCGGGGATAATGGACAGGACTTGGATTGTTCATCAGATATACACAACGGTGGATTTTGCCAGAGGCAATAAGTTGCTCACATGGTATCTCGGCGGGCTTAACTATCAGGTAGAGCATCACCTGTATCCTAGAATTTGCCACATAAACTATCCGGAAATGTCACATATAGTTGAGGAAACCTGCGAAGAGTACGGCGTTCAGTATTCCTCTCACGGCGGATTTCTGGACGGTCTACGCTCGCACTATAACTGGCTTCGAGAACTAGCCCACGCACCTTAGAGGGTGTGGGGAGCAAGCATTCTCAAGTGTAGAAACACATACTCTTCATTAGTCCAGCTTAAACCAGGCTTGCATGAGGAAGGCGGTATACCGTTCCCCTTTACTTTAAGTTCCTAATATGGGAATTCGAATGTTTTTATTAGCTGAATACTAAATAGATTGAGAGTACCGCAAATAGTGCGATACTTAGAACAAATAAGAATGCGCCTGCACTTTGTTGATCGTTCATTATAACCTCCAGATAAGTTAATTATTCCTAATATATTGCGATATGTACAGAATTATCAATTGGTTTTAGCAATTTGGGGTTTTAGAAAATTATTTAGCCTTGGATTTCTTCTATCTTCTGAGAATAGTTTGAGAAAGCATTACTTAATACCTACAAAAGCTGCGAAGCATGAATTCTTGTGAAGAACATCAACGGTTCCAAAACCAACTTTCCTCATTAGCTCCATTTGATAGGACAGGCTCCTTGGGGAGTCCTCTATCTCGATGTATTTATGCACTTTGTCTCTGTAAGCTGGACCGCCTATGGATTCCAGGTGCTCTCCGTATCTCTTCCACATTGCATCATGAATTGCACTGTTTTGGTGGTGAACCATATCGCTAATAAATAACGCTCCTTGTGGTTTTAGGAGATCGTATATTTTACTAAAGCAACGCTCCCAATCAGAGTCGTCTCTTAAGTGATGAAGCACTGCGGCGGCAACTATCAGGTCGTAATGACAGTGGGGTAGGGCGAAGTCTCTAAAATCACCGTGAAAAATTCTGACCTCACCCGCTTTTTCACGGGAGATTCGCTCCTTTGCTCTCTCAAGCATGGGGAGGCTGATATCAACCAGATCTGTGTTTATCCCGGGCTTCTTTCTTAATATCGAGATCGTGTTGTTGCCGGCGCCGGATCCTATGTCCAGCATGTTTTCTGCGTCAGGTTTAACACTGACTGCAAGTGCGGATATGAGCTCAAGCATTACAGGGGCGTCGACTACGGCCTGCTGAGCGGTTTCCAAGTTGGAAAAGCGCTCTACATCTTGATCAAAACGTTCTTTAATTTGATCAACTGAGGATTTTTTATTAAGAGGTGTGCTCATTTTGCCAACTGATTTATATTTGATAAAGAAAGTGCCATGGGTATGTGTACTACACCAAAAATTGATTTCTCATTCTCAAATTGGATAAACCCTAAGCTCTCATAGAAAGGCACGGCGTATCTTGAGGAATTTACAGTTATATCTTTTGGGCTCTCCGTATTAGAGGGGGTTTCTTCCAGTGCCAGTCTGACAAGGTCCTTTGCCACGCCTTTACGGTGAAAAGCTTTGTCGACATATAGCATTGATATGTGGTTGCTTCCTCTCATCTCAATCATACCCACTAATTCGCCCCCGGACTCTGCAACCATTGCGAGATATCCGGATTCAACCCGTTTTTTAAGCGCACGTGGGTTTGCGTATTTAAAGAATTCGTCGACCCCTTCCTCAGAGAAACCGGGCGCAATAAACTCATTGAACGATCTCGCGACAAGATTGCAAACTTTAAATTCTTCATCGGACTTTAGCGGTCTGAAATTGATTGAGTTTGTCATAGTGTCGTATGAACAATTGCTAAAAGACATGTTATTGTCTGATCCACTCTTTGGCTTTTTCTTTTTCGTCGGTCGAGAAATGCTTGATTTCTATACCAGGGAAGAGTTTGTCAGCTATCCCGACCCAGGACTCAAGCCAGCCTTTATCTGATACGACTGCTTCTTTCTCAAAGTCCCGCCAGTGTTTGAGCTTAAAGTGCATGTCTTTCATAAACGTATTGACCGACATCCCTCCGATCTTTTCAATTTCAGCGTAAACACGGAGCTTGTCATAAGGCTTTAGCATTTCTTCCATCTTTGCGACGGCCTCGTCAAATTCTTCATCTTCGATCCTGCCGTTTATGCGAAACCCTATTATATTCCCTTCTTCAAAAGGGATTATCTCTATCATGCTTCACCTCACTTATTTTATGATACTAGCTTCCGGCTTTATTTACCCAATTGATTCTGAGCGCAGAAAACTATCATCCTGTAGTTGTGTGAGCCTGATTTGTCTTTCCATAGCGAGCTGCATTCCATTATTACCTTTCTTCCCGCAGTGCCCGCAGGGTTCATCTGAAGCATATTCGTGAGTTTTGCTTTGGCCTTTGTCTGAGTTTGAACACAGTGCTCCTGCATCTTGTAGTTATTAGCCCACTTTGCTCCGCACCATTGATTTATCTGGTCGGCAGAGGAGGTATGAGTCGGTATGAGATCGGGGTTGGCAATTAAATCATTTACAGAGATTATTGTCTGGTCGGCTTTGGTAAGATATTCGGTTGCTCTGTTCACCAACTTTGACTTCATAGCATAGTCTTTATCTATACATGCCGAGCCGTAAAGATTAAGACCCGTTAGATAGTCGCTCAGTCCTTCCAAAGATTTTATATGTATGGTTTTGATCCTGGGCGGCGGGGTGAGAGAATTTAAGCGGTTTCTTAAAGATACCACTATGCCCTGATAAAAACCAAATTCATTTTTGCAAGTATCTTCGGATGCGGACTGTAGACCAATTGTAGTTTTGCTAACCTTTGATCCTAGCTGGGAGAGTTCAGTTAGTATCGGGTTTAGTTCTCTTAGGTAAGCCGCCTCTGAAGAGGTATACACAAAAGCAGCCTCGGCTTTTTCTCCATGACTAATACAAAGTGTGAAAACAAAAAGCGCCGCAGTTCCTAAAAATAAAACACCAACTTTATTCCTTATTGATTTTGTCATCTTGTATATCTCCTTGTTATTTGGAGTGTGAAATAAAGCATACTATTTATATTATATAAAAAAATGGGCATAAGTGTAGAAGTCTATGAATAAAAATGGAAAGTTCTTATATGAGATTCAAAATAAGTTAGCATTTTTATGTTAATATTTGATTAAAGAAGCAGCTTTCTCTGCTTAGAATTTAAGCTATAGACTCTTGTCAAATCTAGTATATATTTCACTTTTACTAGGGTTCCTTCAGGTTTATAGCTTGGATTCTATATATATGTCTATAGTCCGGGAACTAATCTTAATTGGCACCTATATTGCAACTTAATATCTTGATAACGTCTGAGTTTGTTGGGTTAAGTATCATAGAGGGTGAAACAGGAGGACAAATTTGTGATTTCTGAAATTGTAAATCCGTCTAATATAAAATCGGCAGAAATTGTTGTAGGGATTCCCTCTTACAATGAAGCGGATTCTATCTTCTTTCCGGTAGAGCAGGCAAGTAAGGGGTTGAATATTTATTTTCCTCACAAGTCCTCGGTCATTGTTAATGTAGATAACTGCTCAGAGGACGGGACAAAAGATGCATTTCTAAATACACCTACAAAAATACCAAAAATTTATGCTTCGACTGAGAAAGGGGTAAGGGGTAAGGGGCGTAATGTCCGTAACCTGTTTGAAATTGCGACAGGTCTTGGAGCCAAATCCATTATTCTTCTAGATGCGGATTTGAGGAGCTTAACACCCCGGTGGATTAAATACTTTATGGAACCTTTAAAGGACGGATATGATTTTGTTGTGCCCATATACATGAGACATAAGTACGATGGGACTATTACAAATAATATAGCCTATCCTATGCTTAGAACACTCTTTGGTCTCCGAATACGTCAGCCGATCGCGGGGGATTTTGCTATCTCGGGCAGGCTTGCCACTTGTATGCTCTCAGAACCCACATGGGATGAAGATATATATAATTTTGGTATTGATATATGGATGACTAGTGTTGCACTGTGTCGGAAATTTAATGTGTGTCAGGCATTTTTGGGTTCATCAAAAACACACCGTCCCAAAGATCCTGCAAGCGACCTGGGTCCTATGTTCTCTCAAGTAGTTGGGACTATTTTCAAGTTGATGAAGAATTTTGAGTATGTCTGGAAAGACATAGAAGAATCCCGCCCAAGTGTGATCTATGGTTTCGGACTTGGCCAGTCGGGAGTAAGTGAAGAAATTAAAGTCAATACTGAGTTACTCCATAAATCGTTCTTGCAGGGATTTGAAGATTACGGTGAAATATGGCAGCAGGTTCTTGTTCCTTCCAATCTTCAAGTGATTCACAGACTTGCAGAAGCTGATCCGGAGCAGTTTCATTATGAGGATGACGAATGGGTAAGAGTCCTGTTTGATTTTGCTCTGGCTGCAATATTTAACAAAGAGATTGATAATAACAAATTGCTCGAAGCCTTGATCCCACTTTACTACTCCTGCACTTTATCGTTTGTTAACCGTGTATCCAAAATGGACGATGCGGAAACGGAGTTATTTCTTGAAGACCGCTCGCGTCGGTTTGAGGAAACCAAGTACTACTTGATAGAAAGATGGAATCAGCTCACTAGGCAAAACGGTAATAGTAAATTTTACGAAATGCTTTCCGGCAAGGAATTTCACGGAGAATAGAGCATCTAAACTTACTTTTATCTACAGTTTTAATTAAGATGGACTTTTTCTTGACTGAAACCTCTCTTTGGGTAGCATAAATCGTGTTATTGCTTACCTATTAAATTTCATTAATTACAGGATATAACAAAAACTATGGGACTAAAATGCGGAATAGTGGGACTTCCCAATGTGGGAAAGTCCACGCTTTTTAATGCGCTTACAAATGCAGGTGCTGAGGTTGGGAATTTCCCCTTTTGCACCATTGACGATAATGTGGGAGTAATCCCGATTGCTGACGATAGACTCCATAAGTTGGCTGAGCTCGTAAAACCGGAGAAGATTACACCTACTTTTCTGGAAATGGTTGATATTGCGGGCCTTGTAAAGGGGGCATCTGAAGGTAAGGGACGTGGTAATGCCTTTCTCGCAAGTATCCGTGAGGTGGATCTTATTCTTCATACGGTAAGATGTTTTGAGGACGATAACGTGATGCATGTGGAAGGCTCAACAGATGCGATGAGGGACATTCATATTATTGAAGATGAGCTTATTCTAAAAGACCTTGAGACTATAGAAAGGAGAGAGGAAAGACTAACTTCGCAGTCCAAAAGCGGTGACAAAACTACTAAAGCCAAGCTCGAAGTTGTAACAAAATTGAGAAAGTTCGTCGAAGAGGGAAACATGGCAAGAAATTTCCCGATCGATGATCAATCCTTTGAAGTAATAAGGGAGATGTATCTTCTCACTGCAATCCCCGTTATGTATGTATGTAATGTTTCCGAGGATGATATTGCAGACGCTTCAGGTAATGAGGAAATAACAAGGGTCAAAGAATATGCCGAAAAAGAAGGAGCCGATGTAATCGTTTTATCGGCACAGATAGAGGCTGAGATAGCTGAGCTGCCATATGAGGAAAAGAAGCTGTTCCTAGAAGATCTCGGGCTTCAAAACTCAGGCATGGATAGATTAATCAAAGAGGCATATAGAGAGCTTGGACTTATAACATATTTCACCCAAGGTCCCAAGGAAGTAAGAGCCTGGACGCTCAAAAAAGACTCGAAGGCGCCTCAGGCGGCAGGAATAATCCACTCTGATTTTGAGAGAGGGTTTATCAGGGCCGAGACTGCGGGCTATAAGGACTTTATTGAGGCTGGTTCAGAGGCGGCGCTGAAAGAAGTTGGGAAAATGAGATCTGAAGGAAAAGATTACATTGTAAAAGATGGTGATATAATACTTTTTAGATTCAATGTATAAAGAAATAATAAGACCCATTTTAAATAAGTTCGATTCAGAAACCTTTCACGGGTTAGCGCGTGAATCTATCCATGTAGCAGAGTTCTCTCCCATAACACTCAAACTCCTTGAGCTATTCGCGGATAAACATAGTAGATTTGAAGATAAGCGTCTTAAAACAACTTTAGGCGGTCTCGAATTAGAGAACCCGTTAATAGTAGGGGCGGGCTGGGATAAAGTGGGGCGTGCGGTTTTAGGATTATGGCATCTGGGGTTTGCGTCTGTAGAAGTAGGCTCTGTTCTTGAATATGGCCAGCCGGGCAACCCAAAGCCCCGGCTTTTTATGGTTTCCTCGGGAGTGGCGATTAACTGGCTCGCTTTTAACAGCCCAGGGATGGACATAGTCGCAAAAAATCTGGATAAGTATAAGGGGACCGGTATCCCGATTGGAATAAGCCTGGGACTAAATAAAGATGTGGATCATTCAGATGCTCCAAAAGCATACGCTACCGTTGCAAAGAAAATGTACGGTTATGCGGGTTACTTTGCCATAAATGTAAGCTCACCCAATACTCCCGGTCTTAGAAAACTCCAGGAAAAGGAACAGACGGTAGACATCATAAAAGCCGTGAATCAGGCAATGGATGAGTGCGGTGCTAGGAAACCTCTTTTTGTAAAAATAGCCCCTGATCTTAGCTATGAAGCGGTAGATGAAATACTAGATGTTGCCCTGGGGCATTCTGTAACCGGCATAGTGGCTTCTAATACTACGGTTAATGCAGATATCAAAGGTAAATATGGAGCCAAATGGAGAGACGGCCCCGGCGGTCTAAGTGGTGATGATGAAGACTATAGAAGAATGACAACTGAAATGATCTCTCATATCTACAGCCAAGCCGGAGACAAGCTCGATATTATAGGCGTCGGCGGGATCAAAGACGCACAGACCGCGCTTGAGAAAATAAAGGCCGGCGCAAAAGCTCTTCAGCTTGTAACGGCAATAAGAGGGGAGGGCACTGTAGTCGCCGGAAAGATAAACCGGGGGATCGCAGCTTATATGGATCAGGAGGGGATTTCTTCTCTTAAAGAGATAGTAGGCACTGATTCTAAGAAATAGTGCTTACGTCCTATAATGGGCGTTTATCTTTACGTACTCAAACGTTATATCGCTTGCAATTACAAAAGAGCTCGCCTTGCCGCATTTTATATTTAGCGTGATATCGAATTTGGTGTTTTGAAGTATTTTCTGCGCTTTCTTCTCATCCATTACTTCTTTTGAGTTACTTAGTATTTTCTGATCTCCAAAAAATAAATCTATTTTGTTCGGATCAAAGTTTACTCCAGCCCTACCTGCTGCTGCTACTATCCTGCCCCAGTTCGGGTCTTCCCCAAAAAAAGCGGTCTTTACAAGAAGAGAAGTGCCCAGTGTTCGGGCTATTTTTTCAGCGTCCTTTTCAGTCTTGGCACCCTTTACAATAATCTTTGCAACTTTAGTGGCACCTTCTCCGTCCTGCACTATCATCTCTGCAACTTCAGTTGCAACTTCTGTAACCGCACTCTCGAATTTCTTGTATTCAGCCCCACTTTCCCCAATAGCAGTGTTGCCTAATTTTCCATTGGCCAATAATAACACCGTATCATTAGTGGACGTATCGCCGTCAACTATGATCTTGTTAAAGGAGTTGTTAACAGAATTCTTAAGCGCCTTAGATAATGCTCTTTTCCCGATATTGATATCGGTAAGAATATAGGCCAGCATTGTCGCCATATTGGGTGCTATCATGCCCGCGCCTTTTCCAATGGCAACTACCGTGCCTTTTTTGTTCCCGATTTTTATTTGAGTCGACGCATACTTAGGAAACGCGTCTGTTGTCATTATTCCCTGAGCTACATCCAGGAAACCATCCTCTCTTAGATCTTTCACAAGTTTAGGCAGAGCTCTCTTCATTTTGTCTATCGGCAGCCGTCCACCTATTACACCGGTTGATGAAGGGATAACTAAGCTCTCACCAATGCCGAGTTCATTAGCGGCATGCTTTGAGGTCAGGATCGAATCTTTGAGCCCTTCTTTGCCGGTAAATGCGTTAGCAACACCACTGTTGATAAGAACAGCCTGGCAATAGCCGCTTTTTATTCTGTCCATTCCTACTAATACAGGTGGAGCTTTTACAATATTTGTTGTAAACACACCGGCCGCTTTAGCCGGAACCTCTGAGAATATTAGCGCAAGGTCTTTCTTTCCTTTCTTTTTAACACCCGATGATACTCCGCTTCCTAAAAAACCCGGGACCTTTATCATAGTTTGAGCTCCTCGATAAACCTTCTGGACTTTAACTCTTTTTCTGTGTGACGCTGTGTAAACTTTGTAAAAAGTTTTATATATTCTAGCACTTTTTCAAGGTTTGATTCCATTGAATCACTATCTAAGAGAAAATCCTTAGAAAAGATAAAACTGTTTTTTCTCTTCCCAACGCACTCAAAACATACTGAACCGCCTCCGTTAATGCTGAAATAAGAATCTCCTTCTATAGGTCTTTCACACTTAGCACATGTGTCTATACTTGGTTCATAACCTGAAATTGAAAGCGCTTGTAACTGGAATTGTAGAACAATGGGCAGGGGACTTCTTTTAGAATTCAGGTTCGAGAGAGCCTCTATTAAAAGCTCGAACAGCTCTTCATTAGGAGATTCTTTTGGAATTAAAGCATCTGTAGTTTCGAGCATTAGGCTCCCCAAAGCAAAAAGTTCAACATCTTCTATAAAGTTCTGGAAAACCTGGATTGTTTCAGTGTCTTCAAGGAATCTAAGCTCCTTTGCGCTATCTTTGAACATGACCCTAAAATGTACAAACGGTTCAAGTCTTGCTCCAAAGCGCTTCATACTTTTTTTTGCATTTTTCGCGATCCCGCTTATTTTCCCGAAGTCTTTGGTAAATATGCTCAGTATATAATCAGCGTCACCGTAAGGAGCCTTACGCAGCAAGAGGGCTTCAGAGGTATTCATAGAATGCATATTATTCCCTATAAGTGAATGTTTAGCTATAAATTATAACAATATTCAAAATCCGGTCTTTTGAGTTAATTAGTTTTCAAGGTTTTCTTTATAAAAGAGCGCAGGAGCAGCATCTGCTCATATGCTAGTTTCTGACCGGTTAGGGCGACCCCGTAAGCAGCCGCTAAAAGAATTACTGAGACCGGAACAAGCCAGAGACCGTAAGCGTCCAGTCCCAGCCACAACTGGCAAAGCCCGAGTGCTAAGCCCCCTATCCCGAGTAGAACGGCAAATCCGTAAAATGCTGCGAACATAGTCCACAAAGCTGAGCGGGGTCCTAAAGTACATCTGATTTCTATCTCCCCCTCTATTTCTTCAACGTCGAGGCTCAGCTCGGGCGACCAAAAATGACGGTCCCTTTCACTTATCGAAATAACAACAAGAGGTTTTACAAATTTACCTTCTAATTCTGAAGGCATATTTTTCAAAGACTCTCTTAACTTTGTTAAGACTTCATCTTTTTTAAGCGCGACTGAGAATGTATAGCGTGGGCGTATTTGAACTTTATTCATATTAGGAGAATTATAAACGATATATTCCTATAATACTTAATTATGGAGCGGATCGGTATTTGGTTTTAGATATTTAGTCAATCTCATAAAATCAGCATGGCGATAAATAGATAAAACACCGAGCCGAAGATGTCATTGAACATGGTGAGGAAAGGCCCTGAAGCGGCTGCGGGGTCAAAGTCCAGTCGATGAAGAACAAGCGGAGCCGCCACCCCTATAAAAGATGTTGCCAGAGTTGCAGAAACCATAGCGATGAATACAGCTAGAGCGAGTCTTGCAACCTCAGGCTGATTATAGCTTATTAAAGCGCCTATAACGGCTGCAATAATTCCGCATATAAGCCCCAGAGCAAGACCTACTTTCATTTCAGAAATCACTAGTTTAAACATCTGCTTTAAGTTTATTGTTCCCATTCCAAGACTTCTTATTATAATTGTTGTGGTTTGAAGCCCAACGTTTCCGCCCGTTGCCATAATTGCAGGCATAAAAGCGGCTAATATTGCGACTTTCTCAAGTGTAGGCTGGAATGCATATACAATAATAAATGCTATAAATAGCTCCCCTACAAGAGTAAGAAGAAGCCACGGGGCCCTTAGTTGTATCCTTGTCATCGTAGGCGTATAAATTGGATGGAGGCTATCTCCAACTCCTGCCATTTGCAGCATATCCTCTGATGCTTCCTCCGTTATAACATCTAATACATCGTCTGCGGTAATTCTTCCGATAAGAACCCCTCTGCCGTCCACAACGGGCAGGGAAAGTATGTCATATTTTTGAAATATCTTCGCTACGTCTTCCTGGTCTATATAAGGCGTTACAGTAACCTCGACAGGTTCCATAATTTTATTAACTTTAGTACCCGGTGTGGCTAATACTAGTTTGCTGAGTGAGATTTGCCCCAATAGCTTGTCGTGCTCGTCAGTTACAAATATCAGGTGAAAGTCTTCAACCTCGTCAGCTATTAGGCGTATCCAATTGATTGTATCTTGGACTGTAGAGTTTTGACTGATCTTAACAAGCTCGGTCTGCATGATACCGCCCGCGGTATCGTCCGGGTATTTAAGAAGCGGTTTTACATCCTTTGCCTCCTCAGGGTCCATCTTATCAAGGACTGTTTTGGCTGTTTGCTCAGGAAGCTCACCCAGTAAGTCAGCGGCATCATCAGAATCCATCTCGTCTGCAATATCGGCGATCTTCTCCGCGTCGAAATCTTCGAGGATGTCTTCTCTTTGCTCCGGGTCTAGTTCTAAAATTACTTCTGAAGCTGTTTCGTTATCCAGAGCTTCTAAGATTTTAGGATAATCTTTGGGGTCAAAAGTCTGTAGAATGCTTGCTATTTCTGAAGGGTGTATTTTGGATAAAGCTTCGCTGATCCGTTCAATATTTCCCTGTGTTAAGTCTTCGGAAATTCTTTGGGCGAGCTCAGGTCTAGACATATTATATCACCCCAAGTGAGTTAGTTGGTTATTCTATAGAAGAACAAGTAAAAGTAAAGCAAATCATACGATTTATCAGGTAAAATCCATTAGCCCCAATGAATAAAATAAAAGACTACATGAGCTTTATAAAATTTGAGCATACGCTCTTTTCTCTACCGCTTATATTTGCCGGAACCTTTCTTGCGGCCAAAGGTGTTCCTGATTGGAAGTTGTTGGTTCTGATTGTTCTTGCCGGTACGGGGGCGAGGACTTCGGCTTTGGCAATAAATCGAATTTTGGATTGGAAAATAGATGCGCTGAATCCCCGAACGGAAGATAGAGAGTTGCCGTCAGGCAAGATCAGTTTATTCAAAGCTTATGGTATAGTAGTGCTGGGGCTTATCCTTTACTTTGTATCAGCTTATCTGATTTGTGATTTAGTTTTGTATCTTTCTCCGATACCGCTTGTTGTCTTTATTGTTTACCCTCTGATGAAGCGCTTCACCCCACTGTGTCATTTCGGAGTAGGGCTTGGTCTTGCGCTGGCCCCGCTGGGCGGCTGGATCGCTGTAACATGCTCATTTGATGGAATTTTGCCTGCTGTTATCCTTTCGCTTTTTACCTTATGCTGGGTTTCGGGGTTCGATATTATTTATGCTACTCTCGATGAGGAATTTGATAGAAGGGCCGGAATTTACTCTATGGTGTCGGTTTACGGAAGAGATTTTGCCCTAATTATTTCAAGCGCTCTTCATCAGGCGGCATTCTTTTTTGCGGCTTTTTTATTTTTCTTAATGTTTAAATCAATCGTAGCGGGGATTTTCTTAGTTGTTATTGGTATTCTCCTATTTTTAGAGCATAGAAAAGCCGAGAATGTTGACCTTGCCTTCTTTAAAATCAATATCCTTGTAGGGCTTGCTATCTTCCTTTTTGTGCTCTCTGGGATATACTTACCTTAATTATGAGAACAATAGTAGGGTTTACCGGTGCTTCCGGGATAGCTTATGGCGTTGATTTTCTCCGAAGGTGTCCCGGGGAGAAGTATTTGATTGCAAGTAAATGGGGAAGAAGAGTACTCCATGAGGAGCTCGGACTTAAAACCCAGGAACTCCGTCCATGGGTAAATGAAATTTATAGTGATTCCGACTTGGGAGCGCCTTTCTCTTCAGGAAGTAATCATTTTGATACACTTGTTATAGTTCCATGCTCCATATCCACACTTGCAAAGATTGCAAACGGTATCGCTGACACCCTTATAACAAGGATTGCTCAAGTGGCTCTCAAGGAGAGGAGAAGGCTCGTGATTGCGCTTAGAGAAACCCCGCTTAGCTCAATTGCACTTGAGAATGCGCTTAAACTTTCAAGGGAAGGGGCTGTTATAATGCCGATTAGCCCCCCTCATTATTTAAATGCTGAAAACGTCAACGATCTTATAGAAGGCTATGTAGATAAAATTCTAAACCTTCTCGGGGTTAATACGGGAAACGGCTGGAGGCACGAAGAATTGGAGTAATTGTCTGTTAGGTTTAATTTCTTTACCCAAATTCTCCCGGAATAATTCCTGATTTCATTTATACTGGTTTTGTTTACAACCACTCCTTATTTTACATTTAATTAGAAAAGGGACTAAATAATGGCTAAAAAGCAGTTTTACGACCTTAGGGAATACATTACATATTTAGAGAAGATCGGCGACGTAAAACATATCAAAACCGAAGTTGACCCGATCTTAGAGATTGCTGAAATCGCCGATCGAGTTGTTAAAGAAGGCGGTCCTGCTCTTATTTTTGAAAACGTAAAGGGTGCTTCCTTTCCCTTGGCTATTAACCTTTTTGGTACCGAGGAAAGGGTTGAGCTTGCGTTAGGGCGAAAACCAAGAGATGTAGGAGAAGAGCTTGTTGATCTGTTTCATAAATTAAACCCGCCCTCTCTTAAATCCTTTTTCTCCGTCCTTCCCAAGGCTTATGAACTTCTCTCTATGAGGACTAAAAAGGTTAAGTGGGGATTCTCTCAAGAAATTGAAGAACGTCCTGACTTAACCAAATTACCGATAATAAAATGCTGGCCCCTAGACGGTGGCCGTTTCATTACTTTGGGCTTGGTGCTAACGCAAGACCCGGTTTCGAACAGGCGTAATCTCGGGATTTACAGAATGCAGGTTTATGATGAGAAAACTACGGGCATGCACTGGCACCCTCACAAGGGAGGCGCCGCGCATTATCATGAGGCCGCAAAACTTGGGAAGGATCTGGAAGTAGCTGTTGCTCTTGGCGGAGACCCCAAGATGATTTTCTCGGCAATCGCTCCCCTGCCCGAGGGGATGGATGAGCTTGCTTTTGCAAGCTTCCTAAGAGGCAAGCCAATCCCTATGGTTCCTGGAAGAAGTATCTCCCTCCGTGTTCCGGCAAACGCTGAGTTTGTAATCGAGGGCGTAGTGCCTCAAAACGAGCTAAGAGAAGAAGGGCCCTTTGGCGATCATTTTGGCCATTACTCGATGGAAGCTGATTTTCCAATATTTAACTTGACCAGTATCACACACAGGATAGACCCGATATTTCCTGCAACCATTGTAGGTAAACCACCAATGGAAGATGTCTTCTTGGGAATGGCGGCAGGGGATATGTTCTCGCCTTTGGCTCGCATTATTCACCCTGAAGTTAAAGACATGTGGGCTTATCCCGAAGCTGGATTCCATAATTTGCTTGTTGTATCGGTAGATGAGCGCTATCCCAAAAATGGTATCAAAGCTATGCTGGCTCTATGGGGTACGGGGCAGTTGGTTCTAACCAAAGTTATGATAATAGTATCGAGCGATGTTAATCCCAGGGACTGGGATGCTGTTTTAGACGAGATTGGAGAGAACTTTGATCCTAATGAGGATTTTCTTATGATCCCGTGGGCGCCTTTGGACACACTCGATTTCACGAGCGGCAAATTTAATGTAGGCAGCAAGATGGGTATCAACGCCGTTAGAAAACCTAGAGCGGGAAGAAAGAAAAAACCTGTTCCCAAAGATCTTCCGGATCCCAGAGCAAAACATAAAGAGATTATTGACTGGAGACTCCTTAATGGTGGAATTCTTGCTATAAAGCTTGATAAGAAGCCAAAAGAGATGATCCAGAAGTTGTTTAAGACCAAAGGGTATGAGGATGTCAGAATTATTGCGATAGTAAGCCCCGATATTGATATTCATAATAACACCGAACTCATATGGGGCATATTTACCAGGTTTGATCCCTATTTAGATGTGATATTTGAACATACGGAGCTTAAAGGTTCAGCTGTTATTTACGGCGGGCGGATGGGGATAGATGCAACGATAAAAAGCTGGTATCCTAACGTGATCGAAATGTCTGAGGATATCAAGGAGATAGTTACAGAGAGATGGAAAGAATACTGGCAGACGTAGAAAAACTTTGTTTTGATAAAGAGCTTTTCCCAATAATTGAAAAGGTGGAGAAGGGTGAGCGGCTAACATTTGATGACGGTATGACTATAATGGGTACTGAAGATTTAAACGCTGTAGGCATGCTGGCTGATTACGTTAAAAGAAAAAGGGTGGGGGATAAAGTCTATTTTGTTGTAAACCGCCATGTTAACCCATCTAACATATGCGCTATATCATGCAGGTTCTGTGCCTTTGGAGTAACCAAAAAATCCGCCAATGCTTATGAGCTTTCTCAGGAGCAGATTTTGTCAATGCTCAGTGACGATATTAGGGAAGTCCATATTGTCGGCGGTCTTCATCCGGATTGGAAATTTGAGCACTACTTAGACATTATAAAACTAGTAAAAGACAATTTTCCCCAAACGCATGTAAAAGCCTTTACAGCGGTAGAGATTGACTGGTTTACGGAGCTGACCGGCAAGAACATAGAGTGGGTTCTGCAAACTCTTAGAGAAAATGGGGTCGATGCGCTTACAGGAGGAGGGGCCGAGATACTCCACCCCGATATCCGCAAGAAAATTTGCGCTCCCAAGACGATTGCTACAAGATGGGAAGAGATTCATAACATAGCTCATCGTATAGGGATTCCCACTAATGCCACAATACTCTACGGACACATTGAAGAGCCGTTTCATATTGTGGATCATCTAGACAGGCTCAGACGAGTTGAGGATGAATCCCCCGGATTTTTTGCCTTTATTCCCGTTCTCTTTCAGCCTGAGAATACAGGTATGAAAAAGGAAGTGAAATTCTTTGCGGGCTCCTATGATCTCAAGGTGCATGCCCTTGCAAGACTCTATCTAGACAACTTCCCTCATATCAAATCCTACTGGATTACACTTGGGGAGAAGATGGCTCAGGTTGCACTTCATTACGGGTGCAGCGATGCGGACGGCACGATAATGCGTGAGAAAATCATCCACGACGCCGGAGCGTCTTCAGAGCTTGGGCACACTCGCGATTTCATGGTTAATATGATTAAAAAAGCGGGTTTCATTCCCGTAGAAAGGGACGCCTTATATAACGAAGTGCAAGTTTATAATTAGAGTATGTAAGAACTTTTATGGTTTATTCCCCCTTTTGTAAAGGGGGATTTGAATCCTTTATCCCAAGTGAGTTGCCAAGCTCAGGTCTTGAGTTTGTATCCGGTCTTGAAAATCCACCAGACGGTTGTAATGCATATAACCAAAAATAGCAGTGTCATACTAAAGCTGACAACAACATTGACGTCGGAAATTCCATAAAAGCTCCATCTAAAACAACTGACTAAGTAGACCACGGGGTTAAGCAGCGTGATCTTCTGCCATATTGGGGGAAGCATCTTTATTGAGTAAAATGTGCCGCCCAGAAATGTAAGCGGGGTGATTATCATCAGAGGTATGATCTGTAGTTTTTCAAAACCATCTGCCCATATACCGATTATGAATCCAAACAAACTGAAGGTCACAGCAGTAAGAATAAGGAATCCGATCATCCAGATGGGGTGCTCAATCTCATATGGTACAAATAACCTGGCCGTAACCAGAATCAGCACTCCTAAAATTATTGACTTAGTCGTAGCCGCTCCTACATAACCAATTAAGATTTCAATGTATGAGATAGGCGCCGAGAGGACTTCGAAAATGGTGCCCGAGAACTTGGGCAAATAGATGCCAAAGGATGCATTTGAGATACTCTCAGTCATAAGCGAGAGCATAATCAAGCCCGGGATGATGAACGCTCCATAGTTTACCCCTTCAATCTCTCCCATACGTGATCCGATCGCTGCTCCAAAGACGACAAAATATAACGAAGTCGATATGATAGGAGATGCTATGCTCTGCATCAGAGTTCTCCAGGTGCGGGCCATCTCAAACTTATAAATTGCCTTAATTGCATGTATGTTCATTTCTTTTCGGTCACCAGACTGACAAATATTTCTTCTAATGTGCTCTCTCTGGAATGCAGGTCTCTAAAATCTATTCCATGCTCGGTAAGATTGCGCAGCAATATAGTAATTCCCGTTTGCTCGCTTCGTGCGTCAAAGGTGTAAATTAATTCTGTTCCGCCTGAGGCCAGTTCCAGTGAATGTTCGGAAAGCGCATCGGGAATTGAGTCTAGGGGATTCTGCAGGTGCAGCTTTAACTGCTTCTTGCCCAGTTTCTGCATTAGCTGAGCTTTGTCCTCCACTAAAATAATCTCACCTTTGTTAATTATCCCTATCCGGTCGGCCATCTCTTCTGCCTCATCAATATAATGAGTCGTCAGGATTATAGTCACACCGTTTTCCCTCAAGCTCCTAACCATCTCCCACATATCCCGGCGGAGCTCCACATCAACTCCGGCAGTGGGCTCGTCGAGAAAAAGTATCTTCGGCTCATGTGAGAGTGCTTTGGCAATTAACACTCGGCGCTTCATGCCTCCTGAGAGTGTGATTATCTTGGAGTCCTTCTTGTCCCACAGTGAAAGATCGCGAAGCACCTTCTCTATATATGCCGGGTTTGGGGGTCTCCCGAACAGACCGCGGCTGAAATTCATTGTAGCCCATACAGTTTCAAAAACATCTGTGGTCAACTCCTGGGGGACCAGGCCGATCTTGGCTCTTGCCGCTCGATAGTCTGAAATGATATCATGGCCATCTGCTAATACGGTGCCCTCACTTGGATTGACAATCCCGCAAATAATACCGATCAATGTTGTCTTCCCTGCCCCGTTCGGACCCAGGAGAGCAAATATCTCTCCTTCCCGGATCTCAAGGTTTATATTCTTGAGAGCTATTAGGCCAGAGCTGTAAGTTTTGCTCAAATTTTTGATTGAGATAATTGTCTGCACCGACGCTCCTTAAATTCTAAAAATCTTATAGTATATCTGATAACAAGTTTTGATACGTATAAGATTCTTTGTAATGTTTAGAAGATTGCTTCTAAATATATCATTAAGCCTACAATTAGGATGAATTAATTGCGGATTGGACTCCGAAATGGCAAGCTAATATGTCCTAAGTTGTCATTCCCGAATTTTTTAGTCGGGAATCCACGTTTTGTCATTGCAGGTGCCTCAAGAATGCTCGGCAGTCTCTTTCTTTGTCATTCTGACCCACGTCCCGGATATGTGTCCGGGATGAGATTAAATTACTATTGACTCAGAATGTTTAATACTTATACTCCTAAATTAGGAGGAACACGTAAATGACAAACTTAATGAAAGCACTCATATTCAACGCTGTATTAATAGTATTATTGGCCGGGGGATTCATTTATGTTAATGATGTGCAGGCCGAGTCTGCTCAGCCTCAAGAGGTTACATTTCTTGATATAGACTTCAATGCTTTTCCGGATGCAGGAATTGTAGTAGCTCAAAATACATGCGGTGATGAGGTTTGTACCGCCAGACAGTGCTGCTGTCTTAATATTGATAATGGTAACCAGTGCTGTAGACCGAAAAAGGGCGACAACTGCGTCGAATCCTGTAAAAAAAGCAAGCCATGTTAGTGGGTTATACAAATGCTAGTGCTTTTGGGTTAAATCTCCGTTAATTCCATCTGAAGACTGGGTGAATTTTCTAATATTTTTAAAAGAACCCCTTGAAATGGGGGAATTTGTGCTTATCATATCGGTGAGGCAAAAAAATGGGTTTTGAAAACAAAATGGGGAGGATTTAACAAATCATGCTTAACACAGAAAATTTAGGAAATTACGGAGCTAAAAACGCGCGCCACATATACATTGGCGAGCTTAAGAGAACCACTCTAAATAAACCGGTCGCAGAACTTGATGCTACCGAGAAACACGACTACACATGTCTGCAGGAGCAGATGTATTGGGGTAAGGAAAATGGTTTTAACCTCGTTCTCACTCGTGATACCGGAAAAGTTGACTGCTGGATGATCAGAGACACTGATATGAATCAGCTAAACCCGATTTTCAAACAGACAATCCTAGAAGTACTTTAAGTACCACTTAAAATTAAGATAAAAAGTTCATAGAGGTAATCCGTCAATATTATTAGTTTATTCGTTAGATCAAAGTATTGAGTCCGGACTTAGTTCAATTTTAGTATTATTTCGCAGAATTCCGTTTCCTGCTCTATTTAAAAACTTGAAATGTGTTAATGTAATAATGTGTGATTTTTCTATAAAGGTTAGGGAGCTGGTTATGAGTGAATACGAAGAAATCGTCCAAAAACTAAACTTAAAAAAACAAGAGCTTGAAGAGCGACTGGGCAGGGTTGAGAACTCACTCAGAAAGACTCACGCAAAGGATTGGAGTGAGCAGGCCCAGGAGCGTGAAAATGAAGAAGTTGTTGAAAGACTAGAAGAGAGCGCCCGCCTGGAATTAAATCAGATATACGAAGCGCTATCCCGTGCTGAGAAGAACGAGTACGGCGTCTGCGAGGTATGTGACGGTCCCATCAAAATAGCACGTCTTGAAGCTTTACCTTATACCAACCGATGTTTTAGCTGCGCTAGTGAATTGGAATAGCTTTTCCCTTTTGTCCTGATAGTACCTGCCGGTTATCAATTAATTCTTTGACTTAAAAGAGCTTATAAGATATAAGTTTGTTTAGAACTTTTTGGCATTTTATTTAAGCTAAGCTTGGAGGCGTATGAGAATGGAGATAAATCTGGTAAAAGCTGATGAAGATTTTACACATATTGAGCTAACCGGAAGGGTTGATCTGCAGGGAATTGGTGATCTGGATTTTGAATTTTCAAAGCAGACCGTCACAAGGAAAAAACCTGTACTAGTTGATCTCTCCGGTGTCGATTTTATGGCATCCATAGGATTAAGGATGCTTGTCCTCTCCACAAAAGCACTTAACCGGTTTGGTGCTAAGCTGGTTTTGTTAAATCCTCAAAATGAGGTTGAAAGTGTTCTTAGAACCTCCGGGTTTGATCAAATAATGCCAATATCTCATGATTATGATGAGGCTGTGGGCATTCTTACAAACTCCGGCTGACTTTAAATCCCTTAGATTAGTTCTTTCCTTTCTTTCCCGCATAGAGCCTAATTCATAGCGCAAGCGTACCATAAACATGGTCATAGAATTATTGTAATTATTGCCGGGTTTTGTTAAGATTGCAGAGTCACTTCTTAAAATGAAAATTATTCTCAAACGCACAATCGCGATATTGTTTGTATGCTTAAGTGTCTCAACCCTCTCATATGCCGAGGACGATAATAAAATTGTAATCGGCATGTCGGCTGCATTCTCTGGACCATCAAAAAATCTGGGCTATGAACTTTACAACGGAATGATGGCGTATTTTGAATATATTAATAAAAATGGTGGTGTAGATGGAAAGAACATAGAAGTCCTTGCATATGACGATGGATATAATCCGCTTCCGGCGATAAATAATACATTAAAGCTCTTGGATGAGGATAAGATATTCCTTCTAATGAACTATGTAGGTACCCCTACAGTTACTCGCGTCTTGCCTATTCTTAAAATTTTTGAAACCAGAGATATTTTCCTCTTCTTTCCATTTACGGGAGCCGAGCCTCAACGAACGCAGCCTTATATGGACTATGTCTTTAATCTACGAGCCTCATATCTTCAGGAAACGGCATGGCTTGTCGCTAATTTTGTTGATCTCGCAAGGCCAAAAATCGCTGTCTTTTATCAAGCGGATGCCTATGGGAGGAGTGGCTGGGATGGTGTAAGGAAAGCGCTTTCAAAATACGGACTTAATATAGTCGGTGAGGCCACATATAAAAGAGGGGCAAATTTTTCATCGAGCTACAAAGAACAGGTTGAAATTTTAAGAAAGGATAATCCAGACGCTATTATCTCAATCGGCTCTTACGCCGCATGCGCGGGGTTCATCCGTGATGCAAGGGATGCAGGATGGGACATCCCAATAGCAAATGTCTCTTTTGTAGGCAGTGAGAGTATGCTCGATCTGTTAATAGCGCAGGGTAGGGAAAATTCAAAAGATTACACTGTTAATCTTATCAACACGGAAGTTGTGCCTGATTATACAGACACTTCTTTGCCTGCTGTTAAACAGTATAGAGAGTTGATGGCTAACTACACTCCCAAACTCCCGCCCGGTGTTGAAAGCAGTGGTAATTTGAATTCAGATTTTGTCGCGGATAAATACGGGTTCGTAAGCTTCGAGGGATTCCTAAATGCCAAAATGCTTGTAGAGATATTAAAACGCATGAATGGGGATATAAAAAAGAGCCGTATAAAAGACGCGGTTCTAGGAATTAAAAATTATGATCTTGGAATCGGGGAGACCGTATCTTTTGGAGCCGGGCAAAACCAGGGGCTTAACAAAGTCTATTTTAATACTGTTATAGATGGCCGCTATGTTCCAATAAAAGACTGGAGTATTTTTAAAAAATAGCCCTATGTCTAAGTTATTCAAAAGAACCCTCATAATAATGATTGTTTTGTTTGGAATAATTGCTACCGCCACTTCAGCGCTATCAGGTTGGTATATCTATACCGGGCTCACAGACGAATTTAAAACAAAGGGAACCTCGATAGCAAGGATTATTTCTGATTCAGCTGTTGGGATTTTGTTAAATAGCGATCCTGCCACACTGCAGTCAATTCTAGACGAATATCTCGATATTGTCGGGGTTTCCTATATCTTGGTCGCCGATTCCGGCGGTGTTATTGTTTCTCACACTTTTGTCCCCGGAATACCTGAAAACATAGAAGATTTGTCAGCGCGTATGTCAAAAAAGTACCTAAATACGGATATTGATATTGAGCCTTTTACAATTACTGAGTCGGACGATCTTCTTAATATCACCTCCCCCATTCTTGGCGGGGTAGCCGGGTATGTCATAGTTGGAATGGACCTTAGCTTAATCAAGAGTCAGATAATATCGATCGTACTAAGACAACAGGTCTTAATATTTACTATCTTCCTGTTCGCCATTGGGCTAAGCTACTTATTGATTAACAGAATTTCTTCTCCCTTAAATAGATTAACCGAGCATGCCACAAGATTAGCATCGTCTGATCTATCCGACTTTAAAGATATCAGCTCTGAAATAGAGCCGATTGCCAGAAGCTCAAAAGATGAAATAGGGGATCTTGCCCAATCCTTTGTCTTTATGGAAGGAAAGCTTCAGGACTCAATTAATCAGCTGGCTGAAACGATCAGCGCTAAAGAAAGAATAGAGGGAGAACTTGGTGCCGCCAGGGATATCCAGCTTAACATTCTGCCCAAGCATCTTCCTCAAAAAAGGGAAATTGAATTACAAGCTAAGATTGAGCCTGCTAGAGAGGTTGGAGGAGATTTCTACGATTTCTTTTTCATCAACAACAAAAATAACATTGAGAATGTAAAGGGAGATAGCAGCAAACTTTTCTTTGTAATAGGCGACGTATCGGGAAAGGGTGTTCCGGCAGCTCTTTTTATGGCCGTTACAAAGACCTTGATTAAAGCCACTGCCTCTATGGATCTATCTCCTAGCGAAGTTCTGACGAAAGTAAATAAAGAATTGTCAGTCGATAATGACGCGTGCATGTTTGTTACTCTATTTTGCGGGATGCTTAACATAACCTCAGGAGAATTATCTTACTGTTCAGCCGGACATAACCCGCCGTATCTTTTGACGAAGACCGGTGCCTCTGAATTAGTACAGGAAAATAGCTGTATTGCACTTGGCATACTTGAGGATGCGCAGTATTTAACATCTAAATTGACTCTTAATAAGGGAGATGGAATATTTCTATATACAGACGGAGTTACTGAGGCAATGAATGTTGAAAATAATGATTACTCCGATGAAAAGTTAAAGCAGTTTTTACAAAATCTGGATTCATCTGATCCTCAAGATATTATTAATAATGTTTATAACGATGTTGTGAATTTTACCGATGGTGCGTCACAATATGATGATATAACGATGTTGGCCATCAAATACTTGGGATAATGACAAAAGAAATATCAATAGAACTAGCCAATGATTTTAAGGAGTTAATTAGATTAAATAGTATTCTTGAAGAATATTGCTCCTTAAACCAATTTCCTTCAAAAATTCTCTTTGCTCTTAACCTCTCCTTAGAAGAGGTAATTACCAATGTTATATCTTACGGTTATGAGGATGAAAAGGAGCATCTTATTAATGTCAGAATTCGTTCAGTCGACAACTGGCTTGAGATCGAGGTTGAGGATGACGGAAAGCCCTTTAATCCTCTTGAAAAAGAGGACCCGGATGTAGATGCGCCAATAGAAGAAAGGCAGATTGGAGGGCTTGGAATTTATCTTGTCCGCAACTATATGGACGATCTTGCGTACAAAAGAAACGGTGGTAAGAATCTCCTGTTCATGAAAAAATTGTTAAGCTGAGGTTTTTATGAATATTCTTGAAAATAAGAATGGAAATATAGTTATATTAGCTCCCCAAGGCAGGTTAGATATCACAAATTCGGGTGATCTTGAGAAAAAACTGTTGAGCTTGATTGATATCGGCGAGAAACAGTTCATCCTGGATTTTCGTAATTTAATCTATATAAGCAGCAATGGTCTCAGGGCTCTTTTGGTAGGTGCCAAGAGGTTAAAAGGCGAGGGCGGGACTATTGTTCTGTGCTCCATGGCAGAGCAGATCAAGGAAGTCTTTGATTGCGCCGGATTTTCTTCAATTTTCAAGATTTATTCTACTGATACCGAGGCTTTGGAAGCTTTTTAGAATTTATTATGTGAGCTGAGTTTCTAAAAGCAACTATTTATCAAGCAAAGACATCGTTCTTTGGCTATTTTATCTTTTATGTAGCTTTTTCAACATACTTAGAGGGTGTGATTATTTGCAGTTTAGATTTTCCTCTACAAGATCACACTCTAATATTTTATTCCCGTTTACGTCTCTCTGCGCAACCTCTATGGTTCCGTCTTCCTTAAATTCAACTGTTGAAAATCCGTGCTCATCTATTGTCATTCCTTCCTCGATTTTCATGTCGTCTACACTCATACCCGCAATTGAAGCCGTGGGTGATTTGTTGAGTTCAACTCCACTCGATCCCGTTATTAGCTGTGAGGGAATACCACTGCCGCCTGACTTGTTAAAGTTAAGATATTGGAATAGATGTATATGTCCTGAGAGTACAAACTTAATGCTCTGAGGGAAATTCATCTTTCCCGCGGTCTGAAGGGTCAAATTTGTGCAGCATTTAGGATCCGTGGGAGATTTTTTTTCATCATCTATTCCCCACATGGGATGATGTGTAAGGAGCCAAGCTGTATTTGTTTGTACATTGCCGAGTGTCTGAAACTCACTTGAGTATTGATCAACCAGATCTGAAGGCGCATCGGCATCTTCAGCACAAGCCGTGTCCATGTTGAAAATATCTAACTCTCCAATATTTATGCTGAACGGGCTGCTGAAATCAGTGCAGAGATCAGTCGATGGAGGGGTAGCCAATGTTGTATCCAAAAATATGAACCATCCCTTTCCTGCACGCCCGCATACTTCATGATTTCCCCTTGCCATTATCCACGGAGCCACACCCAAAAGAGGCTCGGCAGGCGTAAAGAAATCAGCATCCCATGTGTCCCAGTTGTCCCCGTGCGGCGAGCCTTCACATCCCGATTTGCCTTGTGGGCAGGGGGCTTCTCTGTATAGATAATCCCCTACATGGATTATGAGATCAGGGCCCCACGCAGCGGCGCTCTCGGAAATGGCTTTAAATGGCCATTTGTCAGGGTCGTTGCAGTCCTGGAATTTATCATCCTTACTATCCAGTCTGCACCCGGTGTCTCCTATTATAGCTATCCGTTTTGGACTACTTTTAGGTAATGAAAACTCTAGAGTCCCGATAGATGCGGATTCTGCGTCAGCGGGGATAGTGGATTGACATACCAGTACAGGAAAATCACTATCACTTGGTCCCTGTCTTGTCTCCATGGTTTGTGTCATTTGTCGATTCAGAGTGGAATTTAATGTAGAGTCGTTACCGATGGAGATCATAGGGCAACCGGAATCTTCTGTGATGATTCTGGCAATTGTGCTTCCAGAGGGTCCAAGAACAGTCCAGGCTGAGAGAATATTTGTTTCCTGGCCCAGTTCATTATTATCACAAGCCGCTAGAGTCAGAACAGTGAGTAGAAGTATAAAATTTACAAATAAGCTCTTGGGAAAAAAAGTTTTGTATGGTTCAATTTGATAAAGGTCTTTAAGTACCAATTTCCATCCCTCCGTGAAAGATTAATCTAATTTTTAGAGATTTGCCTGAGTTAATATCGAACTAATAGTTTTATTCTACAACAAAAGTTTTTAGATTATAAGTTTATCATTATTCCTCTTAAGTGTTTGAGGGCATATTTGTTAGGTCTGGAATTCTTGAGCAGTTTTGATTATATTAGGGGGGAAAACAAGTTCTTACACGGGGTAACGAATATTGGCGGTCACTGACGCTCAAATAGAATATCTTGAAGACATGGCGACTCATATACGTGAGGACATTATTATTATGCTTGAGACAGCCGGATCCGGTCACTCAGCCGGCTCCCTTGGTACGGCGGATATTTTCTCAACCCTTTATTTTCATGTAATGAAGCATGATCCTGCGAATCCCGACTGGGAAGATCGGGACAAGTTTGTATTGAGTAATGGGCACATCTGTCCCGTTCTATACGCAACTCTTGCCGAGGCGGGGTACTATCCCAGAAAGGAGATAATGACTCTAAGGAAGCTTGGATCAAGGCTCCAGGGTCATCCACATAGAGGGTCGCTGCCGGGTATAGAGGCTTCAGGAGGTCCGCTGGCTCAGGGACTATCAATTGCGGCGGGGATGGCAATTGCGGCAAAAATTGACAGAAGTCACACAAAAGTGTTCTGCATGGTTGGGGACGGAGAGATGAATGAAGGGCAAATCTGGGAAGCCTTGATGTTTATCGGCAAAAACCGCCTTAATAATTTCACACTTATTGTAGATAGAAATAATATACAGATTGACGGATTTACAGAGAAGGTTATGCCGCTTGAGCCGCTAAATGACAAGCTCACGTCTTTTGGATTCCACGTTCTTGAAGTAGACGGTCATGACATCAGAACATTGATTGAAGCGTTTGAAGAGACAATATTTGATAAGCCGAAGGTTCTTTTGGCACACACAATTCCGGGCAAGGGTGTAGACTTTATGGAATTTAAACCCGAGTGGCACGGTAAGCCGCCTAATGAAAAAGAAGCCAAGAGAGCACTTTCTGAGCTTGAGTCATTAAGATCCTTAGGTGGTAAGATAACAAGTGAATATGAGTAAGAATCTAAACCCAAAATTTCATTTAGCCGGTAATATTTTTAATAACCCTGACCAGGTTCCTGCGAGGAACGGCTATGGGGAAGGTGTGGTTGAAGCCGGCCATGCCGACAAAAATGTTGTTGTCTTATGCTGTGATCTCACGGAATCTACACGTAGTGCGAAATTTAAAGAGACATTCCCCAAAAGGTTTGTCGAGATAGGGATAGCCGAGCAGAATATGGCCGGAATTGCGGCAGGTATGGCATTTTCGGGCAAGATTCCCTATATGTCCTCCTACGCGACGTTTAATCCCGGAAGGAACTGGGATCAGATACGCGTCAGCATCTGCTACAGCATGGCGAATGTTAAAATTATGGGCGCTCACGCCGGCATTTCAGTCGGACCTGACGGCGCCACTCATCAGGCGATGGAGGATATAGCCATAACCAGGTGTCTTCCTAACCTAACTGTTATTGTCCCGTGTGATTATTGGGAGACTAAAAAGGCTGCAATCGCCATTGCCGGAATTGAACGTCCCGTATACATGCGTTTTGGGAGGGAAAATGTTCCCGTGATTACAACGGAGACAACTCCTTTTCAAATCGGAAGAGCGGATACATACAGAGATGGACAGGATGCTACGGTTATTGCCTGTGGGTCTTTGGTCTACGAAGCGCTTGTTGCCGCAGAGAAGCTTAGTAGTGACGGCATAGATGTAAGGGTTATCAATTGCCATACCGTAAAGCCGATAGATGAGAAAGCTGTTATTAAAGCCGCCAAAGAAACGGGGGCAATTGTTACTGCGGAAGAGCATCAGGTTCATGGTGGATTGGGAAATGCGGTGGCGGAGGTTGCTGCAAAAAACTACCCTGTACCGATGGAGTACGTAGCCATGATGGACCGCTTTGGAGAATCAGGTGAGCCAAACGAGCTTATGCACAAATTCGGACTTGATTCAAAGGGTATTATTAAAGCAGTAAGAAAAGTGCTAAAACGTAAATAGGACCTTCCTTCCAATATCTTATATTTCCCTAAAATTTATGGACTACCATCAAGGTGTGATTTCATACCAGATATTTTTTATAAAACCGGCCTCGTCTGTCTCTGCAATCTGCTTTACTATCTCGGGCGTACCGTCATTGCATTTCCACTCATAAACCGTAGCGCGCCCCGAGGCGTACATGGGTATAAAGTCAGAGGACGGATTTTCCCCGCAGTAGTTGAGCATGCCATCATTTGGCTCTTTGCTATAATCTCCTCTTTCCTGGCATGGTAGATTGGCCCCGACGTTACATGCATAAACATTCCCGTTCATACAGCGCCACGATGTTCCATTAATGAATACATCAAGAGGTGCTGACTCAGGAGCGCCGAATTCTTTTTTTAACTTCTCCGCAATTATCTCCGGAACTTTTGGACCTGTGTATTCCGGTCCGGGAGTGTCAACGGTTCCTGCGGATTTGCAATATTCAAAAGGGTTGTCAAAAGTTTTTTGGCTGTTTTGGTTATTGGTGTCTCCACTTGAGCTGCACGCCGCAAGAAGTAGTGCAAGTAATAAAATTGGTAATGAAAGGATTATGGTTTTTTTATACAATGTTTCCCCCTTAAACAAAGATAGTAACTACATTATATAGAATGGAGGAAATATTCCCAAACAAAAGTATGATATTGGCAAGCTAAATTAGTTAATGTATGATTTTGCACCAAAACATTACCGGGTTGGTCAAACTTTGAAAGGAAATATTCCTCTAAGCTGGTTCCATAAAGAAATAGAATGTCCTAAATTCCACTGGGTTAAGCTCCCTTTATCCGGACTCCCGTGGGTTCATAATGCTGAGATTCCCGCCGGTTACAGTATGGAAGATTTGTGCAACAAACTGGAATCAAGCTTTCCTAACGGATTCTTGCTACGGGGATGCAGCAGTGAGTTGGCGGGATATTTAAACAAGAAGGGTTATGAGATTATTAGAACGGGGGCCCAAGGGACCTTGGATTTAGAAAATTTAAATAAGCTCCCACGAACGGTAACTGACCTTGCGAGAAGAGGTGAAAAGTACGGTACGGTGAAAGAGATACCATTATCTCAATCCAATCGACAGAGGGTGACCGAATTTATTGCTCATACCTCATACGGAACCAAGCCTCACCTTCAGTACTTATTCAATAATAATTTTGATTCCAATACCAGGTGTTTTGTTATGAGCTCATCAGAAGACAAGTGGCTTGGAGTAATTACGGTGTCTGTTTCGGGGAAGAATTCCTGTTATACAGAAATGATGCTGCGCAGCAAAAAAGCGCATGTTGGCGTCATGGAATCGTTATTCGTCTCGGTTATGAAAATCTTAAGAGACGAAGGGGCCAAGCATTTCAGTCTGGGGGAGGTGCCCTTTATCTCTCCTGAGTCAATGGAGGTGGACGGGCTTCCAAATTCTTTTAAGCGATCACTGCATGAATCTTTTTTGTTTAAAGCGGGTCATTTATTAAGATATGCTTTTAACTATAAAGGGCTATTTGATTTCAAGAATAAATTTGATCCCCAGTGGAAGCCGGTTTATATCTGCGCGACTCCCAAACTGCCTTTATTAGGCGTAATTGACCTATTTTGTAAAACCGGATACATGGACCTCTCATATTCAGAATTAATAACTAGTATCAAAAGCTATCCCGCCGTTTTACCTGCAGCAGCGTTTCAGGGACGCAAGCCGCGGCCCGGCTGAAAAAAATGAAATCGATAGACTGTATTATTTGACCAGCCATTTGAATGTTGATGATGTCCTGGATGAAGACGGCAATCAGGTCCTAAAAGATTGGAAATTCTATATAACTAGTGAAATCCGCGAGCTTGAAGATTAACCTAAAGAATTAGCAGACTAAACTTTATATTGTAATTCCCGGTCTTAATTGTGTAAGATTTTACACACAAAGCAACCCACAACATTGTTTATCTATAAGGAGCATTTTTATGAGAGTCTACAAAGCAAGCCAACTTATATTTATATTTGTGCTGGGTCTTTTATTCTTGGGTAATTTTTCTTCTGTTTCAAAAGCGCAATCGGAGAATGCGCTTTCCGCATCTGAAATAATACTCATTCTTGATGCCTCAGGCTCTATGTGGGGTCAAATCGAGGGGCAGAATAAGATTTCGATTGCTAAAAAGGTGCTTAAGAACCTGATTGCTGAGCTTCCCGAGAGCGTAGAAGTTGGTCTGATAGCTTACGGACATAGAGATAAGGGAGATTGTAAAGATATAGAAACGGTTGTTCCGCCCGGACCTTTAGATAGAACTGTTCTTAATGAAAAGATTGACGAGTTGAATCCTAAGGGTAAAACGCCTATTACGGACTCAATTCTTACTGCTTTTGATCTTGTCCGTAGTAACGAGAATGCGACTACAGTTATCCTGGTGAGCGACGGCATTGAGACCTGCGGTGGAGACCCGTGCAAGGCGGTTAAGGAAGCTAAGGACGCGGGTATTAATTTTATAATGCACGTTGTAGGGTTTGATGTAGGGGATGTGGATGTATCTCAGTTAGAGTGCGCAGCTCAGGCAGGCGGCGGGCTATATCTTAGCGCGCAAAATGCAAGCGAGCTTTCAGAAGCTCTTGAGACCGCAGTTGATATTCCAGCTGAGCTTCCAACCGGCAAGCTTTCTGTAAAAGTAACAGCACAGGGAAAACTTCAGGACTCTATTTTAATATTAACGAATGTTGGGACAGGCGAAGAACTCAAAGGACAGAGGACTTATTCAAGCTCCAATACTAACCCGAGAATAATATCCTTGCCTGACGGAGTCTATGACCTTGAAGTAAGGCCTATTAACATGCAGGGGTTTGACAGCCGTACAATAACGGGGATAGAAATCAAGGAAGGAGAAGTAGTCGAAAAAGAAGTGGATTTTGGTTTCGGCGAACTTTCCATAAAAGTTCTACAGAATGAAAAATTAATGGACTCTTCCGTTCATGTCTATGAGCCCGGTACTGAAAATGTTGTAGCCTCTGGGCGCACGTATGAATCTTCTAATACCAATCCCCTGGTCATAAAGCTCAATCCTGGCAGCTACGATGCCCTGGTCAGAGCTATCAAAATTGTCGGAAAACCTACTGTTAAATTTGAGGTTGTGGAAATTAAAAGCGGGGAAACTCTAGAGAAACTTGTTGATTTCTCTAGCGGAACGTTAAAAGTAGGGGCTCTCCAGGGGGAGAAATTAGTCGACGCTGTAGTTTACATCAAAAATCCAGACACCGGTGAGCAGGTTGCTCAAGGGCGTACTTACGTTAGCTCAAAATCAAACCCGAAGGCATTTGAGCTTAGCCCCGGTGTTTATGACGTGAAAGTTTCAGCTGTGAAAATTACCAATAAACCTTCTCAGGAATTTAACGGTATCGAAATTAAAGCTTCTGAGGTTGTTGAAAGAACGGCCCAGTTCTCAAGCGGACTATTAAAAATAGGTGCCCTGGAAGGAGAAAAGTTTGTAGACGCGTTAGTATATATCATGGATTCAAAGACTGGTGAGCGGATCGCTCAGGGACGAACATACACAAGCTCAAAATCAAATCCTGACACTTTTGAGCTCGTCCCCGGATTATACGATATTAAAGTCACAGCGGCTAAGATAGAAGGCAAACAGTCAAAAGAGTTTGAAGGTGTTGAACTCAAAGGTGGGGAGACGGTGGAGCGTACCGCGCAGTTCTCAAGCGGTGTATTAAAAGTTGGCGCTACTCAAGGTGAGATTCTAATAGATAGTCTCGTTACTATTAAGGATTCCAGGACTGGAGAGCAGATCGCTCAGGGGCGTACTTATACAGGCTCTAAATCAAACCCTAAGGAATTTATCTTAATCCCCGGTTCATATAGTGTTACATTGAAGGCTTTAAAAATTGACGGTAAGCCTGAAAAAACATTCGATATTGAAGTGAAAGCTCAGGGAACCTCTGAGTTTAAGGCTGATTTTGCGAAATAAGAACTTTTAGATAATGCGGTATTGAGGGAGGTTATATGTCAGAGGTAGGCGATTTCCTAAAACATTATATGTTCGGCCATCAGGCCCCCTCTCAGTTCCTAAACGGCCTAAAATCCGAAATCAAGGATTCCCTTAAAGTCGATGCGGGAGCGTTAATTGAATCCATCAAAAAAGAGGCTAAAGAAATAGAGGAGGCAAACGCTTCTTCGATAGTAGACGCTCCTTCCCACGGCCATCTCGAGTTATGCTCGAGCGTATTGTCCGCTTACAATAATTTGCTTCCGCTGTTAGGTGATAAGGAGGCTACGGTAGATTTCATTAGCAAAGCTATGATGGACGGTGTTAATAATCTTTCCATGCGGACTTCTCTGACTCTTGTGCTCAAAGCATGCAAAGACAATCCCGACCGTCTGCGTGATATCTTTAGCTGGCTTATGGAGCAGTACGGAGCCACTTTCAGCTGGACGGCTCCCCACAAGGAAACTGAAAAGGAAGACAGCTTCTCGATCGAGATTCAAAAATGCTACTATTTTAATTTCTTTTCTTCTCATAATGCGGCATTTCTAACTCCCATACTTTGCCAGCTGGACTCGCTCTGGTTTGATATGGTTGATCCCGACAAACACGGCTTCTCTTTCGACAAGTCCCGATATCAAACCCAGGGCTACGGCGCACCAAAATGCGTGTTCCCTATTATTATGAAAAAGAAAAACTCCTCGCCATAAAACCACTTAGTGGAAAATTATATGAGCGCCGATTAAGGAAAGCGCCAATATTATCCCCAAATGCAGTACACTTCTATGCGAGACTTCGAAAAAGCGGTCTCCCGGGAGCCGGAATCCGCTTTTGATGACCGTCGGTACAGCTATTATCCCAAACCCTATAGCTATTACCCAAGCCGTTCTTACAAAATAGTTAAGCTCAGGCAAACCCGTCTGAAAAGCGTAAGTAAGAAGTATGCTGAACAGCATTGTAAAAAGAACGAGTTTTCTCGATGGAGAATATAAGAACATTGCCGACATTATGATTATTACAAATCCGTTTTTAATATAGTAGGACATCGCATTGAACCAGTGAGTAAGTGGGAATTCGGGGTTTCCGAACTTTACATAAACGACAATAAATGCGAAAAGCGCCCCGGTTATAAAGGAGGCCATTATCGAATACCTGCCCATTTGGACGACTTGGGTCTCAGATGCGGAGGGATTTAGATATCTTTTATATATGTCGATTGACCAGAGTGTTGAGACCGAATTGTAAATTGAGTCTAGCGTACTCATTAGGGATGCGAATAGGCCGGTCAGGATCAGTCCGCTAACTCCGGCTGGAAGAAAGTCGTTTACAAGCGTCAGATAGGAAAGGTCGGGGTCTTTGAGCGGATCATCTCTTAATATTCCCGCAAGCGCTATACCCGGGACTATTATTATGAGGGCCATCACGTATTTAAGCACCCCTCCAACCAGGAGCCCAATTTGCGCCTGTTTTAAATCCTTTGCGGCTAAGGCCCTTTGGAGAATTACCTGATTTGCTCCCCAGTAATTCAGGTTTAAAAGCAGCATCCCGAAAATCCCGATCCAGGGTAGGGTGTCGTGATCGCTAGGGAGGTGTAAGTGCATTAAGTCGCCCGTCGTGTTCCAGAGCTCGGACCAGCCGCCCAGATGATGAATAGCCACAAATAATATGACGAACCCGCCTAAAACCAATAAACAGAACTGTACTACGTCTGTTCTCACAACGGCTCTTAAGCCGCCCATGTACGTATAGATAGCAGAGAAAGCGCCTGTAAAAACTATTAGAATTCCAAGTTTTAGGGGGGTGCTCAGGCTGGTGGAATTAAATAACTCTCCAAAAACTCCGTTGGCGGCATAGGCTGCCCAAAACAGAGCGGTGCCCAGATACATAAACGAATATAGAATGATCATAAATATCGAATAGGCTAGGGCTACTTTTGAGCCTAGCCTTGCTTCGAAGAATTGAGTGATGGTAATCACCTTCATCCTTAGATAGATAGGTACAAAAACAAAAGCCGCGACCAGTATTCCGAATATGGCGTTTATCTCCAGATTTGCCTGAGCAAGCCCGAACACATATGCTGAGCCGGCCATTGCTATAAAGTGATTGGCCTGCACGTTTGTCGCAATGGTGGAAACAGCTATGTAGGGCCACTTAAGCGATCTTGAGCTCAGAAAATATTCTTCAACCCCCACGTCCGCTTTTACACGGCTCCATATGCCTATAATCATTATTACGACGAAGTATGTGAGTATTATGGCTAAATCAAGAATCATTTTTCTTTACGTTCTATCCAGATGGGTTTAAGCTCTGATTTAATGCCTAAATTGTATTTAGATTAAACATTTTCTACAAGTCATAAATAATCATGGGCATATCAATATAAGTTTTAGATTTAATGTGCATATTTTGATTGTAGCCGATTGAGCTGTGAGGTAAGGTTGTAGTAGTTTCTTTGCAAAGGAGAATAACGATGAAGTTTATTTGGACATTAATAATTTTGGCTTCTTTTTCGATGCAGGGCCTGTGTAATGATATTAAAGCGGAAATTGTAGTTGCAAAATCTGACGAAAGTAAGAAGGTGGAATCAGAATTAAAAGAGGCGAATAAGAATTTTACATTCAATGGAAAACAGATTCATCCGGGGTGTGTAGAGCAGTTCAGTGTAAATTTAGCGGACTCAGGCCCTCCTATTGTTAGAGCGGTGGATGTTGCTGCGTGTGTTTCAAGCAATGAATTCTTTATGGATTTCAAGGTGTCCGAAGACGGTTATGTAGGATATGAATATGAAGATTCCGGGGAAAAGAACTATTTTGGATATAAATATATAGGTAAAGCCTCCGGAGGACTTCATATCTTAGATACCAGATCGAGCGGTAGCGGGACCATGGTAGCAACGACAGTTGTGCTTACAAGATTTGGTTTGGAGAACTACCGATCTTTTGATGAGCAGGGGAAATTAAAAATAGAAGAAAGGCTGATCATGAAATGCATTGGGCAAATCGATAGGGGTGATCGGGACAAAGGAACGATTGAGTTAAAAGAGGATAAATTAATCCTCGGTGAATCACAGTACCGTAAAAAGTCGGAGGTTATAAATCTCAAATAATATTCTGCCGTGCTTGGTTAAGAGACTTTTATGTTGTATGATAGTTTTAGTGCTGTTCGTCTTCGCTTTTTCTTGCGGTCAGCAGGGTGATTCAAACGGCCCCAAAGAAAAGCTTACAGCTTATTGTATAAGGGAGTGTGTTTTGGAGACCGCAGATTCCGAGTTATGTGATACAGAATGTAAATGTGCGGCATCGAGTTTGTCCGATGAGTTCTCGAAAGAAGAATTCCTAAATCTCGTACAAAACATTACTGAAACTAATACAGATAATACAGATAATGCGGATGCTATTGAAAAATTAAGCAACACACTTGAGATTTGCAAGGATAGAAACTAATAGATTTTGTTAGTTCAAATCAAACAAGGCTTGGTTTGAATGTAAGTCGGGTTGGAAGAATATAATAAATGCATCAGACCAAGCCTCCCAATTTTATCTAACAATAACAGCCGGATGCACCTTATCTCTCAAGTTCTACCTTAAAGGTGTCGGCGAACCTGGTTAATACGTGAAATACACCGTTTACCATATTCAGCTCTGCAATCTGGCCATCGTCAAAATATTTTCTGAGTTCATCTAGTGATTCCTGACTTGCCGCTATGTTCTGCGCCAGTTCTTTAGAGAATCTCACAACCGCTTTTTCCCTATCGTCAAAAGCAGGGCTGGTTTCATCCGGTGAAGCCTCTAGTTTTTCATCCGTGAGTCCTGCTCTTTTACCGGCGGCTGTGTGGTGAGCGGTACAATAGCTGCAACCATTTAGTTTAGAGGTTGTTAAAATTGCAAGCTCTTTAGTTGCCTTGTCCACCTTGCTTGGTCCCAATGCCGCGCCTAAAAACGGCATAAAGCCCATAAATAACTCGTTGCTGTTTGCCATTGCTTTTAATACATTTGGAACTAGTCCAAATGTATTCTCAAGCTGTTCATAAACAGCCTTTACGTTATCAGGAGCGTTCTCCTTTTCTACATATGCGATTCTGGCCATAACTTAATACCTCCTATTTAGTGTTTTATTTGAATGACCGTTCAATAACTTGTCAAATTTTTTTTAATGTAAAGTCGATAAAATTACATCTACTACATCTTTTACTTCTTTGGGATTTAGCGCTGATTTTCCAGTAACAATTAATCCATGTGTGCTGGTAGCGAGAAAATGTGAAAGCACTTTCGTATCAGTATCCTTTGGCAGCTCACCAAGCTCCACTGCTTTATTGAGACAGTTAAGAAAAGCAGTTTGTATTCTTTTCAGAATTTGTCTCACAGTCTTAGCTACCTTTTTATCATGAGGAGCAAGCTCAACCACCGTATTGCTGATTAAACAACCTCTGGTTTTTCTGTTTGCCGGTGTGTTTACTATGGTTTCAAAAAACAATCTGATATTTTCGATAGGGGAGCCTTTTGATTCAAGCACTTTAATTGTTTTAGATGTGACCTCTTCGGCGTAATGTTCGACAGCCGCGATAAATAGTGAGTGCTTGTCTCCAAATGTATTATAAAGACTGCCTCTTTTTATACCCATCCGATCTACCAGGTCCTGGATACTGGTTGCCTTGTACCCCTTTTCCCAAAAAAGGTCCATAGCTTTTGAAAGTGTTTCCTCTCTGTCGAATTCGTATGGTCTGCCCATGGCTTAAAACAATATATCTCAATTTGATGGTTCAATCAACGACGATCTTGCTGTAACGTATTATATTAATAAGATTCATTTTTTGCCCAATAGATTCAAATATTTAAATTTGTTGTCGGGGCATATTTTATATCCAGAGGTCGGCCAACCTCGGGTTTGCTAACTTTCCATATCCAGCCGTCGTAAATAAAATGCAAAAATGAAGAGCCTGTTATATAAAGCCCGAGAACGTATTCGTTAATATTAACACCCGCAACGCTGATTCCGACCAGAAGAACCGTGAATATTCCTGCGTACAGCCACTGCTTTTTGGTTACCCTTGAGAAGAAGCTCCCTGTGTCGGGCCTCTTCTTGTACTTTGAGTTAACGAACAGGTTCACAAATGCTATATATTCGATTGCGTGTGAGAACCCGAATACCAAAAACCCTATAACCAGGTTTTGAAAGAATATTGCGTACAGGAGTAATATCGAGAATACGAAAATGTTTTTCGGCAGACTGATTTTGTCCCAGTTCTTAAGCTCCACATATATGTAAACGGCGGTAAATGTGATAGCTACCGCAAGGGCGACATAGGATATCATCGTAAATATGTGGAAATAATCTCCCAGATACTGAATCAGGGTCCGTCCTTCATGATACTCACTAAGGAGGCCCCTGTTTCTTTCCCCTAGTGCAAAGAACAGATAAACGAACCACGAATATATTATTCCCTTGTCCAGCCACGGTTGGCCGTAACCCGCTTTCCTAGAATATATTCTGGTAAGCCCGTACTTTTGGGCTATAGTGTGGTACATAAGCCATACTATCGAGACAGCAAGCAGAATAGAAAAAATCTTAAGCTTGTAAAATGTGACCGCGATTACTAAAAAAGCGATTGGAAGCAGAATGTATGACCATTTTCGCTTATCAAACTCTTCTTTTTGGCCATATACAAGGGCAAAAGTGTAGTGTCTATGCACGAAGCTTGTTGCCGCCACTATAATTAAAATCGTGGCAAAGTAATTCTTGAAGATTATGAACGCCAGGTAAACAGCTATCCACCCGAAGCTCAAATATATGAGGTCAAAGGCCGGGTCCTTGATCCAGATGTTTTTAGGTTGCGCTACTGTACTCATTGGAACGATTAATTTACTTGAATTTTAGTACTAGTTACAAGTGCTAGTATAAAAGTTAACTGTTGATAGTCTTTGTGATGTATATCATTAAAGAGGATATTGGTGCTAAAATCAATTTTTATTGGTCCTTTGTGTATAATTATAAGATTCTTCATGCTTAAGAATAATTAGGGGTATAAATGGTGCAACTGATTTTTATAGCTTACGTGTTGTTAGTAATCGCTCTTAGTTTGATACCCATTGCTGTGGGCGAAAGTGAACTGTATAGTGATAAATTAGCTCATCTTCTTGCATATGGAGGAATGGGATTTTTAGCGTATATGTCAGTAGACTCTGCAAAGAAAAGATTCTATCTATTTTTACTGGTCATTAGTCTGGGTGTGGTACTCGAATTTATTCAATCCTATATTCCCTGGAGGAGTGCCTCCTTTCTTGATATAGTTGCAAATACTCTTGGTGCCGGCTTGGGTTATTTCTTAGGCTGGATATTTTTAGCAATTGCTATAAAAAAGGTGCTCTTAGATAAAGAATTAACTTCTGATGAGGCAACTAATAATTTTAAGGATAATTTAAAGTAGGTACCTTAATCCAAAAGATGCCTTGTTAATTTACTGATTCCTTTTGGGCATTATCTTCATCCAAACCTAATGACTGTTTGGTAGGAATTAGATACAAGCTCAAATTCGAGATTTTTAGAGAGGATATAGATGAAAATACAATTCTGTGGAGCTGCACAAACTGTAACAGGAAGCTGCCATCTGCTTACGCTTGACGATGATTTTAAAATTCTTTTGGACTGCGGACTTTATCAGGGCAGGGATGAAGAGTTTGAAGATTTTAATGCCAATTGGATATTCGATCCTTCAGACATAGATTGTCTGGTTCTTTCCCACGCTCATATTGACCATTGCGGCCGGATTCCCAAACTGGTTAAAGATGGGTTTAGAGGCGAGATTATCTGTACCAGCGCAACCAGGGATCTCTCTGCCGTTATGCTAATCGACAGCGCAAAGATTCAAGAGAGTGACGCTTATTATACGAATAGGAGAAATAAGAAAAAGGGACTGCCGCCCGACGCAAAGCCGCTCTACACTCATGAAGACGCATATGATTCATTACAGGGATTTGTAGGAATTAGCTATGAGCAATGGCATATGATAAAAGAGGGCGTCTCTGTTCAGTTTAAAGATAGCGGTCATATATTTGGAAGTGCTAGTGTGACTCTTAAGATAGAACGAAATGGTAAGAACCCTGTATATTTTGGATTTAGCGGGGATATAGGCAGACCTGATAGGCCGATTTTAAAAGACCCGCTCCCAATGGAAAATTTGGACTACCTAATTTGTGAGTCTACCTATGGGGGCAAAAAACATAACCAGCTGCCTCAGGACGTTGAGGATTTGCTCCAGATAATTGAAGAAACATGTATTAAGAATAAGGGCAAGCTTATAATCCCTGCATTTAGTGTCGGGAGAACCCAGGAAATTGTTCATACCTTAGACAAGCTTGAGACAGAGGGGCGTTTGCCAGAAATCCCGGTATTTGTCGACAGCCCGATGGCGGTAAACGCTACCGAAGTATTTAGGCTTCATCCCGAGTGTTTTGATTCGGATATTCTTGAATACATGATTGATGATCCTAATCCCTTTAGGTTTAACGACCTCAAATATATTAGAAAAACAGAAGATTCTAAAAAGCTAAATTATTTAGAGGGAGCCGCAATTATTATTAGCGCTTCAGGCATGATGACAGGCGGAAGAATTGTGCATCATCTCATAAATAATATTGAAGACCCTAGGAATACAATTTTAGTCGTGGGTTTTTGCGCGCCGCATACATTGGGGGCGAAGATAAGACGAGGCGATAAGAAGGTGAGGATTTTTGGTGTTGAAAGAAAAGTTAATGCCAAAGTTAAGATTATGGATTCATACAGTGCTCACGGTGATGAAGGAGAGATGCTCGATTACCTTTCGAATCTTGATAGAAATAAACTAAAGAACATCTTTTTGGTTCACGGGGATATCGATCGTCAGGAAAAGTTCAAAGAGGCCTTAAAAAAAGATGGGTTCAGAAGCATAGAGATTCCGGAGCTGGGCGACAAATATGAATTAACTCCCGAGTCCTAGTTCAATTTAAAGATGCAAGTATAGACTCATTAAAAGCATAGCCATAGATTGAATTAATACATGCCGTTCATTATCGCGGCACACTCTGCCGGGAGTTTCTTTTGAACGCTCGGTCCGCTCTTTCTTTTCTTCTTAATTCTCCCGTCTGCTCTAAACCACGAATCCAGATCCCCCCCGCATCCATCTCCTGTTATCTCAATTGGTTTTTGAGATTCACATAAAGAGTTTCCCTCCGGGCATCGTAGTCGAACATGAAAGTGACCGTCGTGTCCATACCATGGACGAAGTTTGCCTAGCCATAGCTCTCCGGAGTAATCAGTGCAGAGTCTTCGTTTAATTACAGGATTTATAAAAATTCTCTCTACCCTGGGATCTGAAGCCGCTACTTTTAAAATCTCACCGTTAATGGGATCCCATTTAAATTCATCTATTTTCATTTCGTCAGATGTGAGAACGGATTGGGAATGGATATGTTCTCTTTCTGTTATTGTAAGAGTACGGTTTTTTGCAATCGGATGCTGCCATAATAAAATATCAGCATCAAGACCCATTTGATGACTGCTGTGGTCATCAAGTATCGGGCCTCCGGTTTGTTGTGATATATCTGCTATTAAAAGGGTGCCGTTAAGCTCTTCGTTTACTTTTTTGCTTAACGATTCTATATAGTCGATGGTTTCGGGGTTCCCATAATAACGCCCTCTGCCAAGCCTTATTACCTGATAACCTTCTCCGTTTATGCTCAGGGCGGCAGAGTTCCTTATGCAACCTGCCGTGTAAGAGCCAATTGATTCTGAGATGCTAATTTCACTGGCTATTGCCACGCCGCCGTATTGAATTACTGTCACCGAGATAGCCGTAATAAGAATAATAAGTAGTCTCATGTCTCCGATTATATTAGCATCAAAAAGTTTGAATCCAAGTCGAGCTCAGCCTGAAGTTTATCTTTGAAGAAACACTTCCCTATACGATTGACAGAAATGAATAGGCACAACATTCTTTAGTAAAAGAATAGAAACAATTTGAAGTATCATATTAGGTATCGAAACCCTGGGGGGTTTTTAATAAGTGACAAGTCTTCTATATGTAGAGTATTTCCACTTAATTTAAGTGCTCTTTACCTCCGATTCCCTATATTCAGTTATAATTATTGTCAGGCGTGTACACCAAAACAGACCATATTAGTTGCTTAAAGGAGATATGGAGATGAAAAGTTATAGGATTCTTCTAACACTTTGTCTATTTGTTTCATTGATTTCTATTTTATCGATAAGTGGTTGCAATAAGAACGGATCAAAAAGCCGGCCTATTCCTGATGAAATCAGAGCTATTTTTAACAAGGCATTATACGATGGAGGGTTTTGGGCTCTTCGTGTTGCTGATTTGGAAACGGGTGAAGTTATCTACGACCAGCGCTCGGATGATAATCTTTTTATTGGCTCCGTCAGAAAAGTATTTACAATAGGTGAATTACTTGAAGAATACGGTCAAGACTTTATGTTCCGCACACCACTTCACAGACAAGGTTCAATATCGTCAGAGGGTGTATTAGAAGGAGATTTGATTGTTGTAGCTTCGGGTGACTTCACAATGGGTGGCCGCAGGTTACCTAATAACACTATGGATGTCACCAACTTTGATCACAACGACGCAAACAATTTAGGTAATGCAATTCTAAGCACTCCAGACCCCCTTCAGGGATATAAAGATCTCGCAAAGCAGATTGCAGATTCTGGAGTTACAAGAATTACAGGTGAAATAATAATAGACGACAGATTGTTCCAGCCTTATTTATTTAGAAAGGAATTTGATGTAAAACCTATATTCGTAAACGATGATGTAGTAGATGTCATTGTCGATCCGGGAACGCCCGGTGGTCCGGCAATAGTGGATTACAGACCAAAAACTGCTGCGTTTAGTGTAGAGTCAACACTTCAAACTCTGGCGACTGGTGAAGTTAATGATATTGAGATTGATCCATTTGTGCCTGAGTGTTTTGGTATGCTTGATTGCTCTGGATTGGTGTCAGGTGAAATCTCTGCTGATCTAATTCCACCATTAACAGATGCTTTTCCCATCATACAGATTTTTAGGATGGCCGATCCCTCGTCTTATGCGAGGACAGTATTGATAGAGGCTCTAATAGATGAAGGGGTAGCTGTAGATGCTCCTGTAGTTGCCAAGAATCCCTCACAGTTACTACCACCTAAGAATTCATACACGCCGGAGACAATTTTAGCGGAGTATAAGTCTCTTCCTTTGTCTGAGTACGGAAGGTTTGTCTTGAAAGTTAGTTACAATATCGGTGCTGATACCAGCCTACTTCTTTGGGGACTTACCAGGGGCAGCGACAATATGAATGATACGCTTGCGATAGAAAGGGATAATCTTATAAATAATATCGGCATACCAGGTGATGAATTTACATTTTTTGACGGCAGTGGAGGTACTGACACAGTTGCAACAAACAAAGCAGTCATTCAAATGCTTGAGTATATAAGCAAACAGTCTTTCTTTCCTGATTACCTTGAGTTATTGCCTATACTCGGTGTAGACGGATCACTTGCTTTTGTGACAGATTTCGAAGCCGATCCTACTCTAGCGGGGGCTAAGGGAAACGCCTATGCCAAGACAGGCACTAAAATTACGGGAAGTGAGCAAGGGTTATTTCTTGATGGTCAGGCACTTGGTGGATATATAGATGCTAAAAGCGGGAAACGGCTCATTTTTAACCTGATAGTAAACGATGTGCCGCTTGGATTCGACGTTACAAACGTGATTGAAGTATTTCAGGATCAGGGCACTATTACAGCCATCATCTGGCGTGATAATTAGTTTTCTTTATAGAGGGAGTCGGGAGATGAAAAGCTATAAGACTTTTCTGTCACTTGCTTTAATAGTTTCTATAATTTCTATTCTGTCAGCAGGCGGCTGCAATAAAAATAGCAATAATGCTCAGCCTATTCCTGAAGAGATTCTGGCCATAATGAACAAGCCCAGATATGCTGAAGCTGTCTGGAGCTTAAGAGTAGTTGATCTTGATACAGGCGAGTTGATCTATAACCTGGAGCCGAACCTTGTTCTTCTTACAGGCTCACTTAGAAAAGCATTCTCCTCAGGCTTGTCACTTAACGACTTGGGCGCTGACCATAGATTTAAAACACCGGTTCATCGTCAGGGAATGGTTGAGAGTGAAGGAGTTCTGGATGGCAATTTGATATTAGTAGCGGACGGTGATTTAACTCTTGGCGGGCGGGTGACGCCTCAAGACACAATCCAGTTCACTGATTTTGATCATGTAGATGCCGATGCTATTGGAAGTGCAGTTTTAACCCCTCAAGACCCTCTTGCAGGGTTGGATGATTTAGCGAAGCAAGTTGCCGACTCCGGTATTAAAGAAATAAATGGTGATGTGGTAATAGACGCAAGGCTTTTCGATGAATTTGTCGTTCCCAACAATCAAAGGTTAATCTCTCCAATCATCGTAAATGAAAATTTTGTGGACGTAACAATTATTCCGACAGAGCCGGGTCAGCCCGCGATGGTAGACTGGCGTCCCAAGAGCGCGGCCTTCGACATTGACGCAAATGTAATGACAGTAGGACAAGATGAGGAATTGGATATTGAACTCTCCGAGCCTGACGTCGCTTGTTTTGAGTTAGCGGAGTGCGTCGGGGTTGTAGAGGGGCAGATACCTGCTGGATTTAAGCCAGATTTGCCCGAAGTAGAGACTCTGGTTCAGACGTTTAAGATTGAAGGTCCTTCAGCCTATGCCCGCACTGCTTTTATAGAAGCTCTCCAAAGAGCAGGCGTGAGCGTTAATACAAATTTAGTTGGACCAAACCCCGAAAACAAACTACCCGCTCAGAATTCATATAGTTCAGAAACCCAGGTTGCTGAGTATGTGTCTCCTCCATTTTCCGAATACGCAAAACTCGTTTTAAAAGTGAGCCACAATTACGGCGCCAATCTGAGTCTTATTCTCTTTGGAGTGGCTAAGGGTGTTAGGATCGTAGACGGTGCGCTAGAGCAGGAAAGAATGACGCTAATTAACGATTTTGATGTCCCTCCAAATGGATTTAATTTTCCGACAAACGGAAGCGGAAGCCCGGACAGCGAAGCCTCCCCCCGCGCTGTTACAACTCTTCTTGATAATATGAGCGAGACTCAGGTGTTCGATGATTATTTCGACTCATTTCCTATAATGGGTGTTGACGGCTCACTTAAATTTGTAGATGTAGGGAGCCCCGCCACCGGCAGGGTGCGCGGGAAAACAGGTACATCTGTAGGATTTAATCCGGATACTCAACAGTTTATACTTAAAGCCAAGTCTCTGGGTGGCTACATAGATTCAATAAGTGACAGACGGCTGATATTTGCCGTATTTGTGAATAATGCCCCGCTTGACGAAATATCTGAAATTCTTGAAGTGAACAACGATTTGGGTCAGATAGCAACAGCAATATACAATTTGAATTAATTGGCTCAAAAAACCAATTATTCTAAACACTTTTCTTAAGTTTGTTCGCTTTCAAATTCCAAGAATTGATATACCCATAACAATAGATTGTAAAAAAATCTTTTTACGATCATAATTTAACAAATCTAAAGTGGCTAAAGAGATTACATATTGAACTACCCTATTGAATATATACTTTTCGGTGCTTCCGTTTTGCTGCTACTGAGCATTATAGCTAGCAAGGTTGCTTCAAAACTTAGTGTTCCTGCGCTACTAATTTTTATACTGGTAGGGATGATTGCGGGATCCGAAGGGCCTGGCGGGATAGAGTTTGATGATGCCTGGGCAGCTCAGCTCTTAGGAGTAATTGCCCTTGCGTTCATCATATTCTCCGGAGGGCTTCATTCAAGCTGGAAGAGGGTCTCCCCTGTTCTCTGGAGAGGGGTTTCTTTATCTACAGTGGGGGTTTTTCTAACCGCTATTCTTGTAGGGGCTTTCGTTCACTTCTTCTTTGATTTCTCCATATTAACCGCTTTATTGCTAGGAGCTATTGTTTCCTCCACAGACGCGGCTGCCGTATTTTCTGTTTTGGGCTCAAGCGGTACCAAATTAAAAGGCGGCCTTAAAGACCTCTTAGAATTTGAATCCGCGAGTAACGACCCGATGGCTGTGATATTAACACTGGGTTTCGTTCATCTAATCACCAATCCCGAGGCCTCAATTTGGAGCATGGTTTTCCTTCTCGTTCAGCAAATGGTTCTGGGTATCGTAATAGGCTTTGTCATGGGTAAAGCCATTGTGTTTAAGGTAAACAGGCTCAGGTTAGATTCTGAGGGTTTATATCCCGTACTAACCCTATCGTTGGTGATCTTCACATACGGAATTACCGCATCATTAGGCGGGAGTGGCTTTTTGGCAGTCTATATAGCGGGGCTTATCATGGGCGGTAGCGAATTTGTAAATAAACAGAGCCTCACCCGGTTTCATGACGGGCTTGCCTGGCTTATGCAAATCACGATGTTTCTAATCCTGGGACTTTTGGTTTTTCCCTCACACCTTGTCCCGGTGATTGTATCGGGCGTCTTGATTTCTCTCTTCCTTATTTTCATCGCGCGTCCTATAGGAGTGTTCTTCTCCCTACCATTTGCTAAGATTAATTTAAAGGAGAAGACCTTTATCTCATGGGTTGGTTTGCGTGGTGCGGTTCCGATTGTTCTTGCGACTTTCCCCCTTCTTGCAGGGGTGCCTCAAGCGGAAATCCTCTTTAACGTTGTATTCTTTATTGTAATAACATCTGTACTCATTCAGGGAACTACTATTCCGCTTGCCGCCAGATGGCTGGGCGTTGATATTCCGGATTCAAAAACCAAGACTGACCATGTAGAGTTTGAATTCTCCTATGATGAAAATACCGAGCAAGTTAGTTTAATCATCCCGGGAGACTCCCCGGTGATCGGAAAGCAAGTTGTGGAGTTAAAACTCCCGGAGAGTGTTTTAATAATGCTGATTGAGAGGCAGGATACATCTTTTGTTCCAAGGGGAGCTACAGTAATCGAGTCCGGAGACAAGTTATTAGTTTATGCTGAAAAAGCTGATATATTGGAAGTAAGATCAATCTTGGGGGTTCATCGGTAAAATTTCTAAATAGCGTACTCTTTCAATAAATTGTAAAAAATTATTACTTAGATAGTATGTATTCTATAGCAGTAAAAAGGGTTTGATTTCCGAAATTTTGACAATTCAAAGGAGGAGTGAGATATGAGTGGAACATCTATAGTACAAAGTTTAAATGCAAATAAGGGATGGCTTTTGGTATTAGGAATTGCTTACGTAATTCTAGGATGGGTGGCAATAGGTTATCCAATGGCCGCTACAGTTGCTATTGAAGTATTGCTTGGTTATGTATTATTGGTCGGAGGAATAATTTCAGTCGTTGGATCTTTCTTCTCGGGTAGTTGGAAGAGCTTAATTTTGATATTATTAAGCGGTATCTTGTATATTATCGTAGGCTTTTTCCTTGTGACAAACCTTAAAGAAGGAATCATTACTTTAACGCTTCTGCTGGCGGCTTTTCTCTTGGTAGAGGGTTTTTTCAAAATCATTAGCGCATTTCAGATGCAATCTGCTGCGAATTGGGGCTGGATCCTTATAAGCGGCATAGCCTCCGTTATTTTAGCGGTTATGATCTGGGCTGAGTTCCCACAAAGCAGCGCTTTTGTCATAGGGCTTCTAGTTGGGATTTATTTTCTAATCAATGGCTTTTCGATGATAATGTTCTCCTTTGCGCTAAGGGATACAGGTAATCCGGCATAGGATCATTTGCTTAACAATATACAAGTAATTATATCCTTAGTCCTGGCGCAGTCTTTAGTTCCGCTATTGCAACCTACGGAGAATATAGGGTAGGGGTAATTTATTAGTATTGATTTATTCCATATATCCCTCTAATCTCTATATCCATGGATAGTAGAGCAAAGGAACCCTCACTTTTTAAGCCTCCTGAGGATGCTGCGCCTCTAGCGGAGAGGATGCGTCCCAAAACATTTGATGATTTTGTAGGGCAGGATCATCTGCTCGGCCCTGACGGAGTAATCCGCAAGATGTTGGGCGGTAAAAATATCCGCTCGATGATCTACTGGGGACCTCCGGGCACGGGAAAAACCACGCTCGCAAGGCTTCTGGCTACAAAAATAGAAGCCGAGTTTATTCAAATAAACGCTATTTCCTCAGGAGTTAAAGAGCTAAGGGAGATTATTTCAGAAGCGGAAAACTCTCTTAATATGGGGAAGAGAACGGTGCTCTTTATTGACGAGATTCACCGTTTTAATAAATCCCAGCAGGCGGCACTCCTTAAAAGTGTTGAGAACGGGACCCTGGTTCTTGTAGGTGCTACGACTGAAAATCCATCTTTTGAGGTTATCTCACCTCTTCTATCCAGGTGCCGGGTATATGTACTTGAGGCTCTTACAGAAGAAGACCTTGAGAAAATATTAGATAAAGCCTTTAGCCAGGATGCTCTCATAGGTGAGGCAACAATTACTCCCGAGGCAAAAGAGGAGCTTATCAGACAAAGCGGTGGGGACGCTCGCATAATGTTAAACGCCCTTGAAGTCGCGGTGGATATCTCCGACTTACGAGAATCATTAATTGACCGGGATACGATTCGTGAGGCTTATCAGACTCACCATTACCGCTATGATAGGGCAGGGGAGGAGCACTACAATACCATCTCGGCATTCATAAAAAGTGTGCGGGGAAGTGACCCTGATGCTGCGGTGTATTATTTAGCCCGTATGCTTGAAGCTGGTGAAGACCCAAAGTTTATAGCCCGAAGATTAATAGTTTTAGCCTCTGAGGATATAGGTAACGCAGAGCCTTATTCACTAAGTTTGGCAACTGCCGCTTTTACCGCGGTGGATTATGTTGGCATGCCTGAGGCCAGCATAATTTTAGCCCAGGCTGCTACTTATCTCGCAAGCTGCCCAAAGAGTAACGCATCATATAAAGCAATAGGGGAGGCTACCTCAGAAGTAAGGAAGCAGCCGAATTTGAAGATTCCGTTTCATTTGAGGCCGGCGCCTACTCAGCTTATGAAAGACATAGGTTACGGGAAGCACTACAAATATTCCCACGACTATGATGAGCATTTCATAGAACAGGATTTCCTTCCTGAAGAAATTAAGAACAGTATTTACTATGAGCCTACAGAAATCGGCAGGGAAGCCGCTCTTAAAAAATATCTCGACCGTAAATGGAAAAAGCGTCAAACAGATAAGGAATAAGTCTTCGTTTTTCTTTTCCTCCCCCTTGAGGGGGGAGGATTAAAGGTAGGGGTGTAGTACTGCATCCTGCATCATTCCTTCCTTTCGATCAATTCAATCTTATAAGAATCGGGGTCTTCTACAAATGCTATCACCGTAGTCCCGTGCTTCATCGGTCCAGGAGGACGCACAACTTTTCCGCCAAGCTCTTCAATCTTTTCACAAGTAGCGTAAATGTCCTCAACCCCAAGAGCCATATGCCCGTATCCGTTCCCCAGATCATAACTCTCAGTTCCCCAGTTGTACGTAAGCTCAAGAAACGGCTCTGTATCATCGCCATATCCTAGGAACGCTAAAGTAAACTCACCATCCTCATATTCAGTCTGTCTGTGAAATTTAAGTCCAAGTACATCTGTATAAAATTTTATGGATTTATCCAGGTCTCCAACTCTTATCATTGTATGTAAAAAGCGCATTTGTGCCTCCTATAATGCTTCTTAAATCTTAAAATATCATTTCATTTCCAACTAGTATCTTAGCCTCAAGAGTCGCCTGCACAGTGCCCTCAGTATTTCGGATTTCTCCAGACAGTGCTACAAGGCCACCATGTAATTTTGGCTTTTCATCCAGCTCTGTAATAGTCCATTCCATAGTAACGGTGTCGTTTATATAAACGGGAGCAGTGAACTTTATTGAAGCTTCAACCGTGGAAATATCGGTATCGTGGAACACTTTACTGTAAACGCCGACCATCAGGCTGAACATAAGCGCTCCGTGGACTATCCTTTTCCCGAACCTTGAGTTTTGCATATCGGGCTCGTTTGTATGAAGTGCATTATAGTCGTTGAACAGTCCCGCTGCTCTAACGACATGTGTTTCGGTGATAGTCATTTTTTCTGATAAAATGTCGCCCACCTTAAGCTCATTAAACGCTCTTCCGATTCTTGGCATTATGTCCTCCTTAATACTTGGCTCTTTAAAAATACTTTCTGTCACGTATTGCTTTACCAAGGGTTATTTCATCTATATATTCGATATCACCGCCCATGGGAATGCCGTGTGCGATTCGGCTAACTTCTATTCCCAGAGGTTTTATCAATTTAGACAGATACAGCGCAGTCGCTTCTCCTTCTACACTTGGGTTAGTAGCTACTATTACTTCTTTCACTCCTTCTCTTTCAAGTCTAGAAATAAGTTCTTTAATCCTTAGGTCTTCAGGCCCCACTCCTTCAATTGGAGAAATTACTCCGTTGAGAACATGATATTTACCTCTAAATTCCCTGCTTTTCTCTATCGCCAGCTGGTCAAGAGGCTCTTCTACAACGCAGATTGATAAATTATCTCTCTCGGTATCCTTGCAGATTTCGCAAGGTGATTCGGAGGCAAAATTAAAGCAGGTAGTGCATAGGATTACTTTGGTTTTTGTATCTATAATAGCTTGAGCCAGGCTCTGAGAATATATTTTGGGAGATCTGAATATATGAAAGGCCAGCCTGGTTGCGTTTTTCTCACCAATGCCGGGCAACTTGGCTAGTTCATCTATAAGTTTAGAGATTGATTCCGGAAGCCCTGTTTGTCTCATTTCTTAAAGTAGTCCCGGAGGAATGCCCATACCCCCGGCAGCTTTAGAAACCTCTTCTTTCATTATATCCTGTCCGCGGTTCAGTGCCTCGTTAACCGCAGCGGTTACCAGGTCTTGAAGCATTTCTATATCGTTGTCCTGTACAATATCGGGCTCAATCTTAATAGATAGGACTTCACCCTTAGCTTTTGCGACAACTGTTACCATACCTCCCCCTGAGGTCGCCTCAACTGTCTTTTCCCCCGCCTCAGCCTGGAGTTTTTCCATCTTCTCCTTCATCTGACTGGCTTGTTTCATTAAATTCTTAATATTACCGCCGCCACCACCAAATTTCATAGCTCTACTCCTTATGATTAGGTTTTATACTTACGACTCTGCCCCCAAAGATTTCAATCGCTTCTTTTAAGACAGGGTCATTTTTTATTTTCTCTTTCTTTTCCGCTTTTTTTTCTATCGTACTTTTACTGTTTTTTGCAGAAGGCGAACTAACCTCTTGTATTTCTATTTTAAGCTTATCAGAGAAAAACTCCTCAGTAAGAGCCCTAAGTGTAGCCTGAGTCTCACTTCTTTTAAAATAATCGGATTGTACTGATTGGCTTTCACAAATTATTTTCAGAATAGAGCCGTCTCGTATAATTTCATGAGCCTGTTCAAGCCTTTTTCCAAGAACAGGTTTTGATGATTTTACAAATGGAATGAAATCCTCTGTTGACTTACTGCTTGTAGGTTTTGTCTCAATTTCTGTAGGTTCAATATTCTTTTCAACTCTATTGATTACAGCCTTGTCCTCGGGCTTAATAGGGGCTCGTTTAGGTGTCGGAGCCGATTTGTATGTTTCAGTAGGTTCATCAAATCGCCCGGCCGAGTGTTTTGTAGAACCGATATTTTTACTTAAGTTCTCAAGTTTTTTAATTATATCTTCGACAGGTACTATCCTATCCAGAGTAGAGAGTTTTATTAATATTAATTCAAGGGCCATCTGTGGGTAAAAGGACCTCTGTATATTCTCCGCTCCTTCCAGCATGAGATTAAAAAGAGTCTCCAAAGTCTCAACGCTTTCATCTTTTAGTAGAGTCTCAAACGAAATTTTGTCCTCGTCTGAAAGCTCGGTTATCGCATCTTTTCCGCAGGTTTTAATGAGTAACGCATATCTTAAGGTTCTTAATAAATCCTCGGCAAACCGTTTTGGACTTATTCCCTTTTCCACAGCCTGGTTTAAAACATCTATCGAGAACTTAGGATCCTTTTTTAGGATGCCCTCGATGGTTGATTTAACAAGTGTGCGGTCTAATATGCCCAGAATATTTAGGGCATCTTCATGATTAATGTCCGTTCCAAATGTTGCGATTAATTGATCCATTAAGCTTAGAGCATCTCTAAGGCTGCCGTCAGCTTCTTGGGATATTATGTATAAAGTCTCATCTTGAATCTTTATCTTTTCTTTTGACGTTATTGAGGTGAGCTGTTCTTTGATTTTATCAACAGCTACTTTTTTGAAATCATATCTCTGACATCTTGATAGAATTGTTACAGGAATCTTATGTACTTCTGTTGTTGCTAGTATAAACAAAACATTTGGCGGAGGTTCCTCCAGAGTTTTTAAAAGAGCATTGAACGCGGATTGAGAAAGCATATGTACTTCATCAATAATATATATTTTATTCTTTCCGGAAGTGGGCAGGTATTTAATATTCTCGATAATTTCTCTTACATCATTTACTCCAGTATGTGATGCAGCATCTATTTCTATTACATCTAAGGATTTGCCTTCAGCTATTTCATTGCAGAATGAGCAGTTTGAACAAGGATCCGGGGTAGGGCCATTGATACAGTTAACGGCTTTTGCGACTATTCTGGCTGTGGATGTTTTTCCCACACCTCTTGGTCCTGAAAATATAAAGGCATGAGCTATTTTCCCCGTAGAAATTGCGTTTTTAAGTGTTTGGGTTATATAGTCCTGACCTATTAGGTCGTCAAAAGTCTTGGGTCTCCACTTTCTTGCCAGTACAAGGTAGGACATTTATCACCTTAAAACCAGTTAGCCAGGTATCCGCAACGCTCAGGAAGATTTGTTACCGTTGCTCCCTTCCAGGCCTGGCGGGTTTCACAAGCTCCTGCCGTACGGGCCTGACTAACTGGAAATTTGTTTCTTCTTTTGTAATCAAAAACATATTATACAATATGCTTAAAGATACTCTATAAAATTACACCAAATAAAATTACACCGGAGCCACATGTTGTATATGGCGGAGAGGGAGGGATTCGAACCCTCGAGGGAGCGTTGACCCCCTACACGCTTTCCAGGCGAGCACCTTCAACCACTCGGTCACCTCTCCTCTTTATCCTTAAAAATAAGACAAAGATTCTAACATTTACTTGGAAATGTTCAAAAGGGAAGCTAATAAAATTTGTCCCGTGATTAAAGCTATTAAAGGTTAATATCAATACTCAATCTAAAAACTTTCTTCAGGGTACTGTGCGCCTTCTTCGTAGCCTTCTCTTATATTCTCAGGCATTGTTGGCGCTCCTACGGCCTCTCCCGGATCTTCTATCGAACCCGGACTAAGCCAAGAGCAGCCTGTTGAAAACGCTGAAACCAGTATTATGAATAAACCAAATAATTTTAGGTAGTTATGTGCTTTCTTTCTCATTAGTTTGCCCACCTGTCTAAACTTTTTATTTGCCGTCATACTGGCATTTACATACGTCCTGTCTTATATATGCAATGACATTCCATATATCCTGCTCAGAAAGCACTCCGCTCCAAGCTGCCATTAGAGGGGATAAGCCCACTGCTGCTCCTCCTTCACTAATAACCTTGTAGAGGCGCTCATTGCTAATTGTAGAAACATATGCTCCGTCGCTCAGGTCTCTTGGCTTTGGATCAAGTGCGGCAGAGGCTACACCGTCCCCTTTACCCTCAGGACCGTGGCATGCCACGCAGGTACTATCGTATGATGCTTTTCCTTTTGCTGCGTCTCCTTTATCTTCAGCTGAGCCTATTGTAGCCGAAACCGCTATTATAGCGATTGAAAACAGCATTGTTGTTAAGAGTTTCTTCATTTTAAAGCCTCCAAATATGTAGTAATTTTTAATGCATCATATTTTAACTGTATAATCTGTTTTGTATAGTACATCTTTTGGCAAAATTTTGCTTTATAGAAAGATGATGTGATAATGATTTGCCGGTGTTAAAAAATATGCTGGGGGTGTTCACTATGAGCCTTATAGATGTGAAGACTGATGAGAAAATAGCGACCGTTACTCTCAATAGACCCAAGGTAAACGCTCTCAATGAGCCTCTGATTGATGAGCTCAGAGCAGCATTTGATGATATTGAGAACAATGACGATATAAATGCTGTAATTCTGACAGGGCAGGGTAGTTTCTTCTCTTTTGGTTTTGATGTTCCCGAGTTTATGTCTTATCCAAAAGATTCCTTTGAGCGTTATGTGTTCAGTTACAGTGAGCTTATAAAGAAGATATTTATGTTTCCCAAACCGGTAATAGCTGCCTTAAATGGTCACACCGTTGCTGGCGGATGTATACTCGCTTTAGCTTGTGATTTTAGGATTATGGTTCCGGGAAAGGCTAAGATCGCTATGAATGAGATCACCTTTGGTTCAACATTGTTTACAAGCGCGGTTGAGATGCTTAGATACGCAGTGGGCTCTAAAAGCTCTCAGGATATTGTCTATTCAGGTAAAATGCTTTCAGCTGAGGAGGCTTTTTCTTTAGGATTGATTGATAAGTCGGCTGGCGAGGATGATTTTATCTCCATTGTGGCAAAAACAGCACAGTATTTTGCGGCAAAGGATTTAGTTGCATTCAACAGTATAAAAAAACTTCTTAAACTCGAGACTATAAAAAAGATTGATGAGGAAGAAAAAGATACAATTTCTGAGTTTGTTGATATTTGGTACTCGGAAAATATGCGGGAAAACCTAAAAAAAGTTGAAATTCGCGGATAGCATTTAATCCATCTTTTAGATTCAATTACCACAGGAGCATCATGATAAAGAAATGGAATGTTGTACATTCAAAGCAGTTAGACTCTAATAAGATCTTCTCTACGAGGAAAGATACCAGCGTCTCGCCAATAACAGGAAATGAGCATGATTTCTTTGTTGTCGAGGCCCCTGACTGGATAAACGTTGTTGCAATTACGGCACATGATGAAGTAGTTCTCATAGAGCAGTACAGACACGGTAACCAGTCTGTTACAGTTGAGATTCCCGGGGGGATGGTTGACCCGGGCGAGGAGCCTATTCATACCGCTAAGAGAGAGCTTCTTGAGGAGACGGGCTATGCCGGTGATAATTTGGTCTCAATTGGCGATGTTTTTCCTAACCCGGCAATGCAAGATAATAAGTGCTATACATTTTTGACAACTAACTGTAAAAAGGTTGGGGAGACTAAATTTGATACGACAGAGGATATAATTACATACACCAAACCATTGAGTGAGATACCAAAATTAGTAACAGAGGGCAAAATCACTCACTCTTTAGTTATAGCCGCATTTTATTGGTACTACTTGTACAAAGAGGCTAACACATGAACTTAAATGGATGTTTTGATTGATTCGCCCGCTATTTTTTAGTTGTTTTCTTTGTAGTCTTAGGTTCTGCATTAGACAGCTTTTCCTCAATGCTGTCTATCTTTGAAGAGAGTCTTTTAATTTGTCCTTCAAGGATATAGAGAGAGTCATTAGCACTCTCACTTCTCTTTAAGAGTAAGACGCCCAGGCCAATTAAAGGAGCTACAATGAATATTAGTTGGAACAAGTACCCTGGTCCGCTTCCACCGCCTGCGCAGCTTGTCATATTTAAGCCTACTAGTAAGATTGCGATTGCCATTGTTATTGTTCTCATTTTGTTCTCCTTAAGCTTTATAATTCTGTAAGCTTTATAAACTATCAGACCTTATATTTTACCTGATATTTTACCTGAGAAAATTATAATAAAAGGGCCTGTCCTTATTATTTTGCATCATTTGTTGTTTGTAAACATTAAATAGAATATTTCTCTTCCTTCTTTTCTAAATTCCTTTTCATATTTTGTATAAGGCCGGTTAGGAACATTATGTAGAAATCCAGGAGGTGGATATTCGGATTTGAAAAATGAGATATCCCTAAATACATCCAGTGAGTGGGTGATATAGTCCTTATGATCACTGGCGATTTCTAAAATTCCATCTTTTTTCAATATTTTAGAGAGTTTTTGTAAGAACTCCGTGTTTACAATCCTATGTTTGCGGTGTCTGTCTTTTGGCCAGGGGTCAGGAAAATTAATATAAACCTGGGAAAAAACATCTTTAGGGAAAATCTCTTCTATTGCTATGCTTGCGTTCATATGAAGAAATTTTAAGTTCTCATAATTTTTTTCTTCCGCTTTTTTCACAGCGAATTTAAATCTCTTGGTTTTAATTTCGATGCCCAGGAAATTCTTTTCCGGATGCATGCTCGCCATTTCAATTAAGAAATCCCCGTCCCCAAAACCGATTTCTAATACAAGTTCCTTCTTGTTTTTAAATACTTCTGCTAAATCCAGCGGTATGTAGTAATCTGAAATATCCAGAAGCGAATTGCCCGAGTTTATTTTGTCCATTGTTCTTGCAAGTGAAATTCTAAAAGCTCAGAGTTAAATCATTTTTTCTATAAGCGATTCTTCGATTTTAATTCCATAACTCTCATCTACAGAGGCCATCTCGCCGATTCTCTTTGGGAGGACCATCTCAATCTGACCGCTTCTCGATTTTTTGTCCAGTTTCATCGCCTCTATTATGTCTTTGACATTCATATAGTCCGGAATTTGAGTAGGAAGACCGGCTTTCATAATCAGGCTGACCAGCTTGTTTAATTCTCCTTCATTCCACAGTCCCATCTCCACGGCCAGTTTGCCCTCTGCCACCATTCCTATAGATATTGCCTCTCCGTGAGAGATCTTATATTGAGAGAGGTTTTCGACAGCATGGCCAATAGTGTGTCCGAAGTTTAAGATTTTTCTTAAGTTTGACTCTTTTTCGTCTTTCTCTACAACTTCAGCTTTTATCTCGCAGCCTCTCTTAATAATATGAGTAAGCGCTTTTTTATCATAAGAAAAAATGAGATGCATGTTTTCCTCAAGAAAGGAGAATAGCTCATCGTCACTGATAACTCCGTATTTTATTACCTCCGCCAGTCCCTCGCGTATTTCCTTCTCATTCAAAGTTAAAAGAGTATTAACGTCTATATAAACTGCCCATGGCTGGTGGAACGCTCCTATCAGGTTCTTCCCGTGAGGAGTGTCCACTGCTGTCTTCCCGCCAATTGAGCTGTCGACGCATGCGACTAATGTTGTTGGAATCTGTACATAGGGAAGCCCGCGTGTATAGCTGGCTGCAACATAACCCGCGATATCGCCTACCACTCCCCCGCCAAGCGCAATTACAACAGAGTCTCGCCCAAATTTATTCTCTAGCATCTGATCTTCGATCCAGGCTTTAGTATCTCTGTTCTTATTCTGCTCTCCGGCGGCAAAGGTAATGATTTTATTTGGCAAATCATCTTTTATGAAACCCTCTGATAGATCAATTCCATAGAGGGATTCAACGGTTGAATCAGTAATAATTGCAAATTTATGACCTAGTCCTGCTTGCTTTAGTTTCGAGGGTACCTGCTTGAGCACTCCCTCTTGGATAATGATATCGTAGGATTTATCTTCGGTCTTTTTTAGATTTACTCTTATATTTTCCATTTGGGACTCATTCCTTCTCCTATATTGATAGCTCCTTTTCGCCACTGGGCGAGAAGATATTTACCTTCGGTCCGGGACTAATAATAATTTCAGTTTCTTTCTCATGTTCGTAGATTTCCCCATCTATTATATACCCTTTATTTCTCTCTATCCGCAAATTTTTTACTGCCTGATTAATAAAGTCCCCTGAATCATCTGACTTGAGCCCTCTGTATAAACCGATTGGAATTTTATGCCGCGACTTTTTCAAATAAGGCTCCCTCATATATATAGTGTTAAATGATCTGCCGGGGTCGGGCTTATCATTGAAAATATTAAAACCAAATACAAATCTCTTTAGACATGATGAAATTATGAAAATATGTTTTTTCTTAGGGAGTTCTTTATTATCTATATGAACCGAGGAGTCTATTTGTTTGAATATCCCGTTTTCAGAGTCGGCAAGTGACATTAGAATGGTTTTTATTGCCAGCATAGAGGCTACCTGCACGCCTGCGCCCTTTGTATAATAATCAATCATGAATCTAAAGAGCAGCCCGTCAATCCATGTAAAGCCGTAATTAGCTTGAGAGAGTCTCTCATCATTTACTTCCAATAGACCCCTCTGGGTGATCGGGATTTTCTCTTTATGTTTGATAATCTCAATTAATTTTCTGCAAACTGAAAGCTGGTTTTCCCTAAGTCCAACGTCAGCTCCGATCATATTAATTGTTCCACCCATAAGGGGGACGATAATGGGGAGCTTATCTTGGCCACATATGTTGATGTATGATGTCAGGACATTGCAGATTGTCCCGTCACCACCGCTAATTAGTAGAAATTTAATCTCTTCTTGATAAAAACCCTTGATTGCCTCGGGTATTTCTTCTTTGCCTCTTGTCGGGCATAGGATTGCGCTGCCGCCGAATATTTCTTTTAACTCTTCAATAATATTGGCAGTTTTTTTCTTGTTTATTCTTGCAGACGGATTGAGAATGATCCCTATTGATTTCATACAGGATACTTTAAAACCGACCATACAGGATGGGGTTCTACCTTTTTATAGCCTTCCAGTTCAGTAAGTTCAACTAAAAAGCAGTGTCCCAAAACTTCTCCACCCAGCTGCTCTATAAGATTGCCGGCTGCCGCGGCTGTGCCCCCGGTAGCGAGAAGATCATCTATTAGTACGACCTTGCTCCCGTCGTGTATGGCGTCATGGTGTACCTCAAGTGAGTCAGTGCCGTATTCAAGATCATAGGAAGCGTTTATCGTGACGTAGGGCAGCTTCCCGGGCTTTCTTACAACTACAAGGCCGGTGCCAAGCTCCAAGGCTAGAGCAGAAGCAAATATAAATCCTCTGGCTTCTATTCCTATCAGATAGTCAATCTCTTGACCGTCTAGTATCTTTGCCATTTCATTTATCGCCATTTTAAAAGCTTTAGCGTTTTGAAGTAGCGGCGTAATATCATGAAATACTATCCCCTCTTTTGGGAACCCGGGGATATCTCTTATAAAAGTCTTTAAATCCTTCATTCTATAATCTCCTTTTTATGTTTAGGGCAGATAGTTTAATGGGTTTGTGGGTCTGCCGTTTTTTCTGACTTCAAAGTGAAGATGATTTCCGGTAGCATTTCCGGTAGCTCCGACTTCACCAATTACCTCTCCCGCCCGGATACAGCTGCCGGACCTTACTCTATTCTTACTGTTGTGAGCATAGAGAGTACGCACTCCTTTTCCATGGTCAATTATTATAACTCTTCCATATCCTGAATAACCTTTTAAAGTTCCAGAGCTTGCTACGATTAACCCATTTGCCGCTGCCCTTATAGGTGTGCCTTTGGGAGCCGGTATATCAATACCCTCATGAGGCCTTCCCCGGCGCATGCCGTAATAAGATGAAACTTTTCCCGGAACGGGCCATATAAGTCCCGATGCGCTCACTACAGTTCCCGGAACTCTGAGCCTTGTGCCGGCTGGAATATCCGTATAATCCCCGATGCCGTTTACCTCAATTAGATCATTAACCGTGGTGTTATACATCTTGGATACTCTATATAATGTCTGTCCTTCTTCAAGTACATGATATGAGAGTGTTGTAGTTGATGAGAAATCGGCCATCAGGCATTTTTCAACTTCTCTATCGCTGGGTTGTGGAATAGGTGGTCTTGACGGGAGGCTTTTTCCACAGGCTCCGCTAAGTATTAGTGCCAATAAGCCCAATAGCCATATAAACCGCCTCTTCGGGAGTTTCAGCTTTTTTAATATCCGATGATACATCCCAGGTTTTAATCCCTATAATTGGTATTTTCAGTCTTAAAGCGAAGGCTATTTCAGATAATGTACCGAAGCCTCCTCCTATTGCAATTATAGCATCACATGAGCTGGCTACTATAATGTTTCTGCCTTGCCCCATAGCGGTAACAATGGGGTAATCGATGTATGGATTACCCTCCGCTTTAGAGCTTCCCGGGAGTATTCCGATGGTGGTTCCACCCTGAGTTTTTGCTCCCCGGCATGAAGCTTCCATAACTCCTCCCATGCCGCCGCACAAAAGAGTGTACCCCTGTCTTGCTATTTCCTCTCCCACTGCTTCTGCCAACTTGCAATCTTTTTCGGAAGCGTCTCCCGCCCCAATTACGCTGATTATAGTTTGCTTAACCATTCCCATTGTTAATCACCATTTAGTCTTTTATATTAGTTTAGCCATATTCCAAATACAAGCGTGTGCAAACGGCTATAAGGATATATAACACAATATGAATTACCTTGACTGGCTCGTCATTGCGATTTATATAGTTCTTCTCATCGCTCTTAGCGCCTATTTGAGCCGCAAACAGGGCAATGTAGATGATTATTACCTTGGCGGCAGAACAATTCCCTGGTGGGCAATTGGGGTGTCGACAATGGCTACTCAACTTGGAGCCATTAGCTTTATCTCGGCCCCGGCCTTTGTAGCTCTTAAGCCCGGCGGGGGTCTTAGATGGCTCGGTTATGAGTTTGCCGTGCCCATAGCGATGGTTTTCGTTATGATTTTTATCATTCCGGTTATCCATAGAGCTAGGATTGTCAGCCTTTATGAATACCTCGAGGAAAGATTTGACGCGTCTACCCGCTCAATCGTTAGCTCCATTTTTCAAATAAGCCGCGCTCTAGCAACTGGGGTTGGTATATATGCGATAGGAATAGTCCTCTCCGCGATTTGGGATGTGCCGCTAGTTCCTACGATTCTCGCCATTGGTTTTTTAACTATCATCTATGATGTCCTGGGTGGAATTAAGGCTGTTGTATACACCGATGTTATTCAGATGTTTATTTTAACCCTGGGCATATTAATTTGTGGTTTTACGGCATATTTTCTGATAGGGGGATGGGAGAATGTATTCGTGGGTTTTGATAGAGAGCGTCTCCAAATCCTCAATATGAGCGCTCATGGATTCGGGGACGGTGAGGACTATAGCTTCTGGGCCCTTGTTATAGGCGGGTTTTTTCTTTATGTCTCCTACTACGGCTGTGATCAGAGTCAGATACAAAGAGAAATGAGCGCAAAGACTGTAGACGACGCTAAAAAATCACTGATGTTCAACGGTATAGCCCGCTTTATTCTTGTCTCTGCCTATCTAGGTATGGGGCTTTTGATAGGCGCGTATGCCTTTCAGAATGAAGCGTTTATGGACCTTATTCCAAAAGACAGGGTTGACTACATGGTTCCAATTTTCATTTTGAATTACCTTCCTCACGGATTAATCGGGTTTATCGTTGTGGCGCTGCTTGCGGCATTTATGTCAAGTTTGGATTCCTCAATTAATTCACTCAGCGCTGCCACAATGAGAGATATTTACCAACGGTATATAAAACCCGATGGTGATGATAAACATAATTTCATGATGTCGAAAGTTCTGACTATATTCTGGGGGGTTGTTTGCACCGGATTTGCCTTTTTGGTGGGGAGCATTTCCGATACGGTGATCGAGGCAATAAACAAAGTAGGCTCTTTGTTCTACGGACCTGTTCTTGCCGCGTTTGTTTTGGGACTGCTCTTTTCAAGAACAAACGCTACAGGAGCTAAATTAGGAGTTGTTGTAGGGGTAGCGGTAAATTTTATTTTGTGGATTGGCTTTCCTGAGGTCTCTTGGCTTTGGTGGAACGCGAGTGGCTCCATATCTGCAATTCTAGTAGGGTATGTATGGAGTTATTTCTCTTCTCCTGCAAGGACATTACCTGCTTCTCTTACCGTTCATATTGCTTCTGATGCTCATTGGAGGTGGAGATATGTTTTTATGATTGTATACTTTTTCTTTATTATAATAGCAAGCTACATTCTGGAGCGTATTTGGCTGGGATAAATTCTTGATTTTATGGTCAAGCTCTTATACTTTACATATGTACGCTGTTTTAATAGTGGAGGCAAAAATATGAATATTCTAAAAAAATCCTTTCTGTTCTTTTTATTTATAGTTTTAGGTTTACCAATTTATTCTATGGCGCAGAAAAGCGATGTTTCGCCTTTGGGTTTCCCCTTTGGTATTAACAAAAAAGAGGCTATTAAGATAATTGACTCAAACGGTAAAAGAATTACAGAAAACAAGGTCGATTCTAAAGGCATAAGAACTATTATAATACAAGGTGTAATTGTAAATATTCCTATAGAAACAGATGGCAGGGACGTTATGACCGGACTTGAATTCTACGATAAAAAGCTTCTATCAACTTCTCTAATATTTGATGTTGCAGATTCATCTGAGAAAACGGAACTTGAAAATGAATTTACCGATTATTTTACAGAGCAATATGGTGAGCCTGTTGAACGGGACAGTATGATGTACCTTACAACCACTATATGGCATATGCACGATATAAAGCTTGTTCTACATACCAATGGAAAGAACAATATTGTAAAAGTCGAATACACCTATAAACCTGTTCACCGGGCTAAAATCGAGGATGAGCTTGATGAGAAGAGGGGAACCATAAAGTCCGACCCCGCTACACAGATGTTTCTAGAGGGTGATTACAGTAAGCCGACCGGGTATGATGAAAAATTCGGCACTAGATAAAATCTTCTACCGAATTCTATAACTATCGCAATAAACCGCAGCTTCCTAGGCTTTAAATCTTTTTCCGAGATGGTGTATATTAAATATATCACACCGGAAGTAGGCCGGCATGGGTAAAAAATTACAAAATGACACTGCATTGATAAAGCTATTAACCTGGTTTGGTTCTACAAAAGCTGGCGCCTGGACGATTATAACTCTGGGCACAAGGATTGACAGGTGGCTTATTAAGTTTACAGACGGACGGTTTAATTCGACCTTTGTCTGGCCCTGTTTACTTCTTACAACCAAGGGCGCCCAAAGCGGCGCGGCGCGCACAGTCGCTTTAGTCTACATCACAGACGGCGACGACATAGTATTAATTGCCTCAAAAGGCGGAAATCTCCGCCATCCTGCCTGGTATGTGAACCTTAAGGCTAATCCCGAAGTGGAAATTTTTATTAACGGCAAGGCCCGTAACTACATTGCGTCTGATGCCGAGGGAGAAGAGCGCGACAGGCTGTGGGGTAGGGCGCTTGAACTATATTCCGGCTATGAAAAGTATCAAAAAAGGGCAGGGGATAGAAAAATCCCGGTAGTTGTGCTTAAACCTTTAAATTAGAGCTTACTTTTTTTGTTTTCTTTAGGAGGGAGGGTCTCAACAAACTCAACCCCTTTCTGAACCCATTTTTGAAGACTCCTATCTGTTTTGAAACCCGCAGGTTCAACGTAAACATAGCCCTTCATGGGTCTACCTATATAGATAGTATAACTTCCTTATAACATTGCATTTTAATATTAGTCAAGGAGGTTGTTATGCATTTATTTGAAATAGAAGTTAAGAACAGAGT
>Ga0209633_10000240_pt1 | contig 65951 bp, 67 predicted proteins | sample Cruoilmetagenom1_FD_187290 | JGI IMG/M metagenome (GOLD analysis project Ga0209633, IMG submission 187290) | Oil polluted marine microbial communities from Coal Oil Point, Santa Barbara, California, USA - Sample 1 (SPAdes) (version 2) | ecosystem: Environmental > Aquatic > Marine > Oil seeps ... | reverse complement strand
GATATAGAGAAGAGGTTTTCCCCGGCACCCGCAGAGCCAGCCTTGCCATCCAGAGAACAGATGATCTTGCCATCTGAAGGGGAGGAAGAGGATGTTACTGCCGCCATGGGTAAGATGCTGCACGACTTTGCCGACTTTTTCACCCTCCTCGCCCCTGAGGTGGTGAAAGTTATGGGGGACATAGCCTCATCACTGGAGACCATGGTATCAACCCCCCAGGAAGTAGCGCCCCCCCAGGAAGAAAAGGGAGGGTTCCTATCTGGGCTATTCAGCCTTGGACAGGAAGAAGGAGAGCCGCAGCCAGAGGGAGGTTTTATCTCCGGGATATGCGGCAGGCTCCCCTGTTACGCACCCCTTGAGCCATGCCTGCAATTCATGTGATGAAGGGCAAATGATAAGACTTGCGGAACGGTGTTACCAATACCATTCCTCCTCCACTTCCGCCACTTCTTCCTGAGTTACCTTTTCCTCTATGCCCCACCCCAGTATCACAACCCCCAGGATGAGGGAGGTCAAAAACCAGGCTTTGACCCTCTTATTTTTGTCCAGGGTATAGTAGCCGCCTATAACAACCAGGAGCGCCCAGACAACGATTAGCGCAGTGATCATTTTACCTCCTTTTAAGAGCTGTATTCCTTAAGCTTCCTCTCTATTACCCTTACCGTGGTCGGTCTTCCCTGAGCGGACATGGCTTTTCCGGTGATAATATCCTTTACCGCATATTTTACTTCTTCTGAATACCATATCGTGCGATACGATTCTCCTTTATCGTTGAACACCACTATCTTAAGGCAGTTAAACCTGCCCGCCGGGACCTTCACCCTCTCCCTCTTTTTCACCTCATAGGTGTCCCGGGAAGTGGCGGTGGTCTCATTTCGGGTGTTTTCCATGACCGTCACCTGCCGCATGGAGGTTACCACGGTAAACTTCTTTCCCACTTCAAGAGGCCAGGGCGGACCATCCGGGAAATCCAGGGAAACTTCCTTCACCATGGTGAAAGGATTGGCTTCTGTCCCTGAAGTTTCCATTTTGACCAGGGAGAAGATAGGGTCTGACTTTGACACCCAGGCTTTTCGGGGAATGGATGCCCCCAGCGTGGGGTTTTCCATATCTAAGACCCAGCAATAAGTGCCGTCCAGCACCTCCTGCCCCACCACGCTTATCCGGGTAGTGTACTTTTCCTTCCCCATGGATACTTCAGTGACCCAAAAATCGCCTATGGTGTAGGTTGGCGCCATCACTTGAGAGGTGCCAGAAGCAATGGTAGAATCTACAGTGTTAACACCTCCCAGGGATAGGCTTGCCGCCAGCAAACCCAGGACAGCCAGAACCGAAATCAGCTTTCTCATCTTACCTCCTTTCCTTCTTTGACTTCTGGGCGGGGCCAGGGAAAGGCTCCTGAATAAACTCTGAGGTTGGGGTCGCCGTAGTAGACGATGTTCTCATAAGTATCCCACCACCAGCCTTCGGTTAGATAACCTATCCCTACCTCCAGTATGGCCTCCTCATAAGCCTGGCCCATATCCTTTCCCTGGGCGATGCTCCGGGCAATCATATTCTGGGCATGGGAGATATACCAGGATGCTGACCAGGGGGCGATTACCTGGAAGGTAGACCCATGCCTTATGAAGGAGAGGTGAAGGAAGGTATGGGCAATGAGGCAGGACCCGGCCACGATGCCGCAGGAGTGGATGTTTTCCAGATATTTATCCATGGTATCCCCGGTTATAGGGAAGGTCTGGGGGAGCTGCTCCCAGATGGAGATGACCACTCCATCGCTTCCCTTCTCCACATCTATTCCCGATAGCCGACTCATGGCTGCGGTGTCCGGATTTTGGGTACAGCCCAGATATTCATAGCCCCTCCAGGGGTTCCTCTCAGTTTTTATGATCTCATTCCAGAACCCCACCGTCCCCGAAAGCATGTTTCCTCCATGCATGCCTTCAAACCACAGGATCGCCCCCCGGTTTAAATTCTCGGTGGCGGCGTTAAAGGAGGTGGAAAATACTGAGTCAAAGCCACCCTTTTCCAGATAGAAGGGAACTACCTCTGAGGAGGACATGTCCGGAAGGTAGCTTCCTTTCCGTCCGTATTTCTCATTCACCCCTGAATCTATGGAAGCGCCGGTTTTGGTCCAGAAGGGCTTCTGCCCTGAGGTAGTCTCATAGGCCAGTCCCCAGTATTCAGGGGCCAGCTCATTGAAGCGGTGTTCATAGCATACCCAGGTCTGAAGACAGGGACAGTTAAACTTCTCCTCCCCCCCCAGGTCATCGATTATCAGCCTTTGCCCCTCCCGGTGAGAGCTACTCCCCTGGATGAGATAGATTCCGTCTTTACTCAGGGCAGGGTTTACGAATATCAGGGCAGGATAAAAGGCGTTACGGGCAAACCAGAACGCACAGTCCACCGGCGTCCCCCATATCCGGCCGGCTATGGCCTTCCCCGGGAATACTCTATCCCAGGATGGCCCAAGCTCAAACTCCCCGGCCATGGTGAGTATTCTCTCCTTCCCTTTCTGGTCCATACCCATATCCTCAAGAAAAGAGTAAACTTCACGGCCGGTAAGCACCATCCCTCCCGGGGAAGGAGGTGTATGCCTATCCTCAAATCCCCGCCGCCAGGAAGAGCGGTGCCACAGGGCAGCACACTCAAGACGGGGGTCGCTCTCTAAAAGGAGAAGGGGGGAACCATGGATGGCAGAAGCATAAGCTCCCGGGGCAAAGAAGTAACCTCCCTCCTGAGTATGAAAATCCCCCAATGCATCAGGGTAGGAGAAGGGTTTGGTGGTGGAGAAGACGATGTCGTCCGACCCACTTATGTCCCTTATGGCCTGATATATGTCAGTAAGCGTTTCAAGCTCCGAGACAGGGAAGGAGGCTATATCCACTTCCCTTCCGCTTAAGTTTAGAAGGTGAATTTCCTTAACCCCCAATTTTTCCAGCGCGGCTTCGGTCCCCGGGGATATTCCCTCCGGATGGGCATAAAACAGGGGGCAGTTCTTAAGGGAGGCCAGCACCGCGCCATTGCTGGCGGCGGCCATGCTCTCAGTAAACCCATCCTCCCTCCCCTCCCAGCTCCAGTTCAAGGCGAAGTCTGGGCCCACTTCACCCTCCAGGGCCAGGACGGTGGCGGTATATTCTCCTTTTCCCAAATATTCCATCTCTAAAGGCTTACGGTAGGGGATGGCTGAGGCCAGCTCTGCCCCCTCCAGCCCACGCACTACCAGCCCCAGCTTTCCTTTACCCTGAAGCTCAAGCCTTGCGTTGTGGCAGCCCTGAGGGGTGGGGGGAAGCATAACCTCTACCCCTGGATACATCTTCACCTTAACCTGGTAGTCCACCTGAAGGTCATGTTGAGCCTTTTTTGGGGGGGGCTTTATGCTCTGAGTGGGCATGTAGGTCACCGCCGCCGCCCATTCCCCATAGTTATTAGCATAAGATACGACCTCCTCCCCCCTCCCCTCTATCACGTTCCATCTGGCGGAGGCCGCCACCTCCCCCAGGCTGAAATCATAAAGCTGGAGGTCGGGGTCCTTCCCCCTTTCCTGCCAGTTCATCTTTACCTGGATGTACTTTGTGGGCGGAGATACGTCGAACTTATGATAAGTAGGGACAAGGGTAGGCTCCTTTTTCCCTTCGAATTCACGGGATTTTACCTCCGGCCCAAAATCAAACCTGCCCTGAATTGTTCCCCGGTCAGAAACTTCCTTCACCCTTCCCATGTCCAATACCGCCACCACTGCCTCCTTGCTTTCTCCCCACTCCTCAAGGGCGATATGGGAGGAAAGAGAATCCGGGTCACAGGGTAAAGCGGCAATATCGCTAAAACCCTCATCCTCAAGCTCCCAGATGGCTTCCTGAGGAAGGCCCACGGCCAAAACTTCACTCTGGGGGGCAAACGACATCCAGTCCTCCAGGAAGTAGTCTACCCCGGGATGGGAGTTGAGCTCGGGAATAGTTCTCTCGTTATCCCAGAATATGAGGGGGGAGGAAAAAAGCCTTCCTTCCTGAAAGGAGGCACACGCTGGAACGAGCAAAAGGTAGGCCAGGTCGTCGTCTATCCCCTTCTGGTCATAGTTTACCAGAGCTACTCTCCCCACCACCTCCGTAGGACAAAAAGAAATCCAGGGGTTGCCGGAGGGAGTTTCATGGGCAGTTAACCCCCCTCCCAGGCTGCCTCCTATGAGGGCAAGGATGAGGGTCAGACTAAGACCAGTCTTCGCCATCACCAAGCGTGAAAATTTGCACATCATGGTCTACTACCTCCACATCTAATCTTTCCCGGGAGACGAAATCGGCTATGTGGTGCAGGACGTCTTTGACCCTTCCATGACTCCCTGAGGTGTAGGCTATACAAAGTTGCGCAATCTGCCACTTTCCCTCCTCCACGCAGGTTATAGAAACATTATACTTGTTTCTTATCCGGGTGGTAACCGACTGGACAACTCTCCTTTTATCCTTGAGCGATTGACTGTACGGGATGAAGAGCTTAATCTTTAGTACCCCAACCTGCATCCTGAATATTATACTGACTATATACCAATTTTGTGAACTCAGGGAAATCCTAATCTCGAAACTCTAAACAAATTCAAATGACCAAAATCAAAAAGCTCAAAACAAGAGGAGGAAGGAAGGGGGAGTTATAAAAAAACTCAGCAGCTATAAGGTTTTGGCCATTCGGATTTAGATATTGTTTCGAATTTAGGGTTTCGAATTTAGGGTTTATGCACCTCATTTGTGAGTTCAAAGAAATTCTAAATCCTATCTTGAGCGCGTCTATAGTAGCCACTTTAACCTCAAAGTGCAATATGATATATTAGGAGGAGAAGATGAAGTTTGAGACGGTCATTGGTCTGGAGGTTCATGCTCAGCTCTCTACCCGAAGCAAGATGTTCTGTGGCTGTAGCACAGATTATGCGAACTCACCCCCCAACACCCATGTATGTCCGGTGTGCCTGGGGATGCCCGGGGTGCTGCCCAAGGCCAACCACAAGGCAATAGAGTACACCATAATGACTGCCCTGGCCTTGAACTGTCGTATTCCAGATAGAACTAAGTTTGACCGCAAGAACTATTCCTATCCTGACCTTATGAAGGGGTATCAAATATCCCAGTACGATGCTCCCATCGGAGTTGGGGGATGGATGGATGTAGAAGGCAAGCGGATAGGTATCGAGAGGGTCCACCTGGAGGAGGATGTGGCCAAGCTCATCCATAAAGGCTCCTGTACCCTGGTCGATGTTAACCGCTCGGGAATTCCCTTAATGGAGGTGGTAACCAGGCCCGACATCTCCACTCCGGAGGAGGCGCGCGAATTTGTGGGGCGATTGCGTATTATCCTGCAATATCTGGGGGTGGCCAGCGGAAACATGGAGGAAGGGAGCTTACGCTGCGATGCCAATATCAGTATAAGAGCGAATGGCCAGGGTTTTCCCAAAGTGGAGGTGAAGAACATGAATAGCTTAAGCGGGATTTACCGTGCTCTGGAATATGAGGAGAGGAGGCAAAGGGAAGCGGTGGAGAAAGGAGAAAAACTGGTCCAGGAGACCAGGGGCTTCTCCGAGGAAGGGGTAACTTTCTCTCAGCGAAGTAAAGAGTATGCCTCAGACTACCGCTATTTCCCCGAGCCTGACATCCCCCCTCTGGCCCTGGACCGAAAATGGGTGGAGGAGCTAAGGTCGTGCCTTCCTGAGCTTCCGGATAGCAAGAAGGAAAGACTGGTAAAGGAAGTGGGTTTGAGCCCTTACCAGGCAGACCTTATATCTTCCCAAAAGCCTTTATGCGATTACTTTGAGATTTGTCTCACGGAGAATAAAGTTAAGCCCGGGGAGGTAGCCAACTGGCTCCTGGGTGAGTTCTCCCATCAGATTAACCAGGCGGGCACCGATCCGAAGGATTGCCAGGTTCGGCCCCACATGCTTTGCGAGCTTATCGACCTGGTGGCTTCAGGCAAGATAAGTGGAACCTCTGGCCAGAAAGTACTGGGGGAGATGTTTCAAAGTGGCCGGGGGGCGGAGGAGATCGTTCAGGAAAGAGGAGTTTACCAGATAACTGATGAAGAATGCGTCAGGGCGGTAGCCTGCGAGGTCATCTCTCAAAATCAAAAGGCAGTACAGGATTTCAGAAAGGGTAAAACCCAGGTGCTGACCTTCCTGGTAGGTCAAGTGATGAAGAAGACTCAGGGTAGAGCCAACCCCGGGCTAACCGCTAACACACTCACGGAGCTTTTGAAATGACTACTTACTTTAATATCGCTCTCATCATTCTCTCCGTATCTCTGCTGGTTGCCCTCCTGTTCCAGGCCGGGGGGGGAGGGCTGGGGGGAGTTTTTGGCCAGGCCGACACCGTATACCGCAGCCGACGAGGACTGGAGAGAACTCTGTTCCGCTTCACCATCATACTGGCCGTACTCTTCGTGGCCATCTCCATAGCCAGTGTGATATGGAGGAAGTAAGGAAGAGGGCGGAGGAGCTTCGCTCTCTCCTCAACTACCACAACTACCGCTACTATGTGCTTGATTCCCCGGAGATAAGCGATAGCGAATATGATAAGCTCTTTCGTGAACTTAAGGACCTGGAGCAAAAATACCCCGAGCTTATAACCCCCGATTCTCCCACCCGGAGGGTGGGGGCTCCGCCGCTCAAAGAGTTCGGGATAGTCAGGCATCGCCTACCTCTCCTGAGCCTGGACAATGCCTTTTCTTATGAGGAGCTTCTGGCCTGGAGGAAGAGGGTGGTGGGCATACTTAAGAAGGAAGAGTTTGACCTGGTATGTGAACTCAAGATGGACGGCGTAGCCGTAGCCCTGATATATGAGGGAGGGCTTCTGACGAGGGGAGCAACCAGAGGGGATGGTTGGGAGGGAGAGGATATAACCCAGAACCTCCGGACGGTAAGGAGCATACCCCTGTCGGTGAAAGATGGCTCCTCATTCGAAGTAAGAGGGGAGGTTTTCTTACCCAGGGAAGGCTTTAAAAAGCTTAATGAGGAGCGAGAAAGGGAGGGCCTTCCTGGTTTTGCCAACCCCCGTAATGCGGCGGCAGGCTCTTTGCGGCAGCTCGACCCAGGAGTAACCGCTCATCGCTTCTTAGACATCTACACCTATGCTCTGGGGTGGAGTGAGAGGGAAACGCCCCCCCCAGACCACTTTTCTGCCCTTGCTCTTCTTGAGTCCCGGGGGTTCAAAATAAACCCGTACAACATTTTATGCTCATCCATAGAGGAGGTGGAGAAATTTCATCAACGCTGGAAGGAGGAAAGAAAGAACCTCCCCTATGAGACGGATGGCATTGTAGTGAAGGTTAACCGGTTTGACTTTCAAGACGCCCTGGGAAGCACCGGCCATGAGCCAAGATGGTCTATAGCCTACAAATTCCCTTCGAAGGAGGCTGTAACGCGACTTTTGGATATAGGAATAAATGTGGGAAGAACAGGAAATCTTAACCCTTATGCTATTCTGGAGCCAGTTTCAGTGGGGGGAGTGGTGATAGGAAGCGCCGGTCTGCATAATGAGGACTACATTAGAGCTAAGGACATAAAGATAGGGGATAGGGTAGCTGTCCACCGGGCAGGAGAGGTTATCCCCGAGGTTATCGGTCCTATCGTGTCGGAGAGGCGCGGGGGAGAGAGAGAGTTCGCCATGCCCCAGACCTGCCCGGTGTGTGGAGCCAAAGTGGTGCGCTTGCCCGGAGAGGCCATGCACCGCTGTACCAATGCTGCCTGCCCTGCCCAGGCTCTGGAGAGGGTAAAGCACTTTGTGAGCAGAGGGGGAATGGACATTGAAGGGATGGGGGAGAAGCTTTGCGCTCATTTGTTGAGAGAAGGGCTGATAAAGAATGCCTCCGACATCTACTTTCTGAGCAAAGAAGACCTGCTGAACTTAGAGCGGATGGGAGAAAAGAGCGTACAAAATCTTCTCTTAAGTGTCGAGGAAAGCAAAGGAAGACCCTTCCAAAAGGTGATATTCGCCTTAGGCATACCTCAGGTAGGTGAGGAGACCGCCGAGATCCTGGCCCACGAGTTCGAGAATATGGATGAGCTTGCCCTGGCTGCTCCCGAGGAGCTCTCCCTCATACCCACCATTGGTCCTAAGGTGGCCGGGGAAATTGTCTCCTTTTTCCGCAACGAAGGTAATCTCAAGTTGATACAAAAGTTAAAGGAAGCAAAGGTAAAACTGAGCCAGGAAGAAAGAAGAATAACCCTCCCCTTAGAAGGGAAGGAGTTTGTGTTCAGTGGTGAGCTTTCCCTCCCCCGCAAGGAAGCAGAAGAGAAGGTTAAAGCACAGGGGGGAAGGGTAGGTTCTAGCCTCACCTCCAGAACTACCTATCTGGTGCAGGGAAAATCCCCTGGTTCAAAGTTAAGGCGAGCCCAGGAAGAAGATATAACTATTATCGATGAACAGGAGTTCTTGAGGTTATCAGGCTGATTGTGGGACTGGGCAACCCCGGGAAAAGATACGCTTTTACCCGTCATAACCTCGGTTTTATGTGCCTTGATGTTCTAGCTCAAAGGCAAGCCATTTGCCTGGCCCATCTCCAAGAGTGCCGCTCCGAGGTGGGAAGGAAGGGGGAGCTTACGCTGGCCAAGCCGCTTACTTTCGTCAATAGAAGCGGAGTAGCAGTAAATCTACTTATGCAAAAGCTGGAGATTGAACCCTCCGACCTTCTGGTAATCCACGATGACCTGGACCTCCCCTTAGAAAAGCTGAGATTTAAGAAAGGGGGAAGCTCGGCCGGACATAAGGGAGTAGAGTCTATCATCGAAGCTCTGGGAACTCCCGAATTTCTTCGTTTGCGTCTGGGGGTGGATCGGCCCTCGGGTGACGCCGTAGATTATGTTCTGGGTGAATTTTTATCTTATGAAAAGGAGACAGTAAAGGAAGTAGTGGAATACGCCGCGGGAGCAGTAGAATATATGTTGGCTTTTGGCCAGGATCAAACCATGAATAAGTATAACCAATGAGAGTATTCTCGGGGGCCCGCCCTACCGGAAGGCAACATATAGGCAATTACTTAGGGGCGATAAGAAATTACGCCGAGCTTCAGGAGGAGTATGAGTGTATATACTGTATCGTTGATGTTCATGCTCTGACCACCATGGAAGATGCCCTCTCAACCTCCCGGATTCAATCCAACATTCAGGAGATGATGCTTGACTGGCTAGCCTGTGGTTTAGACCCTCAAAAAAGCATTCTATTTGTTCAGTCCCGGGTTCCTGAGGTCCTGGAGCTTCATACTTTTTTGAGCATGATAACTCCTCTGGGATGGCTTCTCCGGGTACCCACCTTCAAGGAGAAGGTGAGAGTCCAGCCCCATAATGTCAACTACGGTCTGGTGGGTTACCCCGTGCTTCAGGCGGCGGACATAGTTTTGTATAAGGCAGAGCTGGTCCCGGTAGGAGAGGATCAGTTGCCTCATCTGGAGTTGGCTCGGGAGATCGTCCGCCGGTTTAATAACATCTTCGGCTACACCTTTCCCGAACCTGAAGCCAAGCTTACCAACCTTCCTCTGGTTTTAGGATTGGATGGGGAGCAAAAAATGAGTAAGAGCCTGGGAAACGACATTGAACTTGCTTCATCTCCAAAGGAGACAGAAGAAAGGGTGATGACAGCAGTTACCGACCCTGCTCGAAGATACCTCAGTGACCCCGGACATCCCGATATTTGCAACATATTCCGCCTGCATCATTTTTTTAACTCAGAAGGGGTAGAAGAAATCGCACGCGCATGCCCTGAGGCTCACATTGGCTGTGTGGAGTGCAAGAAAATGCTGGCCGGGAGGATGAACGCCTGCCTTGCCCCCATGAGGGAGAGAAGAGAAAATTTAGCCCGGAAGCCTCAGTATATACGGGAAATCCTGGATCATGGTGCAGAGAGGGCCCGGATTATCGCTTGCGCCACCCTGGGTGAGGTAAAGCATAAAATTGGACTGACCTAAAGAGAACTAAACCCTAAATCCGAAACCCTAAATCCGAAACCCTAACCCAAATTTACCAGAAACCGGTCAATAAGAGAAGGATTTTTGATAGTCTCAGCTTTGAAGGCTACCAGGGCTCAGAAGCGAGGGTCTGATGTAGTCCCCCATAAAACGTGACCTAAATACCCTTTTTAGTTTTGATTTTGACATTCAGTGGTAAATTTGGATCAGGGTTCGTTCTTCTAAGTCATATGGTTTTGAGCTTTTTGATTTCGGTCATTTGAATTTGTTTAGAGTTTCGAGATTAGGATTTAGAGTTTTAGTACCTGTGTCATCACATATGGAGCCGGCCTACAAACCTTTCTATTCTCCGGAGTGCCTCCTCCAGTGTAGAAAAGGGGGTAGCATAGCACAATCTAACATATCCCTCACCTCTCTCCCCAAAGGCCATACCCGGAACTACTGCCACTTTCTCTTCTAAGAGCAACCTCCGGGCAAACTCCTCTGAGGAAAGGTGGGTATCCTTTATGCTGGGAAAAGCGTAGAAGGCTCCTTGTGGCTTAACGCAAGGAAGGCCGATATCCCGGAGTCTCGAAAGCAAGAATGAGCGGCGGTGACCATACTCCTTCAGCATCTGCCGCACATCCTCCCCCCCTTCGTGAAATGCCTCTATGGCTGCCTTCTGACCCATAATGGGAGCACACATGATGGTGTACTGATGGATCTTGGTCATGGCGGCAATAACCTCCTCCGGGCCACAGGCATATCCTATCCTCCACCCTGTCATGGCATAGGCCTTGGATAAACCCCCCAAAAGGATGGTCCTCTCTCTCATACCCGGGAGGAGTGCAAAGGGAGTATGTTTCACTCCGTCGTACACCAGTTGAGAATAGATTTCATCGGAGATGACCATGAGATTGTAAGAATGTACTACGTGAGCTATGGGCAGGAGGTCCTTTTCTTCCATGACCGCCCCGGTGGGATTGGCGGGATAACCCAAAAGTATGGCCCGGGTAGCAGGACTGATATGGTCTTCCACCTCTTGAGCCTTGAGCTTGAACTCGTCCTCAGGAAATACAGGTACAAGGCTGGGAATACCTCCAGCCAGGAGAACACAGGGAGCGTAGGAAACATAACTGGGATCGGGGATGATAACCTCGTCCTGGGAGTTAAGGATAGCTCGGGCGGCCAGGTCCAGTCCCTCACTCACTCCCACGGTGATCAGGATCTCCTTTTGGGGATGGTAGGAGAGCCCATAGTATGATTCAAGATGGGAAGAAACAGCCTCTCGAAGGTCAGAAAGCCCGGAGTTGGAAGTATACATCGTAAAGCCATCCTCGAGTGAACGTATGGCTTTCTCTCTTATATGCCAGGGAGTGACAAAGTCAGGCTCACCTACCCCCAGGGAGATAACCCCCTCCTCCTCAGAGATGAGGTCGAAGAACTTTCGTATCCCGGAGGGAGGAAATTTGGCTACTCTTGAGGAAACTTTACTCCTGAAGTCGATAAGGCTCATCGTGTAAACTATTATAAACTTAAGGGAAGCCTTTTTTCCTCCTCCCCACCATCCAGTATTTCCCCGTCATCCTTATACCGTTTGAGCATGAAGTGGCTGGTGGTCCTGAGAACGGAAGGAAGAAGAGACAGCTTCCGGGCCACAAAGGAGGATACATCCTGCATGCTCTTACCTTTCACTACCACCAGAAGGTCATAGGTTCCCGAGATTAAGTAAACTGAGTGGGTAGAGGGAAAGCGTGATATACGTTGAGCGATAGCATCAAAGCCTACATCCTCCTGAGGCTTGACCCTGACTTCGATGAGTGCCCATACCTCCTCCTTCCCCACCTTCTCCCAGTTGATGACCGCCTTATACTTCAGGATAATTTTCTCTTCCTCTGCGTGCTTTATGGTCTCCTGTATCGATTCACGGGGAGTGCCCGTCATGGCGGATATTTTCTCCGCGGTAGCCCGGCCGTCACGCTCCAGAATATCCAAAATCTCCTTCACTTAAACCTCCTTTTGATTGAAATAGAGTGGACAGCGGAGAAATGATTCCGCAGCCGATGACCTATCTTCAGTCATGTTGGCACTGTTCATGGCGGGTCCAGCTCGACCAAGTTCAATACTGACAAACTTGGAGTTATACAAACAAAGCCTCTCAGTTACAATAGCGTTAATACATTCATAGCCGTTAAATAATATTGTGGTTGGATGTGGTTAAAAGTCAAGGGGAAGAGATGGCAAAAGACACAGGAAGGGCAATAAGGGTATAATGGAGTTTATTTTCGACACCAATTACCGCCCCTTATATAAGTTAAGAGATCATCCAAAGCTCCCTTCAGGAACTCCCAACCGGAGGAATACCTAAATCCCTAAAGATCTTTTGGGCAAGGAAGTCCACAACCTCAGCATGTCTTGGAACTGTAGAGGTCTTTCGGTTTGATGGATTGTAGTAAACAGTATGCTTCCTACCTTCCCGAAGGAGTACACACCCATGCTTCTCTAGATGATGAATTAAATCCCTTCGCTTCACTAAATGGCAATCTTGATTTCCTCACGTATGAATTTTCTGTCTCCAAGCTCTTTTTGGGTTAATTCCTTATTAGATTGAAGAATCAACTTGAGCGCCTCGCAGAGATTCTCATGCACCTCCTCGAGTGTTTTACCTTGCGTGTTTACACCAGGTATTTCTTCAACATATCCGATATACCAATCCTCAACTTTCTCGAATATAGCTGTGAATTTTCTTTTCATTCCATCCTCCTCTAAAACCAGGGTTCCATGACCATCTGAAGCAAGCTCCTTCCTGGACTTACGTACACTACCCGGTGAGAGGGAACCCCGGATAGCTTAGAAGCTATCTCAATGGCCAGGTTTAGGTCGCCGTTCTCATCCACCAACCCATAGTCCCTGGCCACCCTTCCCGAAAAAACCTCTCCGGTAGCCATCTCCCTCACCTTCCCCGGGGGAAGGTGGCGACTTTCACTCACCCGGCTTATGAAATCCTCATATAGCTCATCGGTAGTCTTCTGAACCATCATTTCCTCTTCTTTGGTCAATTCCCGATGCGGCGCGAGCATATCCTTATGCTCTCCACTTTTAATGAAGGTGAGGTTGATGCCCCATCTTTCCAGAAGCCCCTTCAGGGATAGCTTAGCACTTATCACCCCGATGGAGCCGATAAGAGCAGACCGGGGAGCCACAATCCTGGTAGCTGGAATAGCCATCTCATAAGCTCCTGAAGCCCCCATACCCTCAAAGTAGGCCACCACCGGTTTCTTCTGAGAGAGTCTGGCTACTGCCATGTATAAAGTTTCTGAGGGTCCTGCCCCTCCACCAGGGCTGTCGATGTTCAATACCACTGCCCGTATCTTTCCATTCTTGCTTAACCCATCCAAAAGCCTGACCGTGGCTTGAGGGTTTATCCCTCCTCCGATGCTTCCTTTAAGGCTGACCACGGCTATCTTCTTACGCCAAAACATCTACACCCTCACCTCAAACAAATCATATTGCTTATTTTACAATCTTCCCTGATGATTGAGACCGGAGCATACTGCCGCAAGCCTGGTGTTCATCCTTTGCCAGTGCGTTCCCCTCCAGTAAAGCCTGTGGCATGAAGGGCACTCCATATACTTATCCTGGGTGAGAAAAACATAAGGTGGGACTGAACACCGCACCTCTTCCTTTGATCTGGGCACTAAAGTCTGGTTGCACTCCAGACAACGACTAAAGGCGGCCGAGGTATCCAAGTTCAGCCTCCCTATCACCTGACTTATCTGAGACCAGGGCATATCATCCTCGATGAGTATGGCCCGAACTTTCCCCTCCCGGATTATCTTCCGCTTCATCATCTGGTTATCCCGACTCAGAATTACCCTCTCATCAGTCCGGGCGATCTCCACTAACTTTTCATCATCGATCGACCTCTCAAAGTAAGTGTCATAGCCCATCGCCCGAAGCCATCGGGCTAGCTTTCCCACGTTGGAGTCAGCGATAAACTTCACCTTAGATCCAGTGATGATGGCGAAAGAAGAAGAGCATTCCTCCCACGACGGCGAGCATGATGCCCAGGATACTAGCAAAGGCTTGCGGAGAACTTTGCCCAGGAAGGTCAATATTCATACCGTACATTCCAGTGATCACGGATAATGGGAGCATAATGGTGGCCATAACCGTGAGAACCTTCATCACGTCACTTATACGGTGGGAGTAAAGAGAGTTCACCGTATCGTTTAAGCCCTCAATCATCTCCTTATACCCACTTAAGGTATAGCTTATCTTATCGATATGGTCCACCACATCCCCCCAGTAGGCGGTGAGGTCCTCAGTGGTGAAGCGACGCGTCTTCTCCTCTAGAGCAGCAATTACCGACCTTAAGGGCCACACGATACGCCGGTAGGAAATGATGTCATGACGAAGAACCGAGATCTCCTCTATCATCTTCCGGGCATCAGCGGAGAAGATGTTCTCCTCTACTTGATCGGTGTTTTCCCCCATCTTCCCTAAGATGGGAAAGCAGTAGTCCACCAGACGGTCAACTATTCTGTACAGAAGGTAGCCTGGGCTCCCCTGGTATTCCTCCTTGTCCTCGGGGTGAAGCTTCAGGTTTAAGAATAGCTTGGTTATAGGCTTAAGGCTCCCCTGGTGTAGAGTGACGAGGTAAGATGAGGAGATGAAGATGGAGACCTGTGAGGGTAAGGTAAGCCTCTCTATTTTACTGAACAGAGGGAAATGAAGAACGATGAAGATATATTTTTCATATTCATCTATTTTGGGCAACTGTACCCTGGATAGACAATCATCCAAGTCAAGAGGGTGAAAGGGGAAATTATGGGTCAGGTACTCTATCTCTGCCTCACCGGGCCTTTCTGCGTCGATCCACTTCACCTTCCCCAGGTCTACTATATCCAGGTTAAGCTTGTTGGTGGTCAAGGATTCCATAGCTTTCTAAATTGTATCACATTGGGAATGGACATATAATAGAGCATATGACTTTGTTTGATCCCTTTATGGGACGGGAGGTGGGAAGGTTACTGGAGTGGCTGGAAACCTCCAAGCCCCCTCAGGTTCGCTTTTCCCTCCGTATATGGGAGCCCGCCGTGGATATATTTGAAAGCGAGGGTAGGGTGGAGGTATGGGCAGAGCTGGCCGGTGTAAAGCAGGAGAGCATAGAGATATTCGTCGATACAGGAAGTCTGGTAATTAAAGGGTGGAGGGGAGAGAAGACAAGAGAGCCCAGAGCCTACTATCAGGTAGAGATATTCCAGGGTCCCTTTGAGAGGAAGATTGACCTACCGGTGAAGATAGATGCGGACAAGGCTCAGGCCTTCTATGATGAGGGGATTTTGAAGATAGTTCTCCCCAGGGCTTCTGCCCGCGAAGGAACCTATCATGTTCAGGTAAGGACTATTACCCTAATCTAAACTCATGGAAGCTAGAACATCTCTTCCTATTCCCCCTGAAGTACCCTTGCTCTTAAGTGAGGATGTGATTATTTATCCCTCTCTCATTGTGCCCTTTGGTACGGAGGATGAGGGGGTAGTACGAATTATAGACCAGGTGATAAGCAAAGATAAGATAATAGGCATCTTCCCCCCTCCCACCGAGGATAGCGCTTCCCCCATAGGCACAGCCACCCTCATCGGAAAGATGTTCAAGTTACCCGATGGTTCCATCCGGGCCTTCCTGCAGGGGTTAGCCCGAGTTTACCTTAAGGAAATAACCCAGCATGAGCCCTTCCCTCAGGGAAAGGTAGAGGTGTGTGAGGAGAAGGTGGAAAGGAATACTGAGCTGGAAGCCCTGGTGCGTAACTTAAGCGACCTCTTCCAGAAGGTGGTTAAGCTGGCCCCCAACCTCCCCGAGGAAATAGGGGTCGCCGCCATGAATATATCTGAGCCGGGAAACTTAGCTGACTTCATTGCCTCCAACACCAATCTTCACCAAGAAGAAAAGAGAAAAATACTGGAGACCCTGGATGTTTCCCAGAGGATCAGAGAGCTTATTTACTACCTCAATCGGGAGCTGGAGATACTGGAGCTGGGCTCTAAGATACAATCCCAGATAAAGGGGGAGGTGGATAAAGCTCAGAAGGAGTACTATCTACGAGAACAGTTGAAGGCCATTCAAAAAGAGTTGGGTGAGGTGGACGAGAGAACCAAGGAGGTAGAAGAACTCAGGGAAAAGGTAGTGGGGGTCGGGATGCCTCCGGAGGTCCAGAAGGAGGCAGAAAGAGAGCTTGACCGCCTTTCTCGTATGCCCACGGCTGCCCCTGAATACAGCATCTCCCGCACCTACCTCGATTGGCTGGTGGGCCTCCCCTGGTCGATAGAAACTCCCGACAACCTGGACATAGAAAGGGCATCTAAGGTTTTAGATGAGGACCACTATGACCTGGAAAAGGTGAAGGAAAGAATTCTGGAGTTTTTGGCCGTCCGGAAGTTGAAGCAAGATATGAAGGGGCCTATATTATGTTTTGTGGGGCCGCCGGGGGTGGGAAAAACATCTTTAGGAAAGTCTATCGCCCGGGCTCTGGGGAGAAATTTTATCCATCTTTCACTGGGGGGAATAAGGGATGAGGCAGAGGTCAGAGGTCACCGTCGTACCTATGTGGGAGCTCTGCCTGGTCGCATCATTCAGAGTTTAAAAAGGACTAAATCCCGAAACCCGGTATTTATGCTGGATGAGGTGGATAAGATGGGGATCGATTTTCGTGGTGACCCCGCCGCTGCCCTCCTGGAAGTGCTTGACCCGGAGCAAAATTTTTCCTTTACCGACCACTACTTAGATGTACCCTTCGACCTATCGCATGTGATGTTCATCACCACGGCCAATATCGTCGACCCTGTACCTCCAGCGCTCCGGGACAGGATGGAGGTAATCGACCTTCCTGGATATACAGAATATGAGAAGGTGGAGATTGCCCGCCGATTTCTGGTCGTGCGTCAGGTAGAAGAGAATGGCCTTTCAGAAGGCCTTATCAGCTTCACCCCGGAGGCAATTCGAGAGGTGGTAAAGAGTTATACCCGGGAGGCAGGGGTGAGAAACCTGGAGCGGGAAATAGGTGCCATTTGCCGTAAAGTAGCCCGCAAGGTGGCTTCGGGAGAGGAAACAAAACAAGAGATTACCGTGGATCGGCTTTACGAACTGCTGGGTTCCCCTAAGTTCCGTTATGAGATTGCTGAGAGAACTGATGAGATAGGAGTAGCTACCGGGCTGGCCTGGACGCCCAGCGGTGGGGAGATTATATTGGTAGAAACCAGCGTCGTCCCGGGTAAGGGAAAACTTATCCTGACCGGCAAGTTAGGTGAGGTAATGCAGGAGTCGGCTAAGGCCGCTCTTACCTATACCCGTTCTATAGCTTCATCTTTAGGAGTGGATGGTGGCTTCTACGACAAAAATGATATCCATATCCACATTCCTGAAGGTGCCATACCCAAGGACGGACCATCGGCGGGGATAACCATGACCATCTCCCTGATATCCGCCCTGAGCCGAAGGCCGGTAAGGAAGGAAGTGGCAATGACAGGTGAAATTACCCTCCGGGGAAGAGTGCTTCCGATAGGAGGAGTAAAGGAGAAGGTGCTGGCCGCTCACCGCGCTGGGCTCAGAGAGGTGATCCTTCCCCAGGACAATGAGAAGGACATTAGGGAGGTTCCGTCAGACATAAAGGGAGAGCTCAAGTTCACCTTTGCCGCCACGATTGATGATGTCCGCAAGATAGCTTTGGTAGGAGAGAAGGTTAAGACCGTAGCGTAGTAAAAGAGAATGGAGGAAAAGAATCTTTCTGAGCTGGAGAAGGATATACAGGTGGTGTTCGAAGATAAGGGGCTGCTTAAGGAAGCGCTCACCCATCGTTCCTATCTGAATGAGAACCCTGGCCTTAACTCTAATGAGAGGCTGGAGTTCCTGGGGGATGCCCTTCTCTCTATGGTGATCGCTTGTGAGCTATATAAGAGACAGCCTCCCCTAAATGAGGGAGAGATGACTGAGCTTCGGGCTAGTTTTGGCTGTGGAGACAATCTGGCCCAGCTTGCTCTCCACCTGAACCTGGGAGAGTATCTTTATCTGGGCAAGGGGGAGGAGAAAAGTGGGGGGGGAGAAAAAAAGCGAAACCTAGCTGGAACGCTGGAGGCCCTCATCGGAGCTATATTCATAGACCAGGGATTCCCTGAAATGGAAGAGTTTATCCTCCGGGAGGTGCTCAATAGTCAGGGGGCGGAAAAAAGCTTCAAATCCCAGCTTCAGGAGAAGGTTCAGAGTCAGATGAGGGAGCTTCCTCGCTATCATGTGGTAGGGGAAAGAGGACCAAACCATGAGCCTGAGTTCACCGTTGAGGTGAAGGTAGGAGGAAAGGTGTGGGGAAGGGGAAAGGGGAAAAGCAAAAAGATGGCCGAGGAGGAGGCTGCCCGGGTGGCTCTGGAGAAGCTATGAAGGTCTGCATCTATGATACTACTCTAAGAGATGGGGCCCAACAGGAAGGAATATCCTTTTCGGTAGAAGATAAATTGAAGATCCTAAGAAAGCTGGATGATCTGGGGTTTGATTTCATCGAGGGAGGATGGCCGGGGGCAAATCCTAAAGATGATGAGTTCTTTGAGCGGGCCAGGAATGTCTCCCTCTCTCACGCTCGCCTTACCTCTTTTGGCTCCACCCGAAAACCGAAGACAAGGGCAGAAGACGACCCTGGACTTCAGCATCTACGGCGGGCGGGGCCGAAGGTGGTTACCATTGTGGGAAAGTCCTGGGATGCTCAAGTCAAGAATACTCTGGGAACTACGCTTGCGGAAAACCTGGCCATGGTGGGGGAATCCATCCGCTGGCTTAAATCTTATGGGATGTCGGTGTTCTTCGATGCTGAGCACTTCTTTGATGGATATAAGTCCAGTCCAGATTATGCTCTCAAGGTGGTGCTTCTGGCCGCGGAAAGCGGGGCAGACGGCGTGATTTTATGCGATACCAATGGAGGCACGCTACCCCAGGATATCATCTCCATGGTCAAGGCAGTTAAGGAAAAATGCCCTGTTGTCTTAGGCATCCATGCTCATAACGACGCCGACCTGGCGGTGGCCAATACTCTGGCTGCAGTGGAGGCCGGCGCCACCCAGGTGCAGGGGACAATCAATGGCTATGGAGAAAGATGTGGCAACGTCAATCTTTGTTCTGTCATTTCCAATCTCAAGCTTAAATTGGGCATTGACTGCATAAATTCAGAAAATCTGTTTAAGCTTACCGAGATTTCACGCTATATAAGCGAGGTGGCTAACCTCAGTCCCTTTTCCCGCTCACCCTATGTTGGGGCGAGCGCTTTTGCTCATAAGGCGGGGCTTCATGTTTCAGGGATGGCCAAATGGCCGCAAAGCTATCAACATATAGACCCCAAGCTGGTGGGGAATGAGAGCAGGATGCTGGTGTCAGAGCTGTCGGGAGGAAGTAGCATCAGGCACAAGGCCAGAGAAAAAGGTATAGATATCGACCCCGAGAAGGCACAGGTCATCCTGATGGAGGTAAAAGACTTAGAGCAAAAAGGCTTCCAGTACGACGGCGCCGAAGCCTCCTTCGGCCTTTTACTCTTCCGCTCCTCACCTGACTACCGGCCACCTTTCGAGTTGGTAGACTTCATGGTGATGGTGGAGAAGCGGAGGAGGCCCACTGCAGATGGAGGGGAAGTGCTGGCCGAGGCGACAGTCAAGATAAAGGTGAATGGTAAGCTGATGCACACCGCCTCAGAGGGTAACGGGCCGGTGGACGCTTTAGATCGCGCCTTGCGCAAAGCACTGCTGGAGTTTTACCCTGAGCTCTGTCAGGTGGAACTGGTAGACTATAAGGTGCGTATTTTAGATGAGAGTAGAGGAACGGCCTCCACTATTCGGGTGCTGGTTGAAGCAAGTGATGGTAAGAGGGAGTGGAGGACAGTAGGAAGCTCCACCAATGTCATCGAGGCCAGCTGGCTAGCGCTGGCAGATAGCCTGGAGTATTGGCTCTCAACCTTTTACCACCCCCAGCGGTCTTGATCTTGTCACCTTCCTGGATATTCCTGCCCTATCCACTACTTCCATTACTTGAGCTACATCTTTATATGCCAGAGAGGCTTCCTCAGCCAGAGAAGAAATACTTCCTGTCTTGATGACGATGCCCCGTGAGGCAAGCTCAGATGCCACTTCCCCCCCTTTAAGCTCTCTTTTGGCCTCCCCCCGGCTTTTCAATCTGCCTGCCCCATGGCAGGTGGAGCCGAAGGTCTCAGAAAGCGCTCTTTCCGTCCCTACGGCTACATAGGAATATCTTCCCATATCCCCGGGAATGAGCACAGGCTGGCCCACATCCTTATATCGAGAAGGAAGGTCAGGATGATGAGGGGGAAAGGCCCGGGTAGCCCCCTTACGGTGGATGCACAAGGAAATCTTCTTCCCATCCACAGTGTGGGTCTCCAATTTGGCGATGTTGTGGGCTATATCGTAGATGAGATCGAGATTCGTCTGTCCAAAAACTTCCCTGAAGCATTCCCTGGTGAAGTGGGTGATGCATTGACGGTTGGCCCAGGCATAGTTGGCAGCACACTTCATGGCAGAAAGGTAATCTTTCCCATAGGCAGAGCTTAAGGGGGCACAGGCAAGTTGCCTATCGGGAAGTTCAATGTGGAATTCACGGACTGCTTCTCCCATAAGCTTAACATAGTCGGTGCATATTTGGTGGCCTAAACCCCGAGAACCGGTGTGGATAAGAACGAGTATCTGGCCCACCTCCTCAATCCCAAACGCTCTTGCTGTCTCTTTATCATATATCTCTTCCACCGCTTCCACTTCCAGGAAATGATTTCCTGACCCCAATGTTCCCAGTTGAGGTATTCCCCTCTTTTTGGCCTTGTCGCTCACCTTGCTTGTGCCGGCATCCTTAATACATCCCTCTTCCTCGCACAGCTCAAGGTCTTCCTTTTCTCCTAGTCCTCTCTCCACTGCCCAGGAGGCTCCTTCAGCCAGCACTTCCTTCATTTCCTTTTCCCCCACCCTTATTTTCCCTTGTGAACCCAGGCCGGAGGGGATACGCTGGAAAAGCTTGGTCATAAGCTCCTCCATCCTGGGAGCCACTTCGGAGGAAGTAAGATTGGTCTTCAGGAGCCTTACCCCACAGTTGATGTCGAACCCCACTCCCCCGGGGGAGATTACCCCATCCTCCACCCTGGTTCCCGCCACCCCCCCTATGGGAAAGCCATAACCCCAGTGGATATCGGGCATAGCCAGGGAATAGCCTACAATCCCCGGCAGGAAGGCCACATTGGCTACCTGCTCCAGCACTTGCTCTTCCTTCATCTGCTCCATCATATCTTCTGAAGCATAGACGAGCCCGGATGTCCTCATCCCCGGCTTATAAGAAGGGGGAATCTCCCAGCGGAATTCATCCAGCCTCCTGAGCTTATACATCCAGGATCACCTGAACCTTATACACTTCCCCTTCCTTCGCTACGGTGAGCTGGTGGTAAGTGGCCGCCTTCACTCCCATCTTACACTTATGTTTTTTAGGGTCTAGTTTTTCACCAAATGCCAAAGCCTTCATCTTATCCTTGCTCATTTCCTTCACCTCAAAACGGCAAAACGCCAGGCTCTCGGCGTCGAAAAGATACAAAAGTTCATTGAGCCAGTTCACCACCAATTCCTCCTCCCTTCCTTCTACCTCTATTATACGGCAGATGGCCTCGTTCACCTCCTTGAGGTTCACCATAATGCTGAACATGGCGCAGGCCACATTCTCCAGGGCCTCCCGGAAGTCCTTGCCATAGGCTATGATGCCCACATCAGCGGTGTGATCGAAGAAGACATACCTCTTCCTATCCATGATATAATATGACTTACATTGTATATCCATTTCTGTCTTGGCGTGAAACGAGCAAGCATAAACCTCATACTGGCTATCATTTTTTTTGTGGGGATGGCAGTGCCAACGCCAGCGGCCGCAACATCCAGGGTATCTATCTATGTGATGGGGGACTTCGCCCATCCTCTGATAGAAAGCTTTTTCCCAGTAAAAAACGCCCTGGCCGATGTTGAGGGGTGGATAAATAGCCGGGGGGGTGTGAGAGGAGTCCCGGTAGAATTTGTGCTTCAGGGGGGGAAGAAAGAAGCAAAGCCGGTGAATCTGGTAGAGCTTTTTATGGGGGGTGGGGGTGATATTTCGAGCCTTTTTATCGGGCTTGAGGAAGAGACAATTTCCTACTACAATGAGGTTTCAAGAGCAGGGCTACCTCTGGTGGTCAATACCGATTTCATCTCTGGCTCAACCCAGGCGCTTAAGTCCAGGTTTGACGAGGATAAGATCGTATGCTTTACCACTGATGCCCGGATACCCACCCTATATCCAGCCGGATACACTTTTGCCATTATGCCCACATATGAGGATCAGTTTGCTCTATTCATCGATTGGCTCTCAAAAAATGAAGAAAGGCCCAGGCTTGCTCTCCTTACCATGGAGGGTATTCCTTTGACTTCGGCTCATATAACTAAGGAAACCCTGGCCTTTTGCGAGCAGGCGGGAGTGAAGGTGGTAGCCCGGGAGACAATCTCTCTGGGCATAACTGCCCTGGATATCACCCCCCAACTTAAAAGAATAAAGGTGCGGGGGGCAAACTGGATATATCTCAACCTGGGGGGGCCCTTCCTACAGATGGGCGGAGCCTCGTTTAAAAAGGCAGGACTTCTGGGTAAGGTCAAACTGGGTTTAGGAAGCATAGGGATGGACCCTCAGGCCCTTCTTCCTCTGGGGAAGCTGGCGGAGGGAGCAGCAGGAGTAAGCCCCATTTGCTCCTGGGATGAGGTAGATAACCCCGGAATCAAGGAAATAAGCGAGGTATTTGAGCACGAGGGAAGGAAACCGGGGGAAAGGTCTCTTACCTATCTATCCATTTTCACCATGGGGATGGTGGGGGTGGAATTGATAGGCCGGGTGGTGGATGAGGTAGGTTGGGGGGGTTTAAACGGTGAGGCTATACTCAAGGAGCTAGAAAAGGGGAAGGAGGTCGATTCCTTAGGTTTGACCATATGCCAGATTCCTCCCGGTAAGAGAAGCCTGACCTATGCCCGGATAATGGAGGTACAGAAAGGAAAGATAGTCCCCATTTCCGATTGGCAGCCCTGTCCTGATATGAGGCCTACCATAAACTGAAATGGGATATTTACCTAAGCTATGTATTCAGCACAGGATAGTTACCTTCGTGGTCAGCGCCCTCCTGATCATAGCCTCGGTAGGGGCTATGATCCATATGAAGATGGAGCTTTTGCCCAGCCTGTCCTATCCTGCCTACATCATAATAACCCCTTGTTCCCACATTACCAACCCTCTGGAGGTAGAGGAGAAGATCACCATCCCTATTGAACAGAGTGTGGTCTCCATCCCCAACCTTCACAGCATGATGTCCTTATCCGCGGGAGGAATGTCGGCGGTCATGGCCGAGTTTCCCTTTGGCACCGATACTGAGAAGACCCAGGAAATCATTGAGCAAAACATAGCCCAGAGGCAGCTACCTTTGGGGGCCATACCTCCCGTAGTTATGTCAGCCAGCTTGGAAATGCTGCCGGTGATGGAGGTGGGAGTGGGGGGGGAAGGTATAGAGCCAGACTATGCCCGTAAGGTTGCTGAGAAGGTTATTCTTCCTGAGCTCAAAAAGGTTGAGGGGATAAGCTTCTTCCCCGGACAGGAGATTATGGGCGGTGAGGTAACAAGGCAGGTCATCGTAAGCCCTGATCCTCAAAAGATGAGTCAGCATAAAGTATCCTTCGCCAAGCTTACGAGCGTTCTGGAGGAACAGGAATTCTCTTCACTTGAGGAAATAGGAGCTATACCTCTCTCCCCGGATGTGATGCTCACCGATGTAGCCAGCATCAACATCGACTATCCGGGGGGAAATCCCATCGCTCAGTTCAACGGTGAGCCAGGGGTGGGGATAATGATAAGCAAGACCCCTGATGCTAACGCCGTGGAGGTAGCTGACAAGGTAAAATCAACGCTTGAACATATTGCCCTTCCTCCGGGGTTGGAGACGGATATCATCTTCGACCAGTCAGAGTACATAAAGGGTAGCATCGGTGAGCTGGCAAAGCAGGCAATATTGGGAATGATTCTGGCTATACTCGTTATCTTCCTGTTCCTGTTCGTCCTCCGTGCCTCTCTCATCACCGCTCTTTCTATACCCTTAAGCATATTCCTGGGTTTTCTCCTCATGTACCTTTGCGGATTGAATATCAATATCCTCACTTTAGGAGCAATAGCAGTAGCGGTAGGAAAGGTGATAGATAATACCGTCGTGGTGGTAGAGAATATCTATCGCCACCTTAAGATGGGGAAGCCCTTTTCAGAGGCGGCTATCGAAGGATCGCGGGAGGTGGCGGGTGCCATTACCTCCGCCACCCTGGTTATGGTGGTTATACTGGTCCCCATTTTCTTCATCGGGGGAATAGCCTATGAGATCTTCAGCCCCTTCGCTATCACCCTGGCCCTGGTCCTTTTCGCCTCTCTCGTCATCGCCCTTACCTTAGTGCCAGCGCTGTGTAACTTTATCTCGGTCGGGAAAACCGGGGAGGGCAGCACCGATAACTGGTATCACCGGATATATGGCCGAGCCCTGCACTGGTCCTTAGACCACCGCCGGGCTACGCTCATAACTACTATGGTCGTCTTTCTGGGAAGCCTGGGAACTATCCCCATCACCGGTACCTATCTCCTTCCCGAGATGGAGCAGGAAATCCTGATGGTGGACAGTGTACTCCCTCTGGGAAGCTCCACCCGTGAGGTGGCGGATAAGGTATCAAGAGCCGAGGAAATCATAAAGGAGAACTTGAGGGCTGAGGACTACCTTTCCATGGGAGCTGGGGTAGATGTGGCTGGAGGGGGCATAATGTCTTTTACCTCCCTGGGGGGGTTGTTCTTTGGGGCAAACACCACCAGCTTTGCCGAGACCATCGTCTTTTTGGAAAAAGGGGTAAACCTCGAGGAAGAAAGGGATAAGTTCAACCAAAGAGCAGGTGAGATCGAAGGGGCAGAGGTCACGGCCTATACCCAGGAGGAGATGATGAATAACATGGGAATGGGGACAAGCTCCCTGGCCATCACTCTCTCAGGCAAGGATAAGGAGGAAGTAGAAGGGGTAGGGAAAGAAATTATAGGCTTACTCGAAACTACCGAGGGGATAACTGGCATTAGTAGCACAATATATGAGCCTTTGCCCCAGGCCTTTCCTCAGATTGACTATGAGAGAGCCCAGGCTTACGGAGTCTCCCCCCCTGAGGTAGAGGAAGAATTGTGCTTGATGAGGGAAGACCAACTGGTGGGCTTTGCCCCGCTTCCGGATAGGGAGTATGAGGTATATGTCAAAGGGCTTGACCTTAAGGAGAAAGAAGAGTTCAAAGGTCTATACGTAGGTAAGGAAACCCCCATTCTTCTCGCAGACATTGCTGAGATTATAGAAATTCCCTCCCCTCCCCTGGGTATACGCCACTACAATCAAGCTAGGGCACATTTCATCAACGCCACCATCGCCGGCAGGGACAAGGGTAAGGTAATCTCAGAAGTAGAAAGCGACATCGAGCTCATCCCTCATACTGGAGTGGAGGTAGAGATGGGAGGAGTGGAGGAGCTAATGCAGGAAAACTTCCGCTGGATGCTCATCGCCATCGTGGCAGCAGTCATCCTCCTCTACTTCACCATGACCGCCATCTTTCGCTCATTCATAAATTCGGGATTGATTATGCTCAGCCTCCCTCTGGCACTGATAGGAGCATTTCTGAGCCTGTTCATCCTGCAAAGACCAGTGGGGGTGGTGGGGCTTATGGGAATAGTGATGCTGGAGGGAATCGTCCTCACCAACGCCATTGTCCTTTTGGTGTTTGTAGAACAACTGCGAAAGAAGGGTATGAGCGTTAACGATGCCCTGGTAGAAGGAGGAAGGGTCAGGCTGCGGCCCATCCTCATGACTGCCCTTACCACCATGTTTGCTCTCCTGCCCCTTTCCTTTGGCGGGGCCTATGGAGGAGTTATCGTGACTGACATGGCCATAGTAGTCATTGGAGGTCTCCTGACCTCCACCATACTCACCCTCATCGTCATTCCGGCGGCGTACAGAGTCGTCCACCGCGAGTAGAAGTTCCCCTGGCTCATACCTCTCATAATCGTAAAACGCTTCGCATTACTCTGACGCCCGATGTAAAATGGAGAGAGTGAGCCATCTTCATTTTTTTACTGCCGGTGAATCCCACGGGAAGGCGTTGACTGCCATCATTGAAGGAATGCCCTATGGATTGCCCCTGGATGAGGAATATATCAATGATGAGCTTTCCCGAAGGCAAAAGGGATATGGCAGGGGGGAAAGAATGCAGATAGAGAAGGATGAAGTGGAAATCCTCTCTGGACTGTATCAAGGAGTCACCATGGGAAGCCCCATCTCCCTTCTAATTGGAAATAAAGATTGGAAAGGGGAGCAGGAAGTCGTGGGCCCCTCCTGTCCCCGTCCTGGCCATGCTGACCTTGCTGGAGCCATAAAATATGGTCTTTCTGACCTTCGCCCCATTATGGAGAGGGCCAGTGCCAGGGAAACGGCCGCCAGGGTAGCAGCAGGGGCAGTGGCCAAAAGGTTCCTGGCCGAATTTGGCATCCAGGTCCGAAGCCATGTCCTGGCCATTGGGGAGGTCAGGATAGCAATAAGTGAAGAAGAGGCAACACTTTTGATAGACAGGGCCAAAAAAGAGGGGGATACGCTGGGGGGAATTTTTGAGGTACGGGCAACAGGGGTTCCCCCGGGATTGGGAAGCCATGTTCAGTGGGATAAAAAGCTTGATGGGCGGATCGCTCAAACCATTATGAGCATAAATGCGGTAAAGGGCGTGGAGGTTGGAGAGGGTTTTCGATTAGCTGAGCTTAAGGGATCGGAGGCTCACGATATCATTGAGCCAGCCGATAATTTTCCTTTCTTCAGGCACGCCACAAACCATGCCGGGGGGATTGAGGGAGGGATGAGCAATGGGGAACCCATTGTGGTAAGGGGGGCAGTAAAGCCGGTGCCTACTCTGGGTAAGCCCCTGCCTTCGATGGACCTCAAGACGGGTGAAAAAGCCCTGGCTCACTTTGAGAGGAGCGATGTCTGCGTTGTTCCCGCCGCCGCCGTAATTGGGGAGGCCATGCTGGCCCTGGTCTTAGCTGATGCCATGCTGGAGAAGTTTGGGGGTGACAACATAAAAGAGACCAAGCGCAACTATCAGGGCTACATCCAGGAGATAAGTGGAAGGGGAAGATAGGCTAGGCTTTAACTGTCATGGGATGGACCATTTCGAGGAGGTAATTCTGCAAAATGGTCTCAGGAGAGGGGAATTTCTAAATTTTCCTCGGGAGGAAACCCTTAAGCTCAAGCAAGAGATTTATCGCTATAACCTTAGCTCAAGTATTCATGTTCCGTTAGTTAAGCCATCCTGGTATCCGGCTATGGCTACCTGGTCATTCATCTGTGATGAAGACCCTGATAAGAGAAAGCTTTATCTTCGGATGGTGGAGGAGACACTGAAACTTGCTTCTGAGTTCAGGGCCCAATATATAGTGGTTCATTACCCCTCTCCTTCACTGGGGATAGACGACTATCATAGCCTGGAGGAGATTGGCCGGGAGAGCGCCGAGCTCCTATCCGAACTGGGGAAGAGATACAGTATTCCCATCCATATTGAGGGTACTGGCCCTACTCCTCTTTTAAATTTCGACTTTTTAGCGCGAGTTTCTTCCTTTCCCTACCTTCGTTACTGCTTTGACTGCGGTCACATGCACATAAGCTCTAAGATCCTGGGATTTGATCTCTACCAGATGGCCTCCGAGATGCTTCCCTATATAGGCTCTGTCCATGTCTGGAATAACCGAGGGCTAGGGGATTATCTCTCCTTCCATCATATCCCTGTCCATCCCCACCAAAATCCAGACGAAGGGTGGATAGACATCGAGCATTTTCTTCACATAATAGCCCCTCAAAATGACTGTCCTATCATCTTAGAAAGCAATCCTGGCTATCCTTCTGAACTGGGAAGTAGAGACTACCGGGAGGGAGTAGAGTGGGTAAAGGAAATATTATCCTGATCGGTTTTTCTTATACCGGTAAATCCAGGGGTGGAGAGAGGTTAGCCCAAAGACTGGGGTTTGAGTTTGTCGACCTTGATGCTCAGATAGAGAAAAGACAGGGTAAGACCATTTCCCGGATATTCTCTGAGGATGGCGAGAAACAGTTTCGCTTCCTGGAGAAGGAACTGCTCCGCAAGGAATGTAAGGATGAGGGTAAGGTTCTAGCCTGTGGTGGGGGAGCCATCCTGGACGCAGACAACAGGAAGCTGATGAAGGAAAGTGGAGTGGTGATTTTGCTGGAAGCCTCGGAGGCTACCATATTTGAGCGTATGCAGGAGGATAGAAGAAATATTCGTCCCTTGCTGGGCAGTGGGGATGCCCTTAAGAACGTGGAAGCCCTCAAGTCCTCTCGCAATCCTTACTATCATGCTTTAGCTGATTGGACTGTCCACACCGATAGCCTCACCCCGGATGAGGTGAGTACGGAGATCTTAAGGGGGTGGAGTTACCTCGGGCGTCCCTGGGAGAGGTGTCCCATCACTATGACCACCCCCACCAGATGTTATCCGGTATTTGTGGACCGGGGGGGAATATCCCGCCTGGGGGAGACCATGAAGAAGATAGGCCTTCAGGGGAAAGCCCATGTTATAACTGATGATATTGTATTTCCCCGGTATGGAAATAGAGCTCTTTCCTCCCTTTCGGATGGCGGCTTCGATGCTAATTTCTTCATCTTGCCCGCAGGGGAGGACACCAAAGAGTTAGGCGAGGTATCCAGGGTGTATGACTTTCTGGTAGAAAGGAAGGTGGAAAGAAAAGATATTATCGTCGCCCTGGGTGGGGGAGTGGTGGGAGACCTGGCCGGATTCGTAGCTGCCACGCTCCTACGGGGTATCCCTCTGGTTCAGGTTCCCACTACCCTTCTTTCCATGGTAGATTCTGCCATCGGGGGAAAGACGGGCGTGAACCACCCCCAGGCTAAAAACCTCATTGGTTCTTTCTATCAACCCTTTCTGGTGGTGGCGGATGTGGATACCCTGGCCAGCCTTGGTAGGCGGGAGTTTACTTCCGGGTGGGCAGAGGTAGTAAAATACGGGATGGTCTTCGACCCTGAGTTCTGTATCTTCCTGGAAAGGGAGGCTGGCAATCTTCTAGAATTGAAGGAGGAGCCACTCATCCCGGCCATCAAGAAAAGCATTGAGATAAAGGCAAAGGTAGTAGCTGAGGACGAAAAGGAGGAAGGAAGGAGAACTCTCCTTAACTATGGTCACACCATTGCCCACGGCCTGGAGGCAGCCACCACCTATCAGCGGTTCCTTCATGGAGAGGCGGTCTCTATAGGGATGATGGGTGGAGCAATGATAAGTCAAAAGATGGGAATGTTGAACAAAGATGCGGTGGAGCGTCAGAAGCACCTTCTTTCCCTTTTCGGCCTTCCGGTAAGCTTTAGCGGTGTGGATGTGGAAAAGATAAGTGAAGCCATGGAGCTAGACAAGAAGATAAGAGCCCGCAGGATACGCTGGGTATTGCTCTACAATGTAGGAGTGCCCGTCATTCGAGATGATGTCCCTCTAGCATGTGTCATGGAGGTTTTGCGTGAACTCAAGACTGGATAACCTTGAGTCTTTGTTTGACCCGCAAAGCAAAGTGCCTTTCGCTACTTTTGCTATATCTTTCTTGGGCGCTTGAATTTAGCCTTCAGAGCTTCCACTTCCTGCCGGCGCTGAAATTCCTCCTCAGATAAGGGTTGATAGAGCCCTAGCTCATCGTTGACTATCTCTATATCAAACAATCTACGGCACTTCCAGCAGCGAAATGTTCCTTTGTAGTTTGAATTGAGCAGGGATAACTTGGTTTCTGCTCCACACTGAGAACAATTTATGGCTATCATAGTCACTCCTTCTCAAAATTCATTGGCTTTAGTTTACCACATCTAGTAATATCTCTCTTATGCAGGTAGATGAAGTCTCTACATCCTCATAAAAAGGATCAATATGAATAGTTCCCCATATTCCAATTTGACACAGCTTTGCCTTAAGCACATACCATGATATACTAAAGTTTAAGTTGAGGGTTGGCATTATTGGGCTGGGCCTTATCGGTGGGTCTTTGGGCCTTGCCCTGCGGAAGGGAGGGGTAGAGGTTTCAGGATATGCTCGAAGGGGAGGAAGGGGGGATATAGCCCTTAAGCGGGGGGCGGTGGATGGACTCGAGGAAAGCATAGGCTCTCTTGCTCAAAGTTCAGAGGTAGTTATCATTGCCACACCTATCCAGGCTATAAAAGAAGTATTCAAGGAGCTAGCCAAATTTTCTCCTTTGCCCGTCATCACTGATACTGCCAGCACCAAGGTTGAGGTTATGAATTGGGCCACAGAGTATCTTCCCCCGGGTACATCCTTCATCGGGGGGCACCCTATGTCAGGAAAGGAAACCTGGGGCATCGAGTTTACCCAGGGAGACCTGTTTGAAGGCTGCACCTACTGTCTTACCCCCCCTGAGGATGCCCCAAAAGAGGCAATAGATAAGGTGCTTGGCCTGACCAAGAAGATAGGGGCTTATCCCTTGTTTTTGAATGCTCCCGAGCATGACAGGTTGGTGGCAGGGATAAGTCACCTTCCCATGCTTTTATCCTGTGCTTTGATGCTCACCGCCGCTGAAAGCCAGGATTGGCCCGGGATGTCCAGGCTTGCTTCCTCAGGATACCGTGACCTTACTCGACTTGCCTCTCAGAGGCCAGAGCTCACATCGGACATTCTGATAACCAACAAGCAAAACGTTTCCCTTTGGGCTTCAAGGTTCAGGGAGGAGTTAAAGAGACTTTGTGAGCTTCCCGACTGTGACCTTGAGGAAGAAATAGTAAGAGCAAACGCTTACCGTCAAAGCTGGCTTCATGATACGCCGAATAAGGGCTTGCTCCAAAGTTCGGGGAGAGATCTCTCCTCCGGGGGATAAGTCCATCTCTCACCGGGGAGTCATTTTGAACAGCATAGCTCGGGGAAGGGCCAAGGTGCGAGGGGCCTCCTCCGGAGCTGATCTTGCTGCTACCATCTCCTGCCTCCGGTCACTGGGGGTGAAAATCCAAGCTCAAAATGGAGTCCTTGATATCTGGGGAGGGGAAAGGCTTCAGGAAGCCGATGATGTCCTCCAGGCTCAAAATAGCGCCACCACGGCGCGCATGCTGTGTGGTCTTCTGGCATCTCAACCCTTTGTCTCCATCATCACCGGCGATAGATCCCTCCGTCAAAGACCCATGGGAAGGGTGATGAGGCCCCTCAGGCTTATGGGGGCGGAGCTTTGGGGGAGGAAGAACGATCTCCTACCGGTGGTGATAAGAGGAGCCAGACTTCGGGGAATAGAATATACTCTTCCTGAACCGTCAGCTCAGGTTAAATCAGCCATCATCCTGGCTTCGCTCGCTGCTTCCGGGGAGACTAAAATAAAGGAAACCATACCTTGCCGGGACCATACCGAAAAGATGCTTGAGCTCATGGAGGCAGATATAAAAAGGGAGGGAGATGTCGTTATCATAAAGCCAAAAGGCGGTGGACTCAGGCCGGTGTCGATCGACGTTCCTGGGGATATAAGTGCTGCCTCCTTTTGGTTGGTCTTGGGGACCATCCATCCTGATGCTCAAATCAGGATAGTCAACTGCGGGGTGAATCCTACCCGGATGGGCATAGTGAATGTGTTGAAGGATATGGGGGCTAAAGTAGAGATAGAAAATAGAAGATTATGGGGCAATGAGCCTGTAGCTGACCTCTATGTGGAGTCGAGCCATCTTCATGGAATAGAGGTCGATCCCCAGGCTGTCCCCGGGGTCATCGATGAAGTGCCTCTTATTCTCTTGGCCGGATCTTTGGCCCAGGGAAGAACAGTTATACGGGGGGCCTCAGAGCTCAGGCTTAAGGAGGTGGATCGTATCCGAAAGACGGTGATGGAGCTCTCTCGGTTTGAAATCGAAGCTCGGGAGCTTCCCGATGGGGCAATGATCTATGGGGGGGCAAAACTTCAGGGTGCAGAGTGCCAAAGCCATGGCGACCATCGCCTGGCCATGCTTTTAGGAGTAGCCGGGATGGTGGCTCAGGGTGAGACAGCGGTTCATGGGGCTGAGGCAGCCAGCATATCCTATCCGAAGTTCTGGGATGATGCTAGCTCTGTATGTCAATATGCTTGACCTGATATGATATTCATCCTTTCCGGCCCTTCAGGTGTGGGCAAGGATGTAATATTCTCTGATCTAAAGAGGAGAGTACCTTTTCTTAACTTCGTGGTAACCACCACCACCCGCTCCAGGAGGGAAGGTGAAGAAGAAGGAGTGGATTATCATTTTATTTCGACTTCCGTGTTTGAACGTCTAAGAGATGAAGGTGAATTTTTAGAATGGTCTTGCGTCTATGGAAACTTCTATGGCGTGCCAAAAAGAACGGTGGAGGAAGCTATACAAAAGGGTGAAGATATCCTGCTTAAGGCAGATACTCAGGGGGCAGAGAAGCTAAAGAAGATGTTTCCTTCTGCTCGCACCATTTTTCTTCTCCCTCCTTCACTGGAGGAGCTCCGAAAGAGGATTGACGGGCGGGGAGAAATACCGGATAAAGAGCTCAGGATGGAGAAAGCTAAAGAGGAGATGGCCTGTGGCCATTCCTTCGACCATGTGGTGATAAATCGTGAAGTAGAGCGGACTTCGGAGGATATCCTTAACATTATTCAGGATGCCAAAGGTTAGAACAAGATATGCCCCCAGCCCCACCGGATTTCCTCACGCGGGAAACATAAGGACTGCTCTATTTAACTGGCTCTTTGCCCGTTCCCAGGGAGGGGATTTCATCCTCCGGATTGAGGATACTGACATTCAGAGAAGGGTGGAAGGAGCAGTGGAAGATATATTGGGTAGCCTCAGTTGGCTTAACTTACTCTGGGATGAAGGGCCTTACTTTCAGTCTGAAAGGCTCTCTTATTATCAGGAGGCAGCCAGGAAACTGGTGGAGGAAGGACATGCCTATCCCTGCTACTGCTCTCCCCAGAGGCTCAAAGAACTCCGGGAAGAGCAAGTAAAACGCCGAGAGCCACCCGGGTATGACCGCAGGTGCCGCTACTATTCTTGGGAAGAGAGAGGAAAATTCGAAGGTACAACTCCGGTGATAAGGTTCAAGGTTCCCCTGTCAGGAGAGATACAGTTTCGTGACCTCATCTATGGAGAAGTAAGCCTCAAGTGTGATACTATAGATGACTTCATCATCCTCAAGTCGGATGGCTACCCTACCTATCACCTGGCATCTGTGGTCGACGACCATCTGATGGGAATAACTCATGTGTTGCGGGCAGAAGAATGGCTTTCCAGCACCCCCCGTCATTTGCTCCTGTATGAGGCCCTGGGATATTCTCCTCCTGCCTTTGCTCACCTACCGATGATATTGAGCCCGGATAAAGGCAAGCTGAGCAAAAGAACAGGGGCCCCTGGAGTGGCGGAACTTTGGAGGAAAGGATACCTTCCCGAAGCAGTAGTCAACTTTCTGGCCCTTTTGGGGTGGGCCTTTGACGATAAGACTGAGATCTTCTCCATGGATGAGCTTATAGCCCGATTCTCCCTGGAAGGGGTAAGTCTTAACCCGGCCGTATTCAACCTTCAGAAGTTGACCTGGATGAATGGCCTTTACCTCAGAAAAAAAAGTCCAGAAGAATTTGCTCGGCTTTTACTTTCCTTCCTGGATAGGGACCTTTCATCTTCGGTCAGGCGACCCTTAGACCCCGACTATGTAGCTCAAGTAGCCCCCCTGATCCAGGAAAGGATGAGGACGCTGGGTGAGGCCGCCGAGGCCACTTCCTTCTTCTTTATGTTGGAAGTCAACTTTGATCCTTCCCTGTTGAAGAAGAGTCTGCCTTTGCTAAAGATGCAAACTACGCTGAAGGTTGCCCTGGAGAACCTGGAGCTTTTGTCCTCCTTCGACACTTCCTCCCTGGAAAAGCTTCTCCGTCCTCTAGCTGAAAGCTTGAACCTCAAAGCCGGAGATCTGTTCCAACTTCTGCGGCTGGCCCTTACGGGAAGAACCGCCTCTCCTCCTTTATTTCAAACCATGGAGGTCCTGGGGAAGGAGAGATGCCTCCACAGGATAGAGAGGGCAATTATGACTATTGAGCAGAATGTACCTTCCTTGTAAAATGAAAAAAGAATTAGATGTTTGATGACCGCCACGTACTCCTGCTAAATCAGAATTATACCCCGCTTAATGTTCTCAAGCTTAAGAGGGCCGTTCTCCTTATCCTGGCCGGAAAGGCAGAACTTATGGAGAATGGACGAGGTGAGGTGCGCTCTGTTTCTTTTTCCCTTCCTCTTCCTTCAGTGATCCGGATGCATTACTTCATCAAACGCCCCTATTTCCCTCCCAAACTCACCAAGGTAGAAGTGTTCAACCGGGATGGTTACATCTGCCAATATTGTGGTAGGGAGAACCAAAAACTCACCCTGGACCATGTCATCCCCCGCTATAGGAAGGGCGAGCATGCCTGGGATAACGTGGTTAGCGCCTGTGATGCTTGCAATCGTCATAAGGCAGGCAGAACCCCTGCTGAAGCAGGAATGAAGCTCATTCATGAACCCCGTGCTCCCCAGGGTAACCATTTTGTTGTTCCCTATCGTGTTCTGAGACAGCATGCTGAATGGGATAAGTACCTGGGGAATGGGGATAGGCCTTAGCTTCAACAAGGAATGGATTACCAGGAGGCAGAAAGATATGTGTTCGGCCTCACCGATTATGAAATTCTGCCCCGGCAAAGCTTGAGTTTTGACCTGGGACGGGTAGAACATCTTCTATTTGCCTTGGGAAATCCTCACCTTGCCTCACGTACCATTCATATCGCGGGAACCAAGGGAAAAGGGAGCGTGGCGGCCATGATAGAGGCAGGGCTGAAGGATGCAGGACACAGAGTAGGACTTTATACTTCTCCCCATCTTTCTACCCCCCGGGAAAGGGTCAGAGTAGACGGTAGACCTATTAAGGAGGAAGAATTTGCTCGGCTCACTGAAAGGATAAGGCAAGCGGCAGAAAGAATAGAAGATCTTACTACCTTTGAGGTGTTGACGGCTATTGCCTTCACCTACTTTGAGGAAAAGAAGGTTGAGTTTCAGGTACTGGAGGTGGGGTTGGGAGGAAGGCTGGATGCCACCAACGTGGTTCACCCGGAAGTATGCATCATCACCTCCATAAGCCTGGACCATACTGAGGTGCTGGGAAGTACCCTGGCCTGCGTAGCCTATGAGAAGGCGGGGATAATAAAACCGGGTGTACCCGTGATAAGCGCTCCCCAAGAGGAGGAGGTGGAAAAAGTTATTGAGGATACTTGTGAGCAAAGAGGAGCCCCCCTCATAAAGTCAAAACAAGAGATAAGCCTCGAGTATGAAAGCCACGACCTTACAGGACAAAAAGTCCTGGTATCTATGGATGGCATTTCCTATCAGCTTACCCTCCCCCTTCTGGGGGAACATCAGCTAGAAAATGCTGCTCTAGCCATCCTGGTCCTCAAAACCTTAAGGGTTTCCCCGATGGGAATAGCCAAGATTTCCTGGCCGGGAAGGCTTCAGGTAGTAAAAGAGAAACCACTTACCATTCTGGACGGGGCTCACAACTCTGATTCTGCTCTCAAGCTTAGGCTCGCCCTTGGGAAGTATTTTCCCGGAACAGAGCCTGTGTTTGTCCTGGGGTTATCTCAAGATAAAAATGCCTCGGAGATTTTGGATGCCCTCCTTCCGGGGAGCTTTATCTTTACTTCTCCCCCCCATCCCAGGGCAGCTTCCCCCCAGAGCCTGGCTTTGTTAGCCAGGGAAAAGGGGATAAGCTTCCATGTAGCTCCCGACTTATCTTCGGCTCTGGACTTTGCTTTGTCCTGCGCCAGACCCCATAACCTTGTCTGCGTTACGGGGTCGCTGTTTTTGATTTCACCGGCTCTCTCACACCTCGGAGTACGCGTGTTAGATAGCTTCCGGTAAGGGATGATGCATTGCGCGCGATTTCCTCAGGGGTTCCCTGAGCTACTATCCATCCTCCCTTATCTCCCGCTCCTGGCCCAAGGTCAATTATGAAATCGGCATTTTTCACCACATCCAGGTGATGTTCGATGACAATGACCGTGTTCCCCTGGTCCACCAGCCTTTGCAGCACCTTAATGAGGAAGGAGATGTCCTCGAAGGAAAGCCCGGTGGTGGGTTCATCCAGAATGTACAGTGTCTTGCCCGTAGGACGCCTTGAGAGTTCAGTGGCCAGCTTTACTCTTTGTGCCTCTCCTCCTGAGAGGGTGGTAGCAGGCTGACCCAGCTTTATATATCCCAGTCCTACATCGTGCAGAGTTGAGAGCCTGGCTTTTATGTGAGGAAAGCTTTCAAACAGCGCTAAAGCTTCATCTACACTCATATCCAGAATGTCAGCAATATTGTGCTCCTTAAATCTTACCTGAAGGACTTCTCGGTTATACCTTTTCCCCTGACACACCTCACAGGGAACGCAGACACTGGGTAAGAATTGCATCTCTATCTGGATGAGTCCTCCTCCCTGGCAAGCTTCACATCTCCCTCCCCTCACATTGAAGGAGAACCTTCCGGGTCTATATCCTCTGACGCGAGCTTCAGGGAGAAGAGAAAAAAGCTCCCGGATGGAAGTGAAAGTCCCGGTATAGGTGGCAGGGTTACTGCGGGGAGTACGGCCAATGGGAGATTGGTCAATGTTCACCACCTTATCGACGTTCTCCGCTCCCAGGATGGCATCATGGTCCCCCGGTCTATCTCCGGAGCGGTACAGAAGCTGGGAAAGCCCCTTGTACAGTATTTCCCCCACCAGCGTACTCTTTCCTGAACCAGAGACTCCGGTTATGCATATAAACACCCCCAGGGGGAAATGAGCCTCAATATTCTTGAGGTTATTTTCCCGGGCCCCCTGGATGATAAGCTCTACCCCCTTCCCTCTACGCCGTAGCCCGGGGAAGGGAATGGTCTTCTCCCCGGTTAAATATTTCCCCGTAAGGGAAGCTTTGCTCTGGCATATTTCCTCTATCTCCCCTTGGGCTACCACCCACCCCCCCTTCTCCCCTGCCCCCGGCCCCATATCGATCACATGGTCCGCTGACCTCATCATGGCTTCATCATGCTCTACACAAATGATGCTATTTCCCAGGTCTCGAAGCTTCTTCAGGGTGGAGATGAGCCGATGGTCATCGGCCGGATGAAGCCCCACCGTGGGCTCATCTAAGATGTAGATAACTCCCATAAGCCCGCTGCCTATCTGAGTAGCCAGCCTTATTCTTTGTGCCTCCCCCCCGGAGAGAGTGCTGGAGGGGCGGTCCAAAGTTAAATACTCCAGGCCCACATCCAGAAGGAAATCAAGGCGTGACTTAAACTCCTTCAATATCCCTTTGGCGATGACCATCTCCTTGGGGGAGAGCTTGGGGGGCAGCCTATCCACCCATGCCCTGGCCTGGGCAATATTCAGGGCGCAGACATCCATGATGTTCTTATCGTCGATGGTGACGGCCAGCGACTCAGGCTTAAGTCTCCTCCCGCCACACTCTGGACAGGGACGGGAGCACATATGACGCTCGATCTCCTGGCGCAGCCCCTCTGAATCGGTATCCTTATATCTTCTCCTGAGGTAGGGTATAATCCCCTCAAACTGGACTCCCCCATACAAGACCTCATCTATTTTGGAGGGGGATAGGTCCCTTAAACGAGTATAGATGGGAAATCCAAAGTTACAAAGTTTCTCCACCCACCAGCCACATCCCGAAAAAGGCCGTATGGCTCCTTGAGCCAAAGAAAAGTCAAGGTCTAAGATGAGCTCGGGTGAGAACTCCTGTTTTACTCCCAGTCCCCCACAGCGGGGGCAGGCCCCATGGGGACTGTTGAAGCTGAAATTACGGGGGGCAAGTTCCCCTATGCTTATACCGCACAGAGGACAGGCAAATTCCTCCGAAAACATTATGCTCTGACCGCTTTCACAATCGAATGCTATCACACTTCCTCGGGAGAGCTTGAGAGAGGTCTCCACAGAATCAAATATCCTGCTTTGGCTTAAGTTCTCCGAAATCACAAGTCTGTCGATGACTACCTCAATAGAATGTTTTTTATTTCTATCCAGTTCTATCTTCTCCGTGAGCTCATACACCTCCCCATCCGCTCTTACCCGGGCATAACCCGACTTCCCCAAATCCTCGAACAGGGCCTGGTATTCCCCCTTCCTGTCTTTTACCACCGGGGAGAGGATAAGGATGCGGCTTCCGCGGGGCAACTGGATTATGGCATCGGTTATCTGCTGTGGGGTTAGACGGGATACCTGCCTCCCGCAACGAGGGCAGTGAGCGTGGCCTGTGCGGGAGAAGAGGAGGCGGAGGTAGTCATAAATCTCCGTGACTGTTCCCACCGTGGAGCGGGGATTGTGGGGGGGTCCCTTTTGGTCAATGGATATGGCTGGACTCAAACCCTCGATGTAATCTACATCTGGCTTTTCCATTCGACCCAGGAATTGACGGGCATAGGCAGAAAGAGACTCCAGATATCTTCTTTGCCCCTCAGCATAGATGGTGTCAAAGGCCAGTGAGCTCTTCCCTGACCCTGAGACCCCGGTGATCACCACCAGCTTATCCCGGGGAATAGCTACATCGATACTCTTGAGATTATGCTCTCTAGCTCCCTTAATGAAGATGAAATCCGAAAGCATAAGCTTAAAGCCTTATTGGCGCGCCCGGTGGGATTCGAACCCACGACCCTCGGTTCCGAAGACCGATGCTCTATCCGCTGAGCTACGGGCACAAGGGTGGACGGAGGGATTTGAACCCTCGATCTCCAGGGCCACAACCTGGCGCCTTGAACCCCTAGGCCACGCCCACCATCCTATGACTATTATACGCCCCAAAGCTATGGGGAGGATAGCAGATATGATATAATCTTTTGACGCTGGATGCGTACCTAAATAATATCGGATGCTATAGCGTTTTGGCCCATACCTGCTCTGCGGGGTCATCGATGGCTATGGAGAGGGAATAAGTGGTCAAGGGAAGAGAGTTAAAGGATATAGCTGTGTCTGCGCTTCTTCTGGCGTTTGCCTTCAGTATTGCTATGAGCGGAGGCATATATGCTGAATTGAGTGAAATAACCACCACCCTACCTTCAGCCCTGCTGGGTGTTTCCCTGGGATTTATTTTTCACGAGCTTGGTCACCGCTTTACTGCTCGAAGGTATGGCTGTTTTGCCCAGTACCAGATGTGGATGGGAGGCCTGCTGCTGGCCCTGGGATGCTCTCTTCTGGGGTTTGTGTTTGCTGCCCCTGGTGCAGTGATGATCTATCAAGGTGTGAGGGGTCTAACTTATAGGTCAGAAGGCATAATTTCCATGGCTGGCCCCTCAGCCAACCTAGTATTATCCCTGATGTTCGGGATACTGAACTTCTTCTGCCCTGCTTATGTCTTTGAGCTGGGGGCATACATCAACGCTCTTCTTGCTCTATTTAACCTCATCCCTTTCTCCATCCTGGATGGAGCTAAGATCTTCCGGTGGAACAAGGGGGTATGGCTGGCGGGGGTGGCGGCGGGAGTTGTTCTTCTCTGGTGGATCTTCTGACGAAATCTTGACCTGGTTAAACCCTTTCTATGTCTGTATTTACTCTATTTTTACCTCTATTTTTACTTTCATCCTCTAAACTTATCTTATGGATAAGATCTTGGTGATGCACAGCGACGCCGATATTGTGAGCCAGATATGTGAGGTTCTAGCCTGAGCGGGCTTTGAAAAAGAGGTCTGCCAGAGTAGCCGTGAAATGATATCCAGGCTGGATGAGTTACCTCCTGACGTTGTTATCCATGGTGTAGAGACGGAGAGCGATTTCGAGGATGTGTCAAAGCTGCGAGATAGAATGCTTGCCCCTATTATCGCCACTGGAAGGTATTCTTCTACTGAGGGTTGGGTCAAGGCAGTAGATGCAGGAGCTGATGCCTATCTGAAGGAGCCTTTGAACCCGGAGGAGCTTGTAGCCAGACTGAAGGCACTGGTCCGCCGCTCCCATCAAAGAGCTCGCCCTCCTTTCCCTTTTAGTGCAGAACCAGGGAAGGGTAATCAGTCGGGAAGAAATCATCCACCGGGTATGGGGATGTGAATATAATCTGGTCGCCCTAAGGAAGGCAGGATACATGTTTAAGGCCCGAAGGTCATATCCGACTTTTAGGTCTTGAGGCGCAGGTGCTATAATCTTGGGGTGAGGGTTGAGCAAAGGGAAACTGAGGATAGACAGGTAGTCCTGGATATAGAAGCTTCCGAGGAGGAGGTAGAAGATGGCCTTAAGGAGGTTTATCTTCGTCTGGCAAGTAAAACCAGGGTTCCGGGGTTCAGGAAAGGAAAAGTGCCCCGCCCCATTCTGGAGAGGCATATAGGCAAGGAGAGCTTCCTGGAGAAGGGAGCAGAGATCATTTTACCCCGCCTTTACTCTCGGGCTATCGAGGAGGGAGGTATTGAACCCTCAGCCCAGCCCAAACTGGAGGTGTTGAGCATTGAGCCACAGCTTAAGTTCAGAGCCACTGTACCTTTAAAACCTGAGGTAGTGCTGGGAGACTATCGGGGCATAAGGATGGAGCAGACGGAGGATAAGTTCGAGGACCAGGTAGTAGGCAAGGTGGTGGAGATATCCAGGGTTGAGTTTCCTCCCTTTCTCCGGGAGGAGGAAATAAGTCGCCTTCTCGGACGGGAGATGGAGGGATTTGGTACATTCCAGAACTATCTATCTTTTGTCGCCAAAAGTGAGGAAGAAGTAATAGAGGAGTTACGGCCGGAGGCGGAGGGGAGGATAAAAAGAACGCTGGTCTTAGGCAAGGTAGCCGAAGAGGAAAACCTGAAGGTGGAAGAGGAGGAGGTCGAGGCTGAGCTAGAAAAGAAAGTAGAAGACCCCCAGGAGAGGGAGAAGGCTAGAAGATTACTTTGGAATTGGCTGGAGAGGGTGGTCTTGACTCGAAAGACCATAGACCTTCTGGTAGAGATAGCGAAAGGGGGTAGGGATGATAAATCAGATAATTCCCACTGTGATCGAGGGGACGAGAGGGAATGAGCGTATTTTCGACATTTATTCCCTGTTGCTCAAGGAGAGGATTGTCTTTCTGGGCCTTCCCATCACCGACCAGGTAGCAAACCTGACAATTGCCGAGCTTCTTTATCTGGAAAGAGAGGCTCCCGATAAAGACATAAGCCTGTATGTTCATTGCCCGGGGGGAGTAATCAGTGCTGGACTGGCCATCTATGATACGATGCAGCTGGTGAGGTGTGATGTCTCTACCATCTGTGTAGGATTAGCCGCCAGTATGGGGACAATCATTCTGGCCGCCGGAACTAAGGGAAAAAGATTTGCCCTGCCCAATGCCACCATTCATCTTCACCAGGCAGTGGGGGGAGCTCAGGGGCAGGCAGCAGACGTCGCCATTGCGGCTAAGGAGATTATGCGTATTCAGGACAAGATTCGTGAGATCTTAGTTCGACATACCGGTCAACCCATAAATAAAATCACCCACGATATTGATCGCGACTTCTATCTCAACGCTGAGCAGGCCAAAGAATATGGAATAGTAGATGATATCCTAACCCCCCCCGAAAAGGCTAAGTAGTGGACCACCCGGAAAGGAGGGGCAAAATCTCCTCTACCATCTTCGGTGCCTCCTCCGCCCCAGAAACCGTGATATGCTCCTCTTCGATGGGGTCAAAATTTTCTTGCTGTTCATCGAATATCTCCCAGCGACCATCAGATATATTTTCGCCATCCTTCATTCTCTTCGTGAGCCTTTCTCTTACCATGTCCTGGGGAAGGACACACTTAAGGAGAAAAAAACGGGCCCCCAAGCTTGAAGCCAGGTCACGGGCGTTCAACCTATCCTCCCTTCCCCTGAAGGAGGCATCCAGTATCACTGAGTATCCTCCCAAAAGAGCCTGCCGGGCTCTGCGTAACATCTCTTCATAGACCTTCCTGGAATGCCCGGAGGAGTAGATGCCCTGGTCAAATTTCTCAAAGCGATGCTCATGAAGAGGAATTTTCATAATCTCCTTTCTTACCGCATCTGAGGAGATAACCCTCCAGCCTGTTCTTTGGGAGAGAGCCTGGGCCAGGGTGGTCTTTCCTGTCCCCATAAGGCCGGCCACTAAAACTAAGTATTTATCCGACATAGGATAAAGCCAGGGAAAAATATCCTTTTGCCTCCGCCTTTATCCTGTCCCGATCTTCAGGCGGAAGGCTTGCGTCATCCAATCTGAAGCTGTGAACTTTCCCTCGCACGTAGGCCCGGTAGCAGCGGTAAAAGTTCAATATCGAACTCAGGTCATGATCCAAAGTTAACTCCTGGTAAGAGGAAACAAACTGCGAAGCCAGCGAAGGTTTGCCAAAATGGTCTAAGTCCATAGCCAGGAAGGCAATCTCGGAGGCCACATCGCCGTACCTGAAGCGGTCGTTAAATTCAATGCAATCAAAGATGACTATTTCTTGGTCGAAGCAAACATGGGCAGCGTGGAGGTCTCCATGACCATCTTTTATCCTTTCCTGACGTACTCTCCTCTCAAAAAGGGGTACATTTTGCTCAATAAAGCCTTCCGTCCACTCCTTTATTTTTCGATACTGGTGTTCAGAGATAGAGACTCCTATATACTTTTGGGTCTGCAAAAAGTTCTCCTGGGTGTTATGGCGGATTACTTCTAAGCCGCCAAAGCTTCTTATGGTATCGCTCACGGATGAGTGCTCATGGAAGTAAGCTACCTTTTGAGCTACCCTGTCTATCATATCAGGGGTCACCCTATCCTGGGTGAGAAGTACATCCAGCATTTTCTCCTGGGGCAAGCTTTTCATCTTTACCGCATACTCCGCCACCCTACCTTTACCATCTAAATAGAATTTCCCCTCTTCACGAGTTATGGGGATCACTCCCAGATAGACCTCCGGGCACAGCCTTCGGTTGAGCTCCACTTCCCGATGGCAGAAAAATTCCCTTCTTTCAAGCGTAGTGTAGTCCAGATAGCCAAGGTCCACGGGTTTTTTAACCTTGTAGGTATACTTCTTCCCCACCATAACCCAGGACATTTGCGTCTCCACTACTTCAGCCTTCTTTTCCTCTGCCAGCGCCTGGACTATATCAGATATCATGAACAAAGCTTAAAACCTTTATTTTTATCTCCTCCCCAAGGTCGCGGTTTAACTTTAGAAGTTCAACCTCCGGGCGCTGCTTTATACTATCCGCAAAGGGGTGATGAGAGGCCATAATAGTCCCCAGGACCTTCTGGCCGCTCTTAAGCGCAGCTAAGACAGCTTGCCTGAACGAAGAAGAAAGAAGCTCCATCTTTCCTATTTCATCGATGACAATAAATTTTTTTTCCTCGATAGCTCTGTTCAGGGCGGCCACTCCTACCCTATCCAAGCTTTCTACATCTACCCCATATCTTCCCACCCGGAAGGGCCCCTTGATGTTTACGTGAGCCAGTATGGCCCTTTCTCCCCGCAGAGTGCAGATCTCGAATCCCTCCCTTTTACCACCCTTTCTTATCTCCTGGGTATAGAAACCGTCCACTCCATCCTGTATTCTGACCGCTACTTCCCGGAGCAGGGTGGTCTTGCCTGTTCCCGGAGGACCGGTGAGAAGATATGCTCTCTTCATAGAGAGTATTTTTGCCTTATGTTTTTCGAAAGCTTAGCTAACATCTCTAATGCCTCACGCGCTCCTTCCTGGGAAAGGAATGCCAGACCACAGGAAGGAGTAAGCATACCTTGCTCCACAAGCCGTCGGAAACTTATTCCCTTACGGGTTAAGGGGGCCATGGCCTCCTCCAATCGATCCTTGATGCTGGCCAATGATTCTTTCATTAAGCTTTCTTCATTACTGGGAACGATTCCCCAGCTTATGGTCCCACCTTTGTCCAGGAATCTTTTTACCTCTTCCGGGTAGAGGGAGAGGGAATCATAATAGGTGTAGGTATCAAAGCTTAAGACGTCGATGGGCATCCCCAGTAAAATCGGCCAGTCAGCATTGCTACAGCAATGCACCCCCTTAAGGCAATGGATGTGGACCAGAACCTCCTCCAGAAGCGATATGGCTACATCGGGGGGAATGGTGGTAAATGCTGAGCCCAGGAAGGACAGGGAAGGTTCATCCACAAATATTAAAACCTCCGGGAAGAGCTTCAAAAGCTCTCTCTCCTGCCACATCGCCTTAAGGGAGAGATGCTTTACCAGGGCATCGCGCAAGATATCATCGCTCATTACAGGACATCCCTTCTCGTCCTTGAGCGAAAGACCCAGGCTTATTGGCCCGGTTATTTGCCCTTTAACACAGCGAAAGCTGCCATCGTTTTCCGTAAAGGAGTGAAGCCCTGCGGCAAACTCTTTGCTTATCCCATAAGGTGAGGAATCGGGCACTGAATAGTCAAAATAAAGCCTTTCTAGATCGCTATTCATTTCTTGACGGTCAACCCACGCTTTACCTTCAGAGATCCTGATTCCCGGAAAGCCTTCAGCAAACTGAACATCCATTTTTTCTTTAAACGAGCGGTTAGGAAGCTGAGGCCAGGCGGGAAGGGTAAGAAACCTATGCACCAGAGAGCAGGCCTCCTCAGGGTCTTTATGAGGCATGCTTCCGATAGCGGTGGCCACAAAGTTGAAATTCATAAATACTTGGACAGTAAAAGGGAAAGTCTTTCTTTTACCTCCGGAGTAATATATCTGGGGGAGGTAGCTATGGCATCCCTTAGGGCTTCCTGACAGCTACATTTCCTTTCATCCTTAGAAATAAGAGGGAGAGCCTGGGCTATTATTCTCTTAGCTTTCTCCACCCCTTCCTTCAAGTTCTGAAGTACCATCTTCGTGGAAACAGCTTCCTGGCCCTCATGCCACGAGTCATAGTCAGTGGTCAAACATAAGGTGGCATAGCATATCTCTGCCTCCCGGGCTAACCTTACCTCAGGTTGGGCAGTCATGCTGATTATATCCCCAAAGGAGCGATATAAGTTTGACTCTGCCCGGGTGGAGAAGGAAGGCCCCTCAATAGTGATGTAGGTTCCTCCAAGATGTGTCTCCGGGAAAAGCTTCTTCGCCTTCTCCCAAAGGAGATGACTCAGGACGGGACAGAAGGGCGAGGCCAAGCTTATATGAACCACTATTCCTTCATCAAAAAAAGAGCTTTTTCTACCCCTGGTGAAATCGATAATCTGATCAGGAATGATAATATGCCCGGGGCAGATTTTCTCCTTAAGGCTTCCCACTGCGCTGACCGATATTATCTGCTCCACTCCCAGTTGTTTTAAGGCATAGATGTTTGCCCGGGCAGGGATGGCGGAGGGGGATATCCTGTGCCCTTTCCCATGCCGGGCCAAAAAGGCAACTTCTACCCCTTGAAGATTGCCCACCGTGATGACATCGCTGGGGCGACCAAAGGGAGTATCTGGATATATTTCATCCGCTTTAATTAGCCCCTCCATCTCGTAGAGGCCACTGCCCCCGATGATGCCTATCTTAGCCTTAGCCATACTTTCCCCTTAAGTTTAGCTCATAGGGTGCATATATTATACCCTTATCGGTGATGATGGCGCTTACGTACTCATGGGGGGTGACATCAAAAGCAGGATTTTTGACCTTTACCCCCGGGGGGGCAATTTCCACCCCTCCTACGTTGGTTACTTCGGTGGAGTTTCTTTCTTCAATCACTATCTTACCCCCTGATGAGACCTTGGGGTCTAAAGTAGAAATGGGGGCAGCTACGTAAAAGGGGATGTGATTTTCGTGGGCCAGCACCGCCAGGCTATAAGTTCCTATCTTATTGGCTACATCACCGTTCAGAGCTATCCTGTCTGCCCCCACTATGACCATATCTATCCTCCCCTGGTGCATGATATGTCCCGCTGCAAAGTCACAGATGAGGGCAACATCTACATTTTCCTGCCTGAGCTCAAGGGTGGTAAGCCTGGCCCCTTGTAGAAGGGGACGGGTCTCGGTAGCAAACACAGAAATCTTCTTCCCTTCTCTCACTGCGCTGAGGATTGCCCCCAGCGCCGTTCCCCTACCCATTGTGGCTAGCGGGCCAGTGTTACAGTGAGTAAGGATGGTGAAACCATCGGAAATTAGGCTGGCTCCAAAGCCGGATATAAGTTCAGTAGCTTTTTCTTCCTCCTCCTGTATCGTATGGGCTTCAGTCAGAAGAGACTCACAAATAGTGGATGTATTGCCATTTTTCTTGGCCACTTCTTCCATTCTGGATAGGGCCCTGGAAAGGTTCACTGCGGTAGGCCGGGTGCGAAGAAAAAAAGAGGCTATTCCCTGAAGCTCAGACAGGAAGTCACGGGTGGTATCTGCCTGGATGCTTTGAGCGGCAAGCACCATCCCATAGGCGGCGGCCACCCCAATAGCCGGAGCTCCCCTCACTCTAAGCTCTGATATAGCCTCAGCCGCCTCTCTGAAGTCGGAAGTCTCTATATAAATCTCTTCCCGGGGAAGTTTTGTCTGATCCAGTATGCGGAGTCCCCCATCACGCCACTCCACAGGTTTCATTAGTTAAATTTTATACCAACTCATGTTAAGATTAAATCAGCTTGGGGATTAGTCTAGCGGTAGGACAGCGGACTCTGGATCCGTGAGGCCAGGTTCGAATCCTGGATCCCCAGCCAAAATGGATAGTTCCTGACGGGGAGCCTCGATCACAGGTAGCAATCCAGCATCCTCACGACTCTCCAGCCATTCCTGCACTGCCTCAGCAATGATGTCGCTTGCTGACTTATGCCGTCTTGCCGCCTCTACCTTCAGGCCAGTATAGAGGCCTTCACTATAGAACACCACTGTTATTCTCTTGCTCATGTTGCTGTCTCCTTGAGCATAGGTACACATATATGCTTTGACATCTTAACCGCATCTGGCTCAGCCTGTCAAAATCTTAATTGGTGCAGGCGCTGATGTAAATGCGAGAGATAACGATGGGCTCACAGCCTTGTGGTGGGCTTCTATTTCCTTCTCCTCATCTACCTATTATCCTTCATCTCCTCCTCCGAATAGACTCGATAGCTCTCCCAACAACTCACCCAGTTCCCCACCTTCCTTACCCATCCCTTCAAGCATACCTGCTAGTTCTCCTGATAGGCCCATTTCCTCCTCCAGCATGACCATTGCTTCCTCAGCCGCAGCCATTGCCTCAGCCATTTCTTCCTCCGTCATAGCCCCTTCCTCACCCGAGCTGACCTCTTCTTTTGTATAACCTTTAGGAACATCATAGAAGCCCCTGGGAACTGATCTATGACTATCATATTCAACAAGCTCAGTGATGCTCTTCATCCTTTTACCCATTATGGTAATGGCCGTTGTAGTCCTAACAGGGTAACCCTTCACTTTTTGCCACTCTTTAATGATATCCTCACTGAAGGAACTTAAACCAGCGGCGGCCTGGCTCGCCTGTGCGAGTTTCATATACCGACCATAGTCGATGTCGATATCCTTGGTGGCCCATACTTCCTGGTTCATAGTGGTGGTAACCCCCATCGTGCTCGTTTTGATCTTCACCAGGTACTTCTTGCAATTCCACTTATTGATTTTTTGAGTCTCATTTGTTGGTGTCACCTTCACCGTCGTCTCCATCATAGAAAGAGGAAGTTTTATCTCTTCTCCATATGTTTTGTTGACGTGGTCGATAGAATACATCTTGGTCCTATCTCCCCGCCAGATGTTTGACTCTGTCAGCTTGCCATTCTCGTCGTAGCTGTCTATCCTCATCTTATCCTTAGACATCCACATTTCCGTGTAGGTATCTTCAGCTGGCGTGGTTATGCCAAACATGGTTATAGCGTCAGTGTGGATCTTTTCCTTAGCGTATGTATCGGGGTTTGCCAGGACAGGGGAAACGCTTAAGGATAGAAGGGCAAATAGCCCCAAACCGGCAAAGATCCGGTTCAGCATCATAACCTCCTTCCTAATTCAGGAATTTTTCTATGTAACATTTCTTACCCTATGGCATATTATCACATCATCTATCTGACCTCAACGATGGGCTCAAAGCTCGCCAGCATGGGCTCATAGTACTTCTCAAGCATGTCTTCGTAGATCATATCGTCCCCATAGCATTTGAATACGTACACCACGGGGCCTTTTATGAGATAGGAATATGTTTGAAGCCATTCGCCACTCTCGACAAGCATGTCTGTGCGCCGGCAAGAGGTATATACCTTCAACTGTTTCTCACCTTTCTCTACCGAATACATCTTGATTCCATCGGTGATGAGCCAGCGGTCTTCCACGCTGGTAACCTTTGCCTCTTTTGTAAGCGGGCAATTGTTGCTCTGGAATGCTTCTCTGAGCTCACCTGGAATCTTTGCTTGATTCAGTTGCTCTACCATTTCCTCCTCGGCAGGCATGGTGCCTGTAAATCTAGCATCTCTCCAGCCTCTATATACCTCTCTCTCATATTCATATTTCTCTTCCGGGTCTGGATTGAGCTCTATGGTGACCACGTCGATTCTTACCTTTATTCTTTTCTCCCTTAAAACTGTTTCTACCACTTTGCAGGGGTCTGGCCCACAGGTATTTTCGCCGTCGGTTACCAGGATGATTTCGCTAGAGCCTTTCAAGCCCTCAAAATCTCCTGCCAAGCCCTCAAAATCTCCTGCTGCCAAATAATGTTTATCTTATCGGCCCCCGTTCCTTGTGCCTTTGCTCCACCTGCTCCAAAAACATTGATGGATGAAAAAAGAAGCAACACGCCAACAAAAACTGACAGGCATTTCAGTTTCATTTCTTACACTCTCTCACACTTTATGCTTTAGCGCTCTAGGATAAACTGTAGCCCCACGCTTAGTCAAGTAGATTATCATGACAAATTATTAATATGCTTTGCCCTCCCATCGGTAGCTTCTTAAATTCACTTGCTGACGGAGCCTCCCACCCTGGTATTCGATGCCGGAGTAGGCACGCAGGATAATCTAAACTTGATCCGCTCAAGGAGCGCTTTCACTACATCACGGTGAGCAGGGAGAGGCCCAGGGAAATCCTTATTGTCTACTGCCAGAGCACAGCCAGGGCCCATAAAGAGGAGTCGATGAAGGCCAGCTTTCAAAAGCACTTTGAGGAAGGGTTACAGGCTATCTCCGACTCTCTGATAAAGAAGCGGGGGCACAAAGGTTACTCCAGAGTAATGGAACGATTGGGGCGGCTTCGGGAGAGGCATCCCATCATCGCTCAATTCTACAATGTGGAGGTCACCGTTCTAGCCGCACCGACCTCGATGAAAGGGAAGTTAGGGAGGACATCTCTTCATTAGCGTACTTGCTCTCACATCTCGTGGCCAGTATTCAGAGGGAACTCAGGCAAAAAGGCATTTTCCATCGCTGGGAGACCATCAGGGCCAGGCTGTCCACCCAAACCAGAGTGATAGCATCTCTTACCAATGATAAAGGGGAACGCGTTCATATCCGGCAAACGACGCCCTTCCATGATGAGCGAAAGGTTGTGATAAGAACCGAGGACATTGTTCGGATAGAAGAAGCAGCAAAATTATTGGAGAAGGAGCCAATCAGATTGGAATTTCTCAAAAAGGTGTTGGTTGCTTAAGGAGTTGACTGATATGCTAACGGGGGATAGGATATGACCAAGAGAATTTCTACCAGTTACGGGACACAGCCATCTTTCACAAGTTAACCATGGTAAACGTCCAGTCAGCACTAAAGTATCCAAAGTGTTAAGCAAAAGTGTTAAGCAAAATGATAGAATATTAAGTCAGTTTGTGTTCGGGGGAGTGCCGGAATTGGCAGACGGGCATGACTTAGGATCATGTGGAGAAATCCGTGGGGGTTCGAGTCCCCCCTTCCCCAGAGAAGTAACCAGGGGGTGAAAGAGCCATGAACATCCAAGACAGGCTTTTGGTAATTGAGCAAACTGTAAATGCGGGTGTGGATACACAGGGAGTTGCTCACATACTGGAGCTTATGGGTGTCTCAGCCCTCTCCACAGAAATCCTGGAGGAAATCAGACTATATAGTGAGTATCTACCGAAGGCTCAAGAATTAACCTTTACTCAAGAACAGCGGTATCTGCATTTTCTATGGGATGCCCTTGACAAGCTCCCCATGAGCGTGGTCGTAGACTTTGCCATCTCATTCTCATTCCGACGCATCATCGCTGAACGACTATTTAAAAAATGTGGTAATAACCTTATAGCAGAAGAAAACGTCCGTTTCAACTTCGGTCAGAATTTAGAGGTCGGAGACGATGTCCTTATGAACCGGGATGTACATCTAGATGCTAAAGGTGGTGTCGTACTGGGAGATTTCGTTATGTTGACTGAGGGCGTAGAGATTTATACCCATACCCATTCAGAGTCCGAGCATAGCAAGAGAAGCTATGGTAGGGTGGTGATTAAGGACTTCGCTAAGATACATGCCCATGCTATGATCTTACCTGGAGTCACCGTAGGCGAACAAGCCATCGTAGCCGCAAAATCATTGGTAAGTAAGGATGTGGAGACCAATATGGTAGTAGCGGGTATCCCAGCAAAGGTCATCAGGGAGAGAAAGACGAATGGGAGAAAGAGAGAGGAATTGAAACATATATGGCTTTATGACGCCGCATTTCAAAAATAATCCTAATTCGTATGGTAAATCCTTGTGGGACTACTGAAGCGCCTGGACAAGGTATCAGTTTTAAATATTCAGTTTCCTCCGGTTGTCCTCTATATGGCTCAGGATGTCATCCACCGCTTTGACCGGGTCTGTTTCAGCATTCATCAGACCACCGGCCACCCGTTTACAGTCTCCAGTCAGGAACTTCAGCAAATTTGGGCTGCCAGTAACCGTTGATACAGGATTAACATAAGTATAGAACCTTAAAGCTAGAGTGTAAGAGAAGATCCAACTTCAGTGCCACAGTTTGGACACCTGGGTAGTCCTATGCGTACATTCCTACCATACTGATCGGCACGCTGATTATACATATCTACGCTTCCTGTATTGATGGATATTCTTCACTGTTGGTAACAATTATATAGCGGAGTCATATAGCTTTCTATGATCTGTTATCCCATGTTTGACATTAGTGTAGAAAATAGGTTCAAAATGCCTCATTTTGACCCCTGTTTGTCAGCAGGTCAACCGGTTAGATCGTTTCGGTGTTCTGCGGTGGTTCCAGGGCCGAGATACCCAATGCCCCCAATACCTGGCGGGCTCGGTGGTGGTTGCCAGTGATGCCTCGCTTCTGCTCTGAACCTACCTTTAGCTCCACTACGTGAACAGTACGGAGTGCCTCCAGTGCCGCCTTAGCGGATAACCCTATTCTTGCTACCTTTAGCTTCTTTTCCAGCGCTCGCTCCAACTGAAAGGCCAGCACTGCCACAAAAATGTGTGCTTGCACCCGATCATCGTCACAATGGTAAATGGGACGCATCTGGATTACGTCCTTCAGTGAACGAAAGGCCCTCTCTACGTCACTCAGTTCCTGGTAAGCTTTCACTGCTTCTACCGGTGTGAGCCTTTGCTCCTCTGTCTGGATCAGGTATTTGCCTTCATACGCCTTCTCCTCGCCCAGGTTGGGATGCTCGAAATAGTGAAACTCTCCTTCCTTTACCTCCCAATCATGGTAACGCTGACCATGGTGGCGGGAGAGAATTCGGACCACAGCCGCTCCTCGGAGTGAACCACAAACACCACCCGCTTGAGCCCAAAACGCTTCTCCAGGTCATCCACTACCCCTTTCACTGTCTCAAAGTCATGCCAGTTCCCTGGAAATACATGGTGGGCTATTGGCCAGCCATTGACCATCACTATCCCCACTAGCACCTATCGATTGCCCGGCTTGCCATCCCGGCTATAGCCGTACCGTGCCATCTCCGAAGGACCCTCTCCCTCAAAATAGACCGAGGTCAGGTCGTAGAACACTAGCTCTGCTTGCAGCGAGAAGAGATCCCGCAGCTTAAAGTAGAGGGCTTGCTCGATCTCCTGTTTATGCTTTAGTAGTTCATCCAGGGTGCGGTACCACTGCTGTAGCCAACTGAGGTTCACCTGCACTCTGTCATGCTGCTCCCACCGGGGTAACCAATGCCTCATTGAGCGATCGCATACATAGTCTCTTTCTAGTCAGCTGGCCAGCCTATGCTCACTACTCGGACAGCACAGCCGACCGGCGGCCAGAACAAAAGCTCGGTCTGCCAGGGGTATGCGCTGTGTTCGCCTCCGTCCTTCACAGCCATCCAGAATATCATCCAACCCTAATTCTTGCCACAGAGCCCTCGCTGCCAGCACCGGGCCCCAACACGCTGCCTCATGGGGGTTCACTTGGCTGGCCCTGACCCAATCGCCGTCACCCCCTTCATCCCCTAGCAAGCGCACCAGGCCGCCCAGGTGAGAAGCCAGAAGGTCTTTGCGCCCCAGGTTGACCACCACGCGCTGCTTGCAGTGGCCATCCTCCCAGTAGGACTCCACCAGGCGCAGGTATTCATATTGAGCCCCATGTCCACCACGGGCTTTGACTGTCCTTAGAAACATTTGTCAGTAGTATTCTAGGAGTGTGTCCGAGTAAGGGATGGGTTACCGGCAGTTAGCGTAGACAGGAATACTGCGAGAAAGGAATGACGCCGTTTTCTCGGCTATGGATGGTGAGCTGACAGAAATATGCACGCCACAGGCTTTATTGTGCCGGCACGACGGCCAGAATTTCCCCACTCAGTAGCCCTTTACGGTGTGCACCAAATAGCTTGAGCAGGTTGTGACCGGCGCAGATTACCTTCCCCTCGCCGCTCACCTTATCTGACCCCCTCAACAGGAATTGGCTGAATCCTCGTGCTTGCTTGATCTGGCCGAAAACCGGTTCTGGCAGCTCTTTTCTTAGTCCATAATGCTCCCGTCCTTTCTTCGTTCTCAGCTTACGCCGCATCCTGTCCACTATCGAGAGGTTTTTTGGTATTCTTCCCCGGGGCGCGGGTGGTAGGGTTGCTCTTCTATGGCTTATCTTGTCCGGCGGCATATAGACATCTATCCCGATGGTGGTGAGGTTCTTCACGGCATCGGTGGAAAAATAGCCAGCATCGGCTGACATCTGACATGGCAGCTGACCGGTATTAACCTTCACCACTTCCATCATCGGCTCGGCCTGTCCCCGGTCTGTGGGTTTGTTCGTGACCTCGGCTGCCACGATGACCTGGTGAGCGCTGTCGACGGCAGCCTGGGCATTATATGCCTGCAGGAAGTGCTTACCTCCGGCAGCCGGCATGATATGCGACTCGGGGTCGGTGAAGTTCCTCTGTGCTTTATCGTCCGGTACTCCGGTATGTTTCTTGTTTGATGCAGCGGCTATTTCTGCTTCCTGCTTTGCATCCTCCTCCAATGCCTTCCTGGCTTCCCGTATCTTCTGCAAACGGCTCTCCCTGAAAGCCAGTTCCTTTGGTAATTCATCTCCCCGTTTGCCTCTGCCATACCGACGGTCTTCCTCTTCGTCCACCACCTCAGCCTTCTTGAGCAACGCCGCTACCTCTGCCTCAAGACGCACCTTTTCTTCTTTCATCCTCTTGTAACTCATGGCTTTGTGCTTGGAGGCATTGGCTCTTATCTTTGTCCCATCCAGCGCTACGTGACCCAACTTCACCAATCCTGCTTTCTGGCATAACTTCAGTACCTGTAAGAACAGTCCGGCCAGCGCCTTCAGGTGGTCTTTACGGAAGTCTGAGATGGTGCGGAAGTCCGGGGTGTTGTTGGCCGCCAGTACCCGGAAGGCGATGTCTTCGCAAAGACGCTTCTCTATCTTCCGTGATGAAGCTACCCCGATGCAGTAGGCGTAAAGGAGCACTTTCACCATCATGGCTGGGTGGTAGGGCGGATACCCGCGCTCCTCACCAGCATAGCGCTCCATTATCGCCGAGAGATCAAGGTGATCCACTACGTCCGAGATGAAGTAGGCCAGATGCTCGCCGGGCAGCCAGTCCCGCATTGATGCCGGCATGAGAAATGTCTGGTCGGGTTCATAGGGGCGAAAGGTCTTGCTCATAGGCGCACCTCACTGAGATTTATTCCTATTATACCCGTTTATGCCCGCCTGAAGCTATTACTCGGACAGGCTCCTAGTCTAAAACTCCTCTAGTTGTCGTGATTTGGAACTTTAATCTGTCACTATGTTTGAAGTGGGCTAGCTTTGGATTAAGCCTTGCCCAAAGCTGGACTAGTGCCCCAATTGTCAAACATGGGCTAAACCCTTGTAGCCTTCAAAGCTGAGACTGTCAAAAATCCTCCTTTTATTGACGGGTTTCTGGTAAATTTTGGTTAGAGTTCGCTCTTCTAAATCATATTTGAGTTTTTAACTTCAGTCATTTGAATTTGCTTCGAAAATAGATTCCCCGTGTGTCATTGCGGTGAGCCGTAGCCCTGAACATAGTGAAGGGGAAGCTGAGCAATCTCACTCTCATTGCTCCGAGATTGCGGGGCCTGTTCCGAGCCTGGGCGAGGAAGCCCGTTCCGGGTTTGTTTCGGCTGCGCCTCGCAACGGCTTCTCACCCCTCGCAGTGACAGCCTATTTTCATGATTCGCTGGTGAACAGCCGCCCATGAGGGTTTGTTTAGAGTTTCGAAATTAGTATTTAGGATTTGAGTATTTGTGTCGTCACAAATAGTCGTTTAGCCTTTGAATATCCTCACCCTGCGTAAGGGCCCCTCTCCTGTACTGGCGGAGGCCAAGCTTAGTCTTTCCGCCATGAGGTGTTGTAGCTTTCGGATGTGGTTGGGCTGGGGAGAAAGTTCCACCACTCTCTCTCCCTCCATTACCTCGTGGATGGCCAACTTTGCCTCGCTCAGGGCAGGAGATAGAGCGTTGTCTTCTTCTGCATTGTATATCGAATCCAGAAACTGTCTCATACTATAAGAAGAATTGCTTTTGAGGACATATATGGGTACATTCTTCTCTTCAGCATCCCATAGCTTTTGTGGCCGGCGACAGTAATGACCCTTGCTGGTCACCACCACACTGGCCTCATCGAGGTCGCAAAAGGAGAGGGGCAAGCCCATCGACTTTGCGGTACTACTTAGCTTGGCTTTATTCACCCCGAAAGGGTAGACCTTAGGAGCCTCTCCTCTCTTCTCTGATTTCTCCCCTGATTTTATTATTCTACCACCCTCAAGCGACCTGACCTCGGTTTCCCTTTCCCTACCCTTGAGGATGGCATCCACTGCCGTACCCACGTCGAAGTTGACCTCAATTTCATCGAAATCACGGATTTCCACCACTATATCGAATGTTGGGGGGGCTCTCCGCTCCAGAACTGCCTTCTGAGTTTTCCTGCGGGCGGCCTCCTCATCCCCCAATATGACTGTTTGCACCCCTCCGGCCAGGTCGGATAGGGTGGGGTTCAGGATCAGGTTCTCCAGGGTGTTTCCGTGAGCCGTCCCTATGAGCTGCACTCCCCGCTCAGCGATGGTGCGGGCTGCCTGGGCCTCAAGCTCAGTCCCGATCTCATCGATAACCACCGCCTCCGGCATGTGGTTCTCTACTGCCTCGATCATCACCATATGCTGAAGTAAGGGCTCCAACACCTGCATTCTTCGAGCATGTCCTATGGCAGAATGAGGTATATCCCCATCTCCGGCTATCTCATTGGAAGTGTCAACCACGATTACCCTCTTCTTCAGGTCATCGGCCAGCACCCGAGCTACCTCGCGCAGCATGGTGGTCTTGCCAATCCCTGGACGTCCCAGAAGCAGGATGCTCTTTCCGGAGGAGACCAGATCTTCTATCAGCTGGACATTTCCCAACACTGCCCGACCCACACGGCAGGTCAGGCCTACCACCTTCCCCTGGCGATTGCGAATGGCGGAGATGCGGTGCAGGGTGCGTTCAATGCCCGCCCGATTATCCTTGCCAAAACCACCCGTGCGGGAGATGACATATTCAATATCTTCGCTTACCACCTCATGGGATGAGACGATCATCTCCTCATGGAGAAATCGAGCCTCCGGGGGCCGCCCCAGGTCCATCACCACCTCCAAAAGCTCAGATACATTTTGCCTTTCCCTTAGAGGTTGGGATATATGAGATGGGAGGACGGCTAGAAAAGCATCAAGGTCATCTATAATTTGTCGCTGGTTAAGCTTTGGGCTTTCTACCATCCCCGGGAGGCTAAAAGCTCCTTTTCCGGAATGCTACCTATGTTATACCCCCTCATCGCCTCTCCCAACCCTTCTGACACCCGGGCCACGATGTCCGGGTTTTGATAGTGAGTGGTGGCCATGACGATAGCTTTGGCCCTCTTCTCCGGGTTATCTGATTTGAATATTCCTGAACCTACAAATACTCCCTCTGCCCCCAGTTGCATCATCAGCGCGGCATCTGCCGGTGTAGCCACACCGCCAGCGGCGAAGTTGACCACGGGAAGCCTTCCCCTCCGATGCACTTTCTCTACTACATCCAGAGGGGCTTCTATGCGCTTGGCCTGGGCAGGAAGCTCATCGGGAGACAAAGACGCCAAATGACGGATACCTTCCTGAACTGCTCTCATGTGCCTTACCGCTTCTACGATATCTCCTGTCCCGGCTTCTCCCTTAGTCCGTATCATGGCTGCCCCCTCGCCGATGCGCCTGAGCGCCTCTCCCAAGTCTCGGCATCCACAGACAAACGGAACCTTGAAGCTGCGTTTAAGGATGTGGTGCTCGGGGTCAGCGGGGGTAAGAACCTCCGATTCATCGATAAAATCCACTCCCAAAGCCTCCAGGATTTGCGCCTCCGCAAAATGGCCAATACGGCATTTGGCCATCACCGGTATGCTCACCGTCGACATAATACTGAGGACGATGCCGGGGTCAGCCATGCGGGCCACTCCACCTTCTGCTCTGATGTCGGCGGGCACCCTCTCCAGGGCCATCACTGCACAGGCACCTGCCCCCTCAGCAATTTTAGCTTGCTCTGACGTCACCACATCCATCACCACTCCCCCTTTCAGCATCTGAGCCAGCCCAGTCTTTTCTCTCCAGGTTCCCATTTTCATATCTTTCCTTATATTCTAACCTATAACTGACTCAATTGCAGCAAATTTTCCACTGCTCTCACCCACCCCTCCGGGCCAATACCCTGAACCTTTCGTAAGCGGGGTAGATCCATGCTCTCCCATTCACCACTCCCTTTTTGCACCAGGATGGGCACATTTACCACCGAGAGCATGGATAGATCATTCAAACTATCACCAATACCTACTGTTTTTAGCAGGCCCAATTTTTGACGGAATAGGTTGATGAGAATGGTTACGGCCCTACCTTTATCATTGGGCCCCATTATATCATAGTATTTACCGCCCTGGGCATAGTGGAGTCCCGCCTCAGCTATCGCCCCCAATACTCTCTCAATCTCCTCGGGGTTTCCTTTAAGCTTAACCGTCTCATCATATTCTCTCTGTTTGGCTTGCCAGGCTGATTCTCGGTCCAGGCCTGTCCCCATGGCCACCTCTTCCGGACTCATATCTCCAAATCCCCGGAACTCAATCCTCATTTCAGACCTTATTCTCTCCAGGATAGCTCTGATGTCTGCGTAGGCCATCCCCAGTTCAATGACTGAGTACCTGTCTACGACTTTAGCTCTCTCCAGGGGAAAAGGAAAGTAACCCTGAGGGATAAAGATAGCCCCTCCATTCTCCACGATGAAAGGGTCAAAAATGTGAAGCCTGGTTTGGTATGCTTCTTGCTCAGCCCTGGTCTTGGCTGAACAAAAGACCACCGGAATCCTTTTCTGCCGGAGCAGTTCCAGCGCCGGCAGCGCTCGCATACAGGAGTAGGTTACGGGGTCGAGCAGCGTACCATCGAGGTCAGTGAATATTACTGTTCTTCCTTGCATCATGGTTTTAGAACAAGTTGATGGGGGAGATGCTCCTCTGCATACTCCCTCATATACTGTGGGTCAATCCTTTGGGGAGGGGGAATAACCTTCACCGGGGCGGGCTCCTCATCTGGGCCGAGTAGTTCCTGCCACCTCAGCTCCTCGCGGATTTGCTCCTTCAGCTTAGCTTCAGCCAGAGGAGAATGATATATCACCGAAAGCGAAGACATCAGTATCTCCCCCCGGTGCTCATCCCCCTTTTCCTCATGAAGATGAGGGTTTCTGGTCTCTATCTGGAGTATCTCCACCCCCTTCTCCAGCAGTCCCGGTTCTCGTTCTGGCATCACACCGCCAAATATTTCTAAGATGGATACGAACTCTTGTACCTCGGAGGCGAACCCTGAAGCGTAGGGAAGAATCCTGGCCAGCTCGAGACTCATGGCGTGCTCTCCTGAATTAGCTGTTCGCACTATCTCGGTGTCAAACCCGGTTTTTCCCGAGATGAGGGTATTCATATACTTGTTACTTATCTGTGAAACTCGGCCCCATTTTTTGAATAAAAACTCTTCCTCTTCGACCTTGGGCTTATATCGCCATAGGTTTCTGACCATGGTATAGGTGGAGTGAGCCAGGATAAACCCACAGGCGAAGTTTCTTACATACTCCAGTACTGCCCCCGGGATGTAGTTATCGGCGTCGACAAATCCCACATATTCTTTTCCCAGGAGCCAGGATAGAATGATTCCCAGGACCATCCCTTCACTTTTACCATCTCGAACTAAGCCATCCTGTAGAATTTCAGTGTATCCTGCTCCCTCCAGCGCCTGGGCGAGCTTAGGATCTTTCTGATGTACCATAACTGCCTGGCTCTGGGTGAAGTGGCAGAACTGCTCCAGGGTATCCCATTCTATGCTGAACCTGTCGGCAGGCTCCCGCTGGCTATCGGAGATCACAACGGTTAAACAATCATGGGGTATGCCACTCAGTACCCCCTCGAAGAGCTTAAGCCTCTCATTTTTTATGGGGATGACTATGGCCATCTTCCCCTCGATCCTCTTTATTTTATTCTCCTCGATTTTGTCTACTGCCATCTCTTCCTTGCGCGGAGATTTGGCCTTCTTTCCCGAGTCTAACTCCAGGATCTTCTGCACTTCGTTTATCTTTACTGCTCCAAACCTCTCGGTGTATCGGGCCTTCTCTATGCGCATTTTTCCCTGTCAACCTCTCTGCCGTTCATATCCCCTTCGTCTTACTGCTCGGTCTTATTATATGACATTAGCAGGATGTTTTGGCCATCCCTCGGCAGTTATCCCCGAGCGCACATTCACCAGTTTCCCTTATATTCTGATATAATCCAAAGTAATGGTAGAGCGTCTGGAAGAGATGGAGAGAAGGTATGAAGAGCTTATATCGCTCCTTTCTAGTCCTCAGGTGATAGAGGATAGGGAAAGGATTAAAGCTATCCTCAAGGAAAAGGGGACTATGGAGGAAGTGGTGGAGGACTACCGTGAGTATAAAAAACTGGCCCGGGAGATAGCCAACACGGAGATACTTTTGAAGACTGATTCAGAGATAGTGGCTTTAGCTCAGGAGGAGATAGTTGAGCTCAAGGAGCGACAAAAGATAGCCTTAAGTCAAATTGAGAAAGCGCTTGCTCCCCAGGATCAAAATGATGATCGGGATATTATCGTGGAGATCAGGGCAGGAGTTGGTGGTGGGGAGGCTTCCCTGTTTGCCGCTGACCTTTTTCGTATGTATGCCCGATATGCTCAAAACAAAGGTTGGGAGGTGGAGGCCATAAGCCAGAACCCTACCGAGGTTGGGGGGTTTAAGGAAGTGATCTTTGAAATAAGGGGGAAGGGAACATTTGGCAAGCTAAAATATGAAAGCGGAGTGCATCGGGTGCAGCGAGTTCCCCTGACCGAGGCGGGTGGACGTATCCATACCTCTACTGCCACCGTGGCCGTGCTTCCCCAGGTGGAGGAGGCTGAGGTGGATATCTCCCCCCGCGATTTACAGGTAGAATTCTTCCGGTCGAGCGGCCCAGGCGGACAGAATGTGAATAAGCTCTCCACAGCCGTTCGCATTATCCACCTTCCCACCAGGATTACTGTGGTATGCCAGGATGAGCGCTCCCAGTGGAAGAATAGAATTAAGGCCATGAAGATCCTCCGCGCCCGCCTGAAAAGTATGGAGGAGGAGAGAAAACGTGAAAGCGTGGAGGCGGAGCGGAGAAGCCAGGTAGGAAGTGGGGATAGAGCGGAGAAGATAAGGACATATAATATCCCTCAGGGGAGGGTTACTGACCATCGCGTCGGAGTTTCGTTTCATAATCTTCCTCAGATTATGGAAGGAAATCTGGATGATATCATCTCTTTATTAGAGGATGAAGTTACAAAAGGCACTAAAGTTGACCCGGGATTTATTCTTGCCTGAAGCCATCGATGACCCCTGGCTTGAAGCTGAGGTGATCCTGATGCACACTTTGGAGATGAGAAGGGAAGAGCTGTATTTGAGATGGGGGGAGGAGCTGCCGCAGGACGTTATGCCTTCTTTAATGGAAAACATAGGACAACGCTTAAGCCATAAGCCCGCTGCCTACATCATCCAAAGCAGAGAATTTTTCGGGGTAGAGCTTTGGGTAGACGAAAGGGTATTTATACCCCGGCCAGAGAGTGAGATATTGGTTTCGGAAGCCTTGACCTTTGCCCGGGGGCTTCACTTGCCTCGCATCGCTGATGTGGGGACGGGGAGCGGAGCCCTGGCCCTGGCCCTGGCCCTGAACCTTCCCTCCTCTTTGATATATGCCATGGATATCTCTGCTTCTGCTTTGCAGGTGGCCAGAATCAATGCCCAAAGACATGGAGTGGGCAATATTCATTTCCTTCAGGGAGACCTCCTCTCCCCTTTGCCGGGAGCGGTGGACATCATTCTTGCCAACCTGCCTTATGTGGGGGGGGAGGATTTTTCGGCTCTTCCCCCTGAGGTGAGCTTGGAGCCTCGGGAGGCTCTATACGGCGGGGAAGACGGTCTGGGTGTAATTTCGCGTATGTTTTCTCAAATAGCCCGCCCCCCTCAGCTTATGTTGGTCGAGATAGGGATGGGTCAGGCAGGGAGGGCCAGAAAAATAGCCCAAAAATATTTTCCGGAGGCTGAAATAGACTTAGTTTGCGACCTTGCCGGTATAGAAAGGGTGGTGAAGATAGCATGTTAAGAAATGTAGCTTTCGTATCTCACTCTGGGGTGGGGAAGACAACCCTCTCTGAGGTTATGCTGTTTAAGACCGGGGTCATAAGCCGTCGGGGGGAAGTGGAGGAGGGAAACACTACCTCAGACTATGATCCTGAGGAGATAAAGCGAAAGATAAGCATTAACCTCTCCCTGCTCCCCTTCCTTTGGAGAGACCTCAGGATAAATTTTATTGATACTCCAGGATATGCTGACTTTGTGGGTGAGCTGAAGGCAGGCGTAAGGGTGGCTGATGGAGCAGTGGTGGTGATATGTGCTGCCTCAGGGGTAGAGGTGGGGACAGAGCAAGTTTGGGAATATACGAAGGATCTCCCCAGGCTCATATTCATAAACAAAATGGAACGGGAGAATGCCAATTTCGACCGTGTTCTGGACGAGATCCAACGCTCCCTGGGCAAAAGATGCGTTCCTCTCCAGGTTCCTTTAGGCGCGGAGGCTGGATTTAGGGGGTTGGTAGACCTTATCTCCATGAAGGCCTATGGGAAGGAAGGGGAAATGGAGTTGCCGGAGGAGATTTTGGCTGGAGCTTCTTCGTTCAGGGAAAAGCTTATCGAGGCCATAGCCGAATCCTCAGATTCCGTAATGGTCAAATATCTGGAGGGGGAAGAGCTGTCTCCGGAGGAGCTTTGTTCTTCCCTGAGCGAAGGGGTCAAAGAGAGGAGTGTAGTACCCATTCTGGTTGGTTCTGCCTTAAGCGGTATAGGTATCCTCTCCCTTATGGATGCTATGGTTGATCTTCTGCCTTCACCGGAGGAGAAAAAGATATCTTCCCTAGAGGGGGATTTGCGAGCGGAAGACCAGGGACCGTTAACGGCGCTAGCGTTTAAGACCACCCTTGATCCCTATGTAGGCAAGCTCACCTATCTCAGGGTATACTCTGGAGTCCTCTCGTCTAATTCCCAGGTGTGGAACGTGAGTAAAGGAAGTATGGAGAGGATAGGTCAACTGGTCGTCCTCAGGGGCAAAAAAGAAGAGCCGGTGTCGGAGCTTGGTATGGGGGATATAGGGGCAGTGGCTAAGCTTGAGTCAACCACAGTAGGTGATACCTTGTGTGTCAGAGAACACCCGGTGGTCCTTCCGGGGGTGGAATTTCCTCCCCCTATATTCGGCGTTGCCCTTAATCCCAAGACCAAAGGGGATATGGATAAGCTGGGCAATATACTCCCCAGGATTACCGAGGAGGACCCCACCCTCACCCTGAGTAAGGAACAGGACACCGGGGAGATTATCTTAAGCGGTAGAGGGGATTCTCATATAGGAGTGGCGGTGGACCGGATGCGACAGAGGTTTGGAGTAGAAGTAGAGGTGAATACTCCCAAGGTTCCTTATAAGGAGACCATCAGCATTCTGGTGAAATCGGAGTATAAGCATAAAAAGCAGAGCGGGGGTCATGGTCAATATGGCCATGTTCTCCTGGAGCTTGAGCCTTTACCTCGAGGATCAGAGAATGAGTTTAGTGGGAGGGTGGTAGGTGGGTCCGTACCCAAGAACTATATTCCCGCCGTGGAAAAGGGAGTGGTAGAGGCACTTAAGGAGGGGGTACTGGCGGGATATCCAGCGGCCAATATAAAAGTAACCTTATACGATGGGAGCTCTCATCCGGTGGATTCCTCCGATATTGCCTTCAAGATCGCCGCCGAAAAGGCAGTAAAAAAGGGGCTTTCAGAGGGGAAGCCCACCCTTATTGAGCCTATAATGCGCTTCCAGGTTTTAAGTCCGGATACCTTTACCGGGGATATCGTAAGCGACCTCAACACCAAGAGAGCCCGCGTCCTGGGAATATCTTCTCACGATAACCTCCAGGTCATCGAGGCCTTTGTCCCTTTGGCCGAAGTCCTAAGATATGCTATAGACCTCCGGTCTATAACTCAGGGGAGGGGAAACTTCACCATGGAATTTGACCACTACGAAGAGGTCCCTCCCCATATTACCGCCCGGATCATCGAGGAAGGGAAAAGCTCAGCCTGAGACAAGCTCCTTTATCTTCTTGGTAAAGGGTGGAATTATCTGCTTCCAGTCCCCCACCACTCCTACCGTTGCTTCCTTAAATATATTGGCTTCTGGATCTTTGTTTATGGCCACAATGGTCTTGGACCCCGAGCACCCTGCCATATGCTGACTTGATCCCGAAAGAGCTACGGCAATGTACAGGGTGGGGCTTATAATCTTCCCGGTTAAGCCTACCTGCCAGGTAGAAGGCACCCAGCTGTTATCGCAGGGTGGCCGAGAGGCGCCCACCGCCGCCTTCAGTATGCCGGCTAAGTCCTGTAGCTCCTTGAACCCTTCCGGCCCTCCCATACCTCTGCCCCCGGATACGACGACATCGGCATCCTCCAATTTTACTCCCTCTATCTCCTCCTTGCCCCTCTCCAGAACCTTGGTTCGTATTACATCCTCGGTAATGCCGGCATCGATGGTCTTGACTTCTCCCTTCCTCCCTTCATCCTTTTCCAGGGGAGACATGGCTTTCATCCGAACAGTGGCTATCTGAGGCTGGCCCAGGGTCTGAAATATCGCCCGGGCATTTCCTCCATAGACTGAGCGGGTACCCATAAGCTCCTTAGTATCAGGATCAATCGAAAGCTCAGTACAATCGGTGGAAACGCCAACGCCCAGCCTGAAAGCAAGCTTAGGGGCAAGTTCACGACCGGTGAAAGTCTGGCCCATGAGTAAAATTCGGGGGCTTACCTCCTGTACTACCTTCTCTATCGCACTGGTATAGGAATCAATCTGGTAATCCTTAAGGAGGGGGCTTTCCACCATATAAACCTTATCCGCGCCGAAGAAAATAGCCTCGGAGGAAAATTTACCCACTTCATCCCCTATCAATATTATCGAAACCTCCTCACCCAAATCTGAGGCCAGCTTCTTCCCTCCACCCAGAAGCTCCAGGCTGATGGGAGCTAGCTTTCCTTCAACCACTTCACCCAGGACAAGAACACCTTTACCTTCTGCCATCTACCCTCCTTTCCTAAACTAATATTGACCTCCGGCCTATTCTCACCGCAAGCCTGATCACTGACTTATATAACCTTTATCTCCCTGAGCTTCAGGGCCAGGTTGATTGCTGCCTCCCCAATGTTCTCCCCCTCGATAATTTCACATTTTGCTTCCTTAACTGGCTGGAACAGCTTAATGAGCGTAGACTTTCTTCCCTGAGCACCAACCTCTGAAGGAGAGAGGCCTATATCCTGAGGCTTCCATACCGTGGGCTGTATTTTACCTGCCTTTCTGATTCCCATGAGAGTAGGATAGCGAGGCTCCCCTAACTCGCTGGTCACCGTTATTAAGCAAGGGGTTGGCGATTCTACTACTTCATATCCCTCAGCAGTCAACCTGGTCACCTTGGCCTTCGTATCCAATATCTCCACGTCTTTGGCTATGGTTATAACCGGAATTCCCAATATTTCAGCAATCGCTAACCCTACTTGTCCTTGGTCCCAATCCCCCCCTACCCTACCACAGAAGATAAGGTCGTATGCCCCTATCTTCTTTATCGCCGAAGTTAAGGCAAAGGCAGTAGACCAGGCATCTCCCTCTTCAAAGGCCTCGTCATCAAGAAGGATGAGCTCATCGCCACCCATGGATAGGGGCTTCTTTACCACATCCCTCTGAAGCTTATTCCCCAGGCTAATAACCGTAATCTTGCCCCCCTGCTTGTCCCTAATGCGAAGTGCTGCTTCCATAGCATTTTCGTCGTAGGGGCTTATTACCGAGGAAACACTGGAGGCTACGACCATCTTATTGGTATTGGGATCCACCTTAAAGCTTGCCGGTGGCGCCTCCGGATCAGGAATCTGCTTAGCACAGACAATTATGTTTACCGCCATTTCCCCTCCTTGGTTTATAATTCATCCTAATTCTACAGTCGGCTCAGTCCCATCACCCAGAAAGATAACTTACCATCCTCATTATCTGTTGTCAAATTACCTTAACCTCTCTGAGTTTTAGAGCTAGATTAGCTGCCGCCTCCTCGGGACTCTCTCCCGAGATGATGTCACACCTCACTTCTTTAACCGGCTGAAACAGGGCAATAAGCTTAGTCCTTCTCCCCTGGACACCACTCTGTGAAGGAGAAAGGCCTATATCTTGAGGTTTCCACACTAAAGGCTGTCTACTCCTCGCCTCCCTAGCTCCCTCTATCGTGAGCTTACGAAGATCACCTGATTCGCTGGTTACTGTCACTAGACAAGGAAGAGAAGACTCTACTATCTCATAGCCATCGGCGAGCAGCCTCTCCACTTTTATCTTTCCATCTAGAGCTTCCACATTTTTTGCAATGCTCACGCTGGGGATATTCAATATTTCAGCGATCCCCAGACCAACCTGCCCTTGATCCCAATCTGATGCCTGCCTTCCACAGGAGATAAGGTCATATTCCCCTATTTTCTTTATTGCTGAAGCCAGAGCAATAGCCGTAGACCAGGCATCTGCCTCCCCAAAGGCCTCATCCTCAAGCAGGATAAGCTCATCAGCACCTACCCCCAGCGACTTCCTCAATACACTTAGTGAAAGCTTATTCCCTAAGCTTAAGACGGTTATCTTTCCTCCTTGCTTATCCTTAATTCTTAGCGCTGCCTCTAATGCATACTCACAGTAGGGACTTATTACCGGGGGGGTACCAGGGGGAGGGATTACTTTCTTGACAGTGGAATCAACCTTCCAGCCTGTTGGTGGCACCTCTGGATCGGGCACCTGTTTAATACAAACAATCATATTTAACGCCATCTCTCCCCTTCTTTTTCTTTAAAAATTTAAGCCTCAACCAGTTTATCACTGGGTTTATTTCCCTGTCAATGTGAGGTTTCGTCAAAAGGTGTGTAAAAGTCAGGCAACGGCAAGCACCTCCTCCTGTTTGACTTCTACTCCATCTTGAAACTCAACACCCAGGAAAACCTCCTTCATCTTCTCCGGGGCGTCTAGCCTC
>Ga0209633_10000239_pt1 | contig 65996 bp, 51 predicted proteins | sample Cruoilmetagenom1_FD_187290 | JGI IMG/M metagenome (GOLD analysis project Ga0209633, IMG submission 187290) | Oil polluted marine microbial communities from Coal Oil Point, Santa Barbara, California, USA - Sample 1 (SPAdes) (version 2) | ecosystem: Environmental > Aquatic > Marine > Oil seeps ... | reverse complement strand
AAAATGCTTTTCGTCATTTTGTAGTTTACTGAGAATTGCCATTGCATATCTGTTTTTATCTAAAAAAACTTTCAAGTTAAAATTGTTTTTTTCTTCTTTAAAATATTTATCAAATTTAGGTTTTTTACTAAGATCAAAAGTAGTATTAGACAAGCTCGATTCATAGAAATTATAATGAACTAAAAGTTTATTTATAAAAACAATGTCAAAATATATTCCAAAGCGAATCCACATATCAGTATCTTGTCCAGACACAATAAATGTATCAAAAAGCCCAGTTTTTGCTATAACAGATTTGTGAAAGACGATGCTTGAGCTATGAATTAAAGAGTATTCTTTGCTTGCTTCAAAGTAATTATATATGGCGTAAAGCTCTTTTTGCTCAAAACTATATTTAACAGGCACAATTTTGTTTTTATAACTTTGTGCAAGACCAGCCGTGAAAATTTTTATTTCTGGGAATGAGACAATCGCATCATACATATATTGAAGATAGGATGTCTTCCAAGAATCGTCTCCATCTAAAAGGGCAATATAATTTGCTGATGTTTCTTTTATACCGATATTTCGAGCGTTTGATACTCCTTGGTTTTCTATTGTTATAAGTTTGATACGTTCGTCTTCAATTGTCTTTATGACTTTTTCACTCTCATCAGTAGAACCATCATTAATAACAATAATTTCAAAATCTTTGTATGTCTGATCTAAAACACTGTTTATAGTGTTTTTAATATAGTCAGCTTTATTATAAACTGTTATTATGACAGAGAAAAACGACATTAATTTTTACTATTTAAATGGCAAAAGTAACCCAATTTATAAAAATCGAATAATAAAAGCGAAGGATAAGACGAGTTAAGATTTTTAATTAATAACGCTTTTATGAGTTTAAAAACAAATAAAGAAACCTTGTCTAGGCCTATTGTTTTTAATGTCGAATGAAGTTTTATAATTTTAATATCATATAATAAGTCATTATTTTTTTGTGATAATTGGATTAAGTTTTCTAAACCATCTTTAGTTTTTCTAATAAAAGTAGAAGCATCTTCTTTAGAATCGTGTATAACAGGATTATTGATAAAGTGAAGCTTCAAAGCATTAACCTTTAGCGTATTAAAAAATATAAAATCTTCAAAACCATATTTTTTTATATTGTCGTCAAACGGAAAAGATTGAATAATATGTTTCTTTATTAAAAAATTGGCTGAGGTAAATATCTTTCGATTCACTTTATTTTTATCATAACAAGTTTCACGCTTTTTTGTATAAAGCCATCTTAATTTATAAGGTTTTTTTGGTGCTAGGTGCTCGGCAATCATTCCGCCAACAATGATATCTTTATCTACATTTTTTATATAATCTTCAATAAAAGTTTTCGATTTAGGAAACGTGCCTGCATCAATAAATAGTAAATTGTTGTAATTAGCTTTGGTTGTTAATAGATTTCGGATAGCACTACGTCCTATATTATTCTTTAGGATAATGAGTTTAGTGGTTGAGAACTCTTTGAATTTTTCTACATCAAATAAAATTTGAGTTGAGCAATCGTCAATAATAATAATCTCAAATGCAATTTTGCTCGTTGTTGCTTGGAGATGAATTTCTTCAACCAACGGCAAAATATCATAATTATAAACAGGTATAAGTATGGATAGCATCTTAGTTTATCTTCTTTGCAACAATTACAGTTTCATTTTTTAAGCCTAAATATAAATCACTTTCAAATCTACTCCTATCTATTTCAAATCCAGCTGTTTCAAGCCTTTTTGTTAAACCATTTTCCGAATAAATCCTAACATGGTCTTCTTGTCCAAAAGCAGCGAGACGACCTTCTTCTGTTGTTATATTATAATCTTCATAAATGTCTCCATCTTTAAAAGGAGTTTGTATAAAGCAGATACCATTAGGTTTTAAAACACGATATAATTCAGACATGGCTTTGGTGTCTTTTTCAATATGTTCTAATACATGATAACAAATAATGAGATCGAAAAAATCAGTTTCGCATGCAATTGAGGTGATATCAAAATTATAGTTGGCAATAAACTCATTTTCAAAATCTGAGCTGTAATAATTTACAGTTTTTAGTGTTTTAATTTTTTTTGAAAGTGATAATGGAGGCGAAAAATGCAAAATAGTTCCGTTTAGTGCATTCGTTTTTGTTAGCATTTTATAAAGTCGTCTTGTTCGGCTACGACTGCCACATCTTGGGCACAATAAATCTTTGTCTTCTAATTCTACAAAGTGTTTTAATTGGAAACCGCAAATATTACATTGATGTTTATTTCCTTTATATTTTAAGCTAATTAGTTTCCTGAAAAATAATTCATTCTTTTGTAATAATTTTTTAGGAACTAAAACTTTTGCGATTTTTTTTAAGCTTTTGTACATGATCTTTAGCTCTTTCTTTGCACCACTTCAAAGACTTTGTTCTCGTCGCATTTTAAGGTTTTACTTGGGTATTTTAGAAGCAAAGCATAATCATGAGTTGCCATTAAAATGGTATTACCGTTTTTATTGATGTCTTGCAATACTTCCATCACTTCAATGCTGGTTTGAGGATCTAAATTTCCTGTTGGCTCATCTGCTAAAATAAGTTCAGGATCATTTAACAACGCACGTGCAATGGCAATACGTTGTTGTTCTCCACCAGAAAGTTCATGTGGATATTTAAAGCCTTTTGTTTTCATGGCAACCTTATCTAAAACGGTATCAATTCGATCTTTAATTTTTTCTTTTTCTTTCCAACCCGTTGCTTTTAATACAAACTCTAGATTGTCATTAATAGTACGATCGGGTAACAATTTAAAATCTTGAAACACAACACCCAACTTTCGTCTTAAAAACGGAATGTCATTCTCTTTCATGGTTCTTAAATCAAAATCTACCACAGAGCCTTCTCCTTCAGTTAATTCTAAATCGCCATAAAGTGTTTTCATAAAACTACTTTTTCCGCTTCCTGTTTTTCCTATGAGATACACAAAATTGCCTTTTTGCATTTCAACATTCACATCAGATAGTACCATGCTTTCTCCTTGGTAAATAGTTGCATCTTTTAGTTTTAAAATTGAATCTGACATATATTAAATAGAAAATTTAAACTGCATTAGGTTTGTATATACCAAAGATATGGTCACTTGGGTGTTTTTTCAAATATTTATCTTCATAATCAAATAATTGATTAAGAATCTTCACTTTTTTATCGTTTAGCTCAACAAAATGATGTGCTAAATCTTTCAGTGAAAGCGTAAGGATATTACCACCATAACCTACTTCATAAACTGTTGAATAATGCTTGTGAAGTGCAGGTGTAATGCTTGCGGAATCTATACATTCTGAAGGGTCTGCTAATATCATTCTAATAAGTCCAGGTCCAGAAACGCTATTTTTGTATAAGCCAAGTTTATAACGCTTTCTATAGGGTTTTGGTATTAGTTTTAGAGCTTCATTTATAGCTTTTATTTGATGCTTTGGAAATTGAAGCCTTGTAGGTCCTGCATATTCATTGATAATAAGAAACCCATCTGGTTTTAAAAGTTGTTTGATTTGGTTTCCTATCAGAGATTCAATGTTTTTAAAATGATGTAAAGAAGCTTTAAAATATATAATGTCAAATTTATTCTCTATTTGAGAAAGCTTATTGGCATCTTGAATTTGAAATTTAATATTGTTTAATTGTTTCTCTTCTGCAACTTGTTTTGCTTTATTTAAGAGTTTATCCGCAATATCTGTACACGTAATTTCTTTAAAATTAGAATGTTCTGCAAACAAAAGTTCTGAGGAACAATCTCCACTACCTAAGGAAAGCATCTTTAAGTTTTTCTTATTTTTTAAAAATTGATCTACGGTAAATTTCTCAATACTTAAGTGCTCATTTCCAGTAATCAGTTTATGCCATCGTTGTTTTACTTTTGGAATAATCCACCAATTAGCAGCTTGAATATTATCATGGTTAAAAGCCGTTTTTGCACGTTCAATTTTATTGAAATTAAATTTCGAAGAAATAAAACCTAAACCTCTTTGTTTAAGTTTTGTGTAGGTTTCAATAAAATCATCTGACGTGATTAATCGTTTCATATAATAAATACCGCTTTTCAGTGGTGTAAATGTATTGCTTAAATTTCAATTGCAAAACTGAAAAGACAAATTCCAAAACCTAAATCCCAATTTTATTCAACTTATGACTACAATTTAAAATAATCAATATAATTCTGTAAATCCTTATCACCTCGACCAGATAAATTAAGAACGATAATATCATCTGGCTTAAATTTTTTGTGCTCAAAAACAGCCAAAGCGTGAGAGCTTTCAATCGCTGGAATAATACCTTCGAGTTGAGATAACTCCAATCCAGATTTCATGGCTTCATCATCTGTAATGGCAATAAATTCTGCTCGACCAGTTTTATATAAATTGGCGTGCATTGGGCCAACTCCTGGGTAATCTAAACCTGCAGAAATTGAGTATGGCTCTGTAATTTGTCCATCCTTGGTTTGCATTAATAAGGTTTTGCTGCCATGAATAATGCCTTCTTTGCCTAAAACAGAAGTAGCTGCACTTTCGCCAGAGTCCACACCTAAACCTGCAGCTTCTACAGCAATGATGTTTACATCTTCGTTATCTAGGTAATGATAATACGTGCCAGCAGCATTACTTCCTCCACCAACGCAAGCAATAAGGTAATCTGGATTTTCTGTACCTTCTTTTTCTAATAATTGGTTTTTAATTTCTTCTGAAACCACTGCCTGAAATTTAGCAACCATATCTGGATAAGGATGCGGACCAACTACACTACCTATAATGTAGTGTGTGTCTACAGGATTGTTAATCCAATCTCTTATGGCTTCGTTAGTTGCGTCTTTTAAGGTTCTGCTGCCAGATAATGCTGGTATAACTGTGGCTCCTAACATTTTCATACGTGCTACATTTGGTGCTTGTCTTGCAATATCAATTTCTCCCATGTAAACAATACATTCAATTCCCATAAGTGCGCAAACCGTTGCTGTTGCTACACCATGTTGTCCTGCTCCGGTTTCGGCAATAATTCTATTTTTACCAAGTCGTTGAGCCATTAAAATCTGACCAATAGTATTGTTGATTTTGTGAGCTCCTGTATGGTTGAGATCTTCACGCTTCAAATAAATTTTAGTGTTGTATTTTTCTGAAAGCCACTCAGCGAAATAGAGTGGAGAAGGACGACCAACGTAATCCTTTAATAACGTATGAAACTCTTCTTGAAAAGAAGGTTCTGCCATTATTTTTAGATAATTCTGTCGTAATTCTTCTACATTTGGATATAACATTTCCGGAATGTATGCTCCACCAAACTCTCCGTAGTATCCTTTTTCGTTAATGTTGTATGTTTTTTTCATAATCCTTTGTCATTTCTGAAATAAGCGAAGCGATTGAGAAACCTAATAATGATGAGATGTCTCACATGCGTTCGACATGACATAATTGTTTAAATTGTTCTAATTCTTCAATATTCTTCAATCCAGGTTCAATTTCAAATTTACTATTGACGTCAATAGCGTAACAATATTTTGAAGCAGGACTTTCTTTAAATTTTTTAATCTTTTCAATTTCATTCAATCCAATTCCTCCGCTTAAAAAGTAAGGTTTGGTAGAAGGGTAATTTTTCAATACATCCCAATTAAAGGTATAACCATTTCCTCCAGGTAATTTGCCTTTGGTGTCAAATAAGTAATAATCGCAAACATCTTCATAAGATTGAATCACATCAAAGTTGAATTCATCTTTAATGCTAAAGACTTTGATAATCTCAATTGGACAGTTATTGCGAGACTTTTTAGGAAAGTTGTGGCAATCTGTTTTTTTTGAAAAGGTTATTTCGTTACTTCTCTTCTCGTAAGAATGTTTCAAATCACGGCAATACTCAGATGATTCGCTACCATGTAATTGAATGGCTTGTAAGTTGAATTGTTTTATGTTTTCAATAACTACTTCTAATTCTTCATCTACAAAAACTCCAACTTTTTTAATTCTATTTGATACTTCTGGAATACTAGAGTTTTTATAATTTCTCGCTGACTTATCATAAAATATAAAACCAAGATAATCTGGTTGCAATATTGCAACTTCGTTAGTATTATATTTCATTCCACAGACTTTTAGTTTCATCCGAATTCTCGTGAAAGCGGGAATCTCATCACGCCTTCTTTTTATTTTGTTACTGTAAATTTGACCTACAAGGTTATAGAAACCTCGCAGGTTGTGTGACTATCTCTTCGTTTTTAATTTACCAATAAATGATTTAGCACTTTGTCCTGGATTATCAGTTTTCATAAAGTTTTCGCCTATTAAAAATCCTTTGTAGCCATAAGGTTGTAATTCTTTAATTGCTTCTACGGAACTGATTCCACTTTCTGAAATTTTTACAAAATCATTAGGTATTAATTGGCTTAATTGTTTTGAGGTTTCTAAGCTGACTTCAAATGTTTTTAAATTCCTGTTGTTAACACCTAACATATCTAAAGAAGGCATAATAGACTTGTGTAATTCTTCTTTGTTATGCACTTCTAATAACACATCTAGCTTTAAACTTTTTGCTAGTTCTGAAAACTGCTTTATTTGTGCTTTAGTTAAAATGGAAGCGATCAGTAAAATTGCATCTGCACCAATGGCTTTAGCTTCAATAATTTGGTACTCATCAATAATAAATTCTTTTCGTAATAATGGTAACGAACAATTTTCTTTGGCAATCATTAAATCAGCCATTGTACCACCAAAATAAATCTCGTCAGTTAAAACAGACATACCGCAAACTCCAGATTTTTCGTAACCTATGGCAACATTTTTTACTAATGCGCTGTCATTAATAACTGATTTTGATGGTGATTTTCGTTTAAATTCTGCAATAATTCCTGTGTTGCTTGCTCTTAGTTTTTTCGAAAGTGAAGTCGTTTTCATTTCAAAATATGGCAATTGTTCGTAAGCTTGTATGGGAATTAATTCTTTTTTAAGATTAACTTCCTTCTGTTTGTCTCGTACTATTTTGTCTAAAATATTCATTTACTTAATGCAATAAGTTTACTTAAACTTTCTTTAGCTTTTCCACTAATCAAGGACTCTTTAGCAATCTCAAAACCTTCTTTATGGGAAATTTGTTTTGCTGTTGCAATAGCTAATCCTGCATTTGCATAAACCACATTATTATGTGCATCTGTTCCGTTACCATTAATTATTTTGGTAAAAAGTTTAGCAGCTTGTGTTACGGTATTTCCGCCAAAAATTTCTTTTTGTTCTACTTTGTTAACACCTAAATCACTTGGTTCAAACAAAAATTCAGATGTATTTGAAATGACCTTTGCTTTTCCAGTTAATGAAATTTCATCATAACCATCTAAAGCATGAACAATAGCGTAATTTTTACTAGTTTCTTGGTATAAATAGCCATAAAGTCTTAATAATTCGAGATTAAAAACTCCGACCATTTGATTTTTTGGAAATGCAGGATTTACCATTGGTCCTAACATATTAAAAAATGTTTTTACACCTAATGCTTTTCGGATAGGAGCTACATTTTTCATAGCAGGATGAAATAATGGTGCATGTAATACACAAATTCCTGCTTCATCAATACTTCGTTTTAAAAAGTCGGTATTATTTGTGAATTTTATGCCTAAACTTTCCATGACGTTAGATGAACCGCATGCTGAAGAAACTCCATAATTCCCATGCTTTGTGACGTGAATTCCTGCTCCTGCTGTTACAAAAGATGATAAGGTTGAAATGTTAAAAGTGTCTTTTCCGTCGCCTCCTGTGCCACATAAATCAATAGTATTGTAATCATCTAAATCTACAGGAATACAAAGTTCTAAAAGCGCATCTCTAAAACCGCGAAGTTCTTCTTTGGTTATACTTCGCATCATATAAACGGTTAAGAAAGATGCGATTTGACTTTGATTGTATTCTCCATTAGAGATATTAACCAAAACATTTTTGGCCTCATCACTTGAAATACTTTCTTGGTTTATAAGTCTATTTAATAGTTGTTTCATGTTTATTTCCCATGAAATTGGGAATCTTTTTAATTAAACTTTTTTTATTTCTGTTCATTTTGTCTTGAAACAAAACGAACCAATCCCGATAGCTATCGGGACAAAACGATTATTAGGAAATTGCTAAAGCACCATTCGCTTTCAGAACTACGTGCTTGAGGCTGCACCTCGCATCTTCGTTCTTTCGCTCTTTATTTCTGAAAATCGTTGATTACGACTATGTCGAAATTTGGGACATTAATTTTACTATCTTTTTGTTTTAATCCTATTTTATTTCTTTGCTTACTGAACTCTGAGCTTTTTCACTCCTTAACCCAATTTTCCAAAATTTGCTTGCCATTTGGTGTTAAAACAGATTCAGGATGATATTGTACACCTCTCACGTCATATTCTCTATGTCTTAACGACATAATTTGTCCGTTTTCATCAAAAGAGGTGGCTTCTAAACAATCAGGTAAATTAGTATTGACTACCCAAGAATGATAACGACCAACTTCAAAAGTTTTATCAAGACCTTTAAAAAGATTTTCATCATCAACAGATAATGTAATATTGGTAGCAACTCCATGGTAAACATTATCTAAATTTTCTAAAGTTCCACCAAAAACCTCTCCAATAGCCTGCTGTCCTAGACAAACGCCTAAAATACTTTTTGTATGAGCATAAGCCTTAATAATTTGTTTTAATAAACCTGCTTCGTCTGGTATACCTGGACCTGGAGATAAAACAATTTTTTCAAATGCATCCACTTCCTCAATCGTTAGTTTATCGTTTCTTTTTACGGTTACATCACAATCTAAATCTTCTAGATAATGGACTAAGTTGTATGTGAAACTGTCGTAGTTATCTATTACTAATATTTTTTTCATATTAATGCCTGCTAAAGCAGTATCTAAATTAATTAAACTTCTTTTTCTATACCTACAAGGTTTTTAAAACCTTGTAGGAAACATTAAATGTCTTTAGCTTGTTCAATAGCCTTAGTTAAAGCACCAAGTTTATTATAAACTTCTTGTAATTCACTTTCAGGATCTGATTTTGCTACTAAACCTGCACCAGCTTGCCAAAATAATTTGTGATTTTTACTTAAAAATGTTCTAATCATTATAGCATGATTAAAATTGCCTTCAAAATCCATAAAACCAATAGCTCCACCATAAAAACCTCTGCTTGTTTTTTCATATTTTTCTATCAATTGCATGGCTTTATGTTTGGGTGCACCACTCAATGTGCCAGCCGGAAACGTATCTGCTACTACCTGCATCGTATTAGTGTTTTTATGAATGTTTCCTGTAACCTTACTCACTAAATGTATAACGTGTGAGAAGAATTGTACTTCTCTGTAATTTTCTACAGTGACATTGCTACCATTTCTGCTTAGGTCGTTTCGTGCTAAATCAACTAGCATTACGTGTTCACTATTTTCTTTATCATCTTTAATTAATTCTTCAGCAAGTTCAGCATCTTTTAGATCATTTCCAGAACGTTTAAAAGTGCCAGCAATTGGATGAATTTCGGCTTTACCATCGCTAACAACTAATTGCGCTTCTGGTGAGCTTCCGAATATTTTAAAATTACCGTAATCGAAATAGAATAAATATGGAGACGGGTTTATACTTCGCAATGCTCTATAAACGTTAAACTCGTCTCCTCTAAATTGTTGCGAAAACTGCTTAGATAAAACTAATTGAAATACATCTCCTCTTGCACAGTGCTTTTTTGCAAGTTTTACGTGGTCTTTATATTCTTCATCTGTAAGATTAGAGGCAATGTCTCCTTTTGTTTTAAAATCGAAAGAGGCATATTGTCTAGTTTGAATTAATTGCAGAATATCATCAATATTGTTTTCTGTATCAAAACAATGGGCAAAAATATAAGCTTCGTTTTTAAAGTGGTTAATAGCTATTATGTTTTGATAAACTGCATAATAAATTTCAGGAATTGCAACAGAATTATCTTTTTTTGAAATCTCTATATCTTCAAAATGTTTAACCGCATCATAAGCTGTATAACCAAATATTCCGTTATTAATAAATTTAAAATCTTTATTTGTATCAACTTTAAATCGTTGTGTAAATTTGTGAATTTCTTCAACAACACCAACGGTTTCTACAAAATTAGATTTAGAGCTTCCATCAGGATATGTTTGGTAAATAGTGTCTCCTTCAACTTTAATAGACGCAATAGGATTGCAACAGATATAAGAAAAACTATTATCGTTGGCATGGTAATCACTACTTTCTAAAAGGATACTATTAGGGAATTTATCTCTAATTTTAAGATAAATGCTAACAGGCGTAATAGTGTCTGCTAAAATCTTTTTATAATGTGTGTATAAACTAAATGTTTTCATGCGTTTCTATTAATCATTTTTTTAGTGATAAAACTTTTAAAATACTCGTTTCATTTTATGCTGAATTTAATTTGATAGCTCTTTGATTAGAGATGCGTTTCTATTTTAAATTCTGACACTCAAAGCACTTCGACTGTGCTCAGTGTGACAAACAATTAAATTAAAAAAGGCTTGTCGTGAATGACAAGCCTTTTTTCTATATGGTTACATAACAAGGATTATTTCACGAACGTAAGTTTGAGAAATTCCACCACCAAGTATGATTTGTATTTGTTTTCATTTGAATGTCAAATATAGAAATGATAATCTGTTAATTCAAATGTTTTATTATTTTTTTATAACTTAATGATAATTAAAGAGTTATTTGTAGTTTTTGATTTTACGAGTCTTGATAATTATGAATTTTTATATTAAGTGGAAGATAAAATGTTAAATAAATGAAGATAAATTGTAACACTTCGGATTTTTTTTCGTCTATATCATAAGGAAATGTTAATTTTAATTGAAAATTTAAAGCTTAAAATGGCTGATTTATCACAACAAGATTGGACAAAACAACTAGAAGAAGACAATAATTCGGTGGTTTTAGATGTTAGAACACAAGATGAGATTGATTTAGGAATGATTCCTAATGCTATGCATATTGATATTTTTAAAGGACAAGGTTTTATTTATGAAGTCGAACAATTAGATAAAACTAAAAATTATTACGTGTATTGCAGATCTGGTGGCAGAAGCGGACAAGCTTGTGCTATTATGAATCAATTAGATATTGAAAACGCGTATAACTTGTTAGGCGGATTTAGTGAGTGGCAAGGAGAAGTTGCTAATAAGGAATAATATTAAATCATGTTATTATGAAAAAAACATATACATTTTTTTGTCTTTTTATTGCATTAAGCTTCTGTACAAGCTGTGTAGATAAAACGTTAGATAATGAAGTAAAGTTGGTAACCGCTGAAGAAATGCAATCTATTTTAGAGTTAGAAGATGCACAGTTAGTTGATGTACGTACACCAAAAGAACATGACGAAATTCATATTGCTAATTCACAGAATATAGATTTTATGTCTCCAACTTTTGAAAAAGACATTTCAAAATTAGATAAAAAAAAACCTGTAATTCTCTATTGTAAATCTGGAAATCGAAGCGCCAAATGTTCTAAAAAGATGAAAGATGCAGGATTTGAAAAAATATACGATCTCGAAGGAGGCATCTCAAAATGGAAACATTCTGATAAGCTGAAAATTCAAGTTAAATCTTAAATATCTAAACCGAACCTAGTGTTCGGTTTTTTATACTCCAAATTTCTCTTCTTAAATTCTTAAGGTTTTTATAAATTAGACGACTGTTAACTGAAAACTGAGACACATCTGTTACATTTGTGAATTAACATATTCTATATGAACTTTAAAAAAGTAGTACTGTTTTGCCTTTTGGCATTTTCTTTTTCATTCAATTTATACGCTCAAGTTTTTAAACCTGTAAAGTGGGAAACCAAAACTGAAAAGATTTCTGATACAGAATATGATTTAATTTCTACAGCAACTATTGATGCTGGTTGGCATTTATATTCTCAAGTTGTACCAGAAAATGGACCGATTCCAACAACTTATACCTATAAAACAACTAAAAATTTTGAACTCGTTGGTAAAACTTCAGAAGAAAAAGGTCATACAGTAGATGATTCTGTTTTTGATATGAGGATTACATTTTTTGAAAATAAAGCAGAGTTTAGACAACGTATTAAGGTTTTAAATAACGAATTATCCATAGTTGAAGGTGAAGTTGAATTTATGGTCTGTGACGATGAAAAGTGTTTGCCACCAAATTATATTGATCTTAAATTTAATTTAAAAGATGCAAAAAAGGTTGAAGGTGATTCAGCTGCAATGTCTTTGGATTTAGATGATATTGCATCAAAAATATTTGAACCTGTAAAATGGAATACTTCAGTTGAAAAAATTAGCGACACCGAATACATCTTAGTTTCAAATGCAACTATAGATAAAGGCTGGAAATTGTATTCACAAGAAGTACCAGATGGTGGACCAATTCCAACGTCGTTTGATTATAAAGTTGAAGAAGGTATTGCTTTAGTTGGTAACACTAATGAAGAAAAAGGTAAAGAAGTGATGGATAAAGTCTTCGAGATGAAGATTAAGTTCTTTAAAAATACTGCAGAATTCAGACAAAAAATTAGAGTTTCAGATAAAGATCTTACTTCTGTATCGTCTGAAGTTAGCTTTATGGCTTGTAATGATGAACGTTGTTTGGCACCAACGTATTTAGATTTAGAATATGATTTGACTAAAAGTGTTGCTGCAACAAAAAAAAATGGAGATAATGATTCTGAGAAAGAAGGATCTAATAGAGGCTTATGGTCTATTTTTCTTGTGGCTTTTCTTTCTGGATTTGTTGCATTGCTAACACCTTGTGTTTTTCCGATGATACCAATGACGGTAAGTTTTTTTATAAAACAAAGTCAATCTAAAGCAAAAGGCATAAGAAACGCTATTATTTATGGTTTATCAATTATTGTTATCTACGTTTTATTAGGGACAATTATTACTGCAATTTTTGGTGCAGATGCTTTAAACGCATTAGCAACTAACGTATGGTTTAATGTCATATTCTTTTTATTATTAGTTGTTTTTGCCATTTCATTTTTAGGTGCATTTGAAATTGTATTACCAAATTCTTGGGCAAACAAAGCAGATAGGCAAGCGGATAGAGGAGGACTTGTTGGTATCTTCTTTATGGCTTTAGCTTTAGCTATTGTGTCTTTTTCTTGTACAGGTCCAATAGTAGGAACAATTTTAGTTGAAGCAGCTTCTAAGGGTGGAATTGCACCAGTAATTGGTATGTTAGGATTTTCATCTGCCATAGCATTGCCATTTGCATTATTTGCGGCATTTCCTGGTTGGTTAAATTCGCTGCCAAAATCAGGTGGTTGGTTAAATACAGTTAAAGTAGTTTTGGGTTTTTTGGAATTGGCACTTGCCTTTAAATTTTTATCGCAAGCAGATTTAGTATTGCAATTGCATTTCTTAGAGCGTGAAGTATTCTTAGCTATTTGGATTGCTATTTTTGGTGTATTATCTTTATATCTATTGGGAAAAATTCAATTACCGCACGATTCTCCAATCAAACATATTTCCGTAGGACGATTGCTGTTAGGTTTACTAACGTTAACCTTTACTATTTATATGATTCCAGGACTTTGGGGAGCGCCTTTAAATTTAATTAGTGCGTTTCCACCTCCATTAGATTATAGTGAGTCTCCTTATGGTGTTGGTAATTCTAAAGGTGGAGCATCTACTCGTCATGCAGATTTACCAGAAGGAGCACATTTATTAGCACCTCACGATATTTTGGCTTTCAATGATTATGATAAAGGTTTAGCCTATGCAAAAAAAGTTGGGAAGCCAGTAATGTTGGATTTTACAGGTTGGGCTTGTGTTAATTGTCGTAAAATGGAACAGCAGGTTTGGGTTAAACCAAATGTGTTATCTAAATTAAAAAACGACGTTGTACTGATTTCATTGTATGTAGATGAACAAATTGATTTTCCTGAAGGTGAAGCACCAGATTCTAAATTAAGACCAGGAAAAAAACTAAGAAACAAAGGGCAGAAGTGGAGCGAAATGCAAACTATAAAATACAAAACCAATACGCAACCTTATTATGTTTTAATGGGACATGATGAAGAAAACCTTATTGAACCTGTGGCTTATACACCAGATGCAACTGCATACAACAATTGGCTAAAAGAAGGGATTGGGAATTTTAAGAATTAGGCTTTAATGAGAATTTTGGGAAGTGATTTGCATCTAAAGTAAAGTGTTTAAATACCTCAATTTGGGTATCTACAATTACGGCAGCAATGTAATTTGAGTCTGGTATAAATGAGTGATAATACCAATGTTCCTTTTCTTTTGTGCTCCATTTAGTTTCTAATAATTCGGCTTTTAAGTCAGTATTCAAAGACACAGAATACTGATCTAAAGGAAAAGATAAGCCAGAACCTTTGGCTTTAATAAAAGCTTCTTTACGTGTCCAACAACGATAAAATGCTAAATATTGATGTGATTTAGGAATTTCACGAAGCGTTGCTATTTCTTTTTTAGAGAAGAAATTTGCAGCAATTTCAAACGTGTCAAAATCATTTTTTATTTTTTCTATATCAGCACCAATGGTATGGTCGTATACAAACCCAATTATAGCTATGTCGCCAGAATGTGATACATTAAAGTTTAGGTTTGTTTCAGTTTTAAATTTTGGCTTTCCATATTTGCCATATTCAAACTTAATATCTTTTGCATCCTTAGTTAAATATGTTGCAGAAAGTAAACGAAGAATTCCTTTGGTAACCACATAGCATCTTTTGTCTTTGTAAAATTTAAACTTGTTGGCACGCTCTTTTTCATCGTCAGATAACAAATTGTGATATCTACTAAAAGCGTCTTCGCTTACTAGAAAATTAATAGTCCAAATATGAACAGTATTGGGTTTTAATTCTGTTAGAGTTTTCACTAAAATCTATTTAAGATAGTCATCTAATGCTTTGGCTACAAACTTTACATCTGGATCATCAAAAAGTGTTCTATGATCACCTTCTGTATTAATAATGGTTACGTTATTAGCAATTTTATGCCATGACGATGAAATTTCTTCATTAAACAATTTGTTCACTTTTTTTGTAAGAACTAGAATAATTGGCAAATCATAATGCTTCCAACGGTATTGATTGTAAATATTAATAAGATGCACCATTGTATTTGAGGTATTCTTTGCTTCTTCACTTCCAAACATATTTGTAAACCAAGGCTTTATTATTTTTTCATACCTATAAGAAACCATAGTGCCAATAACATCTATAGGGTGTTTTGTAAGACGTGTTAAAAACCCTAAGGTTCGCATTTTTAATCGATCTTTGTTTACATACTCTTGCTCTGCCATGGTATCCATAACAATAAGATTGGTTTCATGTCCTTTGTTTTTTAGAAGGTTTGACATTTCAAAACCAACAGCAGTACTATGACAATACACCAATAGGTTGTATGGACCTTTTGGATATGCCATAAGAATTTCATTAACATAGTCATTAGCCATAGCTTCAATAGACTTGTGTCTTGGTAATTTCCCAAATAAACCAGAGGGTTGAATAGCATAAACAGGTCTGTCTTTATGTAGGTATTTTGCCAATGAATTATAGAAAAATACATGACCTCCACCAGCATGTAAGCAAAAAAGAGGGTCTTTATTTCCAGCACTTCTTAGAGGAACTAGGTTATTCCATGATTTAATTGGCTTATCTTCCTTAATAATATTAGCAATTTGAAGTATTGTAGGGTTTTCTAATAATGTGACTGGTGGGAAACTAACATTTAAGGTTTTGTTAATGATAGAAAATAGCTTCACTGCCATTAATGATTTACCTCCTAAACTGAAATAATTATCATTTACACCTATTGGATTTTTAGCAAATAACGATTCCCATATTTTAACTAATTCTAACTCTATAGTATTACTTGGAGCACTGTATTTAGTCTCTTCTATTTTATTTTTAGCACTAGGAGAGTCAATTTCCACAAAATTTGGTACTTCTTTTAAGTCCTCTAAAATTCCTTTTAAGGTTACTTCTTTTGAGACTAAGAGATGGTCTAAAATTAGGTTTAAATTATCTAAAAACCAAGAAGGGATTTCTTTGTTTATAATATTGGTATCACTAATAATGTCAAAGCTTAAGCCTTCTTCTATTCTAACAATAAATGTTAAGGGATAGTTAGAGGTTATACCACTTTCAAATTGTTTTACTATAAGTTCACCACTTTTAATGTCTTCCCACGGAAAGTTTTCAAAAACAAAAAGATTGTCAAATAAAGGACCTGATGAATTATTTATCCATTCATTGATTTCTTCATTCGTAGTATCTTCATAATTCCTTGTTTTTTGTTGTTGTAATTGAATTTTTTTTATCCAATCTTCAACTGATAGATTAGCGTCTATATTTATTTTAATAGGTAACATATTAATAAACATACCAGCCATAGATTGGATATCAATAAAATCACCTGACCTACCAGAAACAGTGTTGCCAAAAGTAACTTCTGTATCATCGAAATAATGAGCTAAAAGTAAAGACCATATGCCTTGAAATAAAGTGTTTAAGGTCACATGATATTTTCTTGCTATATTTTTTAATGACGTATTATAAGTTTCGTCGAGGTGTAAACTGGTAGTAATAAAGTCACCAATTTTTTTATTATTTCTATTAAACAAAGTTGGAGTAGATAAATCTTTAAACGTATTTTTCCAAAAGCGCTCAGCTTCTTTTTTATCTTTATTCTGCTGCCAATTTAAATAGGTTTTGTAAGATGGTGGTGTGCTTTCAAAAATGGCTTCCGTAGATAAGCAAATGGCATTGTAATAGGCAAAAACGTCTCTTAAAACGATACCAGCAGACCATCCATCTAAAAGTAAATGATGGCATTTCCAGAGAAGAATATGTTCATTTTTATTGGTTTTAATAAGATTGATATGTAATGAAGGATTCTTTTCTAAATTAATTCCTTTTTCTTTATCTATTGTTTTAAATTTTTCAATTTCATTAGCCTGATTTTCTATTTTTATATTAGAAAAATCTTGTGTTAACCACTCTATGTCTTTATTAGGGCGCACAACTAGCAATGGTTTTTCTATCTTTTTCCAATGCACAGAGGTTCTTAAAACTTCATGTCTTAGTGTTACAGCATTCCACGCTTTTTTTAAATTTTCAATGTTTAAATTTCCTTCTAAAACAGAATGCACGTGAAGTAAACCTAGATCTTCGTTATCTGATAAATGATTAAATAACAGACCTTGTTGAATATGACTCAATGGATATATTGCTTCAACTTTAGGTTTTTTTTCTTCTTGCATAGTCTTCAAAATTCCTCTGTTTTATAATGAATCTAAAAGGTTATCTAAATCATCCTGATTCAAATCTGCTTCTGGGAAATCAGACGGTGTATAAGCCCCATCATTATCTTTTAAACAGTAGTCTATAATGTCTTCTAAATTTCTTTTAAAACTTGTAGTTAATGAAGTAATAGTTGCAGAATTATGAATATCCTTGCTATAACTCCAATTAACATTTAAAATATTATTTTGAACAAATGTATTTATTTCAAATAAGTATGACCTTTCACTTTCATTAGATCTTAATGAAATAGTGTCTAATGTTTCAACAGCGAGCAACTCTTCGGTCTTTTTTACTTGATGATTGACTCCCAAATAATTAAATAACACTTCTGGAGAATAGTCAGTAATTGTATCTACAGCGACATTAGAATTTTTATATTTTAATATGCCATAGCCAATACCTTTATTTGGTATTTGTCTTAGTTGTTCTTTTACAGATTTAATATTGCTATCTAAATCTTCAGATGTTAATTGAAGTTTTACTGGAAAATATGAGGTGAACCAACCAACGGAATTAGATAAATCTATTTCTGTATTAATACTCGTTTCTCTTCCATGTCTTTCCATTCCTAAATTTAAAACATTGGATGCAGACCATTTTGATAAGGTAATTGATAAAGCTGCTATTAGTAATTCATCAATTTTAGTATTAAATTTTTTATTAGCCTTAGTTAAAAGATTATTAGTCTTTTGTTGGTCTATTGTAAACTGCGAAACTAAAATACTGTTTTCTAATATTGGTTTATTAAAAGCTATATCTACAGGTAGGTTTGGTTTTTCATTAGTTTGATTCGTCCAAAATTTTATTTCTTCTTTAAGGTCGCCAGAATTAGCATATGTATTAAGGTAATTTCCCCATTTGTTTGCAGAACTTGTTTTCTCAAATAAGGAATTATCTTCTGTGTCATTAGAACTAATCAAAGTTTTAAAATCGTTTATAATAATTTGCCAAGAAACGGCATCTACTAAAAGATGATGTGCTAAAAGAACAACAATAGAGTCTTTAGGTTCTGATGCTTTAAAATAAATACATTTAAATAAATTGCCTTTAGAAAGCTCAAAGTCTTTTTGAATAGAACTCACATGAGTTTTTATGCACGATTCTATATCAGGAATATTAGAAATATCTATATATTCTGAAGGTGAATTTTCTTTATAGTCAGTTAGGAATCTAGACCAATTACCTTCATTTTCTTTAAAGCCAGATCTTAAAGCATCGTGCTGTGTAATTAAATCAATAGCGATATTTTTAAAACGCTCTTCAGATATATGCGGAATACCCAAAATTTTAAAAGCTTGATTCCAAAATTGAGGAGCATTTTTATGAGTATCAAAAAACCAATGTTGAATTGGTGTCATGGCAACTTCTCCAACAACTATACTTTTTGAACCTTTCTTTTTAAGAGTTGAAGATGCTATTAAAGGCAATAACTCATCTATAGTTTGATGTTCAAATAATTGGTTAGCAGATAACTCTAATCCAATTTTTTTAGCTTTTGCTATAATCTGAATACTTAAAATAGAATCTCCACCTATTTCAAAGAAATTATCATCTGTATGAATTGGTTTAACATTAAGAACCTCTTCCCAAATACTTATTAATTGTTGCTCAACAGAATTGCTTTTTTCTTTTGGCGTTATGAATTGAGATAATTTGCGAATAGTTTGGTGTTCAAATAACTGATTGGCATTTAATTCTAATCCTAGCTTACGCGCTTTTGCTATAATTTGAATACTTAAGATAGAATCTCCTCCAATTTCAAAGAAATTGTCTTCAGCAAGAACAGGCGAAAAGTTTAATACATCTTCCCATATTTTTATTAATTGAGTTTCAACTTCAGAAGGTGAAGTAATATATACAGTAGGTGATGATTCATAATGAATTTCTTGCTTTTTTATAGGTTTTAAATTTTTTCGATCCAATTTCCCATTAGGTAATAAAGGAATACTTGAAATAGGATGAATTGCTGATGGTACCATATAATCTGGTAAGCGCTTCTTTAGAAAGTTTTGAACCTCAATGTTATCAAAATGAGCTTCAGTTTCTATATAAGCAACTAATCGTTTCGGCTTTTCAGAAATACCAGTATCTGAGGTATTAGAAATTAATTCTTTCAGTTTTAAAAGTATTAATTGGTGATCCTCTTTAGATAACTGATCTAGTCTATGTTCTAAATTATCTTGCATTATTTTATTGCCTTAATTACTACCATTGAGTCTGCCCACCATGTATCTTTTACATCTTCAGGCATATTTAAAGGAATGACATGTATTGTAAATGATGAAAAATGTTTTAATAACATATGTTGATGTTCTCTGCTTAACGATTCTATTTCATTAGAGAAATACGTAAAACTTCCACCTGGCTTTAAATGGTTTGAAGCATGATGAAAGAAATGTTCTGCAAAAGTTATACTCGCATTTACATACTGCATATATTCATCTTCATTTAGAGGATAGGTGTGGAAAAATATACCATCAAAAAAACCCAAATCATCAATGCTATCTTGCCATAGACTATGAACTAATGAAATGTCTTTTGTCGCGTATTTTGCTTTCCATGGCTCAAAATGTTGTTCTACAACTAAATCATTACACTCAATTATTGTATGAGAATTTATGGGATGTTTTTGAATCATATCTGCAGAAATACCTCTACCAAAACCAACTTCTAAAATATCGCCTCCATTTTCTGCTATAGCTTTGGCCATGGCTTCCATTAAAGGAATTTGCCAATCTTCCATAATTTCTTCTGGACTTAATTGCGATTGCGTTCTTTCAGCAAGACCTGTGTTGGTTTCTCCAGGAACAAAGTTTTTTGTTTGTTCATTCAGCGCATTTAATTCCGCAGAAAATTCTTTAAGAGCTCTATTAACTACAGCATTTCGCTGTGCCGTTTTTGGAGGATTAATGTAGTTGTCGTCTTTAATAATAAGAGTGACCTCAAATGTTTCTGTTCTTTTTATTCTCTTCATAGCACAATTACTTATTTCATTTGTTTTAATAAGTACCCTTTTTCATTTGTATCTAATAATTCTATAGAACATAGAAGCTTATCAATGTCTTGCTCTTTTAAATGTGTGTTAAGTAATTTAGCAAGACTTGAAGTTTCTATATCTGCATTATAATCTATAGCATTGGTGTTTTGATCTACTGATTCAACAACGACTACTGCCTTTTTAACCATTTCATTGTCATTTAGTACGTTCTCAATTTCATTGAGTTCTACACGATAGCCTCTGATTTTTACTTGTTGATCTGCTCTCCCTAGAAACTCTATATAACCTTGTGAATTATATTTAGCAATATCTCCAGTTTTATATAAAGTAATAGCGTTAGTTGTTTTTACATAAGCTGCATTTGTTAAGTCTGGTTTGTTTATATAATAACCAGATAAACTTGGACCACCAATATATAATTCTCCAACAGCACCAAAAGGAACAGGTCTTAGTTCTGAATCTAAAATGTGAACAGTTGCATTAGCAACACTATTACCAATAGGAATTGTACCACGAGCAACATCATCTTGTGTGATTTTGTGAGCAATACACCAAACAGTAGCTTCTGTTGGGCCATACTCATTATACAAACCAACACTTGGTAGTATAGAAAAATGCCGCTTTGCTATTGAAGCCTGAGATGCTTCTCCTGCTACCATTACTGTAGTTAAACTACTTAGTTTATGAGTTTCAGAATGCTCAAGAATTAAATTATATAAAGAAGGAAGCATTAAGATGTGACTTATTTTATGCCTTTCTATTATAGTTGCTATGCGGTCAATACTTTGTTCTAGGCGTTTTTCTGAAATCACAAGATTTCCACCAGTACATAGTGTCCAAAAAATTCCTGCTTTAGAACTATCAAAAGAAATTGATGACATTAACAAGAAAGCTGTTGGATTACTCTCATAGAATTTTAAACGTCCAGAGGTAGAGTTTATAATATTTTTATGTGTAATAGGAACTCCTTTTGGGTTTCCTGTGCTTCCGGAAGTGTAAATGATGTATGCTAAATTAGATTTTGATAGTGTTGGCAATTTTTTAGAACTCGCATCTATGTATTTAAAAGTGTCGATGGTAATTAATTCTGTATTAAAATTTTTAAAAATCGGACGTAATTTATCTTGTGTTATTACATAATTTACTTCAGCATCTTTTAAAATAAAATCAATGCGTTGTGATGGATATTCTGGATCTATAGGTAAATAAGCGCATCCAGATTTTAGTATTGCTAATAAACAAACAATCATGTTAGTAGAACGTTCTACAGATAACCCAATAATAGTATCATCTTCCTTTTTCTTAGAAAGTAAAACGTGTGCTAAGGTTGTAGCACGATTATTTAATTCTTTATAAGTTAATGACTCTTCTCCAAAAGTCACTGCAAGTGCGTCAGGATTTTTTTTAGTTATATCCTCTATAATATGATGTATTGCAGTATAGTCTTCAAATGAATTTGAAACAATAGATTGGTCTTTGTTAAATAAATCTTCCTCCTGTGAAGTTAGTATTGGCAATTCGGAAATTGAGACGTCTGAATTATCAATAACTGCTTTTGCTAAGAGATTAAATTGAGCTAAAAAACGATTAATAGTTGATCTTTCAAATAAATCGGTTGCAAATTCGAGAGTAGTAGATAACACACCATCCTTTTCATTTACAAAAAGAGTTAAATCGAATTTTGAAGATTTTAAACGAATATCATCTTCTTTTTTAAATTCAAGTTGAGGTCCAAAGTTTAGCGTTTCTTCACCAGTATTATAAACAAACATAACCTGAAAGAAGGGATTCAAAGCTAAGGATCTATTTGGCAATAATTCTTTAACGAGATAATCAAAAGGAATTTCTTTATTTGAAAATGCTTCCAAAGTATTTTTACGGACTTCAGAAAGTAGCTCTGTAAATGTGTTGTTGTCTTTAAATTGAGTTCTTAAAACAATAGTATCTACAAAAAAGCCTAGTAGGTTTTGTAGCGATTTATGATCTCTATTTGTTATAGGTAACCCGATTAAAATATCTTTCTGATTAGTGTATCTATATAGTAATGTATAGAAAATAGACAGTGTAACAACAAATGGCGTTGTACCCAATTTTTTGGAAAGTGTCAAAAGATTTTCAGAATCTTCTTTAGATAAATTAGATGTAATATGTTCTCCTTTAAATGAAGGCTGCAAAGGTCTTTTGTAATCAGTTTGTAATTCTAGCAATGGAATCGTACCAGACAATTTCTGTTTCCAATAGTCAACTTGATTTGTAGAGAGTTCTCTATGCTGATCCCAATAGGCAAAATCTTGATACTGAATTGATAATTCAACAGGTTCTATAGTTTCATCATTCGATAACTTTGTATAATATTCTGTTAACAAATTAATAAATCCTCGCATAGACCATTCATCTATAATAATATGATGAATGTTTATAGATAAAATATGATGTGCTTCAGCAAGTTTTATAAGCGAAACACGAATAAGTGGCGGTGTATTAAGATTAAAAGGAATTACAATTTCTTTGGCAATAAAAGCACTCGCTTTTTGTTGTGCAATTTCTATAGGATGGTTGCTAAAGTTATGTTGGTTAATCTCAAATTTGAAATTTGCATCAAACTTTAGGGTTGTTTGTTCTTTTTCAATAGGAAAATAAGACTTTAAAATATGATGTTGCTCAATGACTAAAGCAAAACTCTTTGAGAGATAGTCAATATTTAGATCACCAAGAATTGCATATGATTCAGCATGATTATAAAATGAATTATTAGGGTATAATTGCTGAAGAAACCACAGACGTTGTTGACCTCTAGATAACGGAATTTTTTCACCAACAGGCACTTTAGTTATTGTAGGTGCTGTTGGTGTTTTATCTTTTCGTTTTTTCCACTGGCTAAGTAGTAACGATTTATCTATTTCTTTTTTCATTTGGGGTAAGATTTAGATTAGGATCTTAAGACCACAATCCGATAGATATAAGCGTATCTCTCAGAAATGTTCTTATTTGTTGTTCTAAACCAAAATTAACATCGAAGATGCGCTCTAAAGCCCAATATAAAGAAATTATAATTAGTAAAATTGATCCCCAAAATAGTATTTTCTTATAGATTTTTGTTTTTCTAAGTAGAAATAGAATCGGAAACATCATTGCTATAATTAGTAATTGTCCAATTTCAACACCAACATTAAAACCTAATAAAGAAATACCAAGATTTTCTGTAGATAAGCCTAAATCTGCTAAAACACTAGCGAAACCGAATCCGTGAAAAAGCCCAAATATAAATGCGATAATCCAATCTTTACCTTTAAATATTGGTCTTATATTATGATAAGCAGCCAAACCTATAGATAAGGCTATAATAGATTCTACAAACCGAGATGGTAAACTAACAATTTGTAGTGAAGCTAAACTAAGCGTAATCGTATGTGCAATAGTAAAGAATGTTATAATTTTAATGACATAGAAAAAGGCTTCTTTAAAACTTTTGGCAGGAACCCAAGTTGATGATAGAATATTAAATGATTTTTCCGAAACAGATGCGTTGTTATTTCCACGAATTCTGCGAACCACAGATGGTAATATTAAGGCTAGTAAAAATAGAATATGATCAAGACCAATCCAAATATGCCATATACCTTGTTTAATCATAGCGTTTAGACCTTTCCATACAGAATTGTCTGTAAGATCTAAAGTGTCTTCTGTTTTATCTGGTGAGAAGCTTAATGAAATATTAGCTTCTTCATTTATAACACCTGCAGACCAACTGTATTCTGTAACTAAATAGCCTCTATGTGTATCATCTTTTTCGTAAACGACATCATATTTAACGTCTAGTAGTTTTGGTAATGTTTCCATGTTTTCAAGTATAAAAAACACTTGTACCATAGCACCTTGAGCATAAGGGAAAATTGATAAATCTTTTAAAACAATATTATGATTTCCATATTTAGAGTTAAATGAAGCATGTTCTAAAATGTAGGCTTTTAATTGCGCTTCGTATGGTTTTATATCTTCAACTGTGGCATTGTCTCTTAGATTTAAGCCAAAAACTTTATTTATTTCTCTTACATTAATTTCAAAGCGACCTTCGATGCCATTGGTTTCGTAAACTCTGAGAAAAATATAACTTTGATTAGGGAAATGAGCTTCACTTATCATTGGTGTTAATAAGAGTAATACAAACAATGATTTAAGTAGTAATTTTTTCATTTAGGGTTGATTTTAATAGTTGATTAGATTCCTTTTATTAAGAAGGAACTACTATACTGAAGCGGTTTTCAGCATAAAGTTGTAAGGGTTTTTTGCGTCGTTAGAAATATTTTCGATTGCTATTTCTTGTCCAATGCCAAATTCTTGTGCTAAATCTAAAAATAGATCCATTACAATTTGATCTTCGAGTGCCCAACCTGTTGAATCAAAAACAGTTTTTTGATTCTTAGCATAAGTATATTTTTCGCTATGCTTTACTAAATCCGATAAAACTGGTCCTATTTCCGAATCTTCAAGCTGTTGGCATTCGCCTTCAATTTTTGCTTGTTCTAAAAAATCTGGACACACCAAACTTTGTTTTAAAAAATCTAAAGGGAGTTCTACTTTTCCTGGAAAATCAGAACCTATAGCATTAATATGTATACTATCACTAGTCTTTATATTTTTAAATAATGGTCCTGTGCCAACATCAATAGATGTTTCAGTACATACAATATCACTTGAATTTAAGATGTCTTCTATTGAAGAAAATACGATTTCTACATTAAGATCTAACATCTCAATACGATTGTTATAAGATTGCATAGCAGTTTTATCAACATCAAAAAGTAATACTTTTTTAATATCAAAAATTCTCGATAAGGCATGTAATTGAGTAACCGATTGTGCTCCACAACCAATTAAACCTAAGACAGAACTATTCTCTTTTGCAAGTAATCTAGATGCTACAGCAGAAGCTGCACCAGTTCTTAACGCAGTAAGAAGCACACCATCTACTAAACCTTTAAGGTGGCCTGTAGACGTGTCATAAGAAGAAATAGAAGATAGTATGGTTGGTAAATCAAATTTTTGTGGATTTCTTGGATGATAGCCAACAACTTTTATAACGACTTCATCACCCTTTTTATGCACAGGCATCCATTCAACAAGTCCTGGATCATTTATCTCATAATTAAAGCCAGAACGAATAGGAATTTCTGTTTCTTCAGGGTTGTAATTTTTAATACTATTATGAGTTCTTTCAATGAGCGTGTCCATCAGTTCATTAAGACCATAAGTATTCACTATTGCGTTAACATCACTACTTGATAATATTGTTGTTTTTCTTTTCATAGTTAGCAGTAGGTTTGTTAGTCTGGTTTATAAAGTTGCTATTAAATATTGAAATAGGACTAATTTCCCGTTATAGATTCGTTAAAGTGAGTATTCTTTAAGATATAACAACTAAGAAATCATATCTCCTCATATGAAATACACTATTGATAACTAACATTTCTGTTTGTAAGTACTTTACAAATCCATTATTAGGTGTAACACTTTTTTCTTTCTTATGATTTTAAATCCTTCATTTTCTGTAAAGTAAGTTGTAATTTCATTTACGGTGACTTCAGTTATTTTCTGGTTTACTTTAGATGGTAAATCATAGGGGAAAGACCAATACAATTCCGGTGCTTGTAGATACTTAGTATAATTGTCTTCTCCTTTCAAATTCTTATTTCTATTGCCAATAAATTTTTTAATAAAATCTACAAAGATCTGCTTAGACTTTTCATCTTTATAAATCTTTCCATTTTCTGTTTCATGTTCAAATATTTCTTTAACAGATCTTTCTGAATTTAAATAATGACTTGTTGATTGATCTGTAGCTCCCCAAACAATATTCAATCTAGGTTCTTCATTTAAATATTTAAAATTGCCAAGTGAAAACTGGTAATCATAGCAAGAGAAAAAATTGGGATGCAAGTTAAGTACTTCACCATCCTCAGTTTTAGCTTCTATAACGTAAGTGTAAGATAATGGCGAATCTAGCCAGCTTAATGCGCCTGCTGAAGCCCAAAACTTACCAAGCCCAATGAGGAATAATCCTGCGATAAAGTAATATCTATTAAAAATATTATGAATAGGTAAATCTTTTTTAAATAAAATAAAAAGTAGTGTTAGATGCAATAAAATCCACATCCAGAAAAAGATCCCTGAATACATTAAAATACCTAAGTGCATAACTATGGCACATGTTAGTATAAAACGTAAATATTTTAAATGAAAAAAGAAAAATAAAACACCACATTCTACGATTAATGTAAAGACACGCAGATGTCCATTAAATGTATCTAAAAATTGTATAAAACTAGAAATAGACGACTCATTAAGAAATGAAAGCCAACCATTAGGATATGTTGCAGCTATCAAATAGTTGATATGGTCATTAAATATCCATTCTGAATTTAGCTTACCATAGCCAGGTGTAAAGTAATGTGTGCCTATTAAGCAACATAGTAGAAATACAAAAATTGATAGTTCAAATCTCTTAAACAGTAATTTGTATACGACAAAAGCTAAAAACAGAATTAAAATTCGGATTAATAAAAATGGGGATATTCCAGTTGAGTAGTAAGGAAATGAAGCAAACTGCATCATTATTGAAAACAATAACAATAAAAAGGGTAGAATAAATATGGGTCTGTAATAAATAGCTAATGCGAAACATACCAACAAAACTCTATCAAAAATATGTGATTGATTGAAATAAAAATTATAATCATAGGAGGAATAATACCAAGCTAAAATTAATGCAATTATTACAACTACTCGTTTTATAATCTTCCCGCTTTCGAAACTTGTCCATGAAAGGAAAAGTTTCTTTCTAAAAACGGCTACAGCAATTATCAATACTATTATGAAATAGATATTTTGCAATATCTTTTTTAAAAGTTCTAAGCTTATACTGTTGTTAAAATATGAGTCAATAGATAAAGTGCCTATGGAATAAAGTCCCTTGTACAATGCAAAGTGAATAATCACTACAGGAAAAACATAATATAAGATAGACTTTAATCTTTGGTTCTGATCTGGATCTTTTTTGAACCAAAAATCCTTTACATATGTCTTAATAGCGCTCAATATTTTATTAGTGAAATTTGTTAGTTAGCTTAAATCTAAGCATTGAAAAACACGTCATGAAAATTCTTGTAATAAATTAGATGTATGTTCTAAAATGAGTTACGAACGGTAATCCTTTGTATATGAATAAAGTAGAAATCACCTTTTAAAAATACTTAATTTTCAGAATTTAATCGGTTTTATGAGTATTTCTGTCGGCAATTTTCTATTTACAAAGAAGAGATATATACTTTACGTTTATCAAAGATTTATTTGTCTTAGTAATTATTAACTAATATTGATTAGTGAAGTAATCAATATTCAACAACCCCAAACCGCAGTGAACTTTTCTTGGACCTCAACACAAACAGATTTTAAAAATAATATTATAGCTTTTGCAAAAGAGCATCTCAATGATGGTATTGTTGATAGAGATCAGAATTTAAAATTCTCGCGAGAACTTTGGAAAAAATGCGCCGAGTTTGGCATTCAAGGCTTATCAGTTCCTCAAAAATATGGTGGCAAATTTGAAGATATTGATTTACTAACAGCAACATTAGCCATGGAAGGTCTTGGTTATGGTAGTAAAGACAACGGACTTCCTTTTGCACTTAACGCTCAAATGTGGACGGTTCAATTACCACTTTACGAGTTTGGCACAGAAGCACAACGTGAAAAATATTTAAGACCAATGGTCAGTGGAGATCTCATTGGCGCTCATGGTCTTACAGAACCTGATGCTGGCTCAGATGTTTTTAGTATGAAAACGCATGCGAAAAAAGTAGAAGGTGGTTATATCTTAAATGGACAAAAGCGATTAATAACTTTTGGACCAGAAGCAGATATAGCTTTAGTTTTTGCAAATGTAAATCCCAAAATAGGAAAATGGGGAGTTACTGGTTTTATTGTAGAAAAAGGAACAAAAGGATTCATTCAAGGAGCAAATAATTCTAAAATGGGATTAAGAACAGTACCAATAGGAGATTTGTTTTTTGAAGATTGTTTTATTCCTACAGAAAACAGATTAGGTAAAGAAGGCTCTGGTTGGGCTATTACTTCATATTCTCTAGAATACGATAGGTGCAGCATTTTAGCAAGTCAATTAGGTGCTATGGAACGTCAGCTAGAAGAAAGTATTGCCTTTGTAAAACAAAGAGAGCAATTTGGAAAACCTATAAATACGTTTCAATCTGTCTCTAATCGTATTGCAGATATGAAGCTGCGTTTAGAAACTTCAAGACTATTATTGTATAAGGTTGCATGGCTTAAGAACGAAGGAGATTCTGCAATGCTCGATGCTGCGCTTTTAAAATTGCAATTAAGCGAAAGTTTTATAACCTCTAGTATGGATGCCATTCGTAATCATGGAGGAAGTGGTTTTTTAACAGAACACGGAGTAGAAAGAAACCTACGTGATGCAATTGGTGGTGTGCTTTATGCAGGCACATCAGACATTCAAAGAAATATAATATCTCAATTACTATTTTCTAAATAACCTATTAGAGAATGATTTATACAATCCCCAAAATATTAGAAAAAGCAGCTTTAAAGTATCCTAAGAAAGATGCTTATAGATATATGTCTGCGTCTTTGAGTTATGAAGATTTGTACGTTAAAGCAAAATTGTTAGCGACGTTATTACTTCAACTCGACGTTAAAAAAGGAGATCGCGTAGGTATTTACATGAATCGATGTCTAGAATCTTTTATTGCTGTTTACGGAATTACAATAGCTGGTGGAGTATTTGTGCCACTAGATCCTACTGCACCTAAAGAGCGCACTCGGTTTCTAATCAATGATTGTAATATTAGTCATTTATTAACAGTACCATCTCAATCTAGAGCTATCGCAGCTTTAACTGAAGCTCCAACACAATTAAAAACAATTATTGGTTTAGAAAAAGAGTTACCAATAAAAACAATAGCTTGGTCTAAAGTATTTGAAAGAGATATAAATCAGGATGTTTTTCCAAGAATTTTAGGTAAAGACTTAGCTTACATAATGTACACGTCTGGCTCAACAGGTTTACCAAAAGGGATAATGCATACGCATAATAGTTGTATTGCTTATGCAAAAGGCTCTAAAGATGTTTACAGTATTAATGCTTCAGATATTGTTGCAAGTCATGCTCCATTACATTTCGACATTTCTACATTCGCTTATTTTACAGCTCCTCTTGCTAAAGCAACAACGGTAATTTTATCAGATGCACATACTAAGTTACCTGCAAGTTTATCTCAGTTAATGGAAAAAGAGAAAATTAGTATTTGGTACTCTGCACCTCAAGCCTTGATACAATTATTATCAAAAGGACTTTTAGAAGAAAAAGATTTATCATCATTACGATGGGTCTTGTTTGGAGGAGAAGTTTTTCCGAATAAATATTTAAAGCCATTAATAGAATTATGGTCACAGGCGCATTTTAGCAATGTGTATGGTCCAGCAGAAGTTAACCAATGTACCTATTTCAACATAGATAAAAATTATACGCTTCAAAAAGATTTACCACTTGGAGTTGTATGGGAAAATACCGATTACCGCATTTTAGATACTAATGATAAAGAAGTAGAAAAAGGTGAATCAGGAGTTTTAGCAATTAGAAGCGAAACCATGATGTTAGGCTATTGGAATAATAAAGAGCTTACCGAAAAATCCTTGTATAAAGAGTTAATTTTACCGGATTATGACCATGTGTTTTTTAAAACAGGTGATGTTGTAAAAGAGAATAGTAATGTTGACTTAGTTTTTATTGGCAGAAACGATAGGCAAATAAAAATAAGAGGTTATCGCGTAGAATTAGATGAAATTGAAGCGCAACTTTTGAAGCATAATAATGTTAGAGAAGCCGTAGCTTATTCAGAAAAAAATAAAACTGATTCAGGAGATACCATAACCTCAGTTGTTTTATTACATGAAATAGATACCGAAGATGATGAAAAAGTATTAAAAGGCCACTGTTTTTTGCATTTGCCAAAATATGCAATTCCAGAACATATCTATATTATGAAAGAATTTCCGAGAACAACCTCAGATAAAGTGGACAGAAATAAGATTAAAACAAAAATTGCAGAAACGTATAATGGACGATAAATTACTAAACTATATAAAAAATGAACTCATTGTTGGTAATACCGATATTGATTTTAATGAAGAAGACGATTTGCTTGGAGGCGGATTAGTAGATTCATTAGGTATGATGAAATTAATAAACTTTATAGAGAAAGAATTCGAATTGAAAATTCCTGCTCAAGATATGGTGATTGAAAATTTCATGACGGTATCTTGTATCTCTACCTATTTAAAAAGTAAAGCTTAAGAAAGTTCTATTGAACATAAAATGAAACTTGAAACACATTACATAGAAACCAAAATATCTTTAACACAAAGTCAATTAACACTTTGGATGGGTCAAAAGTTGAACCCAACAAGTCCAATGTATAATATGGCACATTCGTTTGATATTCCTGGATCTATAGACGAAACTATATTTAAGAAATCGTTTCAAGATTTAATTAACGCTTCAGATGTTTTCAGAATTACGTTCTCTGAAGAAAGAGGGTTTCCTTATCAGAATATATTAGAAACCTTCAATTACGATTTAATAATTGAGGACGTTTTTAAAATCGATTTTGCAGAATTAGAAACTATAATGCAAAAGCGCACAATGCAGCTTTTAGATGTCAATAGTCCTCTTTTTGATTCCGTATTATTTAAACTTGGTGAGGCTCATTATGTTTGGTTTCTAAATATTCATCATTTGGTTACTGATGCAACATCTTCAACAATTCTCTTCGATAATTTTACTAAAATTTATAAGCAAAATTTAGAGCTTTCAAATAATATCCCATTAGAGATACCTCAATATAGAGATTACTTAAAATTTGAAAAAAATATAGCAGAAGATAGTACTAAAGAAAATGTTCGCAAATATTGGTCTGATACAGCAAATAAAGTTACAGCACCATCAGTTTTATATGGGCAAAACCTAAAAGAAACAACGTCTCTATCAAATAGAATTATAGTAAAGTTAGGAGTAAAGCGTGTATCAAAACTTGAAGAATTAGCTAGTAAAGCAGAAATTCGTTGTTGGACAAAAGACCTAACCTATTTCAATATCTTTTTGACATCATTATTTATTTATATCAAAAGAATAAGTAATGAGGAAAAGCTAGCAATAGGAGCTTTATCTCACAGCAGAGTTACTAACGAGTTTAAGAAAACTGCAGGAATGTTTGTGGAATTGTTTCCACTAGTAGCAGAATTTTCAGAAGAAGATACATTTCTATCATTTTACAATAAAGTAAGAAACGAAACCAATGAATATTTGCGACACGCGCAACCAGGAATGGCAAGTGCTGAGGCGAGTAGTGGTTTTAATGTGGTGCTAAACTATATAAAAGCTAGTTTTTCGGACTTTAATGGTAGTTCTGTAAAATCTAAATGGATTCATCCAAATCATTGTGACGTTTCTCACCACATGAGATGTACGGTCTATGATATGGACGGAACTGGAGATATAGAATTATTTTTTGATTTAAATACAGCTGCATTCAGTACAGACTTACAAGAAAAAGTGCCAGGACATTTCTTAACAATATTAGACGCTTTTTTAGAGGATGATACACAATTAATAGGAGCTCCATCTATTGTAAGTAAAAAGACTATTAAACAAGAACTAAGTTCTTTTGTTTTCAGAGATGAGTACAGTTCTTTTTTAAATAATATAAGCGATGTTATAAAGCATAATAAAGATGCAATTGCGATACGAGAAGAGTCAAAAATTTATACTTATAATGATCTCAATCGTTTGTCTAATGCGCTTAGTCATACACTTAAAGAAAGAGGTGTGTTTGCTGGAGATTGCGTAGCTGTTCATTTATATCGCTCTGCAGACTATGTAATCACATTACTAGCGCTATTAAAATTAAATGCTATTTGTGTGCCAATTGCTGCACATCAACCAGAAGAACGTATCCGTTATATTGTAGAAAACTCTGATTGTTCGCTCATTGTTACATCTGCAATTTTAAAGGATAATTTAAAACATTGTAGTCAACCGATATTAAATATTATGGATAACAGTTGGAAACAAAATAGTCCTGATGTTGATGTCGTTTTATCAGAAAGTAAACCAGATCAAATAGCCTATATATTATATACTTCTGGTTCTACCGGAAAACCAAAAGGTGTAAAGATTAAACACAATAGTGTATCAAATTATTTATTTTGTTGTAATGATTTTTGGGGAACACATACAAAATTCGCGTTTTGTACATCCATTAGCTTTGATATTACTTATACGGCAATTTTATTACCGCTTTATCATGGCGGAGAAATTATTGTTTATAGAGAAAATGAAGAGGGACCAGACGGATCTGTTCTTAGAATGCTAAAGGATAATAAAGCAGACTCTATAGTTTTAACGCCTTCGCATTTATCGTTGTTTTTAGGTAAAGGCCATTCAGAATCAAAGCTTCGAAATATTATAGTTTTAGGCGAAGATTTTAAAACAGATTTAGCAAATAGAATTCAAGGAGAATATCATCAAGATGCAACAATTTATAATTTTTATGGACCTGCAGAAGCCACTATTGCATGTGTAATAGCAAAATTTAATTCAGAAAAACATACAGGTGTTTCAGTACCTATAGGAAAACCTATTAACAACACTATTGCTTTAGTACTAGACAATCACCTCAATCCTGTACCTAGAGGTGTTGTTGGTACACTTTATTTAGGTGGTTATGGAGTTGCGAAGGGTTATGTAAAACGCTCAGATCTTACGGCAGAACGTTTTATACAAAACCCGTATTTAAGTTCAGATATTTTATACAATACAGGTGATTTAGTAAGACTTAATAGCGATAATGAACACGAATTTTTAGGAAGAAAAGACAATCAGATAAAGCTAAATGGTCATAGAATAGAATTACGTGAAATAGAAAGTGTTTTAGAGCAACATAACAATATTAACGAAGCTGTAATAATAGTTATTGAAAGAGGTGATAGTTTAAATAAAAAGAGTCAATTAGTAGCTTTTTATAAAGCCAATGAAGAAGTCGAAGTTTTAGAATTTGTGAAATATTTAAGTACTAAACTACCTAAATATATGATTCCGATGCAGTTTAAATATTTAGAAGAATTCCCTCTAACACAAACAGCAAAGGTTGATCGTAAAAAATTAAGCGAGACTACTTCTATTCAATTTGAATCTAATTTACCTTACGTAGCTCCATCCAATGAAATTGAAGAAATAGTTGCTAATGTATGGTCTGAATTTCTACAAGTAGAGCAAATAGGAATTCATGATAATTTTATAGCACTTGGCGGACACTCGTTATTAGCCATGCGAATAACGAGTTCCTTAAATGAAGCTTTGGAAATGGAAAATCCACTAGACAAAATATTCGTGTATCCTACTGTAGCTTCTTACGCGAACTATATAGAAGAAACCATTATTAGTTTATTAACCGAATAAAATATGCAGGAGAATAGACAAAATAATACAAAGCACGTAATTTTCAGAGCCATGGCTGTGACTATTACGCTATGTTATATTTTGGGACCAGCACATATTCAGTTAAAAAATATTTTGCATACAATTTCTCATAATTTGAGTGCACCAAGTTATGTGCTTCAGCATGATGCAGACCAAAATAGTATGTATGTAAATCTGCTAAATTCAGGAGTTCAAACAAGTAGTGATAAGACAGCACATTATCATGAATTTTTAGAGGTATTAGAAACTATTTTTGATGCAGATTCTAATGGAGATAAAAAAGATGAATCAACTCTAGTGGATTTCAAAATAAATAAACATAATGTTTTAGATAAGTATTCTTTTAAAGCTTGCAATATTAATATTATAGATAAGCCACTTTTTGGTTTTGAAAATGCCTTTTTTAAAAAGGAATATTTCGACCAATTTTATAGACCTCCCAAAGTATAACTATTTCTCGGATAAATTTTAAGTATCGTTTTCAATTCACTTTTTATATATAAAGTAATAAGTTCTTAATATCTAAGAGACTGTTTATATAGAAAACATACAGCTATTAATTTTTAAAATATAAATTTATGAAACGCATTTTATTATGCATAGGACTTATGGTGCTATGCAGTAGAGCTTTTGCGCACGAAATAAGCGGCACAATTACAACAGAAAATAATACACCTATTGATGGTGTAAATATATATAATCAAAATACTGGAGGTTATGCTTATACTAATGTCTCAGGATATTTTGAGTTAGACGATATCTCAGAAGGAGATCTTATTATCATCAGTGGTTTAGGCTATGAAAAGCAAGAATTTACAATACTAAAGAGTCAATTAGATACAACTATTAAAATAGTGTTGCTAGATGCAGCTGTATCTTTAGATCAAGTAGTATTGGTTTCTAAACTCAATGTATTAAGCCAATATGCTAACGTAGATATTAAAACAAATCCAATAAAATCTGCTCAAGAAATTCTAAGAAAAATACCTGGATTAATTATCGGTCAGCATGCAGGAGGAGGAAAAGCAGAACAAATTTTCTTAAGAGGATTTGATGTAGATCATGGTACAGATATCGCTATTAGTACAGATGGTTTACCTGTTAATTTACCATCGCATGCTCATGGTCAAGGATATGCAGATTTACATTTTGTGATACCCGAAATTATAGATAATATTGATTTTGGAAAAGGACCTTACTACGCAGATAAAGGAAATTTTAATACAGCAGGTTATATTGAGTTAAATACTAAAAAGACAATAGATGATAACCTTATAAAAATAGAAGCTGGTCAATACAATACTTTAAGAGCAGTAAACTTATTTAAAATTTCTGAAAGTGAACACAGTAGCGCTTTTATTGCATCAGAGTTAGTATTGACAGATGGTGTTTTTCAATCTCCACAAAACTTTAATCGTTTTAATATTTTAGGACGTTATAATTTTAATAATTATGAAGATGAAGAATTGACACTCTCATTTTCTCATTTTCAAAGTAAATGGGATGCTTCTGGACAAATTCCGACAAGAGCTGTAGAACAAGGTCTTATTGGTAGGTTTGGAGCTATTGATGATACCGAAGGTGGTTTGACTAGTAGATCAAATATTTGGGTGAATCATACCAAGCAATTAGATGAGCACAGACGTATAAAATCGAAGGCATTCATCTCTAAATACGATTTTGAATTATATTCTAATTTTACATTCTTTTTAGAAGATCCAGTGAATGGAGATCAAATAAAACAGAAAGAAAGCCGAACTATAATAGGAGCAGAAACTGTTTATAATCGTTCATTTCATATAGAAGATCATGATATTCAATTGAGTTTTGATGCAGGTATTGGATTTAGATACGATGATGTAAATGATGTTGAATTATCTCGTACAAAAAATAGACGAGAAACTCTAGAAAGACTAGCTTTTGGCGATATTGATGAATTAAATGGATATGCGTTTCTTAGTGGAAATTTTAAATCTAAAAAATGGACATTAAATCCAGGTTTAAGACTAGATTATTTTAAGTTTGGTTATGTGGATTTTTTAGCAGATTCATTTGAAACTTTAAGTAAGACAGATGTTATTGTAAGTCCAAAATTCAACACCATTTTTGCTGCATCTACAGATTTACAACTATTTGCAAAATTAGGTTATGGATTTCACTCTAATGATGCTCGTGTAGTTACTGCAAAAACAGGAGAAGAAACATTACCATCTGCATTTGGTGCAGATGTAGGTGCTATTTTTAAACCAGCCGATCGTTTGGTATTAAATGCGGCATTATGGAGTTTATTTTCAGAACAAGAATTTGTGTATGTAGGTGATGCAGGTATTGTAGAACCAAGTGGTAAATCTCAGCGTTATGGTGTGGATTTTGGTTTCCGTTACCAAATAACAGATTGGTTATTTGTTAATAGTGATATTAATTATACAATAGCGAGAAGTATTGATGAACCAGACGGACAAGATTTTATTCCTTTGGCGCCAGACTTAACATCTTCAGGAAGTATTTCTGTGAAAGATTTAAAAGGATTTTCTGGTGGTATTAGTTATAGGTTTGTAGATGATAGACCAGCTAATGAAGATAACTCTATTGTTGCAGACGGTTATTTTGTAACAGATTTCAATATTAATTATAATATCGCTAAAAATTGGTCAATAGGATTAGCTATTGAAAATTTGTTTGATGTAGATTGGAATGAAACCCAGTTTGCTACAGAGACACGCTTGTTTAATGAAGCAGAGCCTGTTGAAGAAATTACATATACACCTGGAACTCCATTTTTTTTAAGAGGAAAGATCTCTGTTACTTTTTAATTTGATATCAAAATAGTTAGTATAAGTTTGCAGAAATGGTAATAATCAGTTGATGGTTTAATTTTAAGCTTATATTGGCAATAATTATGCAAAGTAAAACAATAGATCACATAAATATTTGGCTTATTATCATATCGTTTGTGGTTGCCATTTATTTGCCCTTTGAATTGTTTTTGTTTTCCTATGCTTTTTTAGGTCCACTACATTATTTAACCGAAATTAATTGGTTGGACGATAAGAAGTTTTTTTTTAAATCTAAAGTTCAGATTTATAGAGTATTTATAGTATTTGCTATAATTATAGCTGCGTTTCCTCTACTAAAATATTTAGAATCTATTGAGTCGTTTAAATATTTGATAGACTTGCTTGGACCTAATAAAAATTCAATTCTTTTATTATCTGGATTTGTGTTTTCCGTATCACTTATTTTTCTAAAAAAAAGTAAACATATATTATTAGCGTTTCTTTTAAGTATTTTGTTTTCTGTAGTTTGTGCACTTTACATACCTAAAGTAGCTATAGTAATTGGCGTTTTTCTACCAACACTTGTACATGTTTATATTTTTACATTGTTATTTATGATTTTTGGCCAATTAAAAGCTAAAAGTAGACCAGGTTTGATAAGTGTTTTGTTACTCACTCTTGTTCCTATAATTATAGTTTTTTTAGATATAAAACCATCAACTTATGTTGTTTCAGATTATGCCAAAACATCATATTCTGGTAGTGGTTTTATGTCCTTAAATGGTAGTGTTGCAGGTTTGTTAGGTGTTGATAAAAAAAGTTTTTTCTTGTTATCTTCGATAGGTGTTAAGATTCAAATTTTTATAGCTTTTGCCTATACTTATCATTATCTAAATTGGTTTTCTAAAACTTCTATTATAGGATGGAAATCTAGCTTAACAAACAAACGAACAAAATATATAATAATACTTTGGTTGTCTTCTGTAGGATTATATTTGTATGATTATAGAACAGGTATAATTGCTTTGTTCTTTTTAAGCCTTTTACACGTTGTTTTAGAGTTTCCTCTCAATATAACAACAATAAAAGAGTTAGTTATAGTTGTATTTAAATGGCTAAAATTAAGATTTAAAAAGGTTTAGTTTAAAACACCAAACTAAAAACAGAGCCTTCATTTTCAATACTTTTTACAATAATTCTACCTTTATGAAGCAGCATAATCTGCTTACAAAGGCTTAATCCAATGCCACTTCCGGTAGCTTTACTTGTAAAGAAAGGTACAAAAATATTCTCTAAAATGTTTTGAGGAATACCAGAACCATTATCAAAAACTTTTAAAACGATATCTCTATTTGGGTTTTGAGATGCTAGGACTTTAATTTCTGCATTGTCTTTGTTTTTACAAGCATCAACAGCATTTAAGATGAGGTTAATTAAAACCTGTTCTATAAGATGTGTATCTATATCTAATTCTAATTTTTGACTTGTAATATTGAATTCTATATCAATATTTTTTGCTTTTATAGAAGGTTCCATAAGTAACTGAATATTATTAAATAACTCAGAAACTTTAACACGTTGCAAATTAAGATTGGTCACTTTACTTAAGCTGCGATAGGTTTTAGCAAATTTTAATAAGCCTTCACTTCTGTTTTTAATGGTTTTTATACCAGCATTAAGATCTTCTAATTCTAAATGAGATTCTTTAGGTGTTTCTATGGCGACTTGTATGTTTTTTTGAAGTGTATCTGCTAAGGATGAAATGGGAGCAATAGAATTCATTATTTCATGAGTCATTACACTCAACAGTTTTTTCCAAGATTCAGATTCATTTTTGTTTAAGGTGTCGTCAATATTCTGAATAACAATTAACTTAAAAGCATCATCATCAACCTGAAAAACGGTGTCTGAAATCAAAATTTTAATACTCTCGTTTTGTAATGCAATAGAAATAGAATTGGGTTCTCTATGGTAAGTTTCAAAAACGATATTGAATAATTCGGGCTTTCTATTTTCTATAAATCTGATATTTTTAAAAGAAGGTACATCTAGTATTTCCCCAAAAGAATCATTGCTCCAAAGCACATCACCAGATTCTAGATTATAGGCAATAATACCAATATCTACCATTTCTAAAATTTTCTGTAGATAAACGTATTGTGCTTCGTTTTTAGAGTTAATTTCTTTAATGGTTCTATTAATTTCATTGAAACCTGTATAAAGAAACCGAATATCTTTTGGACCTCTATCTTCTGGAAACCATCTCGAAAAATCACGATATTTTACAGCTTCAAAAAAATCATCCATGGCAACAAAGCGACGTTTTATAAAAGAATAGGTGTTAATTAGTAAATAGAGAATTACGATACCAATAATTACTGAATAAGCAGTATCATCCTTATAAATAGTATATGCTAAAGCAAGTATTGTACTAACTAGAAGTAAGATTCTAAAAAACAGTTTAAAGATGTAAGCTCTATAGTTCATATTTTTCTAATCGTCTGTATAAAGCAGCTCTTGTAATTCCTAATTCTTTAGCAGATTTAGAAACATTTCCTTTGTTTTTTTCTAGTACAGTTAGAATGGCATTCTTTTCAATATCATCTAGATTTAAACTAGTAGATGCGCTACTTGTAGTTTCGGTTGAACGTTCTATAGATGAAAACACTAAATCATCTGGTTTTAAGGCAGAACCTTCAGTCATAATTACTGCGCGTTCTAATACATATTGAAGCTCCCTTACATTACCAGGAAAGTCGTGTTTTTTTAATTTTGAAATAAATCCTGAATCAAAAGTAAACGGGTTCTTATTATATTTCTCGGCATATAAGGATACAAAATGCCGTGACAATTCTGTTATATCTGTTCCGCGATCTCTTAATGGTGGTACAATAATATCAACAGTATTAATTCTATATATTAAATCCTTTCTGAATTTTTTTTCGTCTGCTAATACTTTTGGATCAATATTAGTAGCGCAAATTAATCTTATATCAATAGGAATAGATTCATTTGAACCTAAAGGTGTTACTTGTCTATTCTGTAAAACTGTTAATAATCTTACTTGTTGACCTAAACTAATATTACCAATTTCATCAAGAAATAAAGTGCCACCATTTGCAGCTTCAAATCGTCCTTTTCTATCTTCTCTGGCATCTGTAAAAGCTCCTTTTTTATAACCGAATAATTCACTTTCAAAAAGAGAAGACGTCAATGCTCCAACATCTACTTTTACAAAAGGTTTATCTCTTCTATTAGAATTGTCATGTAGTGCACGAGCAATTAAATCTTTACCAGTTCCATTTTCGCCAAGCACCAAAACATTTGCATCTGTTGGTGCTACTTTTTTTAGTTTCACAAATACATCATTCATAGCATCACTATCTCCAATAATCTCAACACTATTAGAATTGATATTCTCCTTTTGAGCACCATTAGACTTTTTGTTGACTAGAATCGTAGTAATGGTTTCTATGATTTTTTCATTCTTCCATGGCTTCATTAAAAAGTCTGAAGCACCTTCTTTTAAACCTCTTATTGCTAAATCAATATCAGCATATGCGGTCATTAAAATTACAGACGTTTCAGGTTTTTGTTTTCGGATTTTATTTAACCAAAAAACACCTTCGTTTCCAGTATTCACTAAACCATTAAAATTCATATCTAGTATAACAATATCAAAAGACGCTTTTTCAATTTGTGCAGTAATATTGCTAGGATTCTTCTCGGTAACCACTTCTTTTACAAGTGGTTTTAATAGTAATCGCAATGCTGTTAAAACATCAACATCATCATCTATTACTAATATTGTAGCGTTTTTTAATACCATTATGATTACGAGGTTTCTTTGTTTTTGAAAGCCTTAAATTAGTGCAAATAATATTTAAAAATAAGTATCTTAAATATTAATAGGTTGCTTTTCCTTTTAAATATGTTTCAGGTGTAAAAATGGCTAATTCACTTTTTTTAAAATCCTTCAAATTTCTAGTTATAATAATTTTTATGTCTTCGTTTTCCATTGCAGAAAAATTTTGTAGCGCATCCTCAAAATCTTTGAATTCAGAATTTAGTGCACTTAAAACTGCATTTTTATCCATTTTTACAATATCAATAATGTAGAGAAGTTGTTTTATTTTCTCAACTATTATAGTGTGTTTTGCTGTTTTTCTTAGCAAATAATAAATGTTAGAAATTATCACAGGAGTAGTATAACCATTTATTTCTTTTTCTGCGCAAAGATTGAGAATTTCGGATGCATACTTTGCAAATGGTGGTCTATCAAAAAAGAAATCGAGAAGCACATCTGTATCAATTAAAACGTTATCCATCTACAAATACTTTTTTTCTAACCGTTCTTTAAGCTCTTTCTTATAATCCATATTCTTTGGCATTTTAAATGAACCTTTAAGCGACTCTACGGAAGGATTAAGTTTTTTGATTTTTTGATTTTTTTCCTCTTTAGTGAGTGTTTTTAAATAGTTTTCAATAATATCCGACAAGCTGCGATTTTTTTCTTTCGCATAGTTTTTTGCTCTTTCAATGATTTCTCGCTCTATTGTTAAAGTTAATTTTGTGTTCATCGATAATATACTTTGCTATTTACAAATTTACAAAATATATTTTATATACGTGTCTATTTTTTTAAATTAACACGTGTACTGCTCTTTTGTCTTTTATATAATTGAAAATAAATAAAAGCACAATACCAAGATTATTTAAAAGTGTACACTTTCGAACATAAACTGTATCAAAATCGAACACTTTTGTTTTCGAATAAATATATAACTTATTGATTTTTAGATATTTAATATTTTGGCATCATCTTCACTATATAAATAGTATAAATAAAAAACCAATAATGGACGTTCCAATTCAAAAGAAGAAATTTTCAAATAAAAAGCTAGGTCTTATTTTAGGTGTGTTAGCAATTATAGCTTTAATCGTTTATGTGATTATGCAAACATCTGGTGGTTCTAAATTGAATGTAGAAAAAGAACGTATTTCAATTAATACGGTAAAAAAAGATGTTTTTCAAGAAAATATTCCTGTTAATGGTATCGTATTACCAATCACAACGATTTATTTAGATGCATTAGAAGGTGGTAGAGTGGAAGAGAAGTTTGTAGAAGATGGTGCAATTTTAAAACAAGGTGAGCCTATCCTAAGATTATCTAATACAGATTTAGAGTTAAGTCTAGTAAACCAAGAAACATCAGTTTATAATCTATTAACACAAATGCAGATTTCTCAAAATGCAGCACGCCAAAACACAATTAACAGGCAAAATCAATTTACAGATGTAGAGAATAATCTAATCGAAGCAAAACGTGTGTATAATCTAAATAAACGTTTGTACGATAAAGGTGCGATTGGAAGAATGGATTATGAGTCTTCTCAAAATAATTTTGAGTACCAAAAATCGCGCATGAAACTATCTGAGCAGGTGCTATCTGAAGATTCTATTTCAGCAAAACTAGAAGTGAATCAGGCTAAAAACTCCTATGCAAGAACACAGAGTGCTTTACAATTAATGCGCAAAAAAGTAGGTGACTTAGTAGTGCGAGCACCTATAGATGGTCAACTCACGTCGCTAGATGCAGAAATTGGACAATCCATAACTAAAGGAACACGATTAGGACAAGTTGATGTTACTAGTGGCTATAAGGTAAGAGTAGATATAGACGAACATTACATCTCTAGAATTTATAATGGTCAAGTAGGAACATTTGTACTAAACAATAAGACATACACTTTAGTAATAAAGAAAGTATTTACACAGGTTACAAATGGTCGTTTTCAAGTTGATATGAAGTTTGAAGGAGAGGTGCCAGAAGGGATTAGAAGAGGGCAAAATTTGCAAATTCGAGTAGCCTTGAGTGCAGAGAAAGAAGCTTTACTCGTTGCTAAAGGAGGATTCTTTCAGAAAACAGGTGGGAATTGGATTTTTAAAGTAAGCGAGGATGGAAATACGGCTTATAAAGTAAACATTAGACTAGGCAGCCAGAATACAGAATATTACGAAGTACTTGAAGGCTTAAATCCTGGAGATAAAGTTGTGACATCGAGTTATGATTCTTTTGGTGATACCGAAGAACTCATTTTAAAATAGAAAGAATTAAGAACACATAAATAAAGATACAATCACTTAAAAAACAAATACAATGATACAAATTACGGACTTAGAAAAATTTTATAGTACTGAGGAAGTACAAACCATTGCGCTTAACAAATTATCATTTGGTATTAAAGAAGGTGAGTTTGTTGCTATTATGGGACCTTCTGGTTGTGGTAAATCAACGTTACTAAACATCTTAGGTTTATTAGATGATCCAGATGGTGGAAGTTTTATGTTCAACGGAACAGAAGTGGCTGGTTATAATGAGCGTAAACGTTCAGAATTAAGGAAGCATAATATTGGTTTCGTTTTTCAGAGTTTTAATCTCATTGACGAGTTAACAGTTTTTGAAAACGTGGAGTTACCATTAATCTATACAGGAGTAAAACCTGCTGAGCGTAAAAAGCAAGTGGAAGCTGTTTTAGAAAAAATGCAAATAATGCATCGTCGTAATCATTTTCCACAACAATTATCTGGTGGTCAGCAACAACGTGTTGCTGTAGCCAGAGCTGTAGTAAACAAGCCAAAATTAATCCTTGCAGATGAGCCAACAGGTAATTTAGATAGCACTAATGGTAATGAAGTTATGGATTTATTAATTGATCTAAATGAAGCAGGTACAACAATTATAATGGTAACACACAGCGAGCACGATGCAAAGTACAGTCATAGAATCATAAGAATGTTAGACGGACAGAAAGTGACGGAAAACATTTTAGCGTAGTACTCATCCTGCAAGGTTTCAAAAACCTTGTGGGTATAAATAGGCAAATCATTAACAAAATCATCAATCAGGTGGAGATCACTTCAGTATAATAACCAACTAGTCTAATCAACTATACTGAAGTGTTGAAGCCAAATCAATCAATCGAAACCGAATTGTCACATTGAGCGCAGTCGAAGTGTCTTTTTAAAATCAATCAATCAAAAGATGCTGAAATAAATTCAGTACAAGACGAACAGTAATTCATAGAAACCATGTTAAAAAACTATTTCAAAATAGCGTTTAGAAATCTTATTAAGAATAAGGTGTACTCATTTATTAATATTTCTGGTTTGGCTATTGGTATGGCTGTTGCCATTATGATTGGGCTTTGGATTAATGATGAACTCAATCACAATAATTACTTTTCTAACAAGGCGACTGTGGCACAAATGATACAGAGCCAAACTTTTAATGGAAATACAGGTACAGGTCCAGCAATACCTAGGCCTCTCGAATTTGAACTTCGCGAAAATTACGCTGATTATTTTAAGCACATTGTTATGTCATCTTGGAATAATTCAGTGTATCTAAAAGTTGGCGATAAGAGTCTGTCTAGGTCAGGGAATTTTATGCAAGAGGAAGGTCTTGTTCTACTGGATTTAAAAATACTTAAAGGAGAGCAAAACGGTCTGAAAGAAGTCAATTCTTTAATGTTATCTGAATCTCTAGCAAAAGATTTATTTGGTAAAGAAGACCCAATTGGTAAAGCTGTGACTGTAAATAATGAAGGGGATTTGATGGTCACTGCGGTATATGAAGATATTCCGAAAAATACTTCCTTTTCTGATTTACAATATGTAGGTAATTGGGAAATGATGGTTCAAACCTATGAATGGATGAGAGACTCAAAAGACCAATGGGGAAATAATTCGTTTCAATTATTTCTTCAAATTCATGAAAACACAACCATAGAGGCCGTTTCTGCTACCATAAAAGATGCTAAAAAGAAAGTTGCAGGTGATGATATCGAGAAATTTAATCCGCAGTTAATGTTATTACCTATGAAGGATTGGCATTTGCGTAGTAATTTTGAAAATGGTGTACAAACAGGTGGACGAATAGATAATGTATGGATGTTCGGTATTATTGGAATGTTTGTATTGCTTTTAGCATGTATTAATTTTATTAATTTAAGTACAGCACGTTCCGAAAAAAGAGCTACAGAAGTTGGCATTAGAAAATCTATTGGATCTAACCGCAGACAGTTGGTTACTCAATTTTTAAGCGAATCGTTTATAGTGGTCGTATTCGCTTATGTATTGGCAATTGGTATTGTATTACTGTTTTTAAATGGCTTCAATGATTTGGCGAGTAAGGTCATTGTTTTCCCTTGGAAAAACTTGAGTTTTTGGTTGGTGTCATTGCTATTTATAGCTTTTACAGCACTTGTTTCGGGCAGTTATCCAGCCTTGTATTTATCGTCTTTCAATCCAGTTACTGTTCTGAAGGGAACTTTTAAAGCTGGACGTTATTCAGCCTTACCGCGTAAAGTTTTAGTGGTTATGCAGTTTACCTTTTCGGTAGCATTGATTATCGGAACCATGGTGGTGATGAACCAAATTCAATACAGTAAAGACCGACCTATAGGTTACAATAAAAATGGCTTGGTGCAACTTCCTGTAATGAGCCCAGAGTTTGAAGGGAAAGCCGACATCATGAGAAGTCAGTTTTTAGAATCTGGTGCCATTATTAATATGTCAACATCGAGCAGTCCAACAACTCAAGTTTGGTCTAACCGAAGTGGTTATATATGGGATGGTAAGCCAGAAGGTTTTCAAGAAGATATGGCATTCACATCAGTGTCTTATGAATTTGCAGAAACAATGAATGTGGAGCTAATTGCTGGTAGAGGATTTTCACGAGAATTTGCCACAGATAGTAACGCTGTTATACTCAATGAAACAGCGGTGAAATATATGGGTTTAATAAATCCTATTGGAAAACTCATCAAGGATTCAGATACTGAAGACCCAGAACCATCATTAAAAATTATAGGTGTCATTAAAGATATGATTGTACAATCGGCTTACGATCCCGTGAAACAGGCGATGTATGTTTTTGATAGACACGAAAATGCTAGCTTTTATAATCTACGTTTGAACCCTAATAAGAGTGTGAGTGAAAGCTTAGTTCTGATAGAAAAAATATTTAAAAATAACTTCCCAAGTATTCCTTTTGATTACCAGTTTGTAGATAAAGAATATGGGAAAAAATTTGAAGCAGAAGAACGTGTTGCAAGTTTAGCAAAGGTTTTTACAGCACTTGCCATTTTTATAAGTTGTTTAGGGCTTTTTGGCTTGGCGTCTTTTGTAGCAGAACAACGAACTAAGGAAATAGGTGTTAGAAAAGTATTAGGAGCATCGATTAGCCAGTTATGGTTATTACTCTCTAAAGACTTCATCACTCTTGTAGTTATAGCTTTATTAATTGCATCTCCTTTAGCGTATTATATTATGGGACAATGGTTACAGAAGTTTAGTTATAGAACCTCTGTGGGTTGGGATGTTTTTGCTATTGCTTGTTTTGGGGCACTTATTATTACACTCATCACTGTAAGCTTCCAAGCTATTAAAGCAGCAACATCTAATCCTGTAAAATCATTGAGGACAGAATAATAATAATCAATCAAAAAACGAACAATTATGATTAGGAATTATATCAAAATAGCACTAAGAAATTTATACAGACAAAAAGGATTTACTCTACTTAATATAAGTGGACTTGCTATTGGTATGACTGCTGGATTTCTAGTTTTATTATATGTAAATTTTGAATTGAGCTATGATAATATGCACAATAAAGGAGATTCTATTTATAGAGTAGTAGCCACTTTAGATACACCTTCAGAGAAGATTGATGCAGGTGTTACATCCTGGGCAGTTGGTCCAAATATAGAGAAAGAGTTTCCAGAAATTCTGAAGTTTTCGAGAGTATTAAATGAGCAATTTACCTTTGTTAGAGATGACGCCAAATTCTTAGAAGAGAATGTTATTCTGGCAGATTCAGCCTTTTTTGAGATTTTTGATTTTGAACTTATAAAAGGAGATAAAAATAAATCTCTTCAGAATCCATATAGTTTGGTTATTTCTGAGACCATTGCAACTAAATATTTTGGTAATAATAATCCAATTGGACAAAATATGGTAGTTGAAGACTTTGATAATCTCGCAATAGTAACTGGAGTTATGAAGGATATTCCTGAAAATTCTCATATTCAGGCAGATATTATAGTATCAATGATTACTTATACAGGTGCTCCAAGCACTCGAGATGAACAATGGTCTAATTATAGAGCTTCCCTCTATGTATTAACTGCAGATGGGACAAACCCTAAAAGTTTAGAGACTAAATTTCCTGACTTTCTTGAAAAACGTACAGGAGATGAGATGCGTGAATCTAAAATGTTTGCGACCTTATTTTTGGAGCCCTTTAAGGATGTGTATTTAAAATCTGATCGTGGCAGTTCAATCTCTGGTAGTATAAATAACGTATATGTCTTTTCAATTATCGGTATTTTCATATTATTAATAGCGAGTATTAACTTTATTAACCTAGCAACAGCACGTTCAGTAGAAAGAGCAAAAGAAGTCGGAATCAGAAAGGTTATTGGTGCAGATAAAAATCAGCTAGCCTTTCAATTTATAGGCGAATCAATTATTCTTTGCACTATAGCTTTCTTTGTGGCGGTAGGTTTAACATCTTTAGGCTTACCTTATTTTAATGAGTTGGCTGGTAAAACTGTAAGTGCAGGTGTTTTTGCAGAACCTATCAATATACTTTACCTATTTTTATTAGCTATGGCAATTGGTGCAATAGCAGGTATTTATCCGGCAATAGTTCTGTCATCATTTAAACCTATTAGCGTACTTAAAGGCGGTTTTTCAACAGGGACTAAAGGTGTTTTGTTACGGAAAAGTTTAGTCGTGGTACAGTTTACAATCTCCATTGCTTTAATAATTGGAACTATCGTCATCTACAATCAGATGAGATTTATGCAAAATCAAGATTTAGGATTCAATAAAGAGCATACTATAGTAATTCCAACTGAAGCAGGAAGTAGTCAAGATGCATTAAGAACTAGTTTTACGCAAATACCAGGTGTAAAGGGAACTGCATTGGCCTCTAGTGTTCCAGGAACTGGCAATTCTGCTGCATACTCCGAAATAGAAAACCAGCAAGGTGATTTACAGATTGCAAATTTAGATTTGTACTTCGTTAATGAAGATTATATCCAACAATTAGGAATGGAAATTATTGCAGGTAGAGGATTTTCTAGAGATTTTGCCTCAGATTCAAGTAAAGCAATGATTATTAATGAAAAAGCAGTGTCGCTTCTAGGATATGCAAAAGCACAAGATGCAATTGGTGCTAATTACCAACAATGGGGAAGTAATGGTGAAGTTATAGGTGTTGTGAAGGATTTTAATTATACGTCATTACAGGACGAAATTAGCCCTTTGACTATGAGATTAGACCCAACACAAACAGATATTATTACTGTTAAAATAGAAGCGAATAATACGATACAAACTTTAGCTTCTATTGAGAGTACATGGCAATCAATGAAGCCAGGCGATCCGTTTGAATATTATTTCTTAGATGAACTTTTTAACAATCAATATCAGGCCGAAGAGCAGTTTGAAGATTTATTTCTAAGTTTTGCATTATTAGCAATTTTTATTTCTTGTCTAGGACTACTTGGTTTGGCTGCTTATAGCACTATACAGCGAAAACGAGAGATTGGTATCCGTAAAATTGTAGGAGCTTCTGTAAGTAGTATTATTAATCTTCTTTCAAAAGAGTTTATAAAGCTAGTAGCTATTGCATTTGTAATATCTGCACCAATAGCTTGGTATTTAATGCATAGTTGGTTAGAAGATTTTGCTTATAAAATTGATATAAAATGGTGGATGTTTGTTGTGGCTGGTTTAGGCTCTATGGTTATAGCTTTAGTTACTGTGAGTTTTCAAGCGATAAAAGCAGCAACATCTAATCCTGTAAAATCCTTGCGAACAGAATAATTAATTAAATGAACCAATAATGCTGAAAAACTATTTCAAAATAGCATGGAGAAGTCTTAAAAAGAAAAGGCTGTATACTATTATTAATATAATAGGTTTATTTACTGGGATTAGTTTTGCATTATTGATTGCAGCTTTTGTATGGCAAGAATTACAGGTCAATACCAATTTAAAAAATTCAGATTCTCAATACATTCTTACTAGCCAATGGAAAGATTCAAATATGGGAGTAGACTTTGCTACACTTGGACCTTTAGCAAAGCGATTAAAAGAAGACTATCCACATTTAATAGCCAACTATTACCGTTGGGATGGTATAACAAGCATTGTTTCTAAAGGTGATAAAAATTTTAGAGAAGGGATTCAATTAGGTGATGCCAGTTTATTAAATATGTATGGTTTTGAGTTATTACACGGCAACTCTGATACGGCATTTAAAGACCCATTTTCAGTAGTAATAACAGCTAAGAAAGCAATAAAATACTTTGGAAAAACTGATGCTATTGGTGAAACACTATCAATTCAGAATTTTAGCGGAGACAATCAACAATTTAAAATAACAGGAGTTTTAGGTAACACATCTGAAAACACGATTACACAATTAACCAAGCAAGCAGACAACGGATTTTTCATTGCTAAAAATACGTCGACGTATTTTGATCGTGCTAACTTTGAAGCATGGGATCTTCCCATTTTTGTAGCATTTGTTGAACTTCAACTTAATGTTTCTGCTCAACAGTTAGAAGACCCACTTAATCGTTTAATACAACAGCATACACCTGAAACAATTAAAAGTAATCTTAAAGTAGTGCCTTTAAAGCTCACGGATTATTATTTGAATAGAAATAATGCGAGTTTAAAGCAAATGCTTTTAACCTTAAGTCTTGTCGGACTTTTTATAATCATTATGGCAATGATTAATTTTATAAACATAGCCATAAGTCACTCTGGAAGCCGATTAAAAGAGATTGGAGTTAGAAAGGTTTTAGGAGGACAACGTAAACAACTCATTTATCAGTTTTTAACAGAATCATTTGTTTTGGTTAGTATTTCTACTGTTTTGGCTTGTATTTCATTTCCGCTTTTAAGTCATTGGTTTGCTCAGCTTGTTGGTAAAGAACTTATTGGTCTTTCTCAATTTCCCATCTATTTTCTATTAGTTCCATTGCTCTTTATTTTAGTTATAAGTCTATTGGTAGGTTTTTATCCTGCATTTGTATTGTCTTCTTTTAAATCTATTGATGCTATTAAAGGAAAATTGAATACAGGAATGTCATCTGTTTTATTACGAAAGTTTCTTTTAGGGTTTCAATACGTTACAGCACTTGTAGTTTTAATTGCAGCGCTTTTAGTAACACAACAATTAGATAATTTCTTTGGTAAGGGCTTAGGTTATGAGAAGGACTATGTTGTAACAGCTAGTGTACCGAGAGATTGGACTTCAGAGGGTGTTCAAAAGATGCTCACCATACGAAATGAGTTTTCTAAATTGCCATCAGTAGAAAGCGTAAGTCTTTCCTATGAAATACCAAATGGTAATAATGGATTTCAGGTAACAGTACATAGAACTGGTGAAAATCCTGAGCTAGCTATTGCGTCACAAGGTTTAGTTAGTGACAATGCTTATCTTAAAACGTATCAAATTCCTTTACTAGCTGGACGATTCTTAGAACCTAGAGAGACAAATCCTAATGCCGTTGTTATTAATGAAAAAGCATTAGATACCTATGGATTTAAAAATGCTGAAGATGCTATTGGACAACAACTAACAGTTATTGGTGAAACAGAGCCATTAACTGTGCAAGGTGTGGTTGCAAATTTTCATTTTGAATCTATGCAAAAACATATAAAACCACAAGTGTTTTTTAGTGTAAATAGCAATACTAATTATAGGTTTTTGTCCTTTAAGTTGAAACCTGGTGATGTGGATAAAAGTATTGTGGCAATTCAGCAAAAATGGAAAAGCCTTATGCCTAGTTCTTCATTTGAATACAAATTTATGGATGATACTTTAGCTAACCTTTATGAAAGCGAAATACAATTTAAAAAAGCAACTTATACATCAGCTTTATTGTCATTAATTATTGCGCTTCTTGGCATTTTTGGGATGGTATCATTAAGCATTCATAAACGTGTAAAAGAAGTTGGAATAAGAAAGGTTTTAGGAGCATCAGCATCACGTATTAGCCTCTTATTTATTAAAGAGTTTATAGTCATTTTAGGATTATCAATAGTAGTGGCTTGTCCACTGGCATATTTACTAATGGACTCATGGTTGTCTAATTATGCCTATAGAATTACTATTGGTTTCAATCCATTTTTATTAGGAGTTCTATTGATTGGTGGCGTAACGGTTTTACTTATTTTATTTCAAACATTAAAAGTAGCTATAACTAACCCAATAAAGAGTTTAAGATCTGAATAATTATCATCAACCTGTGCTGTTCCGATAACAATCGGAATTGTTTCAGTATCAAAATCATAGAATCATGATTAAAAATTATTTCAAAATAGCATTAAGAAACCTTTTTAGAAATAAAGGACTCACGTTTATAAATCTTATAGGTTTAGCAACTGGATTTGCAATCACATTACTCATTGTGCAATACGTTAAGTTTGAAAGAAGCTATGAGAATACACATCCAAACGCGGATAAGATTGTTAGACTTACATTAGACTATTTAACAGGAAATACAGTAACAACACAAGACAGTGAATTATATCCTGTTGTTGGTCCTGCTATCAAATCTGAAATTCCAGAAGTTGAAACATATTCACGCGTTTATCCTATTGGTGAACCTAATTCACCAATACAGATTGAGGACAAACAATTCCTTATGAAAGATCTTTATGCGGTTGATGCTGATTTCTTTAAAATGTTTAATTACAAACTGATTCATGGCAATGAGAAAGACCTTTTTCTAAAACCAAATGAAGCTGTAATTACTGAGTCTACAGCCTTAAGATATTTTAATCGCACAGATGTAGTTGGTGAAGTTTTAAATTCACCAGGAAGTGGTGGAAATATTCTTTATAATATAGTTGGTGTAACTCACGATAGTCCGCTAAATACGCATCTTAAATTTGATATGCTGATTTCCTATTCGACAATGCTATCAGATCCTGAGATGTTAAATCGACATGGAGAAGTAAAGGATAATTGGCAAAACAATAATTCTTACATGTATGTGCAATTAGCAGAAGGAGCAGATTATAATCGTTTTTCAACAGCTTTAGAGGCTTTTAACAAACGATTAATTGATGAGAAAAAAATTAAAAGTGAAGCTATAATTGGTCAGAAAATAGCAGATATTCATCTACATTCAAAGAAAACATTTGAGCCTGAAACTAATGGTGATTCAGATGCTGTTTTGTTTCTGCTGGCAGTAGCTGTGTTAATTATATTAAGTGCTTTTGTAAATTATATAAATCTTACAACGTCTCAGGCTTTAGATAGAGCAAAAGAAGTTGGTGTAAAAAAAGTGTTAGGCTCAACTCAGGCACAATTGAGGGTTCAATTTTTAGTAGAGTCTTTAGTTATGAGTGTTTTAGCAGCTGTGTTTGCTGTGTTTTTTATTCTACTCGGAAAGTCTACATTCCTAAGGATATCTGGATTACCAGAAAGCTTTACGTTTTTAGGAAGTTTACCTTTTTGGTTACCACTATTGGCTTTTATAATTCTAGGAGGTTTACTTTCTGGTTTATATCCAGCTTTTGTTTTATCCGCGTTTAAACCATCATCTATTTTAAAAGGTGATTTTTCACATTCACTAAAAGGAACACTTTTAAGAAAAGGGCTTGTTGTATTTCAGTTTGCTATAACTATTATATTATTAATTCAAACATTTACAGTCAATGAACAACTCGACTATATGCGCGACTTGGATAGAGGTGTAAATGTAGATCAAAATATAGTTATAGAAGCACCAATACAAAATGCGACTAAAAATTATTCAGCATTTAAACAAAGTTTATTAGCCAGTTCTAATGTAAATGCAGTATCATTATCACACACAGTTCCTGGTCAATCATCGGGTTCTCTATCTACTACAGCTGACATAAGAATTACTGGTACTACACCAGACAAGTATCATAATTTCTACCTCACGTTTATAGATAAAGATTACACATCCTTGTTGGGAATAGACATGTTAGCAGGCACTAATTTTGATGATGCTTCTACGGCTGATAGGCGTCAAGTTATAGTAAATGAAGAAGCCTTAAAACGTTGGAACATCACTAAACCTGAAGATGCTGTTGGAAAAAAACTAGCATTTTGGGGAGGCGAATGGCTTATAAAAGGTGTAGTTAATAGTTACCATCAGCAATCACCAAAGCGGCCTTTGTTACCAATGATTCATATATACAATAATACATTTAGAAGCTTAGCTACAGTGCAATTTACGGGTGGTCTGCCTAGTGATAATCTGAAAGAAGTAAAGGCAAAGTTTAGTAGTATATATCCAGGTGCTGCATTCTCTTATTTTTTTATGGACCAAGAATACGACAAGCAATTTAAAGCAGAAGACCGCTTTAAAAATGTGTTTATGATACTTACTGGGTTTTCTATACTTATAGCTTGTTTGGGATTATTAGGGCTTGCTTCTTTTTCTGTTGCCAAAAGGAAGAAAGAGATTGGAATTAGAAAAGTCATTGGTGCAAGTACTACAACTATTTTGGTGTTACTTTCTAAAGATTTCGTGAAAACTGTAATGATTTCAGTTATAATTAGTGTGCCAATTACTTATTTATTGGTTCAAAATTGGTTGAAAAATTTTGCCTATAAAATTGATTTACATATCTGGTTATTTGTTTTTCCTATACTGATTGTTTTTGCGCTCGTACTTTTTTCAATAAGTATAAAAACTATAAAAACGGCTACCGCAAATCCCATAAAAAGTTTAAGGTCAGAATAAAAATTATCAACCTGTACTGTTCAGATAACTATCAGAATTGTTTCAGTATCATCAATCAAAAATAAAGTATCATGATTAAAAATTATTTCAAAATAGCATGGAGAAATCTTTTAAAGAAGAAAGGTTTTACGGCCATTAATATTGTTGGTTTATCCTTAGGTATTGGTTGTTTTATTATGATTTCTATGTTCGTGATAGATGAACTAAGTTATGACCGTTACCACGAGAAAGCAGATCGTATTTATCGTATAAATTCTGATATTATTTTTGGAGGAACTGAAATGAGTATGGCAGTTACTTCAGATCCTATGGGAGACGTCTTAAAGAGCGATTACCCAGAAGTTGAAGATTATGTAAGATTCTATGCATCACAAGGGTCTAAGTTAATAAAAAAAGGAAACGAGTATATTAACGAAGGAGCAGTGACTCATGCCGACTCTACCTTGTTTAAAGTCTTTACATTACCTGTAATAATTGGCGACACAAAAACAGCACTTAGCGATCCAAATACAGTAGTTATTACAGAAACAGCTGCTAATAGATATTTTGGAAGCCCTCAATTAGCAATAGGGCAAATGTTAGAAACGGATGATAATGAAAAGACATTGTATAAAGTAACTTCAGTTATTGAGGATATACCAAGAAATTCCCATTTCAATTTCGATTTCTTTTTTTCCATGGCTAATGTTGATTATAATTTCGGAAATTATTTGAGCCATAATTTTCACACCTATGTACTATTAAAAGAAGGTACTGATTATAGAGTTTTTAATAAGAATTTTAAAGAGATAATTAATAAATACTTAATTCCACAGGCATCCCAATTTATGGAAGTTAAAAGTTTAGATGATTTTGAAGCTAGCGGAAACAAAATTGAATACTCCTTAATTCCACTTACAGATATACATCTACATTCATCGAGAGGTATTGAGTTAAGTGCAAATGGTAACATTCAATACGTCTATATTTTTTCAGCAGCCGCTTTATTTATTTTATTGATTGCTTGTATCAATTTTATAAATCTTACAACAGCAAGATCTTCTGGTAGAGCAAAGGAAGTTGGCATTCGTAAAGTTTTAGGTTCTGAAAAGAAAGCACTAATTGGGCAATTCTTAACAGAGTCAACCTTAATTGCAATTTTAGCACTTTTTGTGGGCTTATTGTTTGTATGGTTGTCTTTAGCTTGGTTTAATGGTGTTTCTGGAAAAGAAATGTTAATGACGTCCTTGTTGAGTCCAAAATTTTTAATTTTCATTTTTCTATTACCATTTATAGTAGGAGGATTAGCTGGCGCATATCCAGCATTCTTTTTGTCTTCATTTCAACCCATTAAAGTTTTGAAAGGGAAATTATCATTAGGTAATAAGAAAAACACATTAAGAAATTTTTTGGTAGTGTTTCAATTTGCCACATCCATCATATTAATTGTTGGTACCATAGTTATCTACAAACAACTAAATCATATTCAAAATTCTAATTTAGGATTTAATAAAGATCAGGTAGTAGTAGTTAGTAACTCTGGATTATTACGAGAAACAAGGCAATCTCTAAAAAATGAGATTGAACAATTAACTGAAGTAAAATCAGCTTCGTTTGCTGGTTATTTACCAGTAGGTAGCTCTTCGCGTTCGGATACAACATTTTCAACGGAAACCGTGATGACAGAATCCAATGGATTTAACATGCAGTATTGGAACATAGATTACGATTATTTGGAAACCATTGGTATGGAAATGAAAGTTGGTCGAAATTTTTCTCGCGATTTCGGTTCAGATTCAACAGGCATAATCTTGAATGAAACAGCTGTTAAATTAGCGGGTTTTACAAACCCAATAGGAAAAAAATTATATACACAAGATCGGAATAATAACCTTCAAGTCAATACTATTATTGGTGTGGTTAAAAATTTCAATTTTGCATCTCTACGCGAAAATGTAGGAGGCTTATGTTTCCAATTAGGAAATAACAGTTGGGAAACTGCCTATAGATTTAATACAACCAATGTTAGTGGCTTATTATCTACAATTGAAAATAAATATAAAGCAGCAGCTCCAGGAATGCCATTTAAATATGAATTTTTAGATGAAGCTTTTGATAATATGTATCGACAAGAAAGACGCGTTGGCACTGTTGCCTTAGCTTTTGCAATACTTGCTATAATTATTGCTTGTTTGGGCTTATTTGGCTTGGCAACATATATAGCAGAACAACGCACAAAAGAAATCGGAATACGCAAAGTTTTGGGTGCATCCGTTGCTAATATTGTAAGAATGCTATCTACAGATTTTGTGAAGTTGGTCATTCTTGCTTTTATAATTGCAACACCGATTGCTTGGTATTTTATGGACAAGTGGTTACAAGAATTTGCTTTTAGAATAGATCTTAATTGGGGAATTTTTGCAGTTACCGGATTTGTTGCATTAGTAGTAGCTCTAATTACATTGAGTTTTCAGGCCATTAAAGCTGCAATCGCTAATCCAGTTGATAGTTTAAAAACCGAGTAAATTATTGTCAATTAAAGTATGCTTTTTAAAGTGTCCGATTACGAACAAAAACTGTATCAAAATCGTACACTTTTGTTTTTTAAAATTATCATATATATATGATAATCAATTAATTATATGTTTGGCATCATCTTCTCTATATAATTTGTATAAGTAGTTAATTCAATCAAGCAAACAACCATGATCTTAAATTATATCAAAATAGCATTTAGAACTTTATTAAAAAACAAAGGCTACAGTTTTCTTAATATTTTCGGATTAGCGATAGGAATTACTTGTGCAAGCTTAATCTTTCTTTGGGTTGAAGATGAGGTGAGTTTTAACTCTACTTTTGATAAGCAAGACCAAGTATATTATGTGCCAACACATCAAGAATATGAAGGTGAATGGCGTACATTTAACTCTACACCTGGACCATTAGCGGAAGCTATGAAGACTGAAATTCCAGGAATTGCTAGAGCAGCACGAACAAAACATAGGGACTTTTTATTTGCTGTAAATGATAACGCTATAAATAGTTCGGGACGTTTCGTTGATGCAGATTTTATAGAAATTTTCAACTTATCCTTTTTAGAAGGAAATCCAAAAGAAGCTTTTATTAGTCCTGAAGCTATTGTTATTACTCAGGAAACAGCAGAACAACTTTATGGAAAGAATACAAAAGTATTAGGCAAAGTCCTAAGAGTTAATAATACAGAGAATTACCTTATAACTGGTGTTATTGAGAATCTTCCAAAAAATGTCACCTTTCCTTTTAATTGGATTGCTCCTTTTGAACGCTATAGTAATGGTCAAGAGTGGATGACTGGATATGGTAGTTTTTTTGCAGATACTTTTGTAGAGCTATCTCCAGAAGCTGATTTTACTGCTGTGGATACACAAGTCCGAAATATACTTGAGAAGAAAACAGATGATGCAGATTCAAAAGCATTTTTACATTCTATAAAAGATTGGCATTTAAGAGATGATTTTGAAAACGGAAAGCAAGTAGGTGGGAGGATTTCTTACGTGCGTTTATTTACTATTATCGCTTTAATTATCTTACTTATTGCCTGTATTAATTTTATGAATTTATCTACAGCACGAAGTGAAAAACGAGCGAATGAAGTTGGAGTAAGAAAGGCTATGGGTTCCGGTCGTTCGCGATTAATTATTCAATTTATAGCTGAGGCTTTAATTCTGGCTTTTATAGCAACATTAGTAAGTGTTTTGTTGTTGTTTATTTTATTACCACAATTTAATTTACTCATTGAAAAAGATTTGGTGTTAGGTCTTGCAAAGCCAATGCATATTCTAATTTTATTAGGAATTACTTTAGTTTGCGGAATCTTCGCTGGCCTATATCCTGCATTTTATTTATCCTCATTTAAACCTGTTGAGGTTCTTAAAGGCTTAAAAGTGACTCAAGGTTCAGCTACATTTATTAGAAAAGGACTAGTTGTTGGTCAATTCACGATTTCTATTGTATTTATCATTTGTACTATTTTAGTATATCAACAGATTCAGCATGTGAAAAATAGAGATTTAGGTTTTGATAAAGACCAATTAATTTCTTTAGATGTCAATGGTACAATGATTGAAAAATTTTCAGTCATAAAACAAGATTTAATCAATACAGGAGTAATTACAAGTGTAGGTTTAAACAATTCTGGTGTTTTAGATGGAGGTAATAATGGTTCTGGATTAGAATGGACAGGCGGAACAGATACAGAAGATGTGCTGATTTTCTTTAGATATATTAGTTCAGACTTTTTAGAAACTGCAGGAATGGAACTTGCCGAAGGTCGCGGTTTTAATGTGAATGTTGCTAAAGACAGTACAAGCGTTTTAATTACGGAATCTTTTGCTAAATTAATGGGAGAAGGTAGTGCCATTGGGAAAAAAATAGATAGAGGAGATACTTACACAGTTGTAGGTGTAGTGAAGGATTATTTATATGATGATATGTATGGTCAAAGTGATCCTGTGATGTTTTTTAATTATCTTGGCGAGGCGAGTTATATGTACTTAAAAACCAATCCTGAAATAGCTACTAACGATATGCTATCTAAAGTTGAGGCAGTAATGAAAAAGCATAATCCAGCATATCCATTTCAATACAACTTTGTAGATGAAACGTTTAACGCTAAGTTTAAAAGTGAGCAACTTATTGGTAAGCTTTCTCAACTATTCGCCTTATTAGCAATACTTATTTCTTGCTTAGGACTTTTTGGTTTGGCAGCTTATACTGCAGAGCAACGAAGTAAAGAAATTGGAGTGCGTAAAGTTTTGGGAGCTAGTGTTTCAGGTATTGTAAAATTATTATCTAAAGACTTTTTAAAATTGGTAGGCCTTTCAATTTTAATAGCCATTCCTATTGCATGGTATGCTATGGATAATTGGCTTCAAGATTATGCGTATCGAATAGAAATAAACTGGTGGATTTTTGTCATTGCTGGTTTTGTAGCAATAGCAATTGCGATGGTGACAGTGAGTTTTCAAGCTGTAAAAGCAGCGTTGGCAAATCCTGTGGATAGTTTGAAAACTGAATAAAATAATAACAATTCATCAAAAAATAAAATATTATGAAAAATATAAAATACATCGCAATAGTAGCTCTAACTTTAATAAGTCAAATAGCTTTCGCGCAAACAAAAAAGACAGTAGAATCCTTTAATAAAGTGATTATAAGTCCACACATCGAAACTACATTTGTCCAAGGAGATGAAGAATCTGTGACTATTCTTGAAAATACATTATCAGATGATAAAGTAAACATAGAGATCAATAGCGGAACACTTAATGTTTATTTAGATGATGCAAAAGTTACGACTAAGCACGAGAAAGTAGTTAAGAACGGAATGAAAATGAAAGTGCCTATTTATAAAGGCAAAGTATTGACCATAAAAGTAACCTATAAGAACATTGATAATTTGTCTCTAAGAGGTGAGCAGAGAACAATTTGCGAAAGTTTAATTGACGAAGAAAATTTTAATCTTAAAGTCTATGGAGAATCTGAGGTTACTTTTAGTGCTATGAATATCACAAATTTGAGTGCAGATATTTATGGTGAAAGTCAATTGACGATAGAGAAAGGAATAATAGATTACCAAAGAATAACAGCTTATGGTGAAGGCAAAATTAACGTAGTAGAAGTTAAGAATAGAAAAGGAAAGTATAGAGCCTTAGGAGAAGCTGTATTTAGAGTAAATACTTCCGAACATATAAAGTTTACTGCATTTGGTGAAGCTGAATTGTACTATAAGGGAAATCCTGAAATAGCAAAAGGTTTTGGAGTAGGAGCTTCAACTATAAATCAAATTGATTAACCTACAAATTAATATAATTGAAACGCTACGCTGAGAATGTCAGAGTAATGTTTTAGTATCTCAATAAATATATATGGCAAATACACTATTAAGCTTAAACGAAGCTTCTAGAACTGTAAATTCAGGAAGTAATAAAGTGACATTATTAGACAACATTGACCTTCAAGTAAAAGAAGGAGAATTTATTTCACTTATGGGACCTTCTGGTTCGGGGAAATCAACCTTATTGAATTGCATAGGCATGTTAGACAGTTTTACTGGAGGTGGTTATACCTTTTTAGGCGAACCTGTGCATAGCATGAAAGAAAGAAACAGATCTAAATTATATAAAGAATATATAGGGTTTGTATTTCAGGCTTATCATCTCATAGACGAACTCACTGTTTGGGAGAATATTGAAACACCTTTGTTATATAAAAACGTAAAGTCTTCTGAGAGAAAGGCATTAGTTGCAGATATGCTAGATCGTTTTAATATCGTTGGTAAAAAAGATTTATTCCCAATTCAATTAAGTGGAGGTCAACAGCAATTAGTAGGTGTTGCTAGAGCTTTAATAGGAAAACCAAAATTGATCTTAGCCGATGAACCAACAGGAAACTTAAATTCGAAGCAGAGTACGGAAATCATGGAATTATTTTCAGAATTAAATAAAGAAGGAGTCACAATTATCCAAGCGACACATTCTGAAAGTAATGCATCTTATGGCTCGCGAATTATTAATTTACTAGATGGGAAGATAGTCTCATAAATAAAAATGCATTTTATAAAATTTCGTCAATTCGAGTGAGTCTTTATTTTTTTTAAAATTAAAGACTTGTATCGAGAATAGAAATTTATAATAAAAAAGTTCTCGATACAATTTGCTTAGGCAAATCACTCGAACAGACGTCAATATTTAATTTTTATATCAATCAAGAAATCATGATACAGAAACAACTTATATACATTGTCATTCTACTGATGAGTATAACAGCATATGCTCAAAGTCAAACTGAGAAAAGTTACTCTTTAGAAGAATGTATTTCGATAGCATTAGAGAATAATCTCGATTTAAAATCCACCAACTTGCTAGCAAACTCTGCAAAGTTGAATTATCAGCAATCAAAGGCAAATTTATTGCCTAGTATTAACGGTAATTTTAATTTGGGTGTTAACGATGGTAGGAGTATAGACCCTTTTACAAATGATTTTATTAATCAAGAACTTACATTTTCTAATGCTGGATTGAGCATGGATATGACAATCTTTAACGGTTTTCGATTATTGAATACAGCTAAACAAAACCGTTTAAACAAAAAAGCTTCAGAACTAGAAACTGAAGCAGCTGAGCAAGATTTAGTATTGAATGTGACGTTAGTTTACTTGCGAGTTTTAAATAGTAAAGCGGTTTTAGAATTAACCAAAGCACGTTTAAAAACGACTAAACAACAACTAAAAATCCAAGAGGATTTTTATGAAAATGAATCAGGTAATCCAGCAGATTATGCAGATATATTAGGGCAAATTGCAAATGATGAAACTAGTATTTTAGTTTCTGAATCTAACTTTAATAGTGCGAAATTGAGTCTTGTAAGATTATTAAACTTACAAGATGGAGTTGAGATACATGCTGAAGATCTTGTTTTAGGTTTTGAAAAATATAGCTTAACATCAGGTCAAGTTTATACAGAAGCTTTACAAAACTTAGCAACATTTAAAGCTAGAGAATTACGAATAGAAGCAGCGAAAAAAGGTGTTAGTGTTGCTAAGTCACAGTTTACACCAGAAATTTCTGTTTTTGGAGGTGTTAATACTAATTATTCTAACGCAGCGCAATTATTTGATTCTACAGGTACAAGTATTGTTGAAACTGGAGATTTTGTGACTGTAAGCGGACAAGATTTACCAGTAATGACTGAGCAGACTTCTTTTTCTTCCAAGAATATCAGTTACAGAGATCAGTTAGATAATAATTTAAATACTGTCGTTGGTGTAGCTGTTAACGTACCACTTTTTAACGGTTTTAGAGCTAAGAATAATGTAGCATTAGAAAAAATTAGAGTTGAGGAATCCGTTTTAGAATTAGAACGTACACATTTAGAGATTAAAAATGCGATTGCTCAAGTACATTTTGATATGGAGGCCGTTTATAAGCGTCAACAAAGTTTATTAAAACAAGTTGAAGCTTACCAAGAATCCTATCGCATTAATGAGATAAGATTTAATAATGGTGTATCTAATTTTCTCAATTATGTTACTAGTAAAAATAACTTAGATAATTCTAAAGTTAATTTAACTAATGCAAAATACGAATATCTTTTACGTGTAAAGGTTTTAGATTATTATAGAGGAATGGTTAATTAATTCCACTTGAGATCACTTCGTTCTTTCCAATAGTTGTTTGGCAATACAGCAAATGATTTTAACTTTAAAATTTCGTCGTCGTTTAATTCAAAATTTAAAACCTTAAGGTTTTGTCTCAGTTGTTGGCAATTAGAAGCACCACTTAAAATAATACTAGGTTCTAAATGATCTATAATAAAGCGTAAGGCAATAGCATCTATTCCTACAACATATTTGTTTGCAAGTTGCTCTAAATATGTATAAACCGGTTGATAATCTAAGAAGTTAGGATTCTTAAACACTCTGCCGTTTGCCAATGCTTCTTTAATAATTATTGTTTTACCATGCTCTAATAAGTGCTTTAAAACATTAAAACAAGATTGCTCAAATATGTTGAAGGTGACTTGATAGCTATCAAATAAATCTTCACCATCAAAACTAATCGTTTGAGCTTTCTCTATGGTCTTTGCTTGCTCTGTTCCGCTAGATGAAATTCCTATTTTTAATCCGTGTTTGTGTTTTAATTCGTTAAGTCGAGATAAAACAGCATCATTACTTAAAACACCACTATCTAGAGTTGCAGAATGAATTTGATAGATTTTTAGATTAGGTAATAAAGCTTTAGAAATTTCCCATTGCTCATTAAGTTTAGCAAGAGAATGTTCTTTAATTTCATGCTTTCCACTATAGCCTATTTCCCAATTGGCCACATAAGTGTAACCAAATTTTGTTGAGAGGTTAACATCTTTATGTTGTCTAGAAATATTCCAATCTAATAAAAATTGTTTGCCAAGTCCGTATGAAGGAGCCACATCAAACTCACGTATACCAATATTATATGCTTGGTCTAAAACTTTTAAAGCATTAGCTTTAAAGGCATCAATAGATTTATCTACGTCGTGTTCTGATCTAATATTTATATAATCTGGTCTGCCTAAAGCTGCTAAGCCTAATCCAATTTTTGTTGTACTCATTTATTGACTTTAAGCGTATTTTACATTACAAGTTTTACAAGTATATGTGTCTTTTTGTATCGCAATACCTTCAATATTGCTCTCTACGATTTTGTTGATGAAATTATTATAAGTTTCATCACGTTTTTTATTCTTACTACCTTTCATAAACTCGTAAAATTCACCTTCCCATTCTTGTTTTCCCCAACAATTCGGGCAAATACCTTCAGGAGCATCTCCTGTAGATTCGTTGTTTGTTTTTTTAGTAAAATAACTTTTAATGTTTTCAATCAGTGACATAATTATATCGTTTTTTGTGTGAAGTTATTAGATATATATTCAGTATTTACTTGATGTAAAAATTTATCTAATAAGAGTTTCAATTTAGGGTTTATAAAGCGTTCGCAAAAAGGTTTCTCAGGATTTTTTTGATAGTAATTCTGAATAGCTTCACGCGATGCCTTGAATTCTGAAAATGGATATACTTTGGTAATCAATTGATTTTCAAATTGTGGTTGAAATGTTTTCAATATGAGTTCTGATTCTTTTTTCTGAACATCTGAATAAGAATAAACCGCAGAACGATATTTGTTTCGCATCGAATGTGCAGATGTGCTTTTGTGCGTGTGTAAATGAACTTCAATTAAAGTTTGAAGTGAAATCACTTCAGTATTAAAATGAACAATTACAGCTTCAGAAAATGAGTTATTTTCATTAGTCGAAGCGACAAAGCCTTGTTCTACTTTTGTAACCCCTTTTAAAGCTTGAAACACAGCTTCAGTGCACCAATGGCAGCCACCTCCCAATGCTATTTTATTTAGTGTGTTCAATTTATAAATTCTTTAAATTATAATAGTTTAAGATAGTTCAGGAATTTGACCTTGAGCTAATTTTAAGCGTGTCCATAAATTCATGTTAATAACTACGGCAGCAATTTCTGCAATTTCTTTTTCATTAAAATGCTTTGCTAAATCGTTATGATATTTTTGGAAATCTTTTGATTGCCCTTCAGATAAAACATCGCAATAAGCGAGTGCTATTTTTTCAACTTCTGTAAACAAATTACTGTTATACCAAGAGGATATATTATCGGTTTTTGCTTCCGAAATTCCAGCATCTCTAGAGGCTTTTGCATGTAAAATAATGCAATATGCACATTCGTTTTTTTGTGCCACTCGTAATCGCAATAATTGCGCTAACTGTTTGTCTATGTCTAAATCTGCTGTATAGCCAACAGCTTTAGCCATCGTTTTTGCCAAATCATGAAATGGCGTTATATCTGGATTAAATCTTGTGTTTTTAAACGTTACTTTATTCATATTGGTTTTAATTGATTTATAAAACGAATTACTTTTTGTTCTGGCATTTCGCAAGGTTTTAGCAATTCATTCTGGTTAGTAATATAATAATTGAGGCTTATAAAGTCTTTGCCACCAAGTTCTTCGGCATAAAATTTAATACTTTTTCCGTTATTAAATTCGCTACGCGTTACTCCATATTTTTTACCTTCATATAAAATTTCAGAATAGCCAAGAGGTAGTGATTTTAGTTTTTTAAGTAACATAGGTTATTCTATAATCTTGTTCCATTTTTCACTTCGTTTGGCTATTGCTTTTACATAACTGCAAACAGCCACAGCCTTGTATCCTTCTTTAGTTAATTTTTCAAAAGTTTTTTCAACTAAAACCTTTCCTATTCCTTGACCACGAAGATTAAATGGCACTTCAGAATGTACAAGGTACATCTTACCTTTTTTTAATGAGTATTCTACTTTAGCCAATTCACCATTTATGTCTAAGGTAAATCTGCTATTGTCTTTATCATGTATTATATCCAAAATTTGTGGTATTAATTTGTTAATCCATTTATGTAGTTCGGCTGCATAAGGATTTCGCAACTTCTTTTTACCAATGGTAATCGTTGGGAAATTTAATTTTCTGTTTTCATAAAGACCACGCAGTTCTTCAGCGTGATCCTCATTTTTTTCTACATCTAAAAATTGATATGGTAAGCCTGTTTTGTCCAATAGTATTTGGTAATAATGTGTTTTGTGACAACCATTAGCTCCATATAATTTTATAATTGGTTTGGAATCCATATTACAATGTTTTTAAAAAATCTATTGCAGCGTCTGCATTAAGTCTAAAATCTGCAAATACAACATTGTCATGTCTATCTATTAATATAAACCATGGTGTACCACCTGTTTTATAATTGGTCATAACGTTACTTCTCGATTTACCATCGTTACCAGCATCATGTCCAAAAGGAATTTTTAACTCATACTGTTTTTGGGTTTCTACCATTTTATCATAAGTATTGGCTTCGTGTCCTTCAAAAACGGTTTGAATGGCTAAAAATGCAATATTTTCATTTCCATCTAAAGCTTCAACCATTTTCTTTAAATCTGGGAAGCCTTGACTATGGCAACCAGGACACCAACTTTGAAAACAATACACTACTTTAAATTTACCTTTAAAATCAGATAATTTAATTGGACTGGTTTTATTTCCGTTAGCATCAATCCATTGATTGATATTAAATTCTGGAGCTCTTAATAATGGTTCTTCTACTTTGTTTGACATAATAATGTCCCTTTCTTTTTTAATTATTGAAAAATTATCTCCTTGGCAATCCATTTTCAGAATTGCCTTAGAGTTCATATAAAATGATTCAGTTTACTTCAGCTTGTCTGAATGTAATTTGCGAAGTTTCGCTAATTTTGGATCTATTACAAAACCGCAATAACCATAGGTAGGATTGTTTTTGTAAAAATCTTGATGCTCTTTTTCAGCGTCATAAAAAACTGTAGCAGCAGATAATTCTGTTACTATTGGATCTTTGTAGTATTGTGCCAATTCTGCTAGCACAATTTCTCCTATTTCCTTTTGTTTTTCATCATGATAATAAATTACAGAACGATATTGCGTACCACGATCTGCTCCTTGTTTATTAAGGGTTGTAGGATCGTGAGTGGTCATAAAAATAACAAGAATATCTTCATAAGTAATCACATTAGCATCAAAAGTGATTTGCACAACTTCTGCATGACCAGTAAGACCAGAACAGATTTCTCTGTATGTTGGTCGTCCTGGTGCATTTCCACCAGAATAACCAGATACTACCTTTTCTACGCCTTTTACTTCCTGAAAAACGGCTTCTGTACACCAAAAGCATCCTCCGCCAACTGTGGCGATTTGTGTGTTCTTACCAGTCATTAGGCAGTCTCCTTATCTAAAGTCATGGATTCCGAATTAATACAATAACGTAATCCACTAGGTTCTGGTCCATCAGGAAATACATGTCCTAAATGACCATCGCAAGTATTACACATTACCTCTACGCGCACCATACCAAAAGCGGTATCTCTGTCGTACTTAATCGCGTTTTCTTTAATAGGTT